>Ga0207797_1003448_pt1 | contig 10483 bp, 5 predicted proteins | sample PRCRCaboRojoPR_6_FD_187275 | JGI IMG/M metagenome (GOLD analysis project Ga0207797, IMG submission 187275) | Marine sediment microbial community from Cabo Rojo, Puerto Rico - PR CR 10% Liquid 1 (SPAdes) | ecosystem: Environmental > Aquatic > Marine > Coastal > Sediment | place: Cabo Rojo, Puerto... | reverse complement strand
CGGAAGGAAGCATCCCGTGGGAGCCCTGGGGGTCTCGAGAGAAACGTTTCCTCACCCACCTGGAGCTGCTTCAATCCAACAGAGAACTGCTTCTTCGCGTGGCCGAACGATTCGGAGAAGAGATAACCTCCGGAGTTATCCGGAAGAACCTCAGAGTTGTAAGGGGGGAAACCCAGGGCGAACGGAACAATATTATTGAACTTTACTTCGATTACCGCGATGCGGAGGCCGCGGGGAACATCGTCAACGCCGTATGTACCGAGTACATTTCGTATATCCAGGAAGTGAACGCCCAGGACATTTCCAGGATGGTCCTGAAATTCAGCACACAGATTGAGAAGGTGAAGTCGGAGCTTGCGGAGAAAGAGAACGCCCTGAGGGAGTTCAAGGAGCGTAACCGACTTGTACAGCTTTCGTCGGAGACGAATCTCGTGCTATCGAAGCTTTCAGATATGGAGTTGGCGCTTCAGAAAGCGCAACTTGACCTGCTTGAAAACAGGGAACGATTTGAGGCGATTCGCTCGGAGATCAGGGAGCAGGACATCAATGTAGTCAATTCAATCACGTACGAAGACCCCTACAAGAACCGGCTCTTCGATCTTCAGTTCGAGCTTAACACTCTTCTTGCCGAATATAGTCCCGACCATTTCAAGGTCCGGAAGGTGAGGCAGAAGATAGAGAAATTGAAGAAGGCGATGCAGTCGGATATTACCACCCGGACCTCGCGGAGCCAGACCTTCGTCAAGAATCCGATTCGTCAGTCGTTGCTTGAGTCGCTGGTTAACCTGACTATTCAAAAGGCTTCGCTGGAGTCAAAGCGAGCCGCTCAGGAGCAGATCATCGAAAAACTCGATCGTGAGTTGGGTGACCTTCCTTCGCTGGAGCTTGAGTACGCAAACCTTCAGCGGGGAACGCAGTCGCTGGAGAAGACTCTGGGCATGCTTGAGAGCCAGTATGAGCGAGCGAAAATAAAACGCGACTCACAGGAATCGGATTTGAAGGTGCTGGAGCTTGCCGACAAGCCGCGAGCGGCCATATCGTCGATCAAGCTGAAACGGGTTTTTCTGGGTTTTTTCGTCGGCCTCGTGCTTGGAATCGGCCTGGCGTTCCTGTTTGAGTATCTTGATCAGACGATCAAGGAACCTCGAGATTTGGAGAGAATACTGGAACTGCCCTTGCTGGGGATCATACCTCTGATTGAAGGGGAGAAGGCGGTAATCGATCCGAATCCGGAGAAGAGCAAATCGAAGCTGGAGCCTTTCAGGGCGTTGCGGGCCAACCTCAAACACCTTATTACACAACATGATATCAGGTCCCTTCTGCTGTGCAGCCCGGTCAAGGGTGAGGGGAAGACAACCCTTGCGACGAACATGGCCATCAGCTTCGCGATGGACGGAAGGAGGGTGATTCTTGTTGACGCCGATCTTCGTCGTCCACAGATACACACGATGTTCGAGATGCCGAAGGAACACGGTCTGGCCGACTATTTGGAGGGAGGAAAGGGGCTGGACGAGCTGCTCAAGCCTACACCTCACAAGAACCTGCGCGTTCTCAGCTCCGGGGCGCGACCCGATCATCCGACCGAGCTGATGGGGACCGTAAGGTTTGACACCTTGCTTCGGGAGTTGAAAGAGCGTTGCGATCTGGTGGTATTCGATTCCCCGGCGCTGCTGCCCGTGAGTGATGCCGTCACGGTTGCCCCCAAGATGGACGCATGCCTGGTAATTGCCAGGAATCTGTGGACCCCCGCGCGGGCCGCCAGGCAAGCACGGAACCAGTTGTTGCAGGTCGGATGCACGTTGCTGGGGGCAGTACACAATGGAGTATCGCAGGCGCGGGGCTATTATCCTTACTACTACGGATACTATCGTTACTATGCGTACAAGTATACGTATGACTACGACGAGGAGAGTGCGGGCCGGAAGGGGAAGTCTCTACGCGAATTCGGTCTGAAGGCCGAAGAGAAGCTGCGGGGCACTCTTCAAGGCGCAACGTTGTCGGTGCCGCGATTGGTGACTCTGGCGGGCCGCACTCTGAAGTCGCTTGGCCGAAAGCCGCTGTTCTGGTTATTGACGGCGGCGGCCGTCATTGGTACGCTCGGGTTTGCCTGGCTGGATCGGACCGGGGGTTCAGGGAGGGCGGACAGGATCGAATACCTTGGTGCAACCGAGGGCCCCGATGATGAGTTTGTGGCCGGAGCCGGACAATCCGGCAAACCGTCGTACCCGGCAGAAGATGAGGACGACGTTTTTGATCTGGAATCGGCAACCGGGCCGGAATCGGGAACTCCCTCCGGCGCGCAGGAAGGCACCTCCGCGATGCCGCCGCTGGACAGCGTACTTGCGGCCTGGCAATCATACGTGCTTGAAGGTGACGCACAGAGGTACCTGCGTTTTTACCATCCTACGGAGTTCATATTTGCCGGTGGAGGGACTGCGGACCGGCAGAAGACGGCGAGCGCCGCTCTCTTCAAGACGCTACTTGCCGCCGACACCGGTTACGTAGAAACATCGCGACAGTCGGTGATTGACGATACGTTCCGAAGGAGTCTGTCGAGCATCGTTTCGGTTACGGCACAGGATACGCAGCGGGTGGGAGTGAGGCACGTATGGAAGGCCGAAGCGGGTGAATGGAGCATAGTCCGGGAACGGCACGAAGAGATCAACTGACCCTGCAACTATTGTCCGGTGGAATTCCTCTGCCTCCCACCGGTGAGTGGATGCAGCGGAGGCTATGACCGGCGAAGGGGAGCGTTGGCGCAATGAAGAGGTCGAAAGCCGGAGACAGGCCGCTGGTGAGAAATGCCGTCTATGTTGTCCTGGGTGCGATTGCCCTTGTGCAGGCAACGCGGATCGGGGCAGTGGCGTTTCTGGAGCCGCGGCGAGCGGATCCGAGGACGTGCGAGATTACCGTGCACGGCAGAGTCCGTCGTCCGGGACGATATCGGGTTCCGCGCGGAACCACTCATTTCGAGATCCTTCGCACAGCCGGTCTGCTTCCCGACGCGGATGTGTCTCCGTTTGTGCTGAGCAACCAGGTCGAGGAAGGCAGCCGCATAGGAGTTGACTCGCTTGAGGGCTCGGTTACCACAGTCAAGGAACCGAACGCCGCCGTGCGCCTCGAGTTCTTCTTCGGTGAACTGAGCGTGATCGCGCGGGACGGCAGAAGCAGGCCACAGCAGGAAGGCATGGGGATTGAACCCGGCGACCGCATACTCATGGAAGCTCGCTCTCAGGCGGAAGTGTCCGTGAATACTCATTCCCGGGTGGATCTGGATGCATTCACCGAGCTTGTGGCGGAAAAAATCGGCGTCAAGGAAAACGGCAAAGATCTTGTCGAGTTGTACCAGCGATCCGGTGTCTGCTGGTACCGCATGGTGTATTCGAAGCAGTCGGAAATGTTTCGGATTGTAACACCTCTTGCCGCCATAACGGTGGCCGGCCAGGGGACGGATTGTATGATCGACGTCTCCTTCGATCGGATTGAGATCCACAACATCGACGGTCTTCTGCTGGTAGAGAAGCTGGATGGAGGTGAAGCGATTAACCTGATCTCCGGACAAACCGCATTCGTATTTGATGATGGGCGACCGATCCAGGTGAAGGGAATTGCGCCCGACGTCAGTGCCGCCGACAGATTCTCGCAGCTTACGAAGGAAAAGACAAACTACATGCTGCGCCACATGCCTTTGAATTTCCTGTTCTGCGGTATCCCCAGCACGTACATTCTCGTCAGTGTCCAGTTCGAAAATGGTACGGTACGTGTCGTTCAGGTGCCGCCGCATACGGCGGTCGACATGTTCGTTGACGGAATCGCCACGCTGGATCAGGCACACCTTCAGGGCGGACCGGTGTTTGCAAGCACGCTCCTGGAGAGGATCGTCGATGCCCGGATTGCCCGGTACTGCGTGTTTGACAGGGAGTCGATCAGGCGAACCGTGGAAGCCATGGGAGGCATACTGATTGACGTGGATGAGAAGGCGGCCTCCGCCCTTAATCTCTCGGCCGGCGCCCACACCCTGAGCGGCCGTAACGTTGTAACGTTCCTGAAGCCGAGCATTTCGGGATGGGACGACAGTCGACGACGGCAGCAGCACGTCCTCAGGGCGCTGTTCAAGAAGGCCCGGTCTCGTGGCTTCGCCCTGAATGCCGTCCTGGCCGCACGGCTTCTCTCCGGGGTCGAGACCAATTTCACGGCACCGGAGGTGGTCAGAGAATACAAAAAGCTCGTGTCACGCCGCAACTGGACATTCCGAACCCACGCGCTTCCCACAAAGCGGGTGCGCCGTCGCAACAGGGTGCTGTACGAACCGACCCTGGAGCAATCCCGCAATATCCTCTTTGAGGAAAACTCGTAGAGAACCCCGACGCCGGGCATCAGAGGAGATTTTCTTTCGCGGAATCGCGGTTGTGGGAGATACGGCAAGCCCGATGGGCGACGTGCACGCCGGGCGTGCTGCATGAAGCATGGCCCCGGCCGTATTTTTCTCTACTTTGATTCTCCGTCGGGGAGCCTGTATGAAGATATTGGTAGTCGGCTGCAAGGGGCAGTTGGGGGTGGACATGATGCTGTGTGCCGAGGAGGCCGGGTACGTCACTGCCGGGTACGATGTTCCGGCTATTGACATTACCGACCCCCGCAGCGTGGAGTCGATACTGGAACAGGAGCAGGCCGATCACGTGATCAACTGTGCGGCTTATACCGCGGTGGATGCATGTGAAGGAAACGAGACCGTCGCCCACCGGGTCAATGCGGAGGGTGTTGAGATACTTGGCCGGGCGGCGGACCGTCGAGGGATGAGCCTCACCCATATCAGTACCGATTACGTTTTCGACGGCCTCAAACGAACACCTTATGTCGAGACCGATATGCCGAACCCTCGCTCGGCCTACGGAAGAACGAAATATGCCGGTGAGCAGGCGCTGAGTGCGGTCTGCTCACGCAGTCGCGTCTTCCGCATTGCCTGGCTCTACGGTGCTCATGGCAAGAACTTCGTCGGCACTATCAGACGCCTGGCAAAGCAGCGGCTGAATCCGGGATCCCCCCCGCTGAAAGTCGTACACGACCAGTGGGGAAGTCCAACCTGGACCGTAGAGGTGTGCCGACAGATACTCGCACTGGTGGGAACGAATCACCTTGGTGTATTTCACGCTACGGCGGAGGGGAAATGCACCTGGTACGACTTCGCACGGCTGATCACGGAAGCATACGGTGTCAAGGTCGATATGGTTCCCTGCACTACCGCGGAGTTCCCCAGACCCGCTCCAAGGCCGGCGTGGAGTGTACTTGAGAACCGGCGGCTCAAGAGTATCGGCCTCAACCGTATGCGACCGTGGGAGGAAGCGTTCCTTGACTTTGTCGGCCGCGACTCCGGGGAAGGCTCCCGAGACGCACCCCCCTGCTCCTGAACCATCCTCGGGTTACCGTCGGGCATTTCCCCCGTTGTTGCCGCCGGGCGCTATTGTCCACGTCGGAGGCTGCTTACCACCGATCGGAACCGTCATCGCATGGAGGATTCGAAAAGGGTCACACGGTTCCTTCCGTGCTCCTTGGAGTAGTACAGAGCCTTGTCGGCGCTGCTCACCAGTGACGTCGTTTCGGTAGCGTGCGTGGGAAAGGAGGCGCAACCGACGCTGACCGTCACCTGCAGTTCCCGGTCGGCCGAATGGATCCGGTGCTGCTCGATGGTGCGACGTATTCTCTCGGCCGAAATTGTGGCTCCTTCGGTATTGTTCTCCGGAAGAATGACGGCGAATTCTTCTCCTCCGTATCGGGCGGGGATGTCGTTGCGACGAATGCTGCGCCTGATGCATGCGGCGATTTCCTTGAGCACCAGATCACCGACGGGGTGGCCGTAGGTATCGTTGAATGATTTGAAATGATCGATATCCATCAGCAGTACGGAAAAGGGACGCTGATATCGTTGTGAACGCTCCAATTCGCCGGCGAGCAGTTCCTGGAATGTTCTGTGGTTGTTGAGCCCGGTAAGCCCGTCGGTGGTGGCCAGTCTTTCCATCTCTCGATAGAGCACGGCGCGTGTGAAGGCTACGGAAGCGTTGCCGACAAGTGTCGAGAGTATCTGTTCCGACTCGGTGGTGAATTGACGGGGACGGTCGCTTTCGATTGAGAGGAGGCCGAGGCATCGCGACTCATCATCGAGGATCGGCAGCACCAGCAGGGATCGCAGTTCCGGACAGGCCGGTTCTCCGGGAAGGAAACGATAGTACTTTCCGCGGATTTGTTGGAAATCGGCTACGTTGACCTGCCTTCGTTTCCTGAAGGCAAAGGAGTATATGCCCGCGTTGAGTGGGAATTCCAGCCCTTCGCCGATCCTGTCGACCGCGGAGCCCAGGCACTTGTACACTACTCCCTTGTTCTGGGCCGCATGAAACGTTATTGCCATGATACGGGTGTAACGGGTCATGAGCGCGGTGGTATTCAGGAGAATTTCGAATACCTGGTTGGTTGAAAGTGCGGTCGTGAACTTGTGGGAAGTTTCGTAGAATACCTTGAAATGGCGAGCATTCTTCTGCTGCTCGATTCTCATCCGTGCGTTGGTAATCAGCGCGGAGGCCAGGAAAGAGAATCGACGCATTATCTCCTTGTGATTATCGGTAAATACGCGCTTGTTCTTGCTGTCGACTACCAGCACCCCGAGCAGTTCCTTGTCGTCGGTCAGAATCGGCGTTGCAAGCACCGAATTGACAATCTCGCTCCCGGTGTAGTATTCGAGCCTTCCCCCGTAGAGTGAGAGGTCTCCACTGAGGAAGCTGCGTTTGTCCGCTCCGGCTTTCCCGACGATTCCCTTGCCGAGCGGAATGGTTATGTCCCGAGGGGCGGAGAGGCTTTTCGACGAGACGGTGTTGAGGACAAGGACGCCGCGAACGGGGTCGTATATGAAACCGAGAGCGGAGAAGGCGTCGAAGTTTCTCTGCATGAAATACACAACGCTGGAGAGCAACCCTTCCACCTCTTTGGAGTCCTGATGAGCTATTGTTGAGAGTTGGTCGAGGGTGAAGGAGGCGGTCCGTCCGGCGTGGGCCGACTGCAGGTCGAGCATCCTTGAGTCGGTATCGGTTCGTGGCGCCGTTGTTCGAGTTCTCGGTGAACCGGATTCGGTCGTCCGGTGGCTCGGTTTCTCAGGTCCTTTCCCGGAAGTTTGAGCCACGGCAAAGGGGATCGCGCCTGAAGCAAACAGTCCCAGGATCGGGAGCACCATGTTCCCGGGAACGAAGGAGAGGTGCTCATTCGGGGTGAGCAGGAGCCCCGCCGATTGGGTTACGATCACCAGCAGGGGGGCGACTATCCAGTAGTAGTTCTTCCCGTAGGCGGCGAAGACGATAGTGAGTCCGAAGAAGAACGGATGGAACGAGGTTTGGTGGAGTGTCGACGCAGCCGCGTGAACCGATGCGATGGTCAGCAGCGACGAGGCCGTCACCACACGGGGGCTTCCCCAGAGGTGGGGCCGACGCCTCGAAAGATAGAGTAGCCACACCAGCAGGAAGATCGGGAGGAGAAGCGAAATGTCGGGGCGCGGAAGAAAATGGAGCATGCTCAGCGCCTTGCCCGAAGCGAGAATGACGGTCACGCAGGCAAACAGCAGCACCTCCGCTACCGTCGCGATGAATCGAGGGAAAGAACGTCTCATTTTCTCAATCTACCTCGTCCTGCGTGTCCCGCACGGACGGCCGGTGCGCGTTGAACCTATTTTCTTGAAGATCAAGAATTTCAACATTGTTGCTATTCTCATTATTTTAGACTTATGGACGAGCAAAAAGCAAAGCAATTGTCTTTGTGGCACAGGGTTCTGAAGCGGTTGGTCGGGAGAGGCCGAGGTCTGGCCCTCAAAGGGGCTTTCCTGCGACGGCGGCTGAAGGGGACGGTAGTACATTTCCCGCGGGATTTCTCACGGGCTCGCGGCGTGCTGATCATTCTTCCGCGGGAGCCGCTCGACGCTCTGCTGCACGTCGACAACCTGATATCCCTGCTTGCGCTTTTCCGTGGGAGCCGCACGACACTACTGGTTACCGCGGAGGTCGCAGCCTACTACTCACGGGTTCAGGGAGTCGATGCGGTTGTGGAGTACGAAGAGGCAGCGCTGGATCCTTTCTCGCCGGAGTTTCGGGAGACGATGCGGATGATCGGCGATGAGAGCTACGATCTGTGTGTGATGCTGGAGGAGGATCCCGACCCGGCGCTTTTGCTGTTTGCCGGTCAAACTCTGGCTCCGCTGCGGCTTGGTTTCCGGGGGGCGGACCGGTGGCCGTTTCTCAACGTCCATGTCAAGCCCTCCGGGCGCGACACGTATCTTGCCGCTCGAAACATGATCATTGCCCGTCTGCTGGGCGCCCGGCCCAAGACCAGGAACCGATGGGTCGTATCGCGTGAGGCTACGGAAGATGTTTCGCAGATGATGAAGGAGTATCGGCTTGAGCAGGGTGCGACGGTGGTCGGGGTTGATGCCGGCTTTTTCCGCGGCCGCTTCGGATCCGAATGGACGCGGGGATTGCTGGAGCCGCTGAAGGAGGGCGCCGGTGCGGCACTTTATCTCTATTCGAACGAGAGACGTGATACTGAGGAGACGCGAGCCTGGCTGACGGGACGCGGCATACCGGTGTTTTCCGAACTTCCCGTTTCCAGAGTCGCGGCATTGGTGCAGCTTTCCAGTTTACTGATTGCGGGCAGGACATCTTTGTTCGAGCTTGCGCATTTACTCCGGAGACCGGTCATAGGAATATTCGAACGGGCTGAGGCGGCCTTGTATTGCGGTCCCGACAGGCACTGTCGGGCGGTCACGTATGAAGGCAGACCCGGCAAAGAGACGCTGGAGGATGTGCGGAAGGCCTGGCTGGAGTCTCTGGGCTCTTCCGCCGACGTCCGCGTCGGTTGACCGGTCATGGTGGCGGTTGTATAATTAGAAGATTCCCGGAACACCCTGACGGTGGCGACGGGGGTGCTTCCTTGTCGGTCAGGCGACGTGCGATGTAGACTATGCTGAAACGGTATGTGCACTACTGGATTAAAGCGCTTGAATTCCGCCGGGGCACCTGGAAGGCCAAGCGTGAGATTGCTCGTGCCTACAAGCAGGAGGAAAAGAGCGCTTTTTTACAGCCGTTTGAGTGGTTCAAGCGGTATCGCAGGCAGATTCTCTATGGTGTAGTGGCGGCGGCCGCAATCGTCGTGGGCGGGTTGGCGTTATATTATTCGGTACGGTTCGCGGCCGGGGTGGTGAAAAAGACGGCTTTGTTTCGTGTTGTACCCGGGAAAGAGGAGGCTTCTCCTGCGGAGGCGCTCCCGCCGCGAGACAGCGTAGAGGAGTCCGACACGGTCGGGGCGGTGGAGTTACCTGAGTCGGTTCTTGTGGTGTTGGTCGACAAGAAGGCCCGTAGGCTTCATCTCTTGCGACCGAAGAATGAAGAGTGGACTCGGGTGGCACTGTTTGACGTGGCGGTGGGAGAAAACGGCGGTAGAAAAGAAGTCAGAGGTGACAGGCGTACACCAGAGGGAATCTATTTTATTGTCGGCAGGAAAGACGACAGTGAGCTTGCTTCCACATACGGACCGCTGGCCTATGTTCTCAACTATCCCAACCATGAAGACAGGGAGGCGGGGAGAACGGGGAAAGGAATCTGGATTCACGGGACGCCGCCCGATTCGGTCCCGGTCTCAACGCGGGGGTGCGTTGAACTCCATAATGGAGATATCCTGGAGCTCAGCAGGGCGCTTGAGGGGGGGATCGGCACGCCGGTGGTAATTGTCGCCGACGCCGGCGGGCGGTCCTACCGGTCGCTGCTGCGAGGCGGAGAGCTGCGAAGCAGGCGACGGGAAATAATGCGGCGTTATCACGGTCTCAGTGACTCACTGCGGGAGGTGGTGCGCCGGTGGGCTTCGGCGTGGGAATCCGAGGACATCGATGCCTACGAAGCCTTCTACGACACGGCCGGCTTCAGCGCACAGGGGCTGGAGTGGACGGGGTGGCGCGAACGTAAATTGAGAACGTTTCAGATCTACGACACGATACGGGTGACCGTTCGTGACATCGGACTGACGGGGTGGACGAAGAATACCGCGGTGGTGAAGTTTCTTCAGCACTACCAATCCGATGCTCTTGATGTCCACAACGCGAAGCGGCTTGAGTTCGTGAGGCGTGAAAACCGGTGGGCAATCCATCGGGAGTCAACCTTGCCAACAGGGGAGTATCCTCTATGAAAATCTCGCTGTCGAGGAAAAAGGAACCGAAAGATCCGCGGGAGATCACCGAAGCGATAAGCAACGGCCTGGAAGAGTTGAAGACGGTGCTTGAGAACGCGAATGCGGAGAAGGCCGATTTGCACTCCCTTCTGGCTTCGGTGGAAAAAGAGCGAACCCAGCTTTCCAGCGACAGGCAGATTGCCGAGAAAGTCAAGAAGGACCTCAGCGGAGTCGAAGAGAACTATCGCCGTCTCAGCGAAACGATGCAGAAGGCCGATACCCGGGGCTCCTC
>Ga0207797_1003447_pt1 | contig 10485 bp, 10 predicted proteins | sample PRCRCaboRojoPR_6_FD_187275 | JGI IMG/M metagenome (GOLD analysis project Ga0207797, IMG submission 187275) | Marine sediment microbial community from Cabo Rojo, Puerto Rico - PR CR 10% Liquid 1 (SPAdes) | ecosystem: Environmental > Aquatic > Marine > Coastal > Sediment | place: Cabo Rojo, Puerto... | reverse complement strand
GCCGATGAACGCTGCGAGGTCCTCCAGGTCGTAGGATATGTCCCTGGGCATGGTCACCAGGCTGCCTCCGCAGTAGCTGCACGCCATGTTGCACTCCGCCGTCACCATCACGATGTAGAGCACAGGCGACAATGCCACAGGTCATATCAAGGTTTTGCTCCAAACGTTTGAATAAGTGGGTTTGTTCTAATGGCCCAATTTTTGTATTTCGGTATGTTTAAAAATTATTGTATGATAGTGGAGCGTGTAGGCTTACCATGCTAGAAGTTATTGGAGTAGCCCTCGGTGTGATTGGTGCAATTTCTACGGTATGGTATTTTTGGGAAAAGATTTATCCAGTAAGAAAGTTAAGTTGGAGAGCCGCCGAAAAAGCAGCCGAGGAGATGGCAAACCAAATGGTTGCAAACAATTTTTCTCCCACATTGATAGTGGGAATTGGTCGGGGAGGTGCGATTATGGGTGCTCTTATTTCTGGTTGTCTTGGCCATCGACCTCTGCTCGTTATCGATAGAAAATACAAATGGAAAGATGGTGGCAGAAAAGAGGATATTCTTTTTCCAATCGAAATCCCGGAGAGGTTTTTAGCGGCAGTCTTATTGGTTTCTGGCGAGGTACACAGTGGAAATACGATGAAATTCTACATTGATTATTTTGGTCAAATCGGTGCAGAAGCTATACGTACAGCGACTTTTTATTATGAGGAAGGAGCAACTATATCGGTAGATTATAAAGGGTTGGAATCCGATAAGAAAAAAATTAAAATGCCTTGGATGTTTCCAACCAATTATATTAGAGCGGATCGTTCCCCCGAGCAAGGTTAATTGGCTCGCACCCTCTCCCCCAAACATTTATTAAAAAACAGGTGCATCATCTGGTGATGCTCAGGGTTTACAACACGCTCGGCAGGAGAAAGGAGCCGTTTGAGCCGCTCGATGACGACCATGTCCGCATGTACGTCTGCGGGATGACCGTCTACGGCGACGCACACATCGGCCACGCCCGGACCTATCTGGCGTTCGACATCATCAAGCGCTATCTGGAATACCGGGGCTACGAGGTCACCTACGTGCAGAACGTCACCGACGTGGACGACAAGATCATCAACGCAGCGCAGGAACGAGGCATCCCGCCGCTGGAGCATTCCGCCGAGTACACAAAGCGCTGCATGGATGACCTGGAGGCGCTGGGCATCCGACCCGCCGACGTGTACCCCAAAGCGTCGGAGCACATCGATGACATGATAGCGCTTATCGAGGACATCATTGACAACGGCTACGGCTATGCGGCGGACGGCGACGTCTATTTTTCCGTCGAATCCTTCGACGAGTACGGCGAGCTGTCCGGCCAGCGGGTTGAGGAGATGAAGACGGGCGCTCGCATCACGCCCGGCGACAAAAAACGGAGTCCGCTTGACTTCACGTTGTGGAAGGCGGCGAAGCCCGGGGAACCGTCCTGGCCGTCGCCCTGGGGCGAGGGCCGCCCCGGCTGGCACATCGAATGCTCGACGATGAGCACCTCGTATCTGGGGGCGCCGTTCGACATCCACGGCGGCGGCCACGACCTGGTGTTCCCCCATCATGAGAACGAGATAGCGCAGGCGGAAACCGGACTGCAGGAGCAGTTCGCCCGGTACTGGCTTCACTCTGGCATGCTCAACGTCGGCGGGGAAAAGATGAGCAAGTCGGAGGGCAACTTTGTCACCATCCGCGACGCCCTGCAGCGCTGGGACGCGGAAACCTTGCGCTTCTTCTTCGCCAGCTACCATTACCGGAGCCCGGCCGACTTCAGCCAGGAGAACATGGAGATGGCCCGCCGGCGCCTGGAGCGCATCCATCGGCTGCGCGACGACCTGCGGATGGCGGCCGGTGACGCCGACAGCTCTTTTGACATGGAGGAGCTGGACGAGCGGGCGGCAGCCTATCTCCAGGTATTACGGGGCTACCGGGAGTGCTTCGAGGAGGCCATGGACGACGATTTCAGCACGCCGGAGGCCATCGCGGTGCTGTTCGACTTCATTCGGGAGAGCAACCGGTATCTCTCCGGCGGGCAGCCCAATGCGTCGCTGTGCCGCCGGGCGCTGGAAACGCTGCTGGAAACCGGCCGGGTGCTGACCCTGTTCCAGGAGGAGCGCCGGCAGGTTGACGTCGAGGCGGTTGCCAGGCTGGCCCGGGAGCATGGCGGCTCCGGCGAGGGCTCGCTGGACGACGTCATGGACGAGCTGCTGGGCATCCGTGAGCAGGCACGCCGGGACAAGGACTACGAGACGGCGGACGCCATCCGGGACGGTCTGCAGGAGCTGGGCTTCGAGATTCAGGACACCGACGACGGCGCCAAATGGCGCCTGGCGTAGCCGGGAGAGCATGCACATCGACGCCTACAGCTTCGGAGAAATCGTGGTTGACGGCACCAGTTATACCCGCGACCTTATCATCTTCACCGACCGCGTTGCAGCGAACTGGCGTCGCCGGCGGGGTCATCTTTTGCAGCCCGCGGACCTGGCAGATGTGATAGCGGCACAGCCGGGCCACCTGGTCATCGGCACCGGCGCATACGGCCGGATGACCGTCAGCGACGAGACACGGGAACTGCTCGACAGGGAAAATATATCCTTCGAGGTGCTGCCCACCGGTGAGGCCTGCCGGGCCTTCAATCGCCGGAGCGACGCGGTGGCGGCGCTGCATCTCACCTGCTAACACCCTTGATGGGGCTAGGTTTTTTCCTGCTGCCGGGTCGTGATGTCACCCTTCAGGGTGTCCTCGAACCAGACCACCCGCTGCGGGAACGGAATCTGGATGCCGTTGTCCTCCAGCGCCACCTTGATTTTCCAGAGCATCTCGGTGTAGACGCCGTACCAGTGGGTGGACGGTGCCCACATCCTGACCTTGAGGTTGACGCTGCTGTTTCCCAGCTCGTCGACGAATACCTGCGGTGCCGGCTCCTTCAGGATGAGCGGATGGGTACCCAGCAGCCCCTCGATGACCTCTTTTGCCTTGTCCGCGTCGTCCCGGTAGCGGATGCCGATTGAATAGGCAAAACGGCGGGCGCCGTGGGCCACATAGTTCTGGATGTTGGAGGAGAACACCTTGTCGTTGGGCAGCCGGGTGTAGATGCCGTCGAACGTGCGAATCGTCGTCGACAGGATGCGGACGTCCTCGACCACGCCGGCGACGTCGTTGATGTTGACGGAGTCCCCGACCTTGATGGGCTTCTCCACGATGAGGAACAGGCCGCTGATGAGATTGGAGACCACGGTCTGGCTGGCGAAGCCGATGACGATGCCCATGATGCCACCTGCGACGAGCAGCCCGCTCAGGGAAAAGCCGATGCTGGACAGCGCGATGACGAAGCCGATGCTGATGATGCCGTAGTAGACGAGCTTTTCCAGGTTGCTGAGCGTGTTCCTCGGCATCCGCTCCTTCATGACCCGCCGGGTGTTCACCCTGATGATGCGGGCGATGACCACCGTCACGGCGATGATGAGCACGAAGGTGACGAGTTCGCCCACGGTCATGCTCCATCCCCCGATTTTCATGGTCCAGAAGTCCATGACGGCGCCCTGCAGGTTTATTTGAAGGCTCATTTGAATCCCCATTCGATGACGTAGCTTTTCTCCAGCTTCTTGAGCCCCTTCGCCTGGTAGATGTCGACCGCCCGGTGCATCCCCTTTGGCTTCCGGGCGTTGAACGAGGTTTCGCCGATGGTTCGCTTTTCGATGGTGAGGCAGGCGTCCATGTACGCGTGCTCGTTGTAGAATATCTTCATGTCAAAGGCCCCGAACACCATCTTTCCCAGCTCCATCCATTCCCGGTAGTTGTTGGTAATCTTCACCCTGAGCACACCCTCGAACAGCCGGTCCACCGCGGGTGCCTGGCTGTACACGTCGCTCTTCCACCATTTGCAGACGATGCCGCTCTCCGGCGGCCCGTAGAGCGTGTACTTGGGCTGCGTCAGCGTAAAAATATCGATGCGTTCCACGTCGGTGGGGTCCACGAGAAACGAGCCGATTTCCACGGGGAACTTGAGAAAAAAGGTGTCGGTTGAACCGGGCTCGATGAGCAGCGGTCGCTCGAGCTCGATGAGCAGGTGCTCAGATATCGACTCGTCGGGGGCGTTGACCGGCTCCACCGGGCACACGATGAGCTTTCCCCGGTCGGCATTGACATATTTTTCTACCTCCTCGTCGCCGGCACGCCGATAGTAGCGCTTTCGTTTTCCATCTCCTTTCACAGAGAGCTCGATGTCCTGCTCGGACAGTTCGACGTTGAGATCGTAGGTGCCAAACACAGGGCTCATATCAAGTGTTCCTATAAAAATATTGATACCAAAACGGTTAAATGACGAATTTTCATCATGGCCCATGGTGACAGCCATGGACGACTATGAACAATGGATACAGGAATTCGAATGGGATATTCCAGAGGATTACACCATCGCCAAAGCGGTGGATGAGCACGCAGAAGACCCGGACAGGGTAGCAATCTACTGGGAGGACGACCAGGGAAACGAGCGCGCCATCACCTACCGGGAACTCAGGGACGAGGCCAACCGCCTGGCCAACGCCCTCCTCGACATGGGTATCGAAAAAGGCGACCGCGTCATGGTCGTGCTTCCCCGTCTGCCCGAGGTCTTCTTCACCCAGATCGGCGCGTTCAAGATAGGGGCCATCATCGTGCCCTGCCCCGAGATGCTCCGCGAGAAAAACATCGAATACCGGTCCACCAACTGTGAAGCCACGACCATCGTCGCATCCCCCCCGGCGGCGGAGCACGTCGACAACGTCCGCGACAAGACCCCGCTCAAAAACTTCGTCATCGTGGGCGGCGAACGGGACGGCTGGCACAGCTACAGCGACCTGGTGAGCAACGCTTCAACGGACCTGGAACCCCAGCATGTCACTGCCGAGGACATCATGACCATCAACTACACCTCGGGCACCACGGGCGACCCCAAGGGCGTCCTCCACGACCACAAATGGATGTACTGCTTCCTGGAAACCAACGCTCGCTACTGGTGGGACGCGCATCCTGACGAGGTGCTGTGGTCGACCACCTCTCCCGGCTGGGCGAAATGGTTCTGGAGCCCGCTCGGCGTCGCCATCACCGTGGGCGCCTCACACGTCGTCTACCGGGGCCGGTTTGAACCCCAGAAATTCCTCCGTCTCATGGAAAAATACGGGGTCAACAAGCTCTGCGCCACCCCCACCGAATACCGCATGTGGGCCCAGGAAAACCTCGAGGAATACGACCTCTCAGAGATGACCAAGTTCCTGAGCGCCGGCGAAGCACTCAACCGCGAGGTCATCGAGCGCTTCAAAAAAGCCTACGGGCTGCAGATACATGACGGCTACGGCCAGACGGAGAGCTCCGGCCTGGTCTGCAACTATGACGGCATCGACGTCAGATACGGCTCCATGGGCAAGCCGATGCCCGGCTCAGGTGCCGCCATCGTCGACGAGGACGGCAACGAGCTGCCTCCGGGCAAGATAGGCCAGATAGCGATACCCATTGACCATCCCGGGTTGATGGTCGGCTACTGGAACGGCGAAGACCTGGATGACCTGGCGGAAAACGGCTGGTATCTGACCGGCGACCTCGCTAAAAAAGACGAGGACGGCTACTTCTGGTTCGAAGGCCGGGCAGACGACGTCATCAAAGCGTCGGGCTACCGCATCGGCCCCTTCGAGGTCGAAGACGCCCTGGTCAAGCATCCCGCCGTGGTCGAAGCAGCCGTGGTCGCCTCCCCGCACGAGATCCGGGGCAACATCGTCAAGGCGTACGTCATACTGGCCGAGAAATACGAGCCCGGCCAGGACCTTATCAAGGAACTCCAGACGTTCGTCAAAGAGGAGACGGCGCCGTACAAGTACCCGCGGGAGATAGAGTTCGTCGACGAGCTGCCCAAGACCATCAGCGGCAAGATACGCCGCGTCGAGCTCCGCGAACGAGAGCGCCAGAAAAAAGGAAGCTAACCGCTTTCTCTTTTTCTTCTCTTATGTTCCTGTAAAAAGAGCGCCGCTGTTATTGGCTGGAAGAGCGACCTATCGTTCTATCCGTTCCCGCATCCAGCCGGCCAATTCATCCCGGGCTACCCGGACCTGCTCGGTGGTATCCCGATAGCGGACGGTCACCGTGTCATCCTTCAGGGTGTCGAAGTCCACCGTGATGCAGAACGGCGTCCCGATTTCGTCCATCCGGGCGTACCGACGGCCGATGCTTCCCCCCTCGTCGTAATATGTCAGGAGCCCTTGGCTGCGCAGCTCATCCGCGATATCCCGGCTGATGTCCGGTAGCCCCTCCTTGCTCACCAGCGGAAACACCCCGGCGGCGATGGGGGCAATGTCGGATGGCAGCTGCAACCTGACGTAGCTTTCGCCCTCCTTCTCATCCCGCACATAGCTGTGCTCCAGGATGCTGTAGATGATTCGGTCGACGCCGTAGGAGGGCTCCACCACGTGCGGGATGAAGCTCTCGCCGGAGACGGTCACCGTCTCCTCCACCACGTCGTAAAACCCTTCATCGATGTCGATGTCCTCGTCGTCCACCGATATCGTGACGCCGCCGTCAACGTCATCTCCAGGGTTCAGTGTCTCCAATCGGTCGGCGATATCCTTCGCCTGCTCCTTGAACGCGGGGCCCAGCTTCGCCATGTCCGGCACGATACGCCGCCGTGTTTCCTCATGTGGCTCGTCATATCGGCGGAACGCCGTCATGTCCTCGCCCGTGGCCTCCATGTGCGCGCCGAGGTCATACGCCGTCCGGTCGGCGATGCCCACGCACTCGATCCAGCCCAGCGCCGTCAGTATCTCGGCGTCCCAGCAGTCCGATGCGTAATGAGCCATCTCGTCGGGTTCATGCTGCCGGAACCGGAGCTTTTCCTCGTCGATGCCCACCGCCAGCAGAAACCGCCTGGTCAGCGCCACATAGTAGGCCAGCGCCTGGTTGCCGATGACATCTTCATCGAGCAGCGCCCTGACGGTCGCCTGCCGCTCGCCGTCGCCGCCGGCCGGGATAACCGTGAGCACGTCGTCGGCCACCTCATGGAAGCGCGGATGTGTCTTGTCCTCCGGGTCGAAAAAAATCTCCGCTTCGGCCATGGAAAACTCCCGGAGCCGGTAGAGACTCTGCCGGGGTGACACCTCGTTGCGGAAGCCCGGGCCCACCTGGACGACGCCCATGGGCAGCTTTTTCCGGGAAAACTGGTAGAGAAAGGGAAAGTCAACGAAGATGCCCTGCGCCGTCTCCGGCCGCAGGAACGCCGGCCGCCGGTCCAGGGCGCCGGTCTCCGTCTCGAACATCAGGTTCATGTCCCCGCGCTCGAGCGTCCCGCCGCATTCGGGGCATTCCTGGCTGGAGCGATAGGGTTCCTCGACCGCCTCCTCCTTGGCGGAAAAGCCGCATTCCGGGCAGGTGAGCACCACGTCCAGGAACTTGTCCACGTGGCCCGAGGCCTTGAAGACGGCGTAGGGGGTGATGGCCGGGGTGGAAATCTCCATGCATCCCTCCCGGAGGACGTAAAACGACCGCCATTTGTCTTCCACGTTGTGCTTCAGCCGGGTGCCCAGCGGCCCGTAGTCATAGAAGCCGGCTTCGCCGCCGTAGATGTCAAACGCGGGATAAAAAAAGCCGCGCCGTTTCGACAGGGACACTATCTCGCTGTATATATCCATGGCATCACGAAATGAGCGCCTTCATAAGGTCGATGTCGCTGACCATGCCCATCAACTCGTCGTTCTCGTCGGTGACAGGCAGCTGGTTGACGTCGTGCATGAGCATCTTCTCCGCCACCCGTGATATCGGGGTCTTCCGGAACACGGTGAACAGCTCCGTGACCATGACCTCCTTGACCGCGATCGGAGGCAGCTCTATCTTGGATGTCTCATAGTAGAGGCGCATGACATCCCGGATGCCCTCCCAGCTCCACATGTCCTCGTCCTCGCCGATGCCCATCTCTGATTCACCGACGCTTTCCTGCAGATGAGAAAACGTGAACAGGTCGCCGTCGCCGACGATGCCCGCCAGCGCTCCCTCGCCGTCGATGACGGGCACCGCGTCCACATCCGTGATCTTGAATATCCGCATGACCGCCGGCAGCGGCGTCTCCTGGTAAATCGGGATGAACAGCGGAGACAGATGATCCTCGACGGGTTCGCCGTCGAAGGTCTTGATGAGGCGGAGGATGTCCGACGGGGCGATGATGCCCTGCAGCTCGCCGTCGTCCACCACGGGCAGCCCGTGCACCCGCCTGTGGAAAAAAATGGTCGCCGCTTCCTCGATGGTGGCGTCCGGGGCGATGGTCAGCGGGCTGTCGTTCATGATGAGCGCGAGCTGCTCCTCCTCGTTGTGGCGAAACAGGTCGCTCCGGGTGATGATGCCGGCCAGCGTGCTGGTTCCGGCCTTGACGACCGGCATGCCGGTTATCTCGTGCTTTCCGAAGAGGCGGAGCACGTCCTCCCGGTTGCCCGGCACCGCCGCCGTGATGGTATCGGTGGTCATGACGTCCTTGACTTTGTGGTTCTTGTTCATTGTTTCCTCGATGGAAAGAGGGGTATATCATGCGCCATATCCGGGGCGCAGCAGGTTACGGGTTCCCTCCGGCTCGTTGGTGAATATTACCACCTACATTTAAATATTTCCTTGGATTGGCCGCCGTCATCGCCGCCACGTCCTCCCGTGAAACAGCAAAATGCTGCCGGATATACGCGGTCTCCTCCCTGATGTCCGGTGACACCAGCATGGCGTTGTCCGTCCCCAGCATCACCGGGATATCCAGCTCGAGCATGCGCTCGATGGGCGGGCGAAGCCCGAAAAACGCGTTGGCCCGGGGGCAGACCACCACGGGCACGCCGTCAGCGGCCACCGCCCGCAGGTCGTCGTCGGTCGCCCGGCACAAATGTACCAGGAACGAGGGCTCCAGGGCAAGCACGGCATCGATATTTTCGCGGACGACCTCGCTGGCATGCAGCGCAAACAGCCCATCGGATCGATGCACATGCGCCGCCACCTGCCGTAGCGCATCAGATGGCCAGTCGGCGAGGCTGCTCACCCCGATGCCGTCCGCCCGTTCCAGCAGCATGTCCATCTCCTTTTTATCGTAGCGATGCTTACGGGGGCGGGCCATGATGATGGCTGTCACGTCGTCCACCTGCCGCACTGCCTCGTCCAGCAGCCCGACGCCCTCGAGGCCGCCCTCCCGGAAGTCAACGAAATGGGTGACCCCGCCGTCGCGCATCACCCGCAGCGCCCGGCGCATCCCTTCGATGACCTCGTCACGGCTGGCATCGCGAAGCCGGCGGTGCTTGTAGCCGTCGGGCGGTGCCACCAGCTGCTCGACGGTCCAGTCTCCCTCCGGAAGCGAGATGAACGCGTCGCCGAGATGGGTGTGGCAGTTGCAGCACACGTCGGCCATGGAGATGAAGCCCGGCGGCTTTAAAATCCTTTGTCATCTGCAAATTTTTATTAACCCCCTGGAATTTCGGAACCATGAAGGTAACAATTGTCATGGGCAGCACGAGCGACCAGCCCGTTGCCGAAAAAGCGGAAAAAAAGCTCGACCATCTCGAGATACCCTACGAAACCGTCGTTGCATCGGCTCACCGGACGCCGGAGAAAATCAGGGACATCGCCGCCGGCGACACGGACGTCTTCATCGCCATCGCCGGGCTCGCGGCGGCGCTGCCCGGCAGCCTGGCGGCGCATACCACAAGGCCGGTCATCGGCGTCCCCGTCTCGGGCAAGGTCAACATGGACGCCATCCTGTCCATCGTCCAGATGCCCCCCGGGATTCCCGTGGCAGCCGTCGGCCTCGACCGGGGCGACAACGCCGCATTGCTGGCCGCCGAGATACTCGGGCTGCAGCATCCCGAGGTACGGGAGCGGCTGGAGCGTTACCGCGAGGACATGAGGCAGAAATATGTTTGACCCCGAGGCGTTCATCGAGCAGGCCGTCGAAGACATACAGCGGCAGGTCGACGGCACCGCGGTCATCGCCACCTCGGGCGGGGTTGATTCAACGGTTGCGGCGCAGCTGGGCAGCATGGCCCTGGGCAGCGACCTCACCGCCATCTACGTGGACACCGGCTGCATGCGGAAAGACGAGGGAGGCCAGGTCAAAGACATCATCGGCGACATGGACCTCACGCTTCGCTACGTCGACGCAGCCGAGGAGTTCTATGCCGCCCTTGCAGGCATTGTCGACCCCGAGGAAAAGCGGAAAGTCATCGGGGAAAAGTTCATCCGGATATTCGAGCGTGAGGCCCGCGATGTCGGTGCAGGCTACCTCATCCAGGGCACCATCGCCCCCGACTGGATAGAAAGCGGCGGCGGCCTCCGCGACACCATCAAGTCACATCACAACGTCGGCGGGCTGCCCGAGGACATGGACCTCGAGCTCGTCGAACCGCTCCGCGACCTCTACAAGGACGAGGTCCGCAAGGTGGCCCGCACCCTGAAGCTGCCCGTGGCGGAGCGGCAGCCGTTCCCCGGGCCC
>Ga0207797_1003446_pt1 | contig 10486 bp, 11 predicted proteins | sample PRCRCaboRojoPR_6_FD_187275 | JGI IMG/M metagenome (GOLD analysis project Ga0207797, IMG submission 187275) | Marine sediment microbial community from Cabo Rojo, Puerto Rico - PR CR 10% Liquid 1 (SPAdes) | ecosystem: Environmental > Aquatic > Marine > Coastal > Sediment | place: Cabo Rojo, Puerto... | reverse complement strand
GGCGAACTGGGCGATGAGGTTGGCGAACTCGCCCTTGTGCTCCTCGGCGCCGCCGTAGCCCTGGTAGACCGAGAAGAAGCGCATCCCGGCCATCGACATCTCGTGGAAGTCGGAGTAGTACTCCCCGTACTGCTCGCGGGCGAGCTTCGAGGCCTCGTAGCCCGTCGCCGCGTGGACCGGCATGTCCTCCGGGCAGGGCTCGGTCTGCGAGCCGTAGATCGAGGAGGTCGAGGCGTAGACGACGGTGTCACAGCCGTGATCGCGGACCTGCTCGACGGTGTTGACGAACCCCTCGACGTTGACCCGGGCGCCGACCTGGGGGTTCTCCTCGTGCATGTTCCGCGAGGAGAGCGCCGCGAGATGGAAGAGGACGTCGACGTCGGCCGGCAGGTCGTCGTCGAGGACCGAAGCGTCGACGAACTCCACGCCGTCGTGCAGGTTCTCGGGGGTCCCCAGGTAGAGGTCGTCGAGGGCGACCACGTCGTTGCCGTCTGCGAGGTGGTTCGCGAGGTTGGAACCGATGAACCCCGCGCCCCCCGTGACCAGGACGCGCTTGTTCTGCATACGCGGACCCGGCCGCCGAGCGGGCAAAGACGTGTCGGTCTTTCGGTAGGCGATACCCCGACCCCGGCTGCCCCCCGGACCACCGTCGCCTTTATCAGAGACAGTATCCAATCCAGTCGTATGTCATCGATCGAACTCACACCCAGTCAGAAGTCGATCCTGCAGGAGCTCGTCAACCTGTTCAGGCAGTCCGAGTCGGCCGTCAAGGGCGAGGACATCGCCGAGCGGGTCGACCGCAACCCCGGCACCATCCGCAACCAGATGCAGTCGCTGAAGGCCCTCCAGCTGGTCGAGGGCGTACCCGGACCGAAGGGCGGGTACAAACCGACGGCCGCGGCGTACGACGCCCTCGAGATCCAGGACATGGACCAGGCCGCGGACGTGCCGCTCGAACACAACGGCGAGTCCGTCGAGGGGGCGAACGTCCAGGAGATCGACCTGACCAGCGTCCACCACCCGGAGCTCTGCCGGGCGGAGATCCGCCTCCAGGGGTCGATCACCGACTTCCACGAGGGGGACGAGGTCACCGTCGGCCCGACGCCGCTGTCGAAGCTCGTCATCAGGGGGACCCTCGAGGGGAAGGACGACACGAACAACACCCTGATCCTCACCATCGACTACATGCGGGCCCCCGCCGAGGGCGAGACCCCGGAGAAGTAGGCCCGGCCGGGCCGAGACGGTTCGCCGGCTCTCGGCCGCGTCGGCGGACCGGGGTCCGTAGTCCGGCGCGACGCCCGGACGTGGGTGTCGAGGTCGGTCGGCGGACGCCGCGTCACACGGTCGCACGAGGGACGGTACCGAACGGCCGGATACGCGAGGTTTGCCGGTTCTGCGGCCCCGATTCAACAGCTTTGTATCCGTTCGCCGTGGAGTGCCGGGCACATGACTGAGGACGTCGTCGTACTCGGGTCGGGCTACGCCGGCACGGGGACGGTACTGAGCCTCGAGGACCGGCTGGACGGCGAGGCGGACCTGACGTGGGTGTCGGAGGTCGACCACCACCTCGTCCTGCACGAGGCCCACCGCGTCATCCGCGATCCGTCGATCCGTGACAGTATCCGCTATCCCGTCTCCGAGATCAAGTCGCCCTCGACCCGGTTCGTCCAGGGCCACGTCGAGGACGTCGACGTCCGCGAACGGACCGTCCACCTCGCCGACGGCTCGACGGTGGACTACGACTACCTGGTGATCGGCTTCGGGTCCCGGACCGCGTTCTTCGGTATCGAGGGGCTCGAGGAGCACTCGCTGACGCTGAAGAGCCTCGAGGACGCCATGGGGATCCACGACGCCGTCAAGGAGGCGGCGAAGGCGGCCACCCGCGAGGAGCCCGCGCAGGTCGTCGTCGGCGGGGCAGGGCTGTCGGGGATCCAGTCCGCCGGCGAGATCGCCGCGTTCCGCGACCGGCACCGCGCGCCGATCGACGTCCACCTCGTCGAGGGGCTCGACAACGTCTTCCCGAACAACGATCCCGTCGTCCAGGCCAAGCTCCGGAAGCTCCTCGAGGCCAGAGACGTGAACATCATGACGGGGGAGTTCATCGGCGAGGTCGACGCAGAGACCGTCTACATCGGCGAGGAGACCGAACTCGGCTACGACGTGCTGCTGTGGACCGGCGGTATCACCGGGCAGGCCCCGGCGAGCGCCTGCGAGGTCGATCAGGACGAGCGGAGCCACCGGCTCAACTGCGAGTGTACCTTCCGGACGAGCGACGAGCGGGTGTTCGCCCTCGGCGACGCCGCGCTCGTCGAACAGGACGAGAACGTCGCCCCGCCGACCGCACAGGCGGCGTGGCAGGCCGCCGAGGTGGCCGGCGAGAACGTCGCCCGGGCCATCCGTGGCCAGCCCCTCACGGAGTGGACCCACGAGGACAAGGGGACGCTCATCTCCGTCGGCGACGAGGCCGTCGCCCACGACGTCGTCGGCCTGCGGGGCGTGATCGAGACGTTCGGCGGGCCGGCCGCCGAGACGCTGAAGAAGGGCGTCGCCGCCCGCTGGATCAACACCGTCGCCGGCCCCGTCGCCGCCGCCCGCGCGTTCCCGGACATGTGAGCGCCCCCGGGGAGCGGCGCGACTCGGGGAGTCCGGCCGGCCCCGTGCGCCAGTTTCTCATACACGAACGTCCACCGTTCTGTCTCAAAATGGTTGTTCGTGCCCACTAACCGACCGAAGATAAAATATCGTGGATGTCTGGGGCGATAGAACGAACGAACGTGTACGATTCAGCCACCAGGTCTTTACGTGTGGGCGACCTACCACGGATCGATGAGTCAAACCGATGAGTCCGACGCCGCCGGCACGGGGGGCCGGAAGGCCGAACTCGTCTGCCCGACCTGCGGTCGGACGGCCCCGCTCGACGGCGACTGGGCCGTCACGGAGCGGGACGTCGAGGGGCGGAGCGAGGTGGCCTACGAGTGCCCCGACTGCTGGACGGTCCTGGTCGCCCAGCCGCGGTTCGAGCGGTCCGAGCGTCCCCGTCCCGCCTGAGGCGGGACGGCACTCGCCCTCCACCGTCGCGACGACGCGAACGCCGGCCCGAGAGCGGCCGCTCCGTGCCGGGCCGGCGCTTCAGTAGGTGACGACGCCCCGGTCGGTGACGACCTCCTCGAGGAGGTGGGTCGGCGTCGCGTCGTAGGCGGGGTTGCCGACCTCGAACCCCTCGGCGGGTTCGCGCATCACCTCGGTCGGCGAGCGGAACTCGTTCTCGAACTGGAAGCCGCCCTCGTCGATGACCTTCGAGGACGCGCCGACGACGGAGACGGGGACGTCGAGCTCGTTCGCCGTCGCACAGATGGGGAACGTGCCGATGCGGTTGTAGTATCGCTCCCCGACGATACAGCTCATCCCGACGACGACCCGGTCGCAGTCGGGTAGGTAGTGGCCACAGGCGGCGTCGGTCAGCAGCATCGTCTCGACGCCGTCCATCCCGGCGAGGGTCCGTGCCAGCTTCCGGCCGAGGTAGCGCGGCCGGGCCTCGGTGACGTACACCTCGAACTCGGCGCCGTCGTCGACGGCCGCCTCCATCGCCCCCAGGACCGTCGAGGAGTAGTCGTGGGTCAGGACGGTCGTCCCGTCCTCGAACAGGTCGGCACCGTTCTCGGCGGCCAGGCGCTTGCCGTCCTCGACCCGCTCGACGACGCGGTCGATGGCCGCCGCGAGCCGGTCCTTCGCCTCGCCGACGGAGTTGACGTCCTCCTCGCGGACGGCGGCGACGAGCTCGGACTGGGTCGTGAACAGCGTCGCGTGGGAGGGCTGTGCCCGGCGGAGGGCGCTGGAGTTGCGCTCGAGCGACCGGGTGAACTCCTCGACGGTGACGTACTCGCGGTCGAGCAGCTCCCGGAGCGCCTCGGCGGCCTTCACGGCGACGACGGAGGAGCTGTGGGTCTGGAGCTCGCTGATCTCCTCGACCGTCTCGTCTATCATGTCCGGCCCTCCGTCGGGGCCCGGCAAAGAGCTTCCCCCATCCACGAGCCGTGGGGACGGCGCGACCGTGGCGGTTTACTCCGGCGAGCGCCTACACGGGGTATGGTAACGGTCAGGTACAGCTGTCCCCGGTGTGGCGCCGTCGTCGAACTCGACCGGGACGCCTACCTCGCGGACAGGTCCGTCACGCCCGCCCCGCTCGATGGGTGGGAGTACGCACCGGCCTACGAGCCGTTCGAATCGGCCGACGGGGTCGAACTGGTCTGTGGGGCGGCCGAGACCCGCGGCGAGGGCTGCGGTCGCCCGTTCTACCTCTCGTTCGTCCGGTTCGAGGAGGGACGGGAGGTCGATCCGGGTGTCCCGCCCACCGACGGACCGAGCTTCGAGTTCCGCCGATGAGCGGCCGATCGTCGGGAATCTGACCGACCCTGCGGGCTCGAATGGATCGCTCCCGCGTGTTGCGCCCGTCGTACGGGAACCCAAGTTATAAGAGCGTGAATCGTCAGGGGGAAAGCGTGCCCCACTGCCAGAACTGTGAATCGTACGTGACCGAAGCGTACGTCCGCGTGTTCGCCCCGGATAGCATGGACTCCGTCAGGGTCTGTCCCCACTGCGAGGACAAGCTCAGAGACGGTGCCGACGTCCGCGAGGCACGCGCGCCCCGACAGCAGTAGCGACCACAGACTCCCTACCCACCCTCTCCTCCGACGCCGTTCGACCGGCCGCGGCCCCGGAGTCCGGACCCACAGAGGGCTCGCCGGGGCGCTATCCCTTGATGTTGCAGACCGGGAACGTCCGGGCCACCTTGTCGCCGATGCCGAGCGCGTCGCTCACCCGGACCACCTCGTCGACGTCCTTGTAGACGCCCGGCGCCTCCTCGGCGATGGTCGCCCCGGACTGGGCCTTCACGAACACCTTCTGTGACTCGCGCAGGTCGGTCTGGACGTCCCCGCCCCAGAACTCCTTCTTCGCCCGGGTCCGGCTCATCAACCGGCCAGCGCCGTGGGCGGTCGAGCCGAACGTCTCGGCCATCGACCGCTCGCCGCCGCGGAGCACGTACGAACCCGCCCCCATCGACCCGGGGATGATGATCGGCTGGCCGACGTCGCGGTACGCCCGTGGGATCTCGGGGTTGCCGGCCGGGAACGCGCGGGTCGCCCCCTTCCGGTGGACGAACAGCTCCCGCTCCTCGTCTCCGACGTCGTGGACCTCGCGCTTGGCGATGTTGTGGGCGACGTCGTAGAGCAGTTCCATCCCCATCTCCTCGGGGTCGCGGTCGAACACGTCTCCGAACACCTCGCGGGTCCGGTGCATCACGAGCTGGCGGTTCACCCACGCGAAGTTGATCGAGGCACACATCGCGCCGTAGTACTCCTCGGCCAGCGGGGAGCCGGCGGGCGCGGCCGCCAGTTCGCGGTCCGGGAGCTGCGAGAGCAGTCCCTTGTGGGTCTCCTCGATCTCGCGGAGGAAGTCCGTACACACCTGGTGGCCGAGCCCCCGCGAGCCACAGTGGATCAGGACGACGACCTGGTCCTCCTCCAGCCCGTAGGCGTCGCCGACGTCGTCGAGGAAGACGTCGGTGACACGCTGGACCTCGAGGAAGTGGTTGCCCGAGCCGAGCGAGCCGATCTGGTTGCGCCCGCGGTCCTTGGCCCTCTGGGACACCGCGTCCGGATCCGCGTCCGGACGGTAGCCCTCGTCCTCGCAGTGCGCGAGGTCGTCCTCGGTCGCGTAGCCCATCTCGAGGGCCCAGTCCATCCCCCGGGCGAGTACCGACTCGACCGTGTCCATGTCCCCCTCGACGACCCCGCCGCCCCCGAGCCCCGACGGGACGGCCTCGAACAGCGCGTCGACGAGCTCCTCCTCGTGACCCCGGAGGTCGTCGTAGACGAGGTCTGTTTTCATCATTCTCACCCCGCAATTTATGTCGTAGCCGACCGCTCCCGGCGAGATACAGCCGTCCTCGGCGTCGATGCCCGCGACGCCGCCCACGGGGAAGCCGTACCCCTGGTGGCCGTCGGGCATACAGAGCGCGTACTTGCGGATCCCCGGGAGGTGGGTCGTGTTCTTCAGCTGCTGGAGGGTCCGGTCCTGTTCGATCTCCTCCAGCAGTCGCTCGCTGGCGAGCACCCGTGCGGGGACACGCATCCCTCCCTCCTGGGGGATCTCCCAGACGTGTTCGCGCACCTTCTCGAGGGTCACGTCGCCGGCGTCGAAGCTCTCGGTCATGGTGGTAGGTGGCCGGTCGTCGGGGGAATAGCTTTCGCCGCCTCCGCGCGACCGGCGGAGCGAGCCCGATCCGCCGACACCGCCCGGGACTGCCGGGTCTACAACGTCTACCCCGGACCGCCCGTCGCGCTCGCCACCGGCGGTTCGGTGTTCACGAGCTCCAGCCCGGTGACGGTCTCGATGGCGAACAGTCCACCGAAGGCGTAGCCGAAGACGATCACCCCGGGGACGGCGACGACGAGGGCCGCTCGGGCGAGGGGGACGTCGTGGACGACGCTCGTCCCGACTATGAGTAGCGCGAAGCCGTACGCCACACAGAGCACCCTGAACCCCGGGAACGGGAGGCCGGCGAGCGCACACGGGGCGGTGGCGTAGGCGAGCACCTGGACCGTCTCGCTCACGCCGGCGCGCTCCCGGACCGAGATCATCAGGAGTATCGTCTGGAGCGCGGCGGTGAGGTGGAGCGTCGCCGGAGCGACGATGAGCCCCGCGGCCGCGAGCACGAGGAGCGCCGAGACGTACGGCCGGCCGCCGAACGTCGGCACGGAGGCGGGGTCGAACGCGAACCGCGACCCGAGGTAGACGAGCGTCACCGCGACGGCGAAGACGAGCCCCGGCGCCTGGTCGCCCGGCGCAACGCCGTTGGTGAAGAACCGGCGCGGTCGGACGAGTACCTCGACCCACGCTCTGGCGAGGCCGCGCGGCCCGCGGTCGCGGCCCCCGGTCGGGTTCTCGACCCACGTAGTCACTACACGGGGTAGGGGTCGCGGCGTTTTGACGGTTCCGGGACGGCGTCGGCGCCCCGGACCCCTGGCCCGGACCGCCTTCCGGCGGCGTGACCCGTGGCCACGTACCGACCGCGCGGACGGGTCGCGGCCTACCCCCGACGGACGGCGTGGCAGTGCCGGCACCGCGCCTCGTAGGACTCCTCGGCGCCGACCACGATCGTCCGGTCGTCGTAGTGTGCGGGGTCGCCGTCGACGAGCCGCTGGTTCCGGGTCGCGGGCTCGCCACAGACGGTGCAGATGGCCCGGAGCTTGTCGACGTACTCGGCGGTCGCGATCAGTGCCGGGAGCGGCTCGAACGGCTCGCCGCGGAACGTCTGGTCGGTGCCCGAGACGACAACGCGCCGGCCCTCGTCGGCGAGTTCGGCGCAGGCGTCGACGAGCCCGCCGGAGAAGAAGTTCGCCTCGTCGACGGCGACGACGGCCTCGCCGTTCAGCGCCTCGCGCATCCCGGACAGGGGGGTCTCGGTATCGACGACGGCGGCCTCGATGCGCCGGCCGGCGTGGCTCCCGATGGTCGCCGTCCCGAACCGGTCGTCGATCGCCGGGGCGAACGCCGCGACGTCCTGGCCGGCGATCTCGGCCCGCCGCAGCCGCCGGAGTAGCTCCTCCGTCTTGCCGGAGAACATACATCCGGTGATCACCTCGACCCAGCCGCTGTTCGTGATGGCGTGCACGACGGGGGTCGATTCGTGGCCCTGGCTTGAATCCGTGCCACGGGGTGAAAGTGAAACCGTCGGAAGGTGGAGACGGATCGATCCGCGTGTCGAGGGACCCGTACGGACGGGCGTAGGGACCGACCGGCGAACGACGACCCCGCCGGGAGGCTCACCGGTGGCTAACGGCGACCCGCCGGATCAGTCGTCGGCACCGACGTTCTCGCAGGCCTCGGCGGTCATCGGTTCGGGCTGGATGTTCGCGTACTCGACCAGACGGACGCCCAGCGTGTCGACCCTGTCCGCCATCTGCCCGTCGACGAGTTCGCCGTCTCGGAACTGCGAGGAGACCCTCGGGAGCGCGGCCTGGTGGGGGAGCACCCAGGCGTTCAGCGCCCGGGAGACCGAGCGGAGGTGTTCGAGCGCCGAGGTCGGGAACGACCCGCCGGCCACGGCGAGCAGCCCGACGGTGGTGTGCTCGAACTCGTCGAAACCGCAGTAGTCGAGCGCGTTCTTCAGCGGCGCGGAGTACGAGCCGTGGTAGACGGGGGTGCCGAGCAGTACCGAGTCCGCCTCCCGGACCCGTCGCGCGAGTTCGACCGCGTCGCCGGCCTCGCCCGCGTCGCCGTCGTACACCGGCAGGTCGAGGTCCCGAAGGTCGATCATGTCCGTCGTCGCGCCCCCCGACTCCGCGGCGTCGAGCGCCCGACGGGTCGCGAGGCGGGTGTAGCTCCGTTCCCGGAGGCTCCCCGGGATGGCTACGACGTGGGTGTTCATACCCGTAGTAGAGCCCCCGGGGATAAATGCGGGGGAGTTTCGTGTCCGGCGTGAGATCCAGTAGCAAGTAGCCTACTGGCCGCGTCCTCGTAGGTGATCCGGGTGGGGTGCACGAGCCACCGGCACTGTCTGCCGAAGTACGCCGGAGGAAGCTCCGTAAGCTGGCGGCCTCGGCGACAACGCAAGCTCGTGTTCGACCGCGTGGACGGGGAGCGGTGGTCCAAACTCCGTCTCCTGTCCCGGGTGTCGACGTCCGCCACGACCGGGGTACGCGGGGTGGAGATCCAACGGCAAGACCCTCGCATCCCGTAGTCGAGTTACTGTGGACGTGTTCTCCCTCGGTGTCGAACTCTCGCCGAGACAGACCCGGCGAACGAGACGACAATACCGGATACGATCCCAGCAGTGGTACTGCTGTAGGGGCACGGTCTCCCGGAATTCGGGAGGGGACTCACCCGCCGTCCGTTCGAATAGCCATTGCGGCGTCCGATGGGATATCTCGAAAACCGCCGTTATCATTACCGTTCAGCTACGGACTATCAGGAACGGCTAAGCCCGGAGTCCGGCTCGTTCCAGTGGTAACCGAAACCCTTAGTAAATACTACACTCTCTACCGCGAATACAACGGTTATCACGCATCCCATGCTCGGAAAGATCAGGAAAGGTATCGAGGACCCCTCAAAAGTATTTTATTTTCTGGTTCGAACCGTAGAGGACTACCGCATAGAGCGGAGCCCGAGCGTCATTGAGGGGTACTCGAAAAAGGGGCCGAACACAAGAGGACGAGCCCTCGTGTTCTTCCTCACGGATCCGTTCTACTACTTCGAGTGTTCCCCGAGATTCCAACTCCATCAGAACAAGTGGCAAGCAATCGAGCTCGCCAACTGCGTCTCCAGGTTGGGGTACACGGTCGATATATACCCGATCGGGAACGACCCTCCCTCCGACGTGGATAAGTACGACCTGGTTCTCGGGCGAGGTGACAACTACCACAGAGCAGTAGAGAGAAGCGATCCGAAGGCGATATACTTCGGAACGGGCCAATCGATGCCGACACTGCGGGAGAAAGAGCGCGAGCGGCTGTTGAACCTGGAAGAACGACGTGGGATTAAACTCCCCCCGGAGAGATCGCGTGAACACCGGGGCACCCCGAAATCCTACGAGAATGTGATCGCGCTCGGTGACGAGAGAACCGCACAGACCTACCGGGAATTGGTACCGGATGCGTCTTCCATCTATCCGATACGGCTGAACTACCAACCGGATTTCTCGCCGACCATCGAGGGCAAGGACTTCGACGAAGCGCGACGGTCGTTCGTCTGGTTCGGAGGATCCGGACTGGTTCTGAAGGGGCTCGATCTGGCGCTCGAAGCGTTCGAGGGACTGGAGGGCGTCGATCTGTACGTCTGTGGTCCGGTGGCGAACAACGAAGAGTTCGCCGAACACTACCACTACCTGCTGTACGAAACCGACAACATCTACACGATGGACTGGGTACAGGTTGATTCCCGGGAGTTCACCGAGATAATGTCCGAAGCGGGGTATTTGTTGTACCCCTCCGCGAGCGACGGCTTCCCCTCGGGGTCGACTGCGGCCTGCATGCACGCCGGGCTCGTCCCCGTCCTCTCCTCCGAGATCGTACACGATACCGACAGGTGGGGGTTCACGCTTGACGACGTCAGCGTCTCGGGAATACGCTCGCAGGTGCGCCGGTGCGCCGAACTGGATCCGAAATCGCTGCGAACGATGTCGCGGGCGGCTCTCGAGAAGGCTCAGTCGGATTTCACCAGAAGGGCCTACAGCGCCGACCTAGAGGACGCCCTGCGACAGATCGTGTGTGACTGAAACCCCAACGAGCGTCCACGGCCGGTGGTGTCGTTCTTTGCACCACGACGTCGTCGTCCGTCCGTTCGTCCGGGCAGCAGACCTACCGTTCACCGCCGGAGTCGGGCCACGGTAGTCCCGTCGGACTCCTCGAACTCGACGAGCCCGTCGTCGGCGAGATCACCGAGCAGGCCGTGAAGCCACTCCCGGCCGTACTCGCCGCCGTAGTCG
>Ga0207797_1003445_pt1 | contig 10487 bp, 7 predicted proteins | sample PRCRCaboRojoPR_6_FD_187275 | JGI IMG/M metagenome (GOLD analysis project Ga0207797, IMG submission 187275) | Marine sediment microbial community from Cabo Rojo, Puerto Rico - PR CR 10% Liquid 1 (SPAdes) | ecosystem: Environmental > Aquatic > Marine > Coastal > Sediment | place: Cabo Rojo, Puerto... | reverse complement strand
GGTTCGTATTTCATGGTGGATTAAGTATAGTTTTCGTATATTTTCCTAACAAGGGGTATATTTATTGAAGTTTAACGTATTGCTACCGCGTAGAAAACTATCCCGTACCCTATTTACCGTCTCCCGATGATTTTATCAGAATCACGGTTCTCGTTTTTCTCTGAAATCTACTAATAATCTTTTACACCTGTTTCCGAAGATGCGAACAGGTTTTCAAGGATGGAATAATAAAAATATTGCATTTTTGCAGAAATAGAAGGCCCGGACCCACTCTATTGGAAATGGGTCCGGGTCAATACCCACCAATTCAACTAGTTAATATCTTTGCTTCCACTAATTGGCGGATAACGAAAGTCTAACCAACTTTAAACCTAACCGGTTTTTCTTTCACGTCCTCGACAGGGTATCCCGCCTCCTTCCAGGCATCAATTCCACCAAATACGTTGTAAGAGTTTGTATAGCCGAGCAATCTAAGAGAAGTTAGCGCATAAGCACTTCGAATACCTTCTTTACAATAAACGTAAATTGGGGTATCCAGCTTAGCCGGTAACAGGGAGGCGTTCTTGCTGAGTTCCCTGAGATTGATGGCAAGTGCACCGGGGATTCTCCCCGTAGAAACCTCTTCTGGGGTCCGAACGTCAATTATTACTACCTCTCCATTTACTTTCATCGTTGTATGAACGTCGTTTGCATTTACAAGGTAGAACCCAAAATCTTCGCTATTGTACAGGAAGTCGTCCATGGACAGAGCTATACTACCACCGCCTCCTGCCACGGTTGACTCCTCGACGTCGCCACCATTATAACCCGGAGTTAACTTCCAAGCCACCGAAGCCGAAGCCACTCCTACCAAAACAAACAAAAACACCAGAAAGAGCAACCCTACCAGGTACAACCGACCACTACTGCCAACACGGTACTTCATTGTAATTCCTCCTTGCTGGAATTTATTTCCTCGGGAAACAGTTACTTGGTTGGTACGGGAACCAACAAAAAGGAGGTGAACGTTTAGAGAATAGGACAGTACCTCTGCCACGGACGAATCACTTAATGAAAAATAAGAGGTCAGCAACACTTTCCTGAGAACTCTTCACCTATAATATACTCTATATAGATATTTTTGTCAAGAAAAATATCGCACAAATTTTAGCCTATTATTCATTTTATGATAGTGTTATCAACGTATGAATATATTTAATATAAATATATAGCGGATTGAGAAAGGTCCATTCAAGCAAAATAATAAGGGTTTTGCTTTTTAATTCTTTTGGCGCCACTTTACAACAGTACAAATATTAATGGCATAGCATTTGGTCTACATTTTGATTCGAATAAAGTAAGCAGCTTTCGCACAAAAAGCTAGTAAGCTAATTTATTTCAGAATTCATTTGTGGGTTGTGCGTCTCCGAGTATTAACAGGATAGTCACACCATAACCGGTGAAGGGTGGTAAAACTGATGCTTAACTACCTCACTTGTGCAGCTACCCTCGTATGTAAACTCAATTTCGTAATAAAACAGGCTTTGAAAAATTGACCTCAAGACCCCCTAAACCATAAACTACCACTTAAAGAGTACTTCTAAGCACTTCATTGGAGAAGATTTACCGGAGGTGAACCTTCTTGAAATATAATTCTCTTGGTTCAAGCGGTTTGTTGGTGTCCGAAGCCTCCCTGGGTACCATGATATTCGGGGAAGATAGCGATCGCAGCACGAACGAGGCAACGGCTCTGGAGATGATAGACCGGTACATTGAGGCTGGTGGTAACTTTATAGATACTGCAAATGTTTACGCAGAAGGTCGTTCGGAGCAGATAGTTGGAAAAGCCCTGGAAAATTACGATCCGGATGATTTGGTAGTAGCTACAAAAGTTCGTTTTAAGATGGGTGAGGAGCCCAACGACGCCGGTCTTTCGAGAAAACACGTCCTGCAGGCGTGCGAGGCAAGCCTGAACCGTCTGGGGCTGGATACCATTGACCTTTACTACCTGCATACCTGGGACCCCATTACCCCGATCGAAGAAACTATGAGAGCGCTAAAATATTTGATCGACTCAGGGATGGTCAACTATATTGGCTTAAGTAATTTCAAATCCTGGCAAGTCATGAAGGCCCTGGAAGCCGGCAAAAAGATAGGTACGAGCCCGTTTGTAGCCGCACAGTACCAGTATAGCCTGGTCGAGAGAAACATAGAACGAGAGTTCGTTTCCATGTTCGAAGACGAAGGGCTGGGTCTAATACCCTGGAGTCCGCTTGGCGGTGGTTTTCTTTCCGGGAAATACAAAAGAGGCGATAAACCATCAGAAGGTAGAATATCCTCTATGCCGGATGAGGCAGAAGAGGCCTGGCACCGGCGATCTTCGGAAAGAAACTGGGAGATAATTGATCTTGTCGGAGAGATCGCTGAAAAGCGCGAAAGGAGTTACGCTCAGGTAGCACTTAACTGGTTAAGGCAAAAACCCTACGTCTCCTCAATAATAATTGGGGCCAGGACCCCGGAACAACTTGAAGACAACCTTGGAGCTTTTGACTGGGAATTAACACGAGAAGAAATCAATAAATTGGAAGACGTCTCTCGGCCTGAGGAAATTTATCCTTATCGCTTTATTAGAGAATTCTCCAGCAGACAGGTGGAATAAACCCAGGAAAAAGATAAACAGTAATTGCCGACTCCGAATTATTATACTCGAAACTTTGTTGGTTCAGGTATGTTCAAATAAATAGGTTATAATGTTTGTACGGTGGTAAAATTTGTGTTACATTATTGGTGAAATCTTTTTTTGTTTGTTGACTTCAAAAGATTCTTCCTTTTTCGTTTACCGTACAGGAGATCAACTTTTTGCCTTCTCGCTACCGTTATTGGTGTTTTTAGGAATGATAAAATGAATCCTGAGGATAAAATTAGTACAAGCATCATTTCTCGTCTCGTAAAAAATACCAGAGGTATGACGTTCCGTTGTCGCTGTGATCCACACTGGACAATGACCTATCTTAGTCCTGGCTGCAGGGAGCTGACCGGATACTTGCCCGACGAATTGGGGGAAAACAGGGAAATACGGTATTCTCAGTTAATTCACCCGTCCGATCGTCCTCTTGTGCGTGAAAAAGTCGAGGATGCTATCAGGCAGAATACCCCCTACGGTGTTACTTACAGATTGCGGGCCAAAGGCGAAGAAAAATGGGTCTGGGAAAGAGGGCAGAAAACCGACGAAAGCAACGGCTTAGTTGAGGGCTTCATTACTGACGTATCGGAAAGGGTAAGTAATACCGGGAGGTTGATCGGATCCGGTGACAAGTCTTCGGAGCTAACGGCTCTAATGGATATTACCCAGGATGTAGCCTCCACCCTGGAACTCAAACCTTTACTCGGAAATATTCTCGATAAGCTCAAGTCCGTTCTGGATTACGATGCAGCCTCAATAATGACTCTAGAGGATGGCATACTGGATATTATGGCTTACAGGGGACCAATTAATCAGAAGAAAGCCATGAAAATATCTTTTTCACTAAAAGGAGCCAGGGCAAACCGGGCGGTGGTCGAGAGAAAAGAGCCAATCGTAATAGAGGACGTAATGAGTGACGAACCACTGGCCAGTGACATGCGAGAAACTGCCGGCCGAGAACTCGATACGACTTACAACTATCTTCGCTGCTGGATGGGTGTACCTCTGATCGTAAAAGATAAAGTTATCGGCATGTTGACCCTGGACCACAGGCAGGCAAACTATTACACGTTTAAAGATGCAGAAATAGCTCTTGCTTTCGCCAACCAGGTGGCAGTTGCAATAGAAAACGCTCAGCTTTACCAGACTGAGAAGGAAAGATTGTTATCCAGCGAAAGGCGGAGAATAGTTGCCGAGGGTTTACGCGAGACGATGGGCGTGATTAACTCCAGCCAGTCATTAGATAAAGTTCTCGATACAGTGCTAAACCAGATTTATCGCTTGCTGGACGCGGATAGCGCTGCTATATTCCAGCTCGGAGATAGAGATATGGACAGTAGCCTGCTGACTGCTCAGATGTTTACTAAAAACCCACCTAAAGAATTTCTTGAAAGGGATCAAGTCCCACTATCTCTGGAAGACCTGGACCAGAAGATAAAGCACCATAAACCCCTTGTAGTCGAAAATATTTCCAGCAAAAACGTTTCCAGCAGCTACGTCTCCCCCCGTATGCAGGAACTGGGCAGGGTGGTCCAGAAGTACTTTGGGGCGTCCGTAGCTACCCCCATCGTTGTCGGAGGTAATCTTTATGGAGTTATCATTCTATACTACAAGGAACCCAGGAGCTTTGCCGAGGAGGAAGTAAACCTGGCAACTTCCTTCGCCGATCAAGCTTCCCTGGCCATAGAAAATGCTCGGCTTAACAAGAGACTGGAAGAGACCGCCGTAATGAAGGAGAGGAACAGGATGGCCCGAGAACTCCACGATTCGGTAACTCAATCAATTTACAGCGTAACGTTATTTGCGGAAGCCGCTAAAAGAATGGCGGATCAGGGCGATTACGAACAGGTAAGTTCTCACCTGGAAAACGTAGAGAGCATGTCACAGCAAGCACTGAAGGAAATGCGATTGCTTATCTACCAGATGAGAAGTCCCGAGAAGCGTAATTGTTGTTTTGAGGACAAAATCAAGAACAGACTGGAAACCGTAGAGCGCAGGTCAGGAGTAGAGTATTCGGTCATGGTAGATGAGGATATTAGCTTATCGGGAAACGTAACAGAAGAACTGTACCTGATAGCTCAGGAAGCGTTAAACAACGCTCAGAAACACGCGGAAGCTAACCGTGTTGAAATATCGCTGGAGGGGCTGAGCGAGGGGTTTAGGTTGGAAGTTTCGGATGACGGTCGGGGTTTCAACGAAATACAAGCGGGTGCGAACGGTGGTATGGGGATCGGTAATATGAAGAAAAGGGCAGAAAAACTCTGTGCGAACTTTTCGATAGAGACAGGGCCCGGAAAAGGCACCAGTGTCGTCGTAGAAAAATAAATGGACAGTACCAGCGTAATACTTTACCACAATGCTTATTGTTAAAACTTTCGGTGATAAAATGAATGCGAAGGAAGACAAAATACGGTTAATGGTAGTTGACGACCACAGAGTCGTTAGGTCAGGAGTAAAAGCGCTAATTGAAACCGAAGAGTGTCTGGAGGTCGTCGGTGAAGCTACAGACGGCAGAGAGGCCGTTACAAAAGCGATAGCTTTGCAGCCGGACCTCGTTCTTATGGATCTAGTAATGCCAGAAATGGATGGCGTGGAAGCAACCCGCAGGATAACCGATGAAATGAGTGATTTAGAAATACTAATCCTGACCAGTTTCTCGGAAGAGGAAAGAATTATCCAGGCAATAAAATCAGGCGCTTCCGGTTATCTAATTAAGGACGCTTCCCCCGACGAGCTAGTAAGTGCCATCAAGGATACTTACCGGGGAGAATCTACCCTGGACCCCAAGGTTGCAGGCACTGTTCTCCGTTCCATGCAGGAAGAGAAAGAACAGCCCGGGGAAGAATTAACCGAAAGAGAGATTGAAGTCCTGGAACTAATCGCCGAAGGATTACCCAACGACGATATAGCTAGTAAACTTTACATTAGCGAGCGAACCGTTCGCTCTCACGTAAGCAATATCCTCGGTAAGCTAAATTTAGAAAATCGTACTCAGGCAGCACTTTACGCCGTACGTCAGGGTATCGCAGAACTATAACAGACCTGTTATCGTTATTTACTCTCGAATAATCTTTTAGTAAATCGTTTTTAAGTAATGAATAGTTAAAGTTTTTGCATTCCAAACTACCGGGCCAATCAGAATCAGGCCCCCTTAACGGTGGTTTTCTCCGAAAGGTCTTTTTATTAAAAATCCTAGCTTCCTCCGCCATTTGTATTACTTCGAGTAAACATTCCTCCGTTTCCCTTTAACTCAGAAAGTTGTAATTTTTCAGTGCTTGAAGAAGGGGGAGCTTTAAATGTATACAGTGTTTTCGAGCGAAAAGTTAAACCATCATGAATATTTTATCCTTGCTTCTTTAAGGGGCGAAACCCTCGATAGCGAAGGCCTTCGTAAAGAATACGAAAAATCAGTCCAACGTATGGGGATCCCGGTGAATTTTTCGGAGGAAGAGCGGGGTTGGACTTTTCACAGGAAACTGGAAAGCTATCTCAAGGAACTAATACAGTTTGGTTTCATCGTTAGAGAAGACGGGTTTTACGAACTGACGGAATCAGGAAAAAGAATGGCTGAGAAAAGACAAAAAAAGGTCAATTACCGTCAGAAACGCTTAAGATCATTCCTGCTTGGTCCCGAAAACGCCTCCATAATTTCCGTTATCGCGGACGCCGGACTGGCTTGCATAAAATTAGCAGTTGGGTTTCTCTTCAACAGCATGGCCCTCATCGCGGACGGCTTTGACAGCTCCGTCGACGTCTTCTCGTCGCTCGCCGTATTTCTGGGGATAAGATTCAAGCGAGAACTAATATCTACATCAATCGTCATCTCCATGATGTTTGGAACGTCCGGTTATATTCTGTACGAAGCATTTATTCGGTTGCTGTCTCCGGAACCCCTAATAGTTTCCCCGATCGCCGTCGCCGCGACGATAGCCTCGGGTATTTTTTGCTATGGCTTGAGTATTTACCAGCATTATGTCGGGAAGAGGTCGGGCAGTATTTCCCTGCTAACTCAATCCGTCGATAGCCGCAACCATACACTTCAGGCCACCGGGGTACTGGTGGGTTTGATCTTTGCTATTTTTGATATATATCTCGTCGATTCGGTGGTTGCGCTAATTGTCGGAGTCTTTATTCTTAAATCCGCTTTAGAGCTATTACTTGAAGCGCTCAAACTGGCACGGGGAGGCGACCTCGACACAGAACGTTTCGAGCGGAATTACGAACAGGTGTTTTTAAAGCGACAGCGGAGTTTTTTCAGCAGCTGGGTGCTGGTGATTTTAAGAGATGTGGATAGTAAAAAAGAAATTGAAAAAAGCTTGAGCGAGGTTTTGGGTACCGAAAAGCAACCTATAAGTACGGCAGCACAACCAATTTCTGGATTTGAGATCGAATATCAGCTGGATCCGCTCCTGGAGCTACTGGAGAAAGAAGGACTAATAGATATGAGAGACAAACGAATACTCCTTACAGAAAGAGGAAAGCGGGTCTCTTCAAGAAAAGTTGCAAGGGCGAAATTTGGCATTCCATTCTGAGAGAAGGTAAAATAATGAGATTGAAACAGGTTTTCAACTTGGCGGTGGTTTAACCTGAGCAATGGTTTTGACGGGAACGTGATCCGTTGCACTCGGGAATACCTTAGAAAAGGAGGCACTTATGAAAGTGTTCGACTATCCCCCCGAAAAAAGGGAGGTTCTTTTTGCGGATTCCTTCCTCAACCAGGTTTCAATCGGCAGAATCAACGATATAATCGAACAATACAGGTCAAACCTGGGAGCGCTGGAGGAAGTTAAGCAAGGGGAAGGTAAGTACACGCTGCTATTCGAAAAAGGCACCGCTCCCAGCCGGATTTCACTGGACACGGAGGGAAAAATAGTCGGGCTCTGGTTCGGAAGCTGGACCCTAAAATCCGATACATTGGATAAGCTAGCCGCGGAACTTAGAGGTCTGGATAGCGCTACTTCGCTCTACATTTCCAAAGACGGCGAGAAACTTTATTCTCTGAACGGAGACGCACCGATGGCCGTAGGTTCTACCTTTAAACTTTACGTGCTGCAGGCACTCTACGATAAGCTTGACCCCGGCTCCTGGAAAAAGGTTCTCTGGTTGAAAAAAGAAGATATATCACTTCCATCCGGGATACTGCAGGAATGGCCCGTCGGTACACCAATCACAGTAAAGACCTTATCTAACTTGATGATATCCCGGAGCGACAATACTGCGACGGATATCTTGATTGATCTCGTCGGCAAGAACTACCTCGAGAAAAACACCGACCCCCGAAATAGACCTTTCCTCACCACAGCCGACGCCTTCAACCTGAAGTACGCAGCCAGCCCGGAGACTCAGAAGGAGTACATATCAGGAAATATTCAGGCCAGAAGAGAGATACTCAAGGGCTTCAAGGGGATACGGGCAAGCGCCAGCCAGCTCTCCCCGTCTACTCCAACGCTAATAGAGGAGATCGAATGGTTCTTCTCCACAGAGGAGCTATCCGAGATCATCTACGACTTGAGAAACGCCGGAGAGCTCTATATCAACCCAGGTCTGGCGGTAAAATCCGACTGGTACCGCGCCGGTTATAAGGGGGGATCCGAAGGCGGAGTGCTCCAGTACACCCATCTGTTGCAGAAGACCAAATCTTCGCCCGTTTACGTCGTTTCGGTCACGGTCAACAATCCGGAAAAAGGCCTAAAGACGGAAAAAATAACAGAGATCACCTCGAGGCTTATTTCTCTGGTCAAAGACGGGAAAGTGTAAAACGATAGTCCGGCACTAGTGCCGTTTGTGACTCATTCACTTCTTTTACCGGGAGGCGACGATGAAAAGTATTTCTAGCTTTGGTCAAAAAGTATTTATTCTGGCTCTGTCAGTATTTCTTCTATCATCAATTGGAACAGTCGTAAGGGGCCAGGAGAAAGCGACTAAAACACACAACGATAATCTACCGAAGAAATGCATAATCGATGACGTCCCCTACACTCCCATGTATAGCTACTGGTCTACCTGTGCCATGACCTCTTTCAAAATGGCAGCTTCTTACTATGGTTACGATTATTCGGTTATGACGTTAATGAACCTGGGCTGGCAGTACGGAGCGACACTGGTGGAGGACGAAGCCGGGCCAATCCTGATGCCGGGCGCGGAACAGCCGATTACAGGTATTTTGTACGCTGCAGAAACACTGGGTTTTTCGGCGAGGGAGATTAATAACCAAACGAAAGAAGAAGCCTGGGAAACTATGAAAACACAGATATCCGGCGATACGCCGGTGATAATTCAGTGGACCAGGCATACAGTTCTGTCCGTTGGCTACGATGAAAGCGGAGAAAACGCGGAGGTTATCTATCATAACCCGGCCCCTCCGAAGGGTCTGCTAGGAAGCTATATGGGGGTAAAGAAGGTGCGTGTAAAAGCAAACCCCGGATCTTACGTTCGAATGAAAAAGGACAAATGGTTCGGAGAAAAGTACTGGGTAAACGCGAATTCCTACCCGGCAAAGAGATTCGAAATGATCCTCCTCGAACCGCCGTCAGATAAAAAGTCTATAGACTGGAAGAGTGTACTGCAAAGAAACGCCGCCAAGACGCTTGGGCAGGAGGACTGGTCATCTTACCCTCCATACGTCTGGTACAGCGTGGACGCGTTTAAGAGAGCAGCGGAGAAAGTAGAGTCGGGAGGGTGGTCCAGGGAAGAACTGAATTCGCTGTTTAGTGCAAGCGGCTGGGGGCCGGCCTCGAGATCCCATGCTGCGGCCTTCTTGTCAGGACTGGGCCAGAGTTCAGGAATAGACAGACTAAAAGAGGCCGCCAGGTGGTTTGAACGATCCGGCTACTACTGGCAGGAAGCTCGGGATACCTGGAATTACGTGAAAGAAAAGCCGGAAATAGGGAAGGTTTCAAATTATAGAAAGGTAATTTCCGGCGCATTGAGAAAAGTCGCACTGGCGGAAGGAAGAGCCGGCAAGGCGCTCGCGGAAGCCGGGGAAAAGTTTAAGACTTTTTAATAGGAGGCAGCAGTGGAAAAACAAGACCCATCTGAAAGCAGCCCATGGAGTATTAGGGGGAAGGATTTCCCCACTGACGGCAATATAGAGGAGAAACTTAAATTCATTTTGCGTTACGCTATACTCGCCCCTTCCAGTCATAATACTCAGCCATGGAAGTTTTATCTGGACGAAAATACGGTGAAAATCTATATAGACATGGATCGCTGGCTTAAGGTCGCCGATTCTGATAAGCGTGAGCTTCATATAAGTATTGGCTGTGCGGTAGAGAATCTCACCGTCGCCGCTAATAGTTTTGGTTATGCCTGTGAAGTAAATTATCTACCCAAGACCGATCATAAAGACCCCGCCGTATCTATAAAACTAAAAAACTCTAGCTCGCAATCATCATCAGATTCAAAGGATTTATTTGAAGCTATCCGTGCAAGACATACAAACCATAATATCTATGATGCTAATTCAGTCGAAGAGGAAAAACTTCAAAAACTAGAAAATTATGCCCAGGAGGAAGGAATTTATCTTCACCTGACTGACGACGCAAGTATCAAACGGGAAGTTGATAGCTTAATGATAAAGGGCGATGCGATGCAATTTGCTGATCCCGAATGGCGTGAAGAGTTAGGATACTGGATGGGGCAAGGAGTCTTTGGTACATCCTGGCTAACCTCAAAAATGAGCCAACTGGCAGTGACTTACTTGAACATGGGGAAAAGTACCGCCAAGAAGGACTCGGAACTCTTGATGAGTGCACCGATACTGGGAGTGATTAGCTCCGGATCGGACGAAAGGGAGTCCAGAATTAAGGCAGGACGGACCTTTGAG
>Ga0207797_1003444_pt1 | contig 10487 bp, 6 predicted proteins | sample PRCRCaboRojoPR_6_FD_187275 | JGI IMG/M metagenome (GOLD analysis project Ga0207797, IMG submission 187275) | Marine sediment microbial community from Cabo Rojo, Puerto Rico - PR CR 10% Liquid 1 (SPAdes) | ecosystem: Environmental > Aquatic > Marine > Coastal > Sediment | place: Cabo Rojo, Puerto... | reverse complement strand
GAAGCGGTTGGCGTGGGAGCGCTCGGCCTTGGCCAGGGTCTCGAACCAGTCGGCGACCTCGTCGAAGCCCTCGTCGCGGGCGGTCTTGGCCATGCCCGGGTACATGTCGGTGTACTCGTAGGTCTCACCGGCGATGGCGGACTTCAGGTTGGTCTGGGTATCGCCCATGGGCTCGTTGGTGGCGGGGTCACCGGCGGCCTCCAGGAACTCCAGGTGGCCGTGGGCGTGGCCGGTCTCGCCCTCGGCGGTGGAGCGGAACAGCGCGGACACCTCGTTCTCGCCTTCCACGTCGGCCTTCTGGGCGAAGTACAGATAGCGCCGGTTGGCCATGGACTCGCCGGCAAAGGCTTCCTTCAGGTTGTCGTGGGTCTTGGTACCCTTCAGCTCAGCCATGGGACGTCCTCCTCGTTGGCTCGGTTTTAGACTAAGTCTAAATACAAATCTAGTTTAGCCAGGGGCCGAATGCAAGCCTCAGACAAGCCCTATCTGGGGCCGGCCGGCGGCCCCTTCAAGGGGTCGCCGCCGACCAGTCCAGGCGGAGGTCGTAGGGGAAGCGGCGCTCCGGCGGCAGCGGCGCCGCATCCCGGGGCACCTCCCGGTAGACGTTGGTCACCGGCCGCACGGTGGCGGCGCGCCCGTGGACGAAGGCCTGGTTCTTGACGATCAGCCGATAGGCCTTGTTCAGCCGCCGGGCGCGCTCGGCGGAGGGGGTGATCAGCTCGGCGACGTCGGCGGCGGCTACCTTGGCCGCCAGCAGCTCGCCCTGGTCATCGAACCAGCGTGCCTGCATCTCCGGGTTCTCGCGGAACTCGCTGCCGCCGCCCACCCGTTCCAGATAGAGGCGGATCTCGCCATGACTGGCCCCCACGCTGGGGGCGTCGGCCATGCCCTCGAGGTCGATGTAGCCCCAGCCCTCGGCCCCGGTCACCTTGCGCGGGAAGGCGAAGGTCTGGTCGATGGTGGTCCCCACCGTGGCGTGGCAGCCCATGCAGAACCGGTGCTCGGCACGGGTCTGCTGGCGCAACTCGCCGTCGGCGGCCTCGATGAAGCCCAGTACCAGCCAGCCGAAGCCGTTGGCCAGGCCGTGGCCGGTGTCGGTGAAGCGGGGCAGATGGCCGTCGCGCTTGTCCTGGTGCTCGTTGCCGTACAGGGAGCGCAGGGCAGCCCGGTCGTAGAACCGCACCTTGCGCAGGTAGCGCACCTCCTTCATGCGCGTGGCGGCACCGACGCTGCCGTCCTCGCCCACCCGAAGGTAGCGGACGGTGTGCAGGAACTCCGTGCCCCGGGGGTAGAGGCCGGGGGTGACGGCCACGCCGGCTGCCGCGCCCACGTAGGTTTCGGGGCGGCGCAGGGAGGTGACGCGGGAGAGGCGGCCGTCGCCGTCGAGGTCGGTGCACAGGGCCCCTTCGTCCACCGCGGGCAGGCTCACCCGCTCCAGGTCCTTGATGGCAGCCTCGAGAATGGCCAGGTTGGCCTGATAGGCGTCGCGCGAGTAGCCCCCTGGGCCCGGGCCGCAATCGCTCTCCCGGAACTTGGCCGGCAGGCGCACCATGACATCGTCGGCCGAGCCGTTGGTGGGCCAGAAGGTGGCCGGCAGGGGCTTGTAGCGGAAGGCCACCCAGCCGCTGCCGTCGCGGGCGAAGCCCTGGGCGTCGAAGGCCGCCCCGCCGCGGTGCAGCCCCGCCAGGTCCGGGACGTAGCCGGTATGGCGGGGGTTGCCGGCGAGCCGCCGGCGCAGGGGGGTGTAGTTGTTCTCGGCCACGTAACGGCCCATGGCCGCGTCGGCCATGGCCGCCACCGCCGCCGAGCGGTCCACGAACAGGTTCTTCCAGCGGTTGGTGCGGGCGTAGTCGGAAAAGGCGTAGTGCCCCTGGAGGTAGCCGTCGTCCATGTAGTTGGGCCGGTCGCGGCCGGGGTAGGTCTGGTGGCAGGTGTAGCAGGGGTTGAAGGCGCCCTCGGTCCGGGTGTAGCACTGCGGCGGCACCACCGCCTCGCGATTGACCGGGCCGCCCTGGGGGGCCTCCAGACCGTCCTCCCAGGGCACCCGCTCCCAGCGGATGCCGGCGTCCGGGCCGGCCCCGCCAAGGGCGGGGAGGCTCGCGGCCACGGCGGCGACCGCCGCCAGGCGCCGGGCCGGGCTCACCGACACCCCGCGACCGGGAGCGCCGCGGCCGGCATCACGCCCCCGCCGGATCCAGCAGCCACAGCATGTTGTTGTCGTGGAAGGGGCTGTCCTCGCCCACCACCACCCGGCCGTCGGGCAGCACCACCAGGTTGTCGGGGTTGGCCAGACCGGCATCGGGGCAGCCGGCCTCGCCCGGGACCCCGCCGGCCGCCACGGGCTCCAGGCGGCGGACGTCGTAATCCGCGGTCAGCGGCATGCGGTAGACCACGCCGCAGGGGTTGGCCCGCAGCCGGATGTCGCCGCGGTTGTCGGCCATGGTCTCGTTGACCTGGGACATGGCCAGGTACACGTACGGCACCGAGCCGTCGCGCGCGCCCCCGAGATGGACGGTCACCCCCTCCATCTTGCGGAACTCGGCGGTGGCGCCCAGGGCGGCGGCCGCCTTGCGCGACTCCAAAAACGCCGGCCGGTCGTCGCCGAAGGGATCGGCGTCGGCGGTGGCGTCCCCGTCGCAGGCCAGATCCCGGCCACGGCGGGCCTCCGCCCAGTGGCAGATCTCGGCATCGCTGATGTAGCTGCTCGCCCCTGCGCGGTAGTCGGCGAGCCCGATGCCGTCGTACTCGCCGGCCCAGGCCGCCACCTCCGATCCGGCGGCATGGCCCAACCGCACCCAGCGCAGGTCGAAGCCGGCGACGGCGGGCTCGGCCTCGCCCGGATCCTGACGCGCCGTCGCGGCGTACAGGGTACCCGCGGTCAGGTCGCCGGCGCGGTCGGCCACGAACTTGAACAGCACCGTGCCGGTGCCATCGTCGCTCAGGTAGACGGTCTCGTCGTCCGGCATGACCACCGCGTTCTCGTGGGAGAACCGGCCCAGGGCACGGCGCTTGCGGGGCACCGCCCGGCCCGTGGGGTCCGTCACCTCGACGATGTAGCCGTAATCGTAGGGGTTGGGCCACGCCTCGCCGAAATCGGCGTGGCCCAGGTAGCGGGCCAGATCCTGCAGCGCGCCGTGGCGGCGGTGATCCGGGGCGTTCCAGTGGCCGGTTTGGGGGAAGTACAGCTCCTCCGAGGACAGCGGCGTGCGCCACGGGCTCAGGGTGCCAAAGCAATTCACCCAGGTGCCCCGCACGCCCCGGAAGTCCAGCATGCGCGCCTGCCCCTGGCGCACCCGCCAGTGGCCGCCGGGGCCACGCTCCAGGCCGATCCGGCTCATGCCCCCCGGCCGGTCCTCCCAGTTGGTGAACAGGAAGCCGCGGTCGGGATCGCGGTCGACGGCCACGAAGGCGTTGAAGTCCGGATCGTTGGAGCGGCGCACCACCTCGCCGCCGGCGCCGGCGATGCCCCCGAGGCCCGCGGGGACGGCGCCGCCGAAGCGATCGCCTGCCTGCGCCAGGATGCGGTAGCGCCCCACCGCGGTGCGCACCTCCTGGCGCTGGCGCGGGGTGGCGGGCAGCCCCAGCGGGTCGGGATCGTCCCCCAGGGTGGCCGGGCCCAGGCCCTCGACCACGCCCACGGTGGCGCGATTGTAGGGGGCCTGATTGGTGGCCGCGGGGTGCTGCACATTCAGGAAGAGGCTGTCCGGGCCGCTCAGGAAGAGGCCCGTGGCCTCCGCGCCCAGGGGCAGGGTGACCAGCCGGGTGAGCGGCGCGGACCGGGCGGCGCTGGTCCACTGGGCCACGCCGGCACCGATGGCGATCAGGGCGATGACGCCCACCAGGCGGATCATGCGGGCGTGGTGGCGGGTTGCCAGGGTCACGGGCGGTCTCCCGGTCAAGGGGGCAATGGGTGCCGCGGAAGGCTACGGGCGTCCGGTTACGGCATTGTTTCGCTCGACTCGGCGAGCTCCTGGAACCGCTGCCGGGCCGCCCGGCCGCGGCGCTCGTCCACGCCCACCAGCAGGACCAGCCCCACCAGGAAGAACCCGGCGGTGACCAGCAGGGCGCTGCGGTAGTCGCCGCCGGAGAGGTAGGTCAGCAGGCCGTACACCGGCGGCCCGACGATGGCGGCCAGCTTGATGGCCACCCCCCACAGGCCGAAAAAGGCGCCCTCGTGCCCCTCCGGGGCCAGCAAGGCCACCAGCGCGCGGCCGCTGGACTGGCTGGCGCCGATGCATACCCCCACCAGGGCCGCCGCCACCCAGAACAGGGCGGCCGACCTGGCCAGATAGGCCACCACCAGCGCCGCGGTCCAGGCCACCAGGGTCAGGGCCACCGTGCGCACCGCGCCGATGCGATCGTGCAACGGCCCCAGGGCGAACGCGCCAGCCGCCGCGGCGGCATTGACCACCAGGATCATGGCCAGGGTCTGCGGGGTGGAAAAGCCCATGGCCTGGTCGGCGTAGACCGCGGCCAGGGCCACCACGGTCTGGATGCCGCAGTAGTAGACGGCGAGGCACACCAGGAAGCGCGCCAGGTCCGGCAGGCGCCGGGCGTCGCGCCAGGCCCGCAGCATGCGCTGCCAGGGCCGGCTGCGATAGCCGCTGGCGGCCAGCGGGCCGGGCCGCTCGCGCACGCGCAGGAAGGTGGGCAGGGCGGTCAGGGCGAAGACCGCGGCCACGAAAACCATGGTCACCGGCACGAAATCGGTCATGGTGCCGCCGCGGGCCCGCGACCAGAACACATAGCCCAGGCACAGGGCGAGGGTGAGCATGCCGCCCAGGTAGCCGATGCCCCAGCCCAGGGCGGAGGTCCGGCCCAGACGGTCGGGCGGCACCAGGCGCGGCAGGAAGGCGGCGATCAGGTTCTCGCCCAGGCCGAAGCCCACCGTGGCCACGACCACCACCGCCGCCCCCCACAGGTACTCCCCCGGGCCCACGCTGGCCAGGGCCACCGTCCCGAGGACGCACACCGTGGTGGACACCGCCAGCCACGGCTTGAGACGGCCGCTCTCGTCCGCCGACTGCCCCACCCACGGCCCGAGCAGCAGCACCAGGGCATTGGCCACCGACAGCGCCCCGGTCCACAGCAGGGCGGCCCAGTCGGCGCTGCCCGCCACCACGCGCACGAAGTACATGTTGAACAGGGCGGTGGTGACCACGGTGGTGTAGCCGGAATTGGCGAAATCGTAGAAGGCCCAGGCCAGCACCTCGCCGGGGGCGGCCCAGCCGGCGTCGCGCCTAGCCGGGGAGGGCATAGATGGCCTCCACGATGCGCCCGGCCGCCTGCTCCACGAGCTCCCGGCTATCGGCCTCCCCCGCCTGGCGATAGCGCCGCTGGAGGTCGTCCAGGGCCACCGGCGGCCCGTAGCGCAGGCGCACCCCGCGCCGCGGGCGCAGGAAGGTCCACAGGTCGCTGCCGGGGATCTGGCGCATGCCCGAGATGCGCGCCGGGATCACCGGCGCGCCGGTCTCCAGGGCGAGCAAAGCGGCGCCGGGCTTGGGCCGGGGCCGCTGCTCGGGGGGATGGATGCCGCCCTCGGGGAAGATGCCCACCACCCGCCCGGCGTCCAGGCGCTCGCGCGCCCCGCGCACGGTGGCGGCGGTCACCCGGCGGCGGTCCACGGGCACACAGCCCACCCGCGCCAGGATCCAGGTCAGCGCCCGCACCCGGTAGTACTCGGTGGCGATCAGGAAGGAGATGATCCGGCGGTTGGTGGCGATCAAAAACAGCGGATCCGGTCCGGCGTGGTGGTTGGCCACCAGGATGGCCGGGCCGGCCGTCGGGACGCTGGAGGCATCGCTGCGGAGCCCGAACATGATCCGGCAATAGGCCCGGATAAGGCCATGCACCGTATGCGCCCACAGGGGCCAATCGCGGGCGGTGTCGGGCAAGATGGGCGCCAAGGGGCTCCTCGCGCGGCGTTCCGGTCTGGCATCAACCATACCCGGCCACCCCATGCGACGGAAGCCGGCCCCCCGACCACCCCGCCCTTGGGGGGCTCACCGGCTTCTGACAGACTGCCCCAAGGGGCCTGCCGCAACGGCCGGAGCGGGCGTCGCGCCGGGGACGATCGCGGGGCGACCTAAGCCTCCCCGTCGAGGTCCCCGGGCCGAACGAAGGCACTGAGCACCGCGCAGCCCGGGCGCAGGTCCGCCCAGTGGGCCACCTCGGCGTCGAGCACGGCCAGGGCGGCGGTGGGGAACTTGGCGCGCATGGCGGCGTAGGCGTCGGCATCGCCGGTGCCGGCCAGGTCGAGGGCGGTCTGCTGGATGGCGGGGTTGTGGCCCACCAGGAGCACGGTGCCCTCGGCGTCGGGGAGGCGCCGCAAGCGGTCCAGCAGGTCCGCCGCTCCGGCGCCGTAGAGGTCGCTCTCCACCAGCGTGGGCGGCTGCTGGGGCCAGTCCCGCCACAGGGCCTCCACCGTGTCGCGGGCGCGCCGGGCGGCCGACACCACCACCCGCTCCGGGATCCAGCCGGCGGCGGCCATGCGCGCGCCCATCCGCGGCGCCGCGTTCTCGCCGCGGACGGCCAGCGGGCGGTCGAAATCGCTCGCCGCCGGATCGTCGTGGCTGGACTTGGCGTGGCGCAGCAGCAGGATGCGTTTCACCGGCGTGTCTCCGTGATACCGGGATGACTTACCGGGAGTGTAACCCGCCCATGGCCGATACCGAACCGACCGTCGCCGCCGACGCCTCCTCCGCCTGGCACGCCCGCCAGGCCCCGGCCGTCCTGGCGGAGCTGGCCACCAGCGAGCAGGGGCTGACCACGGCCGAGGCCGGGAGCCGCCAGGCCCGGTTTGGCCCCAACCGGCTCACCCCGCCCCGGCGCCGGGGGCCCGTGCGGCGCTTTCTGGCCCAGTTCCACAATGTCCTGATCTACCTGCTGCTGGCCGCGGCAGCGGTGACCGCGGCCCTGGCGCACTGGGTGGATGCCGGGGTGATCCTGGGCGTGGTGGTGATCAACGCCGTCATCGGCTTCCTGCAGGAAGGCAAGGCCGAGCGCGCCCTGGACGCCATCCGCAACCTGCTCTCGCCGCGGGCCAGCGTCCTGCGCGACGGCCGCCGCACCAGCCGGCCCACCGAGGAGCTGGTGCCCGGCGACATCGTGTTCCTGCAATCCGGCGACAAGGTGCCGGCGGATCTGCGCCTGCTGCGGGTGCACAACCTGCGCGTGGACGAGGCCGCCCTCACCGGCGAGTCGGTGCCGGTGGCCAAGGCCACCGACGCCGTGGCCGAGCACGCCGGCCTGGGCGACCGCCTGGGCATGGCCTTCTCCGGGACGCTGGTGAGCTACGGCCAGGGGATGGGGGTGGTGGTGGCCACCGGCGACGCCACCGAGATCGGCCGCATCAGCGCCCTGCTGGCCGAGGTCACCACCCTGCAAACGCCCCTGCTGACCCAGATGGCCCGCTTCGGGCGGTGGCTGAGCGTGACCATCGTGGCCCTGGCGGTGGCCCTGTTCGCCTTCGGCATCGGCCTGCGGGACTACCCCGCCAGCGACATGTTCCTGGCCGCGGTGGCCCTGGCGGTGGCCGCCATCCCCGAGGGTCTGCCGGCCATCGTCACCATCACCCTGGCGGTGGGGGTGCAGGTGATGGCCCAGCGCCGCGCCATCGTCCGGCGCCTGCCGGCGGTGGAGACCCTGGGCTCGGTGACCGTGATCTGCACCGACAAGACCGGCACCCTCACCCGCAACGAGATGACGGTGACCACCGTGGCCACCGCGGACCGCACCTTCAGCGTCGGCGGCGCCGGCTACGACCCCCACGGCGGCTTCGAAACCGACGGCACCGCGCTCGTCCCCGCCGACCACCCCCACCTGCTGGAGATGGCGCGCGCCGGGCTGCTGTGCAACGACGCCAGCGTCGAGCTGGTCGACGGCGACTGGCGCATGGAGGGCGATCCTACCGAGGGCGCCCTGGTCACCCTGGCGCGCAAGGCCGGCCTCGACCCCCACCTGGAGAACGAGGAGCGGCCGCGCACCGACACCATCCCCTTCGAGTCCGAGCACCGCTTCATGGCCACCCTCCACCACGATCACGCCGGCCACGGCTTCGTGTTCGTGAAGGGCGCGCCCGAGCGCATCCTGGCCATGTGCAACCGCCAGCGCCGCGGCGGCGAGGACGAGCCCCTGGACGCCGCCTTCTGGCACCAGCGCGCCGAGGCCATCGCCGCGCGCGGGCAGCGGGTGCTGGCCCTGGCCTTCCAGACCGCCGAGGCCGATCAGCACGAGCTGCGCTTCGAGCAGGTGGAGACCGGCCTGACCCTGCTGGGGCTGACCGGCATGATCGATCCGCCGCGGGAGGACGCCGTGCGCGCCGCCGCCGAGTGCCGCAGCGCCGGCATCCGGGTCAAGATGATCACCGGCGACCACGCCGCCACCGCCCGCGCCGTGGGCGAGCGCCTGGGCATCGGCGATGGCCGCCGGGTGCTCACCGGGCCCGAGCTGGCGGCCATGACGGCTGACGAGCTGGCGGCCGCGGCGGCGGAGGTGGACGTGTTCGCCCGCGTCAGCCCCGAGCACAAGCTGTACCTGGTGGAGGCCCTGCAGGCCCAGGACCAGGTGGTGGCCATGACCGGTGACGGCGTCAACGACGCCCCCGCCCTCAAGCGCGCCAACGTGGGCGTGGCCATGGGCGCCAAGGGCACCGAGGTGGCCAAGGAGGCCGCCGAGATGGTGCTCACCGACGACAACTTCGCCTCCATCACGGCGGCCATCCGCGAGGGCCGCACCGTCTACGACAACATCAAGAAGTCCATCCTGTTCATCCTGCCCACCAACGGCGGCCAGGCCTTCACCATCATGGCCGCCATCCTGCTGGGCTACGAGCTGCCCATCACCCCGGTGCAGATCCTGTGGGTGAACATGATCACCGCCGTCACCCTGGGCCTGTCCCTGGCCTTCGAGCCCACCGAGGCGGGGGTCATGCGCCGGCCGCCCCGGGACCCCGCGGAGCCGGTGCTGTCGCGCTTCCTGGTGTTCCGCATCGCCTTCGTGTCGGCCATTCTGGTGGCCGGCACCTTCGGCCTGTTCCTGTGGGAGCGGCTCCACGGCGCGCCGGTGGCCCAGGCGCAGACGGTGGCGGTCAACACCCTGGTGGCCTTCGAGGTCTTCTACCTGCTCAACACCCGCCGCATCCACGACCGCCTGCGCAATGCCGACGACCTCCTGGGCAACCGCTACGTGCTCTACGCCATTAGCGCGGTGGTCGCGTTCCAGATGCTGTTCACCTACCTGCCGGTCTTCCAGCACCTGTTCGGCACCACCGCCCTGGGCGCCATGGCCTGGGTCCGCATCCTGGCGGTGGCGCTGACGGTGTTCGTCCTGGTGGAGCTGGAAAAAACCCTGCTCCGGCGCCGGCCCGCGGCGGCCGCGGGCGGCCCCTGAGCCGCCGGCGGGGTTGCCCCCGCTACCCGACTGACCCAAAATCCGGGCAACGGGGGCGCCCGCCCCAGGACGTGGCCGTGCCGGACCGCCAGGAGCCGCCGCTTGTCCCACCCGCACCCACCCGCCGCCGTCCGCCGCATCCTGGCCAGCCTGTCCGGGCGGTACCTGCTGGGCGCCCTGCTCCTGCTGATCCTGCTGGCCGGCAGCGCCTGGATCGCCAGCGCCTACCTGGAAAGCGAGCGCCGGACCCGGGCCGACCACCTGCGCCAGCGCCAGGCCGCCCAGGCCCAGCTGCAGATCATCCGCAGCGCCCTGTGGACCGCCGAGCACAACCTCCACGCCTACTCCCTGAAGCCGCGCCCCGAGTACCGCCTGCAGGCCCTGCGCGCCATCCGCAACGGCCAGAGCCAGGCCGGGAAGCTCGCGAGCCTGCCCTGGAGCGGGCGCAACGGCCAGAGCCAGCGGGCCCGCCAGCTCGCCGCCGATTTCGACCGGCTGCAGCAGGCCGCGGTCGAGCTGATCGCGGTGCGCAACGACCGGGAGCGCCTCTACCCCGCCCTGAAGTACATGCGCGACCCGCTCGGCCCGGCCAACCGCGGCTTCCTGGAAGGGGCCCAGAAGGCCCTCGCCGCGCTGGCGCAGCAAGACGACCCGGCAAGCGCCCGCGCCCGGACGCTGTTCCAGCAGGCCCGCTACCACTGGAGCCGCATGGTCGGCGAGTTCCGGTTGTTCATGGCCGCCCGCATCGGCGTCCTGGGGAACAGCCAGGACAGCAGCCGCCAGGCCAACCTGGAGAGCTACCACGCCGAAGTGGCGACCACCCTGGGTGAGCTGCAAACGCTCCACGACCGCAGGGGGCTGGGCCTGACCGCCGAGCGCGCCCTGCGCCGCATGCAGGAGCAGGAGGCCACCTGGTTCCAGGCCTACCGGCGGGTGGCCCGGCTCTACACCACCCGCAACTGGCGGGCCGACTTCCCGCTCATCACCGACACCCTCTATCCCCTTTACGAAGGCGTCCAGAACAAGGTCACCCACCTGAACAAGGCCCTGGAGGCCTCCGCCCGCACCGAGATGGCCGCCCTGTCGGAGGCCGCCCG
>Ga0207797_1003443_pt1 | contig 10488 bp, 14 predicted proteins | sample PRCRCaboRojoPR_6_FD_187275 | JGI IMG/M metagenome (GOLD analysis project Ga0207797, IMG submission 187275) | Marine sediment microbial community from Cabo Rojo, Puerto Rico - PR CR 10% Liquid 1 (SPAdes) | ecosystem: Environmental > Aquatic > Marine > Coastal > Sediment | place: Cabo Rojo, Puerto... | reverse complement strand
CCGCGAACCTCGGCTCGGACCGTAAGGTCTCCCTCCGCGATGGACTCGCTGGCCGCCGTGAGCTCACGGAGGGGTGCGGTGACGGACCGAAAGAGGATGCCTCCAACAACGAGGGCCGCCGCCATAGCCGCAGCAGCGCCGATCCAGAGCGTTCTGCGGACGCGGGACAGGAAAGCGGCCTGGGCGGCATCCAGCGGCCAGCGCGGCGGGTTCCTAAGCGCCGGAAGGAGATAGCCCACCTCATCACCATCAACTTCGATAGGAAGGGCGGTCTCCAGCTCGCCCCGGCTGACTGAGCCGCGCGGGAGTCCCTGAGTGTCCGCAACCACGCGGCCCTGCGGATCCAGCACCCGAAAATCCATCATCATCGGCGGCCCGCCGGACGGCCCCATCTCCCTACCCCTCATCCGAGCCCAACGGTGGTCGAGCCGCATCACCGCGTCCTGGAGTCCTTCCCAGGATCCGCGCTCCGCGTAATACGCTGCGAGCCGGGCCGTCAACCCGTCCCACATCCCACTACGGGTGAGTGTATAACGACGGAATGCGGTCTCCGTTACACGACCAGTCAAGACCGCCACCGTCCCGACAGCCACCAGGATAACGACCAGGAAGGCCAGCATGCCCTTTCCAAACAAGCTACGCATCACGGGCCCCCTGGTGACGCCGGGGCGGCGAGGGGAAGTTCGTCAATCACGCGCCGCAGCAAGCTAGCCATGCTCAATCTGAGGATTCAAGCGGTACCCGGCGCCGCGAACCGTCAGAATGTACTGCGGGCTTCCGGGGTCAGGCTCGATCTTCTGCCGCAGGTTCTTGATGTGGGCGTCGACGGTGCGCTCATACGCCTCGAAGGCGACCCCCTGAACTGCCTCCAGAATCTCCGATCGGGAGTATACACGCCCGGGGTTGCCCATCAGCACGGCGAGGATGTCAAACTCCGTTGGCGTCAGGTCAACCTGCTCCCCGCCGATGGCTACCACGTGGGTCGAGCGGTCTAACTCGATCGGCCCCACCCGGAGCAGCGGAGGGGGTTCCCTCTCATCCGACGGCTGAGCCCGGCGCAGGACGGCGCGCACCCGGGCGACCACCTCACGGGGGCTAAAGGGCTTGGTCACGTAGTCGTCGGCACCCATCTCCAGGCCGACGATCCGGTCCGTCTCGTCGGCGCGGGCCGTCAGCATAATGATGGGCACGTCTTCTTCCCGACGGATACGCCGCGTCAACTCGAGGCCGTCCATCTTGGGCATCAGGACGTCCAGCACAATCAGGTCCGGCCTCTCGTGACGGGCCGTGTAGAAAGCCTCCTCGCCGTTGTACGCAGTCACCACGCGGTAGCCGTCCTGCTCGAGATACGAGCGAACCAGCCGGACGATCTCCGGTTCGTCATCCACGACTAGAATGGTCTGAGCCACGTCTTCATACTCCTCAAGCGCTTCGCGTAAGTACCTCGGCCTTGACGGGCGTTCGGAACCACCCTCGGGACATTCCTGATCCTGATCTCGAATCAAGCACTGCGCCGGTCAAGACGCTTCAGGGACGCCCGTCTGCGCCGATTTCGATATCCGCCAGCCAAACGACGTCGTGTTCGGTGACAGACGGACCGTTCACAGCAAGTCTCTGGCCCGTCCCGGTCTCGTAGAAGCCGGTGATCAAAGCGTACTTGCCGAAGGCCACGTCCCCGGGGATCATGAACTCGATTTCGTCGACGATGATCTCGCCGGGCGCCCAGGACGACGTGGCGAAGAACCCGTGACAGGGCTCGCTGTCGTTCTGAGCCTGGAGAGGCCCAAACGTGGACCCGTCTGTCGGTCCCCGCAGATGAACGAAAGCGGTGTAGCGCTGATCCATATTTCGGAGCGCGCGGTAGTACAACGTCACGGACACCTTTTCGCCGGGAGCGAATGATTCCTCGGCGATGTCGAAGCCGAACAGCTCCATTCGGTCTCCCCACCTGGCGGAGGCGGCGCGGCCGGCTGACAGGGCGGCGCGGCTCCCGGACGGGATCCTGTAGACCACAAACGAACCCCTCTCCGCGTAGGATTCCGGAATGTCGACGAGGTACCCCGCCGGCATGGCGCTTCTTAAGAGATCCAGGCTTCGCTGCTCCTGACCAGGGTCGATGACGTAGGTCGTGCTCGTTTCCGACCGCTCGGGCAGCACAAAGCAGACGCGGCCGTTGTATCCCTGGACGTCGTCCCGCCGGCCCGAGTGAAAACGAATCACCGGATGGCTCGGGACCTCCGGCGAGATGTAGACCCTCTCATCGGATGGCAACTCACGCACATAGTCCCCGATGGCCGCCCTTTCCACCTCGAAATGGGTCTTGAGGCTCGGCAGGGAGGCCCAGTCGACGAAGTAGTCACGATATGTCGCCCATCCAGCGTACCCAAATGCCACCGCCAACGCAGTCGTCCAGATGGCCGCAACGAGGCTGCGCCGCCAGCCGTCCTGCAAAAACCGGTGGAAAACCTCCAAGGGAACGAAGGAACCGACGGAGACAAGAGTGGCCACGGCCGGGAGCGCGCCGATAGCCCTCTTCGCCGCAGACCCATGGCCAGCGAGGACGGCCGGGACGCTCAGCAGGATCAGCCAGGCGACCAGGAAGGCATAGACAGGACCCTTCAAGCGGCTCCAGCCCAACCCAATCCCCAGCATCAGCAGCGCGGAGAAGACGGGATTCAAAGAGGGCCGTCCCGGTAGCGTCCGATATGGCGCCTGGTCAGTGCCGACCAGGAAGGAGAGCACGGTCTCCTTCGTCTGCTGCCACACCGTACTTACATTCGCCTCGACAGCCTGTCCCTCCTCAATGACGAGCACCTCCTCCACTCGGGCGGAGAAGGTCTCCGGGTGTCTGATGAAATAGATGCCCAGCGGCGCGAAAATGAGGAGAGCGACGAGGCCGACGATCAACAGGTTGGTCAGATCGTCCCACATCACGCGTCCCCGTCGCCACGCAGCGCAGCCGAATCCAGCTATCACCAGGACGGGCAGGAGTCGCGCCGCCTGATAGGTGTACAAGCTCGCGCCGAGCGTCACCCCGCAGAGGACGAAGGACCACCTGGAAACCCACCCGCGCTCTCCATCCCCGGTCGAGCGACGCAGCCCGGACCAGAGGGTGGCGACGACCAGCGAGGCGAAAAGAGGCACAAGGATCGCCCGTACCCCATAGCGGCTCCAGGTGAGGTGCCAGTAGGAGACGGCCACCATGAGTGCCGCTACAAGAGGCCCCCACCGCTTCAAGATACGATCTGAGCCCGATGTCGCGGCGAGCAGTACATCCGCCGCCACATAGACCGCCGGCACGGTCAGAATCCCCACCAAGGCCGCCGCGAGGTGAATGCCCAGCGTCGATGGCCCGACCACCAGGAAACAGAGGGCGACCAGGTAGCTGAACAACGGCTCCACTCTGTGCTGTCCCGCATAGTCGTAGAAGAAAACCGGACGCTCACCGGATAGAACGCGTAGAGCATCCACACCGTAGAAGGCCGGGTCGTACCGGTCACCCGGAGGGAGGCTCTCAATGCGGTGCAGGCGATAGAACGCCGCCAGGAGAGTGATGGCCAGGAGGAGCAGCAGTTTCGCACGGCGCGACGTGAGCCTCAGATTGCGTTGCTCACCGATGATGGACCGCTCCTTCCGCTACACGTCCCATGACGAGGTTCCGCCTTGATGGTCTGCATCGGCCCTCCCAGGTACCGCCGGGACGCCAATGACCGAAAGCGGCCCAAAGCCTCAGCCGATCCATACCACCACGCGAACCCGCGGGCACTGCAGCGCCGCGCCGCAACGCCACACCCCCTGACGGCCAACCGTCAATCTCGAGACGGTTGGGACGGCTCGACATAGCAGCTGCTCACCCAGGGACCGGCCTAACGTCTCACTCAGATTGTATCGGGCCCCCGGGCCTCTGTCCACCAAATCGACCCGCCACGTTTCGGGGAGCCCTCAAGGCGGATTGCGCGCCGCGATAGACCATCGTTTGTCGTGCGTCAGGCTGCGCGCCCCCCGAATGCGTCAAAGGACATACATCTTCTCTCTTCATTATACCACGTCTATGTGAACACCTTGTGAACTTCGCGTGAAGACCAGGTGGAGATCGGGGGATGTGGGCGCCCAGCTGAAGCCCCACCAGGACCGGCGCAGCCTCCCTAGACCGCGGCGGAGCGCGAAGCCGCCCCTGGAACCACCGTGGCGGTCAGTTCGGGCTGCCAACACTGCTCGTCCTCCTACCGGTGCCGATCCCCGTCGTCGCGCAAGCCGAGACTTGACCTGCTGTTCCTTCTTCGGTTCCTTTCGGACCGCTGCGATCGGTCCGGACTGCGGATCCTGGCCTCCCTTGACAGCTGGCGAACCGAGGTGTATCATGGCGCGCATCCTTATTGAGAACCACTTGCATTAAGCGGGGGTGACGACCATCTCCGGTGGGGCCGTGGTACGGCTGAAGCGAGGTGAACCGTGGTCTTCTTTCCGAAGCTTGGGTTCGATTGGTCGAACGGCTGGATTCTCCTGGTCATCTACGGAGTCGTGTTTGGAGCCACGGTGCGAAGCTTCCCGAGAGACATCGTCGTTCGACTCTACGATAGATCGAACTGGACTCCAGCCCAACGCGGCCTGACCCGTCTGGGAAAGGTGCTCTCCAGTGTCGTTTTCGTCTTGGTGGCCCTCTCCCCACTCCGCACTGGCAGCCCGGTCTTCCTCGTCGGCACGGCCTTCTACTTCGTTGGCCTGGTGGGCCTGGAGGTCGCTCTGTTCGATTTCGAAGCTGCAGAGCCGGGCCAGCCGGCGACCCGGGGATTCTACCGCGTGTCGCGGAACCCACAGTGGGTGATGCTGGTGCTGATGTTTGTGGGCGCCAGCCTCGCCGTCGGTTCCTGGGCCGCACTTGCCCTGTTCGTGTTGGCCGCCATCTGCTACCACTTCCGAATCCTGGCCGAGGAGCGGTCCTGCCTGGAGATCTACGGGAGCGACTACGAAGCGTACCTGGAGCGCGTGCCCCGGTACCTACCCCTCGGACCAGCCCCCGGCGCGCAACAGGATCCCTGAGCGACCTCCGCGGGCGCCCGAGCGGTGCGCAGGGACCCCTTGCTGGAGCGTCGGAGGACTCCTCGACCACACCGCCCGCCGTCCTCTGGTGTTTTCTCCGATGAGGCCTCAACCGGACCATGTTCGAGGGAAGCGAACCCGGAACCGGGAGCAGCGTGGAGATGCCTAAACGTGATAGTGCGCAAGAAGCTGGAACCCGTCCCTACAACCAGGTGGCCCCGGAGCAAGCGGAGAGACTCTTCTCCTTTCGACGCAGCCACACCTACAGCCGTGTCCGTGCCGGAGGGAGCACCTGGCGCTACATCGGATGCGGTCGAGGGGAGCCAGCGCTTCTACTCCTCCCCGGGGCCTTCCTCGAGGCAGACATGTGGTTCAACCAGATCCTGGCCCTGGAGAACGACTTTCGCATCATCACCCCCGACGCCTACGCCCTGCAAGGGGTCTTCGACATCGAGGTCGTCTGCCGCGCCCTGGTGAGCTCGCTGGACGCCGAAGGGATCGAGAGGGCGACGGTGGTGGGCGTCTCGGCTGGGGGTGCGGTGGCCCAGGTGCTGCTCCAGATGGCTCCCGAGCGCGTCGAACGCGTGGTCTTCTCGCACTGCGGCGTCTTGCGTCAAAGCAATGAGGCGGACCGGAGGACCAGGTGGATGCTCGGTCTGGTCAATTTGCTGCCCCTGGCGGTTATTCGCCGCGTCTTGAAGAGCATGACATCGGGTGATCTCCCCGCCTCAAGCGAATGGGCCGCGTTCCACGAGGCGTACATGGCGGAGGCACTCTCCAAGATCGACAAACGTGCGGTGGTGGGCTTCCTGCGCAGCGGACTGGCGATCCGCCGCAGGTTTAGGTTCGACCCCGATGCCATCGCATCGTGGCACGGTTCCATCCTGATACTCTCTTCAAGGGACGATCCGCTGTCCAGGGATAGGGTGGAGGAGCTCGCTGCGCGGTATCCCCAGGCCTGGTCACAGCTCCTTCAGAAGGGAGGACACCACGCCTTCCTCTTCTTTCCGGAGGCATACACCAAGGCACTCCAGCGGTTCCTCAGCGAGACCTCCGAATGCCAGTCTGCTCGGCCTCAGGTACCCGCCGGCCGGCCGTCCCGGTAAACACGCGCGTCAGAGCTCCTCGCAACGCCGTGACGCCTCACATGGGGCCGGTCGTCCTTCCATCTCCATCCCCACGATCCTCCGGCAGCTCAGTCCGCGTGCACGCGGATCGGTCAACGCAGGATCCCATCTCAGTTAGGTAGCGGCGGCAAGGCAGCGGAGTCGGCGGCGCGTGAGCGGCCCCGCGGCTCGTCCGGAAGCTGCCGAAGCCAGGCGTGTCTGCACAGAGAACTTGCCATCGCCGAATGAACACCCTCGGGTCGCCGCCGGTCCGGCCCGGGTTTCCGGTGCTGACACGCACTCTTGCCCACCTTGAGCCCCGTCACAAACTGCGAAAGGAGGAGCAGGAGCTCCTCCCCTCGCCAACGTCAACTAAGGTCCGCCGTCAACCAGTCAAGTGATGCAGTCTACCAGCCCCTCCCCCGTCCGCGGCCACCGCATCCGGGTCCGCCGCCAGGGCCGCGCCCCAGACCGCGCTCTCGAGGCAGGAAGTCGTTCTCCAGGCCCTCAAGCATCCATTCGGCCCGCTCCTCGGTGATGCGTCCGCTCTCCACGGCCTGGCGAATACGCTCCTCCATCATCTCGGCGCGAGCTGCCTCGAGGGCCTCGCGGATTTCGTCCACGGGCACACCTTGCTCATCGGCCACCTCGGCGACGCTCTTCCCGTCGTGCAGCTCCGAGAAAAGCTCCTCGGGATCCAACCCCAGCACCTCGGAAACGGCATCGTACCGGGACCAGAACGATTCGCTGAACTGGCCGAACAGCCCACGCTGCGGGCCCCGCGGCTCCCACGGCTCGCTGAAGTGCTGCGGGAGATCATCGGCCAGACGCTCCAACATCTGAGACTTCTGATCCTCCGTCAGCCGGCCGTTCTCAACGGCCTCCTCCAGACGCTCTTCGGCCTCCGCGAGAACGTCGCTGACGATATCATCCAGATCCACACCCTGCTCCTCGGCCAGCTCTGCGACGCTTGTGCCATCTCTTAGTGCTTCAACGAGCTCTTCCTCCGTCAGACCGAGAGTATCGGCCACAGCCTCCAGTCCTCGATGGAGCGGCCCGCCCTGGAACTCCCCACGGTTCATAGGGCCACCAGACATCCTCCCCCCGAAGCGCCCGCCTCCAAAGGGCCCGCCACCCTGGAACACTTCCCCGTGAGGCGGGAACGATCCCTCGTCCTCCTCCTGGGTTTGCGCGTGGGCCACACCAGCGACGCCGGCGACACCGACGACGCCCAGGAGCAGCGCCAGCGCCCCGACGGAACCGATTACGATCATCCACCTTTTGTTCTTGAACACAGCTTACCTCCTTGGATATCCTGACAAATCGCTTACGGTGGAGAGTCTACCAGGATTGTGTGAAGATTCCGTGAAGACGGTGTGAAAACCGTGTGCAGATTGGACCGGCCGGCTAGGGAACCATTGGGGGCCAAGGCCCGGTGAGATCCTCAGGATTAGCCCGGAAGCGAGCACCATAATGCCACGAGAACGCCAGGAGCGCGCAAGAACCGCCCCGGTCCACGGAGGGATGTCCTAGTGGACACGCCGGTCAAGCGCGCAGCGTCCGCCTCGCGCCGGGCTGCGTCCGGCGGGGGAGGGCAGTCCCCTGAGCATCCGATGCACGTAGCTCGATCTACGTCTCTGAGTACCCCAGGCCCCGGCTTCGGTGGCGGGGCGGGCGCCGGGGATCAAGGAGAGCATCAGGAGCACCGGTAGCAACATCAAGTCAGGCAAGGGCGTGAGGATCCCGCCGACCCAAGCAGGGTGACTCATCGGATCCTGACCGTACGCCAGAGGCTTGAGACAGGCCGTGGGTGCGAGCCCAAGGGGGCCATCTCCTCCAAGGGCACGAAGATCCCACCGACGGACATCAGAGGCCAGCGGACGGGTGCAGTGAGCGTCACAATGTTGCCGACCGATCGGACAGCGATGGATCCGAAGCCAACACGAAAGGCTCCCAGGGCAGAGCCACCCAGGCGGGTGCCGACCAACGAGAGGCCCACGCTGGCAAGGGGACACCGAGCATGAAGGTGCCGAACAAACGTGGGATGAGTGAGACCGCTGATGCAAGGGAGCTGCCCGCAGACGATCCTACGTCCCGGTGCGTCACTTCAGAGGGATGACGACCCGTTCGGCCGAGGAGGGGGTGAAAAACGGTCGTCAGCGCCAGAAGCCGGGCCACGCCGACCGCCGCCCCAATCTCCCGCTTGACTGGCCACGCCTACGTCCGGAGGTTGTGTCCGCGGATACGAATCCGTCACCCGGTCGGCGTTAGTAGGGTGGTGCGTATGCGCTGGGTGGTCGTCTTGCCCACCCCGTTGGGCCCCAGGCAATCGAGGACCTCCACCGGTGAGCGGAGTGGTCGCTGCGTTCCACGAACACCACGCCGCCGTCGTGCTTCGCGAGACCCGCCACGTCAATGCCGCTGGGTGGTGTCGTCCACACCTGGCTCTTCTGTCTCGCCAGGCCGATCATTGGCCTGGGGCACGCTCACGGGCTCGGGGAGGATGAGGTTGTATCCACCGTATCCGCCGATGTAGAACCGTATCTTTCGCGTACCCGGTTCCTGCCGCTCCAGTAGATCGTGCGACAGATAGACGACCAGGTCGTCCTCAGCCTCGTAGCGAGTGTATTCAGCGGGGTTCTCAGGCTTTGCCATCCGACCGGATGGCCCTTTGAAGAAGGTTCATCACCCCATACAGACCCATGTCCAGCGGATGGTCAAGACCCCCTCCCGGTCCCGCACGTAGTCTCTAGCCCACGCCGACGGTATACTAACACTTTGCTCACTCATGGTCGTTCACCTCATACGGACAGATAAGGGTACCCTCAGCGCAGCTCTGGCACTCAACCTGGATGGTCGTATGCTCGATGCCGAACCGCTCGGCTAGCGTCGCCTTCAGATCCTCTATGATCTTCTGGGCCTCGCTGAGGGACTGGTCGTCCAGGACGACGTGCGAGCTGAGGGAAATGTATCCCGGGCTCACCGTCCAGACGTGCAGGTCGTGGATCTCGGTGACGCCGTCCACACCGTTCATCGCTTCCGCGACCTCGTGTGCCGTCATGCCCCGGGGCACGCCCTCCACCAGGATGTGGAGCGAGCGGCGCAGAAGGTTCCCGGAGCCGACGAGAATGATGACCGCGATGAGCAAGCTGATCAGAGGATCGATGACGGTCCATCCCGTGAGGATGATGATCACACCTGCCACGATGACACCAACGGATGCGAGAGTGTCTCCCAGGACGTGAAGGAAAGCACTGCGCACGTTCAGATCCTCGTGGTCGTGTCCGCGCAGGACGAAAGCGACCACCACATTCACCACCAGGCCGATGACAGCGACCACCAGCATCGGTCCTGCCAAAACAGGTTCCGGGTTTGAGAAGCGGGTGATGGCCTCGCGGAAGATCTCGAAGGCCACGAAGAGGAGAGAGGCGCCATTCACCAGGGCGGCAAGGACCCGCAGCCGGTGATAGCCGTAGGTGTGACGCTCATTAGGCGGCAGAGAGGCCAAGCGGATAGCCACGTAGCTCAGCGCCAGTGCAAAGACGTCAAAGAAAACGTGAGCTGCATCGGAGAGGAGGGCCAGGCTGCCCGTGACAAGGCCGCCCACGAGCTCGGCGAAGAAGATCAGCCCGGTCAGGCCGAGGGAGAGCAAGAAGCGGCTCTCGATCCCGCCGGCGCCGTGGCTGTCGTGGTCGTGGCTCATGGCTTACCTCCGTATGCCGAATCGTGGACCCTCGGCGGGCGGGGGCCTTCGGATTCCCGCCTCGGTGCCGCCGGTCGATCGTGGCTCGTTCTCATCTATCTGAAACCAAGCAAAGAGAGACAGACTCAGATGGCACCCCGAGCCCCCGCCACCTCTCGACATCCGGATCTCTTCGTCGATCACCGGGGCCGCCGTGCCGATCGCGTCGTAGGCCGCGATCTCCTGCTTGTTCTTGAATTTCGTGGGGGGCGCATCGAGCTCCAGCTCGACGTGGTGGACGACCCCGACGCGGCGCTCGCCTACGAGCAGCGCGAGGGCGTCTTCGACGAGATGCGGACCCGCTACGAGCTCCGGGCGGTCGACGGCGGCACCGAGGTCACCGCGACGACGGCGTTCCAGCTCGGCGGCGTCGTCGGGTCGGTGCTCGACGCGACGGTGGTCAAGCGCAAGCGCCGCTCGGAGCTGAACGCCCAGTTCGACTACCTCGAGGACGCCGTCGCGGCGCGCTGACGCCCGAACACGTTCGGGGCCGGCTATTGGACGGCGCCGGCCGGAGGGCCGGGACCGGTCAGCACGTCCGGCGGCGCTACATGTGAAAGTGCTCGCCGAGATACACGGCCCGGACGCGGTCGTCGCCCA
>Ga0207797_1003442_pt1 | contig 10489 bp, 9 predicted proteins | sample PRCRCaboRojoPR_6_FD_187275 | JGI IMG/M metagenome (GOLD analysis project Ga0207797, IMG submission 187275) | Marine sediment microbial community from Cabo Rojo, Puerto Rico - PR CR 10% Liquid 1 (SPAdes) | ecosystem: Environmental > Aquatic > Marine > Coastal > Sediment | place: Cabo Rojo, Puerto... | reverse complement strand
AAGACCGAGGAAGAGGAGTTCCAGAAGATCTACAACATGGACGTCGTGGTCCTACCCACGAACGTCAAGTACCGGGCCATCTACGGCGACCTGGAGACCCGCGAACGTCGCGCCGATGAGCTCGACGAGGTCGCCTTCGCCGGCGTCCTCGACGGGCGCCAGAGCGTGAAGGTCACCACCTACGAGCCCGACTCGCGTGGACGGCGGTTCTTCAAGCGCCTCGACCTGCAGGACGTGATCTACGCCGACCAGCGCGCCAAGTTCCGGGCCGTGGTCGACGAGATCGCCCGGCTCCACGAATCGGGGCGTCCGGTCCTGGTGGGCACCGTCGCCATCGAGACCTCGGAGCGGCTGTCGCGGATGCTGAAGCGGCGTGGCATTCCGCACCAGGTGCTCAACGCCAAGCATCACGAGCAGGAAGCGGTGATCATCGCCCAGGCCGGGGAGTCCGGGACCGTGACCATCGCCACCAACATGGCCGGTCGCGGCGTGGACATCAAGCTCGGCGGCGACGCCGAGGGCGTGGCACGCCAGCGTCTCCGCAAGGACGGCTACGATCTGACCGAGGTCAATCAGACCGCCTGGAACCACGCGTTGGAGCTCTTGAGAAATGGCGAGGACGCGACGGAGGTCTACCCCGAGCACTGGGCGGAGGTCCTGGCGGATGCCGTGGCGGACTGCGCCGCCGATCGTGACCGCGTGGTGGAGCTGGGAGGGCTCCACGTCCTCGGGACGGAGCGACACGAAGCGCGACGCATCGACAACCAGCTTCGCGGCCGTTCCGGTCGCCAGGGTGACCCCGGCTCGTCGCGATTCTACATCTCCCTGGAGGACGAGCTGATGCAGCGCTTCGGCGGCGAGCGCGTGCGGGTGATGATGGACCGTCTCGGTGTGGAGAAGGACGTGCCTCTGGAGCACGGCTGGCTCGACAAATCGATCGAGTCGGCCCAGCAGCGGGTCGAGGGGTACAACTTCGACATCCGCAAGCACGTTCTCGAGTACGACGACGTCGTCAACAAACAGCGCACCGTCATCTACGACCAGCGCCGACAGGTCCTTGAGGCCGACGATCTGCGCGAGCAAGTGCTCCGTATGGTCCGGGATGAGATCGACCGCGTCGTCGACGCCCACACACCGGGTCCTGACCGGGAGGACTGGGACGTGCGGGGGCTCCAGGGAGAGCTCCGCACCTTCTTCCCCCTCCCTCCGAACCTCGACCTGGACCGCTGGGAGGAGATTCCACCCGCGGAGATCAAAGAGCAGTTGTTCGACATGGCCGCCCGGGCATACGAGGACGTCAACCGGGCCGTTGGTCACCAGGTTTACGATCAGGCGGTGCGCGAGGACGTCTCGCTGGCGTCCCTGAAGGAGAGCGGCGACCCCGCTCAACGTCAGGTCTATCAGCGCGTGACTGAGCTCCTGGAAGAAGAGCCGAGCGAAGCGCAGGCCAGCCAATCGATCTATCAGCTCCCGGATGAGCTGCAGGCCGTCGTTGAACAGGCGTTCGTCGACACCTACCGCGTCGTCCGTGATCGCCAGCTTATGCTCCAGGCCGTCGACGGCCTGTGGGTCCGCCACCTCACCAACCTGGGCGACCTGCGCGAGGGCATCGGCCTGCGAGCCTATGGACAGCAGAACCCCCTGGTATCCTACCGCAAAGAGGCGCACGAGATGTACCAGAATCTTCTGGCCAGCGTCGAGCGCCGCGTGGCCCGGTCAGTCTACCTGCTTCCCAAGGAGGTCGCAACAGCGACCCAACGACGGCCTCTCCAGACCCGCCAGCGCGCGGTGAAACCCGCTGTAACGAAGGCCAGGGGAAGCCACACACGAAGCGCCACAACCCGGCGCCAACAGGGACAGCCCCAGGAAGATGTACGCCCCGACTGCGAGCTGGGGCGGAATGATCCCTGCTGGTGCGGCAGTGGGAAGAAGTACAAACATTGCCATATGCGCAAGGATGAACAAGCAAGGCGTGCGCGCGCCGCTGCCGCACGATCATCCCGGATGACCTGATCGAGGCACCGCGTCGCCAAACGAGGACGGAGAGGGAGATATGGATGAGTTGGGAATGGATCTGACAGGCCGGCTCATGGCCGACATGGACCCCCGATTGCTCGAGTTCCTGCGGACGACAATCGACTCATTCGTCAAGTGGGATCTCATTCGTTTCTTTTACGAGAATCCCTACACCACGGACACAGCCCGGAACATAGCCCGGTACGCGGGCCGTACCGATGAGGCCATACGCAAGGATCTCGCCGAGCTGGCGGACAATGGCGTGCTCGAAGAGAATCAACTGGGCGATATGACCGTCTACTCCCTGACCGGAGATCCGGAGATGAGAGAGCTTCTCGACGACTTCGTGGAGGCCTCTGATGATCGTGAGTTCCGGGTCAAGGCAATCTACCACATTATTCGGGGCAATCCTTAGGAGCTCCGGACGCGCAAGGTGTCGGAGGGCTTCGATGAAAAGAGTGAAAACGGGCATCCCTGGTCTCGACGATATGTTGATGGGGGGCTTCCTGCCCAAGTCGGCCAACCTTGTCGAAGGCGCGCCGGGAACAGGGAAGACGACCCTGGGCATGCAGTTCATCTATCACGGGATTGTCGCCTATGACGAGCCCGGCCTGATCCTGACCTTTGAGGAGTTTCCTCAGCAGTACTACCGGGACGCAGAGAGCTTCGGCTGGGACTTTCGACAACTGGAGCGAAACGACCAACTGCGCGTCGTGATGACCAGCCCGGAGGTCAGCAAGGCTGGGCTGGAGGAGGTGGGGGGCCGAATCGAGCAACTCGTGCGAGAGATTGGGGCTAAACGGATCCTCGTCGACAGCCTATCTCACTTCGAACGTCTGAGGGAAAAACCTAGTGAGCTGCGCCGCACAACGTACGGGTTTGTCAATAGCCTCAAACGCGAAGGACTGACCGCCGTCCTCACCCGGGAGAGTCTCGCACTCCTGGGCGACGCCGAAGCGTCGGATGATACCTTTGCATTCATGGTCGACAGCTACATCTTGCTCCGTTACGTCGAGATCGAAAGCGTCGTGCGCAAGGCCCTGCTGGTCCTCAAGATGCGGGGCAGCGATCACGACAAAGGGATTCGGCAGTGCGAGATCACATCGCGCGGCCTCGAGGTTCTTTCCCCCTTCGAGGGGAGAGAGGGAATCATGAGCGGCAGTCCGCGGCGAATGGTCGACTCGTTTGTACAGGCCTTCGTGAAGCGCTGAGGCGGCCATGGCGACTGGCCTGTCGACGCAATTGAACGTTTTTGACTACCACAACTACGAAAAGAGATAGGAGATGCTCGTCGAGATCGCTAAACAGCTCCTGGCCGGCTACGTAGCCGTCGTCATCGCCGCGCTGATCTTCTTCCTCTGGCGCATCGCCAGCTTCTACGAAGCAGCGTCCGGCAAGCGCGTCGGCCACCGGTTCCTCCTCCTGCCCAGCGCCCTTTTGTCGGTCGGTGCAGTCTGGTATCTCTGGCACGAAGTCGATTTCGTCGGGCACCCCGTAGGCGACTTCTTCCTCTTCAGCGGGGGCGTCCTCCTCTTCCTGTTTAGCAGTCGGTTGACCAGATTGATGACGGGAGAGCGATAATGCTCGTCGTTACGGCTCCTTTGAGCCCTATCGGCCTGGTTGCCATCGCCTACTTGAGCATAATATTCTCCGTGCTCAGCCAGCGGCTGAACGCAGTGGCCAAGAAAGCCGAACACCACCGCTGGTTCTCGGTGGCAACCGTCCTCATTATCGTCGCGGCGATGAGCCAGGCAGTTCGCAGTACGGCCCACCTCGCCCCTGACCGTGCCCTCCCTTTCCTGCTCGAACCCTGGTTTGCCCTGGTCACGTTCCACATCCCCTTGGCCCTGGGGGCGACGATCGTCCTCCTGCTCGTCTGGTACTACTGGGGCTGGATCGTGAAAGAAACGGCTGAGTGAAGACCCCGGCACCTGCCTGCCGTGCGTCCCGCCGCTGCCCCGGGAGCAGAGACCCCAAGGGTCTCGCCGAAGCAACGGTCGGACCAGTCTTCTCGCATCTGACACGCGTGTTGCTGAACGATGTTCAACGACTTGTTGGAAGCCTTTAGCTGGCTCCCAGTCCACCTTCTTTCGGTAGATCCATCTCTGTCCAGAGGAGAGTGAGGCTGGCGATTGACGACACCCGGTCTCAGCTGTGCGCCCTGCCGAAGGTCGACCTTCATCGCCACCTCGAGGGCTCGCTCCGGCTCCATACCCTGGCAGAGATCGCGCAGGAGCACGACATCGATCTGCCTGGCCGTGCCATCCAGGATCTACGGCCTCTCGTGACGGTGAGCGAAGAAGAACCGGATTTCCACCGGTTCCTCGAGAAGTTCAAGCTGCTCCGCCGCTTCTACCCCACCAGAGAAGCGGTCGAGCGAATTGCCTACGAAGCGGTTGCGGACGCCGCCGACGACAACGTCAGATACCTGGAGCTCCGTTTCAACCCGGTCGCTCTGTCCCGAGCCCAGGGCTTCCCGCTTGAGGCCGTGACCCGTTGGGTCTGCCGCGCCGTCGAGAGGGCCCAGCGAGAACACGACATCCGCGCCAACCTGATCATCCAGATCGGGCGCGACGAGACGGTACACACGGCCCGCGAGCTCGTCCATGTCGCCCTGGGGCATCGCGACGAAGGGGTGGTTGGCTTGGACCTGGCCGGGGACGAGAAGGAATTCGCCGCGACTCCCTTCCAGGACGTCTTTCGGCAGGCGCGACGCGAGGGGCTGCACGTCACGGTACACGCCGGGGAGGTGGGGACGCCGGCGAATATCGAGGAGGCGATCCGGAATCTGGGGGCGGAGCGCATCGGACACGGCGTCCGCTGCGTCGAAGCTCCGCAGGTCGTAGAATTGATTCGAGAGCGGGGTGTCGCGTTAGAGATCTGCCCCACCAGTAACGTGCAGACGGGCGCCGTACACGACTTCTGGCGCCATCCCCTGCCGGATTTGATGGCGCTGGGCCTGCGGGTCTCCATCAACACGGATGATCCCAGCATCAGCGATACGACGCTTACCGACGAATACTGGGTCGCTGTCTCCGCTATGAGAATAACCGTGGAACAGATAAAGCATACAATCATAACCGCGGCGGAGGCCTCCTTCCAGCCCCGCGAGGATCGGCAGCGGATGGCGGCCTGGTTTCGTAAAGAGCTCCAGGTAGACGATGACGCGCGCCGTCCGGACAACGGCTGACCGGCGTTCTATCGTTTTCAAGCTGAACCTTGCGAAGGCTGCCCAGCAAAGGCTTAAGCAGATCTCTATCCGAGACGCAGCCACGACGCAACGCCGTCTGGCGCCCGAGCCTTGGCAAGGGTATCGAGAATGATGAAGCCCTGGCGGCTGACGTGATTGACAGGACCAACGGCATAACACAGAATAGGAGAGATAAGTAGTGACAGATTTGATTCGCGACCAGGTTGCAGCGCTGATCCAGGAAGGCATTCGAGCCGCCCAGGAAAGGGATGCCCTGCCCCCCTTCCACCTCCCGGAGGTCACCGTCGAACGGCCCCGTCAGGAGGAGCACGGAGACTACGCCACCCCGATATGCCTGCAGCTGACCGGGGACGCAAAAATGGCGCCCCGCGCCATCGCCGAGCGCATCGTCGACCATCTTCCTGATGCTCCCTTCATCGGCGCGGTCACCGTCGCCGGTCCCGGCTACATCAACCTCACCCTCGACGCCTCCTGGGTCGCGGGCCAGACCGGCGCCATTCTCGATTCCGGGGAGGAGTGGGGCAACATCGATCTCGGCAAGGGCGAGCGGGTCCAGGTCGAGTTCGTCAGCGCCAACCCCACCGGCCCCATCACCGTCGGCTCTACACGAAACGCCGTCATCGGTGACGCCCTGGCCAGCGTGTTGGATGCTGCCGGGTTTGAGGTCGAGCGCGAGTACTACGTCAACGACGCCGGCTCCCAGGTCCGCAAGTTCGGGGAGAGCCTGTATGCCCGCTACGCGCAGGCCCTCGGCGAGGACGAGCCCTTCCCCGAGGACGGCTATCACGGCGGCTACGTCGCCGACATGGCCGCGGAGATCGCTCAGGAGGCCGGCCGCCAGTATCTCGAGACGGATCGTCAGGAGGCGATTCGGACGCTGGGAGAGCTGGGCATCGACCACGTCCTCGATCAAGTGCGGGAGGATCTTGCCGCGCTGCGGGTCACCTTCGACACCTGGTTCCACGAGAGAAGACTCTACGAGTCCGGGCTATTCGAGCGCCTCATCCAACGGTTGCGCGGGCAGGGCTATATCACCGAACGGGAGGATGCCGTCTGGTTCACCTCCTCGGACCTTGAGGACGACGCCGTCGTCATTCGCTCCCCCGAGGTCATTCCGAACCCGGATGAGCGCCCCACCTATTTCGGCTCCGACATCGCCTACGCCTGGAACAAACTCGTCGAGCGCGAGTTCGATCGCGCCATCTACGTCTGGGGAGCGGACCACCACGGGGACGTGCCCCGGGTCAAGGCCGCCGCCAGGGCCCTCGACCTCGATCCCGACCGGGTCGAGATCATCCTCTACCAGATGGTCAACCTGAAGCGCGGCGACGAGGACGTCCGTATGTCGAAGCGCGCGGGCGAGTTCGTCACCCTGCGCGAGCTGATCGACGAGGTTGGCCCGGACCCCATCCGCTTCCTCCTGCTGACCCGCACCGTCGACGCGACCATCGACTTCGACCTCGACCTGGCCGTCGAGCAATCGGAGAAGAACCCGGTCTACTACGTCCAGTACGCCCACGCCCGTATCTCCAGCATCCTCCGCTACGCTGCCGAGCAGGGCTGGGACCTGGATGAACCGGGGGACGTGCTCTTACTCACGCACGAGAGCGAGCAGGCCCTCATCCGCAAGATGCTCGAGTTGCCGGAGGTGGTGGCGTACGCGGCGGAGCAGCGCGCGCCCCACCGTCTCACGTTCTACGCCAAGGAGCTGGCGTCCACCTTCCACGCCTTCTACCGCGACTGCCGCGTCGTGGCGGAGGAGGCACCGGGGATGACGCGAGCCCGCCTCATGCTCGTGCGGGCCGCCCAGCTCACCCTGGCCCAGGCGCTCGGCCTCCTCGGCGTCACCGCCCCCGAGCGCATGTGAACGGACATACGGCCCTCATTGAACACCAGCGTCGTCATTCCGACCGGAACGGAGCGCAGCGAAGTGGAGTGGCCCACGGTGAGCGAGGTCGAACCAAGGAATCTCCGCATCGCTGACAACTGAGTCTTCACAGCCTGGAAGCCGGCTGTATAGGAACCATAAGCAAACCATAAGCAGATTAGGAGCACAATCGAATGGGACTGAAGCCTGATCATTGGATTCGCAAGATGGCGCTGGAGCAGGGAATGCTCGAGCCCTTCGTGGACGGCCAGGTGAGCGAGGGCGTGATTTCTTACGGGCTCTCCTCCTACGGTTACGACATCCGCGTCGCCGACGAGTTTAAGATCTTCCAGCCGGAGATCACCGCGGCGAAGCTCTCCGACGTCCAGTGCGCCTACGTCGCGGGCTGCCTCGACGCCGATGGCGACCTCGGCTACGAGGCCTCAGAGGTCAGCGGACGAACGACGCTCTGCCTCCGTTTCGAGGACGGCGACCGTCAGCTCATGGAGCAGCTCCGCACCACCCTCGGCACCGGCCGTCTCAAGGAATCCAGCGACGAGCAGTTCAGCCTCGTCGTCACCAAACCCGCCGACGTACAGTACATCCTTTCCCAGGTCCTCCCCTACCTGAGTCGTAAGCGGAGCGCCGCCTCGCGGGCCCTGGCAGAGCTGAAATCGAGTAAGAACATCATCGTCGATCCTAAGAAGTTCGACGCCGACTCCTTCGTCGACTTCCAGGGTGACGTCTGCATCATCCCTCCCAACTCCTTCGCCCTGGGTCGCACTGTCGAGTACTTCCGCGTCCCCCGGAGTGTGCTCACCATCTGCGTGGGCAAGAGCTCCTATGCGCGATGCGGCATTATCGTCAACGTGACGCCCTTCGAGCCGGAGTGGGAGGGCTACGTCACGCTGGAGATCAGCAACACCACCCCGCTCCCGGCCAAGATATACGCCAACGAGGGGATCGCCCAGGTCCTCTTCTTCCAGGGCGACGAGGAGTGTGAGGTATCCTACGCCGACAAGAAGGGGAAGTACCAGCGGCAGCAGTCGATCGTCCTGCCCCGCCTCTAGCGTTGACGAGGTCCGCTTTCCTTTGTATAATCGAGTCTGACCCGTTCGGTCCGGGCGGTTAGCTCAGCTGGTCAGAGCGCCTCCCTTACAAGGAGGAGGTCATAGGTTCGAGTCCTATACCGCCCACACGACCAGAACCCTTCGACATAACCATTACACACGAAGCATTATTCACAAAAAGGAGCGTAACAATGAAACTGGATCCCGAAGCACGCTATACCGAGTCTCACGAGTGGGGACGCATGGAGGGCGACGAGGTCGTCTGCGGCGTCACCGATCACGCCCAGGAGACCCTCTCGGACGTCGTCTACGTCGAGTTACCCATGGTCGGGGACGTCTTCGACGCCGGTGAGCCCTATGGCATCGTCGAATCGGTCAAGGCCGCGTCCGATCTCTACACCCCGGTCGCTGGTGAAGTCACGGGCGTCAACGAGGAGCTGGAGACGGCGCCCGAGATGGTCAATCAGGACCCCTACGGAGACGGTTGGACGATCCGCCTGGACCCCACCGACCCCGATGAGCTCGACGATCTCATGACCGCCGACGAATACGAAGCCTTTGTAGAGGAAGAGGAGGGTTAAACCTCAGGTCGTGACGGGTGAAACGTGGTATCCTTCGTCTCCACGTTCCACGCCCCAAGCCCCAGAGGCCACCTATGCCATACATTCCTCATAGTGACGCCGACCGGAAGGCCATGCTTGAGGCCATCGGCGTCTCATCGCTTGAAGACCTCTTCGCCGACGTCCCCGAGCGGGCGCGCTTTCCCGGCCTTCAGCTGCCTCCAGCGCTCTCGGAGATAGGGGCCCGGTGGGAGCTCGAATCTCTCGCCGAAGCTAACCTGACCACCGGGGAGGGATCCTGCTTCCTCGGGGCTGGCGTCTATCGGCACTTCGTACCCGCCGTGGTCGACGCCGTCATCAGCCGCGGCGAGTTCTACACCGCCTACACCCCCTATCAACCGGAGGTCAGCCAGGGGACGCTCCAGTCCATCTTCGAGTACCAGACGATGATCTGCGAGCTAACCGGGATGGACGTCTCCAATGCCTCCCACTACGATGGGGCCACGTCCACGGCCGAGGCGGTCATCACCGCCATCAACGTCCACCGCATGCGGCGGAAGAAGGTGGTGATGTCCCGCTTCGTCCATCCCCAGTACCGGGACGTCGTCCGCACCTACACCCAGGGGCTGGACCTGACCATCGTCGCCGATGAGGACGAGTCGACGGAGATAGAGGACCTCCTCGACGAGGACACAGCGTGCCTCATCGTCCAGTACCCTGATTTCCTCGGTCGCTTCGAGGATCTGACCGCCCTCGGGGAGGCAGCCCGGGCCGTCGGTGCCCTCCTCATCGTGGTGGCCGATCCCATCGCCCTCGGCCTCCTCAAGCCGCCCGCAGCATTCGGGGCCGACATCGTAACCGGCGAGGGCCAGGGGCTGGGCCTCGGCCTCAATTACGGGGGCCCGTACCTCGGCTTCTTCGCCGCCAGGAGCAAGCACGTGCGCAAGATCGCCGGCCGACTCGTGGGACAGACCGTCGATACCGACGGGGAGCGCGGCTTCGTTCTCACCCTCGCCACCCGCGAGCAGCACATCCGGCGTGAGCGCGCGACGTCGAACATCTGCACCAACCAGGGCCTGATGGCGTTGGCGGCGGCCGTCTACATGGCCGCCCTCGGCAAGTGCGGGATGCGCCAGGTTGCAGAGACCTGCTACCACAAGGCCCATTACGCCGCCGACCAGATCGACGCCCTCGACGGCTTCACCGTCCTCCGGGACAAGCCTTTCTTTAAGGAGTTCGCCGTTCGCTGTCCTCGCCCCGTTGCGGAGATCAACGACGAGCTACTCCGGCGCTGGGCCATCATCGGCGGATATGACCTGGGACGGGATTACCCCGATCTGGAAGACCACATGCTTCTCTGCGTCACAGAGATGAACCCGCGCCAGGAGATCGACCTTCTGGTGAAGTCGCTGAAGGAGGTGACGTCGTGACCCGGCCCCTCATCTTCGAAATCTCCAGTCCTGGCCGTTGCGCCACGTCACTGCCCGGGCTCGACGTCCCGCGCACCGACTTGCCCGAGGGCTTGGTCCGCGAGGACCTTCCCCTTCCTGAGGTGAGCGAGGCGGATCTGATCCGCCACTATACCCATCTCTCGCAGATCAACTACGGCGTCGACACGGGCTTCTACCCCCTCGGCTCCTGCACCATGAAGTTCAATCCAAAGATCAACGAGGCGCTCGCCCGACTGCCGGGTTTCACCGGTCTGCACCCGTACCAGGACGAGGAGACCGTGCAGGGGGCCCTCTTCCTGATGTACAGCCTGCAG
>Ga0207797_1003441_pt1 | contig 10489 bp, 4 predicted proteins | sample PRCRCaboRojoPR_6_FD_187275 | JGI IMG/M metagenome (GOLD analysis project Ga0207797, IMG submission 187275) | Marine sediment microbial community from Cabo Rojo, Puerto Rico - PR CR 10% Liquid 1 (SPAdes) | ecosystem: Environmental > Aquatic > Marine > Coastal > Sediment | place: Cabo Rojo, Puerto... | reverse complement strand
AGAGGAGAAGCAGGGGAGAAGCAGCGGAGAAGCAGCGGAGAAGCAGCGGAGAAGCAGCGGAGAAGCAGGGGGAGAAGCAGGGGAGAAGCAGCGGAGAAGCAGGGGAGAAGCAGGGGAGAAGCAGCGGCGAGGAGAAGCCGAGAGAATCGAAGCGTCAGCGACGACGCCTGCCGAGGGCCAGGACCGCGACGAGTGCGACCAGCCCGATCAGTCCGACGGCGACCCCGAAGCCGGGACCGCCGCCGTCGGTCGTGGTCGGCGTGTCGGGCTCGGCCGTCGTCGTCTCCGGCGTCGGCGGCGTGGTCGGTTCGGCCGTCGTGGTCGTGGGCTCGACCTGGGCTGCCTCGTCGAGCGTCGCGGCCATCGACGAGAGCGTTCCTGCCAGGTCGTCGGTCGTCTCGATGGCCGCGGCGACGTAGCCGTCGAGCTGTGCCGCGGCGGCCCGGGTGGTGGCGAGGTGGTCGCCGAGCTGACTCGTGGTCACGACCTGGTCCGTGTAGGTCGTCTCGACGTCGGCGAGGAGGGTCGCCCGGTCGCTCACCTGGGCCAGCGGCGGCGAGAGTGCCAGCTGGGTCGATCCTCCGGCGAGGCCGAGCGACCCGGCGGCGACGGGCAGGCCGACGCTCGCGGCGTCGGAGGCGTTCTGGTACTGCGCGACGAGACGGAGCTGGGTCTGGACGTGTGCCCGCTCGCGGGCCACGAGCCCTTCGACCTCGCCGGCGTGGGCCGCCGCCCGGTCGAGGAGGCGGAGCTGCTCGCGGGCCTGCTCGCGAACGTGGGCGCGGAGGCGCTCGTGGACTTCGGTGGCGCTGTCACGGTGGGCCCGGTAGCGGGCACGGAGCTGGGACATCGCCTCCTCGACGCCACCCAGGCGGTTCTGCATGTCCGCGAGGGTGCGGTCGTGCTCGCGAAGTTGCGTGCGGAGCTGCTCGGCCAGCTGGGTCCGGGCGGAGTCCGTCGACGCGTTCCGGAGCCGCTGGAGCGTCCGGTTCATCTGTCGGAGCTGCTCGCCCAGCTGGTCGTGGAGCTGCTGGTGGGTGCGGAGGCGGTCGCGGAGCCGCTCGCGCGTGGCGTTGGACTGCCCGAGCCGGTCCCGGATCTCCCGGGCGTCGGCGACCTGCTCGCGGACCTGGTCGCGAACCTGGGCAGCGTCACCGGGGGACCGGACGTCGGCGAGGTCGTCGCCGAGGTTGCCGAGCATCTCGTGGACCTGTGCCACGGTCCGGTGTTGCTCGCGGGTCCGATCCTGGACCCGCTCGACGGTCCCGTTCTGGAGGTGCCCGAAGTCGGCGTCCAGCCGAGCCATCGCCCTGGTCTGTTCGCGGAGCTGTCGGGTCGCTCGGGCCAGGGCGGCCTGCCGCTCGTCGCCGCTGCGCTGCTTGTACCGGTTCAGCTGGGTCCGGCGCGTCTCGACGCGGGTCTGGTGCCGGGCCACGGTCTGTCGCTGCTGCTCGAGGCGGGTCTGGACCCCCTCGAGAGCCTGCAGCTGTGCCCGGAGCTGGGCACGGACGGCGTCAGCGACGGGGGGCGGGCCGACGGCGTTCTCCTGGAGCCGGGACTGGACCTGGCTCCGGAGCTGGGCCGCCGTCGCGTTCGCGTCCTCGAGTCGCTGGTGGAGTTGCGACATCGTCCGGGCCTGCTCGCGGAGCTGGGAGCGGACCTGGTCTGCGAGCTGGTTGCCCTGCCCGCGGTCGCCTGCCCGGTGGAGACGCGCCATGGTGCGGTTCTGCTGGCGCAGCTGCCGGCGAACCTGCTCGTAGGAGGCATCGGCGTCCTGCAGCCGGTCACGGAGCTGGGACAGGGTCTGGTTGTGGACCCGGAGCCGGTCCTGGAGGCTCGAGAGGTTCGACCGGTAGTCCCGGACCCGGTCCCTGACCTGGTCGAGGGTGGCGTTCACGGAGACCTGTGTGGGCGATTCGTCGACTGAGGACGGCGCGTCTGTCGCGCCGCCGGAAGTCGCCGCGGCGGGCAGCCCCGCGACAGCCGCCTGGCTGGCGAGGAGCAGGACCACGACGAGGGTAACTGGTGTTCGCATGATTGACCTGTGGGTTCCAGCCACCGTGGAAGACACCGCGCGAAGACTGGACGGCGGGGAGAAGCAACTGGTTCTGCGGCGTCTCCAGCGACGACAGTCTCGTCCCCCTGTCCCCCGTCTTCGCACTGACTGCGTAGTCGACAGTCGACGTCAGTGTGCCTCCGATCGACCGGTGACTGCTGGATGAGTGTTGTCTCTTCCGTCCGATATACACCGCCGGAGGTTGCCACGCTGTGAGAACAACGTCTGCCGCCCAGCACCCGGACGTCGCGTCGCGCTCGCGAGTCGTTCCCGTCACACACTCCGATAGGAGGAGTCGGCCGGCACCGACGGGCGGACCTGGCCGGCACCGACAGGCGGACCCGGCAGCTTCCTCACCGGAGCAGTCGGCCGACCTGGACGATGCCGACGAAGACGAGCAGGAGCGCCAGTCCGGTCAGGAGGCGGGCGTTCCCCGGCGAGTACAGTTCGAGGACGTGGACCGCGACCCAGTTCGCCGCGAGGAGCAACCAGAGCGCGACGCCGCTCCCGAAGAAGAGGCGCCACCCGATCTCGCTCGTCTTCGGGAGGGCGACCAGGAACGCGCGCAAGGACCGCGGACTGACCGCGAGCGAGATCGTCCCGCGGTAGCGGTCGTACTCGACGAGTCCGACCTCGTCCATCTTGGGCAGGTGAGTCTGCTGGAGGGTGTTGTAGGTCCGCTTGCGGAGGGTCGAGTCGACCTCCGCGACCGGGATGTCGTTCTCCCAGGCGGCGATTTGCGTCGCGACCGTCCCCAGGACGCCCTCGTGGTCGCGCGCGTTGAGGAGGTAGTGCAACACGAGCCGTCGCCGCTTGTTCTTCAGGACTCCGTAGAGTTCGTCCAGCGGCACCTCCCCGACCAGGCTCTCCGTCACGTCCGGATCCTGGTCGGGTTCGTCCTCGGTGATGCGGTTGCGCCCGCGAAGCGACGGGATGTCCAAAGCTGCCATCACCGATACTCCCGGCTGCTCGCTTCTGCTGACGCACACGATCCCCACCCTCCGATCGTTCGACGGTCGCTTCCCATGTCCAAGATTACTCAGGCCGCCGTAATTAGCCTGATTTTTGTTTGCACCACGTGGGAATGTCTCCAGTAAGCTGTATATAGGATCATAGGTAACCTGATACGTTCGTCGGCAACCCGGTCGTAGGCCCCGATTGTCGCTTCCAGTCAGTCACTGTCAACTCGATGCAGTCGTGCGATTTCACTTCCAATCTCCGACTGGAGAGCTCCAACGAGTCAATGACAAAGTGAGAACACGATGAAGGTAGGGTCGAGGGGCCGTGCGAGCCCGTCGACCGGGTTCCCGGTTCCCCTCGCGGCAGTCCAGTCCCGCCCTGGGGGGAAAGGGCCACACCTGGGGTGGCACCACAGGGACCGCACCGATCAGCCCCGGTCAGCTGAACCGGGCCGGCAACCGGTCAGCCGAACCGGGCCGGCACTCGATCCGCTGATCGGGCTCTTCGGGCTGTCGCGGGACGAGACGCAGCACGACAGTTCAGACAACCGATACACCCAATTCAGGACACAGTTCACATGAATTCACACGCAACGCGAGCGATTCTCCTCTCCACGATCATGGTCACGTCCGTGATCGTGGTCTTCCTCGGCGTGGGCATCGCGCCCGCGGCCGCGGACGAGGAGGACCCGCTCCAGCCGGGTCCGATCAGCGAACCCGGCGTCATCGAAGAACCGGGCACCTACACACTCACATCAGACATCGATCTCGGGGGTGAGAACGTCACCGCCTTCGAGATCAAGGCCAGTAACGTCGTGCTCGACGGTGGTGGCCACACGATCAGTAACGGGGCCTCCGAGGCCATCCACATTCTCGGGCAACCCTCGCTCTCAGACGTGACCGTCAGGAACCTGAAGATCACCGGCGTCGAGACCGCGATCTCGACGATGAACCTCCAGGACGGGGCCTTCACGAACCTCGAGCTCGTCTCGAACGTCGACGCCGGCCTCGTCTTCGCCGGAAGTCAGGGCACGGGGAACCTCGTCGACGACGTCCGCTTCGCGGACAACGAGAAGGGCGTCTTCCTCCGGCAGGGCACCTCGGGCATGACGATCCGCAACAGCGAGTTCGTCTCCAACCACGAGGTCGCGATCAAGGCCTCCGGGTCGAGCGACAACGAGATCCTCGACAGCACCTTCACCGGCCAGGACGGCGAGAAGGTCATCCACCTGACCGGGCGCTCACCCGGTCACGTGATCAGCGGGAACTCGATCACCGACAGCACCGGGCCGGAGTACGTGATCCAGCTGGGCGGTGAATCCGCCAACACGGTCGTCGAGAACAACGTCCTCGCCAACAACCAACTGGGCGGCATCTCCGTCGGCCCCAACGGCAACACGATCCGGAACAACGAGATCTACGACCACGGCGACAACGGGATCGCCGTCGAGGGGAGCGGGAACGTCCTCCAGTCCAACACGGTCTACGACAACCCGGTTGGCATCCAGTTCGTCGGGAGCAACAACGACGGGAGCGACAACGTCGTCAAGAACAACGACCAGTGGGACGTGATGGCCGTCGAGGGCGCGACCGACAATTCCCTCGCCGACACCGTCGTCGACGACGCTGGCACGACGGTCTCCGTCGTTCCTGCCGCCGTCGACTTCGCCCTCGCTGGCACCGACGCCCCGACCCCGGACGCACCCGACGGCTACACGGCCATCGGGAAGTACGTCGCCGTCGGGATGACGAGCGACGTCGGCGCCGCCGACATCCGGCTGCACTACACGCCGGCCGACCTCGGTGGCGCGACCGAAGCCGCGCTCACCGGCGCGCTCTTCACGGACGGCGAGTGGACCGGGATCAGGGACGCGGGCGTCGTCACCGGGTCCGACTACGTCTTCGCGCAGGCGACCCGGGGCGGCGTCGTCGGTGCGGTCTCCGGCACCGCCGACCTGAACGACCCGATCGCCGAAGCCGGTCCCAACCAGACCGTCGTCGTCGGTGACGAGGTCACCTTCGACGGGAGCGCCTCGACCGACAACGACGGCGTCGTCAGCTACGAGTGGGACTTCGGCGACGGCACGAACGCGACCGGCGAAACCGTCACCCACGCGTACGACGCCGCCGGGACCTACACAGTCACGCTGACGGTGACCGACGACGCGGGCAACACCGACACCGACACGCTGACCGTCGAGGTCCTCCCGGTCGACGAGACCGACCCCGTCGCCGACGCCGGCCCCGACCGCGAGGTGCTGCTCGGGACCACCGTCGACTTCGACGGGAGCGGATCCACCGACAACGTCGGCATCGAGAGCTACGAGTGGGACTTCGACGACGGCACCAACGCCACCGGGGCGACCGTCTCCCACGCGTACGCGAGTGCCGGCACCTACGACGTCACCCTGACGGTGACCGACACCAGCGGCAACACCGCGACCGACACCGCGACCGTGACCGTCCTCGAGTCCGACGAGACGCCGCCCGTCGCCGACGCCGGTGCCGACCGGACGGTCGAGGTCAGCACCGCCGTCAGCTTCGACGGCACTGAATCGACGGACAACATCGGCGTCACGAGCTACGAGTGGGACTTCGACGACGGCGCGACCGCGACCGGCGCGACGCCGTCCCACACCTTCACCGCCGAGGGCGTCTACAACGTCACCCTGACGGTGGCCGACGCCGCCGGCAACACCGACACCGACGTGGCGACGATCACCGTCGCCGAACACGTCGACGAGGAGGTCCTCGAGCCCGGTGACATCGCGACCTGCGGCGTCATCGAGCAGTCCGGGACCTACACGCTCACCACGGACCTCGTCGCGTCCGAGGAGGGCGTGACGGCCTGCTTCGAGGTCAAGGCGAGCGACGTCGTCCTCGACGGCAACGGCCACACCCTGCTCGGCGACACCGACGAGGCCGCCGAGGCGATCCACGTCCTCGGCAAGCCCGACCCGCTCACGAACGTCACGGTCCGCGGCTTCACGATGACCGGCTGGGAGTCGGGCATCTCCGCGAAGGACGTCACGAACAGCCGGTTCGTCGACAACCACTTCGTCTCCAACCCGGACAAGGGCATCGCGCTCTCCGGGACGGTCTCGACCGACAACGTCGTCGAGAACAACGAGTTCCGCGACAACGAGAAGGGCATCTTCCTCGAGCGCGGGGCCTCCAGCACCGACATCCTCGGCAACGAGTTCGTCGCCAACCACGAGAGTGGCGTGAAGGCCTCGGGTGCCACCGGCACCCTCATCGAGGACAACACGTTCGACGCCCACGACGGCGAGAAGACGATCCACATCACGGGCGAGTCGCCGAACACCGTGATCCGCGGCAACACCATCACGAACAGCGCCGGGCCCGAATACGCCATCCACATCGGTGGCGAGTCGCGGGCCACGGTCGTCGAGGACAACGTCATCGCCGACAACACGCTCGGCGGCATCAGCGCCGGGCCGTTCGACGTGACGGTCCACAACAACACCGTCACCGGGAACGGTGACATCGGCATCCTCGTCGGCGACGGTGGCTCCACCGTCTCCGAGAACACCGTCACCGACAACCGCATCGGCATCGCCTTCGACGGCTCCGCGAACGTCCAGGCACCGGACAACGTCGTGCGGAACAACCTGGAATCCGACGTCGTGTCGCTCGACGGCGCGACTGACCTCACCGTGACCGGCGCCGTCGTCGACGACGCCGGCACGACGATCGACGTCGGACCGTCCTCGATCGACTACGCCCTCTCCGGCGGCGCCGCCCTCCCGGCGGCACTCCCCGGTGACTACACCGCGGCGGGCGAGCCGGTCGACGTCGAAATCCTCGCCGACGGCGGCCAGGTCGACCTCACCTACCACTACAGCGGCGTCAGCGGAACCGAGGAGAGCCAGCTCACGCTCGCCCGGTACGACGACGCGATGGCGTGGTGGGAGGGCGTCCAGACGACCGTCGACTCGACCGCGAACACCCTCGCTGCCACCGTGACCGAGGCGGGCGTCGTCGCCCCCATGAGTGGGACGAACGACATCTACCCGCCGGTCGCGAGCGCGACGGCCGAACCGTCCGTCGTCGGCGTGGGCGAGAACGTCACCTTCGACGCCAGCGCCTCCGCCGACTACGCCGACGGCGTGACCGCGTCGGGCATCGTGAGCTACGAGTGGGACTTCGGTGACGGCACCAACGCCACCGGCGTCAACGCGACCCACGCCTACGCGGCGAGCGGGACCTACACCGTCACGCTCACCGTGACCGACGCGATGGGCTACACCGACACCACGACGCTCGAGGTCGGCGTCGACGCGGCCGATCCGGTTGCCGAGGCCGGTGACGACGTGATCGTCGCCCCCGGCGTCGCCGCGACCTTCGACGGGACCGCCTCGACGGACGACGTCGGCATCGAGACCTACGAGTGGGACTTCGGCGACAACGAGTCCGCGACCGGCGCGACCGTCACCCACGCTTACGCCGATCCGGGGACCTACGAGGTGACCCTCACGGTCACCGACTTCGTCGGGAACAACGCGACCGACGCGCTCACCGTCACCGTCGACGGCGAACCGCCGGTGCCCGCCGTGGGCACCGAGCCCGTCGAGGGCGTCGCCGGCGAGCCGGTCACCTTCGACGCGAGTGCGTCGACGGACAACGTCGGCATCGCCAGCTACGAGTGGAACTTCAAGAAGGGCGACATGGCCACCGGCGTGACCGCCACCCACACCTGGAACGAGGTCGGGAACTACACGGTCGAGTTGACCGTGACCGACCTGGCGGGGAACGAAAACACGACCGAGATCGACGTCCAGATCGTCGAGACCCGGGGCCTCTACGACGCGATCGATCGCGACGGGAACGGCCGCATCGGTGACATGGAGATCCTCACTGCCATCGAGTACTGGCGGACGGGCACGGAAGTCCCCGACACCGGTGGCGAGACCGTCGGCGACCTGGCGGTCCTCGACATGATCGAGATGTGGCGCTACGACGAGGCGGTGTGATCCAGGGAGGTGATCGACGCACAGACCGACCGAATCGACCCCTCACCAACCCACCAACACACAGCAACCTGATATGAACTCGAAGAACGCACTGACGACCCTCGCCCTCGCCGTCGCGGTCATGGCGGTGCTCGGGGCGACGGTTGCGACAGCAGAACCGGCCGCCCTCGGCGTCCGGGCACCGAGCGACGCCCAGCCGGGGGAGGAGATCACCGTCCGGTACACACTCTCGAACACCGGCGAAGCCGACAGCGGGTACATCCTCGACGCGGCCGCCCTCCCCGAGGGCTGGTCGATCGTCGATCGCAACGACGACGGCGGCGTCTGGAAGGCCAGCGAGACCAAGTGGCTCTTCCAGACCGTCCCGGTCGACAACAGCGTGACCCCGAGCCTGACGGTGTCCATCCCGAACGACGCCGCCGAGGGCTCCTACACGCTGACGGCGACCGCACTCGACAGCAGCGGCGTCGTCGCGACGGCCAGCGACGGCCTGCAGGTCCGGACGCCGACTCCGACGCCGACGCCGGAACCGACGCCTGAACCCACGCCCGCACCGACGCCCGAGCCGACTCCTGCTCCGACGCCGGAGCCGACGACGGCCGCACCGACGCCCGAGCCGACCACGGCCGAACCCACGCCCGAGCCGACGACGGCCGAACCGACGCCGGAACCGACGACGGCCGAACCGACCACCGAGGCACCCACGGACGAGCCGACGGCCGAACCGACGACCGAGCCGCCCGTCGACGAGCCAACGACTGACGGGGACGACGACCCGACGGTCCCGGGCGACGACGAGACGCCGGCCGGTGACGTCGAACCCGATGACGACGACGGGCAGATGAGCGCCATCTGGCTGCTGGGCTTCCTGGCCCTGGTCGCGCTCCTCGCGGTGGCCTACTTCGCGGTCCGCCAGGGGGGATCGGGCGAGTAAGCCCGATCCCGCGCGCGATCCGGCCGACCGCCAGCGAGGGGTCGACCCCCACTCTGCAGGCGGCGGGATAGCTCCACCGTCCCCGGACGGGCGGTGGAGCCCCGCTGCCCGCAGGTGGGTGGTCCGCTGCCAGCGTGGCACCCCCTGCCGGCCCGGCGGGACGGCGGGAGCGCCGGGAGTCGATTTACCATGAAACAACTACTCAGCCTCGCACTCGTCGCAATCGTCGTCCTGTCGGTGGTGGCGGTCTCGATCCCGATGTCGGCCGTCGCCGGCGCGGGCAACGCCCCGCTGACCGTCACCGACGTGTCGGTCTCGCCGACCGATGCGACGACGGGCGACGCCGTGACTGCCACCGCGACGGTTGCAAACAGCGGCGACGCGGCAGCGGAACTGACACTCGAACTGACGGCCGACGGCACCGCAGTGGCGAACACGTCGCTGACCGTCCCGGCGAACGCCTCGGCCGCGGCGACGCTCACGACGACGTTCGCTGACCCCGGGACGTACGCGCTCGCGGTCAACGGCGTCGACGCGGGGACCGTCACCGTGACCGGGCCCCACCTCGTCGACGACTGCACGACGATCACGGAACCGGGGACCTACCACCTCGCCGGGGACCTGCAGGCGCCGGCCTCGGCGCCCGCCTGCGTCGTGATCGCGGCGAGTGGCGTCACCCTCGACGGCCAGGGACACACCATCGACGGCACCAGTGGCTTCGCCAGCGAGAAGAAGACCGTCCACTACGGCGTCGCGGTGGAGAAGGGCGCAACGGGCGTCACCGTCCGGAACCTCCGGGTGACCGAGTGGACCCACGGCATCGACGTGACCGACGCGAGTCGCGCTCGCGTCACCGACGTGGTCGCCACGCGGAACCGCGTCGGGATCGCGATGAAGGGCGCCGTCGGGACCACGGTCTCGAACGTTCGGGCTACCGGCAACGCCAAACACGGCGTTCGCGTCCGCCCCGACTCCGCGGACGCCGCCGTCCTCGGCTCGATGGTCACGAACAACGGCCACCGAGGCATCTTCGTGACGCGGTCCGACGACGTGCGCGTCGAAGGCAACGCCGTCAGGGGGAACGTCGAGGGCGTCCTCGTGCACGGCTCCCGCGACGTGACCGTCGCGGCCAACCGGATCGTCGACAACGCCGAGAGCGGGGTCTTCCTGCGGATGGCGGCCCACGCCACCGTGAGCAACAACCGGATCGCCGGCGGCAAGCTCGGCATCCGCGCCCGGGGGACCCACGACGGTGGCCACGACGACGGCGGCCACGACGTCGGCGGCCACGATGCCGGCGGGCAGGACGGCGGCCACGACGATGGCGACCACGGCAGCGTCGACCCAGGGTCCCACCTGCTGGTCGGGAACACGATCACCGGCAGCGCGACCGACGGGATCCTCCTCGACCGCAGCAGGGACGCGACCCTCCGTGACAACCGCGTCCGGAACGCGGGCTCCTGGGCGCTCGACATGGTCCGCGGGTCGGACGCCGCCGTGACCGACCTCCGCCTCGACCGCGGGACGGTCTCCTTCCAGGGGACCG
>Ga0207797_1003440_pt1 | contig 10490 bp, 9 predicted proteins | sample PRCRCaboRojoPR_6_FD_187275 | JGI IMG/M metagenome (GOLD analysis project Ga0207797, IMG submission 187275) | Marine sediment microbial community from Cabo Rojo, Puerto Rico - PR CR 10% Liquid 1 (SPAdes) | ecosystem: Environmental > Aquatic > Marine > Coastal > Sediment | place: Cabo Rojo, Puerto... | reverse complement strand
CGGCCTTACCGCCCGGTGCATACAAGAGGAGATATTTTTATGATACACGGGGCGGCTCAGGATTTCGACGATATCTTCCTTACGGCAGGAGCTGAACAAATCAACGAACAAACTTCAGCTCCCTATTACATGGCCTCAAGAAATATTGATGTCTGGGGCATTGACATGGGCTGGACCATGGTTCCTATGGAAACGACTGATTTTTCTTTTATGCAGGGATGGGGCATTGAGAAGGATGTAGATCATACCCTTGATGCTATGGTTCTCTCCAGGTTGATCCGGGGCATTACCGGGCAATCTTTTTCACGCATGAACCTGCTTGGGTTTAGCTATTCTGTGAATGTTGCCTATGGAGCCGCAGGCAGGGAAACCCAGCTTCATTCCATTCTGCGCCATATCAAGGGAATAATTCCCGTTGACGGTGAAATCAAATATGATCTGCCCAAATACGAAGAATTGCGCCAGGCATCCTGCGGCGTGGCAGCGGATGCCAAAGCAAATCTTGAATCAGGCATGTATCACGATCCCATGGGTCTGGGCTTCATTAACCTGAGCCAGCTGGCTCTGAATGCTCCCAATGATCCCTCACCCATCCCAGATTTTGAGGGGCTCACTAACAAACAGGCCATCATGGCGGTTGCATCCTCCCCGCGTGACACAATCTCCTACTGGCATTTCATCGGTGGTAACCTGGAAGAATTTTATTATACCGATGTTGGTAGGTTCATAAGACTCGGAGCAGGTATTTCACCTTATATGCCTCAGCAGATAAGGTATGAAACAGCCACAGCCCGATGTGACCAGGATGATGTAAGCTATGACGATCATATCGGGGATATTTCAGTACCTGTTTTTTATTTGGGTGCCCGGGGTGGTACGGGTGAGATCGGCTATTATTCAAGCAGCCTTACTTCAAGCAGTGATGTTACCCATCACAATGTAACTGTTCCTGGTAAGAAAATGGTGAATGATTACGGGCATGCAGATCTATGGATGGCAAAAAATGCTGGTGAACTGGTTTGGTCCCAATTGTACGATTGGCTCGTCAAACATTCCGGAAGGAAAAGATGGTGATTCAACCTTTATTGGAAGAATTCCAAAAGTTTTCTGTCAATCAATAGGGAAACAATACATTTTGTTGCATATCACAATTAAAAAATGAATAGCCACGGATGCACGAATACAATTTGTACATCCGTGGCCATTAACATTTAATATTTGACCTTCATTTTTCTAATCATTGACGAACACATAATCATCACCATCGGCTGCACCGTGGCAGGAAATACATCCATCCAGCTTGCCCCTTACATTGCCTTCAGCTGACAAGCTACCATTGGGATTATTTGTGTAATCAACGTTTTCACTGGCCGGCATACTGACATATTCCCAGTTGGCATTTTCGGAATCATATCCCGATTCCCTTTTGAACATGGCAAAGGTTACAAATAACTGTCCCTTTGTACCATCCGGATTCTTTTTATAGGTTCTTTTGGTAATTAAGGTACCCTTGTCAATTGAAGATCCTACCTGATCCACATTAGCATATACTGCCCGGATGGTCGAGTCTACACTGATTCCGTCGGGCCCTCCATGGGGAATTGAAGCTTCAAAAGCTTGTCCTGTGAAATCTCCCAGGTGATTTGTGGCATTGTTTAATGCTTCCTGTGTTAATTCCACCTTTTTGTCTTCCTCATCATCGGTTTCACACTGATAAAAAAATACGCCTGAAAGCAGGCTCACCAAAATAATAATTGCTTTTGTTTTCATGGTCTTCTGAATTTATGGTTAAAAAAATTTTTTATGGTACGTGTTTCCATATCTTAATCTTTCGTCAGGTAGCAGTTGATCAGGACCACCTCAAACAATTTACCCGTACATTTGCCTTTTACCTGAACCTGATCGCCAACATCATATTGTTTTGCCTGTTCAAGCGCATTGGGTGAGAATGAACACCTGACGCCAGATCCCGGATCCTTTTGGCCGGTTAAAATAAATGTCATGCTGGTATCATTGGCAGTTTTCTCAGCTATTTGCCCGGATACCTCAATGACTTCTCCGGCGTATTTTTGGGTTGCCTTTTGTTCATCCGAATTGAATGCCCTTGTCAGCTCATCGGCCGTTAAGGTATATTCAGGTTTGATCCCTGCTACATCCGGGGTTGGTTTGGTATACAAATAATAACCTGTTGCCGCCCCCCCAATCACTAATACCCCAATAATGATCAGGGCTATTTTTCTGATTTTTTTTCTTTTCATAATTACCTGAATTTCATTTACCTTTTCTTCAGCTCAAAATCAACATTCACTTCAATTTCTTTGGCAATGTTGTCCCTCATTACCTTTGGAATGTCAATATCGTAGTCTGCAGGGCTGGCAATGAACATGGCTTTTGCCGCGATTACATTATCTTCCTTTACAGTAAGGTTGACATCGGTGTTGATCTTGTTGGTTACGCCATGAATGGTCAGCTTTCCGCTGACAGGAACCTTATACTTTCCGGACTCCGAGAAATCCACCTTTGAGAGATCAGTGATTTTACCCTCGAAGGTAGCTTTCGGGTATTTGTCCGACTCTACGTATTGCCGGTTGAAATCCCTTTGCATCAGTGCTTTTTTGAATTCAAACGATTTCATTAACAAGGTTACACCCACGTCGCCGGTTTCTGTATTTAATATGCAGGCCACCTGCCGGTTGTGGGCTTTAATGTCTTCTACAGGAGTCTGGGAATAAAACCAGATGTAACCGCTCCTGGTCATGTATTCCTGTCCGTATATATTTGCGGAAATAAATAATATTCCGATTAGTATGAGCACAGAATTTTTCATAAGCCATTAAATTTTAATGATTTATATCATAAAGCAAATACTCTTAAAATATTGAAACCAAAATAAATTCCCTCGAAATTCAGGCCATTGTCAATCCATTTCTCTTTAGTACCAGCGATATAATAGGGCTCGATCATTGACTGTGAGTTGGTAAAATGCAGTTGAAATACATGGCCCCCGGTGTGTATATCAAATCCAAGGGATAGATTATTGACATTATCAAACGATTTGTCATTGTCAAAGGGAGACAACACATAAAAATATTCTGCATTAAACCGCACCCATTTGGTCAGCCTGAGGCTTCCCCCCATGCCGAGCGAATAAATGTCGTTGGGGACCCCGGGATTATCCACCAGGTTCCTGTGAATATAGGTCGGCGTGACCTGCAGGGATATGTCCTCATTGAATTTTCTGGCAATGGGTAACTGGTGGGTGTAGGAAATTCTGCCTGCAAAATCATCGTGTTTTTGTGGATTGTTCCACTCAACGGTATTGAGAGAAATGCTGGAATGAAGGGAGATGGATACAGGCATGTTTTTCTTTCCCGTAGATTGCCTGGTGATGGCATATTTTTGGAAACCGTGATAGGTTTTTAATTCCGTGGTTCGTCCCAAACCAACCATGAATTTATCCGAAATGCCATATTCCAGAGACAAATACATATTAGCGCCGTCGAGGCCCCATAAGCTACGCCAACCCTGGCCAAGCTGATTAAACCGGTGTGAAATCCTGAAATGAAGCTGATCATCTCCCACTTGCTCAATGGAATGCCCGTTGACTATTCTGGAAGATTTGAACGTTGCCTCTATATAATTGGTTTCTTTATCAACCATGGTATCCAGCCGGCTCATAATGTCTTCCTGCGCTTTCGATGGGAAACCAATTAACAGCAGAATTAAGGATGTTGCTATGGGTAATAAAATTTGCTTCATAATTATTTGTAATACAGTATTCATAAATTAATTGTTTAAAGCACCTTCTTCCACCCAAATCCTGATTTTTGCAATGGTACATTCATCCAGCTTGGGCTGTCCTTTTGGCATATTTGAATATCCCTCAGCATGCTGCACTGCATTTAACATTCTGGTGGCTTTTTCCTCCACAGCCTGGTAATTATCCAGTACGATATTGCCCCCAATTGATGATGCATCATCTGCATTGTGACAGGTATAGCAATTGTTCTCCAGAATGGGCTGGATGGTATTACTATAAGTTACATTGCTTGTATCACATGGCATTTGGGAATCCATGTATTTCTCCACTTCATTGTCGTATGTGCAGTGAGTCAGCAATAAAAGTATGCTTACAAGGGAAATAAAGATCAACAGAACCGGTTTAATGATTTTCATAAAGAGAGAATTAAGAGGATTAAAGATTCAAAGGTCTTAAATAATATAACACGAGGCAACCATTTATTAAGATAATCAATTTATTTATAAAACTCCCGGAAGGGCTGTAAAAATTGATAGTTTCTACAAAATTCTATAAATCCGATTGTTGTTTATATTCAATTTAAATAATAATTGTCTCTCGGCTCTCTGATTTTCTTCGTACCAACGTTCCTTCGTGCCATCGTGGTTTCGTTTTCCTCCCCAAGCTCCGATACACAAGCCTTGCATCTCTACTGCTGATCAGTACGAGACACGCCAAGGTATGTTTATACCCACTTCTCCTCTTCTCATTTTCCCGTCTTCCGATCCTCCCCAACTCCTCAAATAATCTCACTGCCCTTAACTCTTAACTAACTATCAGTGCCATCTGTGTTCTAAAATTTTCACCATTTGAAACTCATCCTTCTTTTCCTCTTTTGTTAATTTTTAAAAGAATGGTATTATGAAAATAATAATGGAAGATCGCTCTTTTTAACTATTTATAATCAGTGCTTCCTAAGATCGATACTTTCTAACATTCGTCATTTTAATTTGTTTTATTCAATTGGGATATAGATTGAAGCAATTACAAATCAATTCTTTGAATTAGATACTTTTTGCGTGCCCTTTGGTACATGTTCTTCCGAAACAAGACTGTAGAGATTTGAAGTAAAAAGTCATGTTTTCCCATAATGTCTGAATTATTTGTGAATAATAGGATCTAGGTTATCTTTATCCTCCATCGGAATAATATAGTTTTAATCAATGAAAGAAATAAAACAAAAAATCAGGTTTTGTACAGCACCTGATGATGTAAGTCTCGCCTACACTGTGATTGGTGACGGGCCACCTTTGGTTAGGGTATCAACCTATATGACACATCTGGAATATGACCGGAAGAGTCCGGTATGGCATCACTGGCTGAAAGACCTTTCTGATAATTATACCTTTGTTAGGTATGATCAAAGGGGCTGTGGGCTTTCTGACCACCGGATGAAGAACCTTTCTATCGATACATGGGTCAGGGACCTGGAGACAGTGGTAGATTCACTGGGGATAGAGCGTTTTGCACTCCTGGGCCCTTCCCAGGGAGCCGCTATTGGTGTGTCCTATGCCATCCGTCATCCGGAAAGGGTTACTCACCTGATTCTTTATGGCGGTTATATCAAGGGACGATTTCAACGACAGCCAAAACCCAGGCAATTGGAAGAAGCCAATGCGATGATCGAGCTGATTAGAGCGGGATGGGGAAAAGACAATCCGGCTTTCCGCCAGGTATTTTCTACTTTATTCATGCCTGAAGCAACTCAGGAACAAATTAGTTGGTTTAACGACCTTCAACGGGTATCGACATCTCCTGAAAACGCTGCCCGGATTGAGGAAGCGGTCTACAATATCGATATCAGCGATTTGGCTCCCCGGGTTACTTTACCGACCCTGGTACTACACGCCAGGGGTGATGCGATGATCCCCTTCGAAGAAGGTCGCATGCTGGCATCCATGATACCCAACGCTCGTTTCGTACCGCTGGAAAGTAAAAATCACCTGCTGCTGGAATACGAACCCGCCTGGCAGCAGTTCCTGGACGAAGTTGTGGAATTCACAAGCACAGCGGAAACAGAGCATTCAGGTGAGCAGACTGCACATTCTCATGACAAAGCCCTGGACGAACTAACCCGACGAGAAAAAGAGATTTTGGAACTAATTGCACGTGGACTTGACAACAACCAGATTGCAGCCTCTCTTGTGATAAGTTCAAAAACTGTGCGAAATCATATCAATAATATTTATAGTAAGTTGCAAGTGACAAACCGCCCCCGGGCCATTATTAAAGCCCGGAAAGCGGGAATGGGTCGCGATAGTAAATGAAGGATCTCATAATTCCTGATCCTGCTAAAGCAAGGCTATAAATGATATCATGCCTTAGGGATGCTTTGTCAGTCAACCAAAAGGTTGACCTTCTGAATTGGGAATTGGGACATTTGTCCCGGAAATTCTCCTCCAAATATCCTTATAACCAATCCAAAATTGGGTCATCTGACTCTTGATAGACGACATCCTGAAATTTAATATTGTAAATTGAATAAAGCAATTATTCTGGACCATGATAAATCATGGTGATATAGAAGATAATCCCTTTTTGGGCTTTTTATCAGTCACCCAATAGAATGATCTTCTAAAGGGGATTATCCAATTTTTTATTTATTAAACCAATCTAAAGTGGAGGAAAAAGTTATGTTGGATAAATCAAAAGTAGAAAAATTTGCAGCCTCGCTTCGTGGTCGGATCGTACAGCCGAATGATGCTGATTACGATGAAGCCCGTAAGATTTACAATGCAATGATAGACAAAAAGCCGCAAGTAATTGCACAATGCACAAATGTGGCAGACGTGATTTCGGCGGTGAAGTTTGGTAGAGAAAATAATTTGGAAACTGCCATTCAATGCGGGGGGCATAACGGTGCCGGTCTTGCATTGGTCGATGACGGACTGGTCATTGATCTTTCCAGGATGAAAGGCATCAGGGTCGATTCTCAGGCAAAAACCGTTCGAGTTGAGGGTGGCTGTACCTGGGGGGAGGTAGATCATGCAACACATGCCTTTGGATTTGCCGTGCCTAGTGGTATTATCTCTACCACCGGTGTGTCCGGTTTAACCCTGGGCGGTGGTCATGGCTATCTCACCCGAAAGTATGGTTTAACTATCGATAACCTGCTGGAAGTGGATGTTGTACTGGCAGACGGAACTTTTTTAACTGCCAGCGAAAAAGAAAACAATGATCTTTTCTGGGGAGTTCGAGGTGGAGGAGGTAACTTTGGTGTTGTTACTTCCTTTCTATTCAGGGCACAACCTGTTGGTACTGTCTACGGTGGCCCAATCATCTGGCCTGTTGATCAGGCAGAAGATATCATGAGGTGGTACCAGGATTTTATCAAAAACGCCCCTGAAGACCTTTACGGATGGTTCGGTTTTCACCGCGTGCCCAGCGGCTCACCACTGCCACAGGAACTCCACAGTAAGCATGGCTGTGTAATTACCTGGTGTTATACCGGTCCTATGGATAAAGCAGAAGAGGTCTTCAAACCCATACGTGAGAAGGGTAATCCCGTGCTGGATATGGCCGGACCTTTACCTTTTCCGGCATTACAAAATATGTTTGATGAGTTATATTATCCGCCTGGATTGCAGTGGTACTGGAAAGCGGACTTTGTTAACGAGCTTACAGACGAAGCCATCGATATCCATAAAAATTATGGTTCGAACCTTCCTTCGGAGTTGTGCACCATGCATCTATATCCTATTAATGGTGCTGTACACAATGTTGGAAAGAATGATACTGCGTTCAATTTCCGTGACGTAACCTGGTCTCGTGTCATCGTGGGTGTAGACCCGGATCCGGCTAATGCAAACCGGGTAAGTAATTGGGCAAAGAACTATTGGGAAGATTTACATCCCCACTCTGCAGGCGGTGGTTATGTCAATTTCATGATGGAAGAAGGCCAGGATCGCGTCCAGGCAACTTACCGTGACAATTATCAGCGTCTTCAGCAAGTGAAGGCTAAGTATGATCCGGATAATTTTTTCCATATCAACCAGAATATCAAACCAGCCTCTTAGGAAAGGAGGTGGTTTGAGAACATTATAAATGTTACCGTGTGATGGTGGCTCCCTTCTCTTAAGAGGCTATGCTGGAAAGGAATGATCCTGGCACTTCGGTCAGGCTTACCAGGAATCCAACACAAGGCGGCGTGCCAGTTTCTTAACCGGAGCGCTTCTATAGCCGGTCAAGCACCTGCGAATCACCAGGATCCCGAAGATTGTCAATGGTTATAGATAAAATAACCCGTTATGGTGTGTTGCCGGCCTTGGTTGTTATGAATATGGAGCACAGATGACACACTTCCCTGTGGGCCTGCCCGCAGCAGGCGGGGATCGGACGTATAAACCCTGTTTAAAACAATCAGTGTTTATCCGTATAATCAGCGTCATCTGTGTTCTAAATATTCTCTTCTCCTCTTACCGTCCTCCCTTTTCCAATAATACTTGTCAAACAACCTAATGACAAAAAATGACCATCAATGACTATTTTTTCATATGGATCCCATTGATGCACTGATTCCTTGCCAACTGCTTGTTGTCAACTGCCAACTTCTTTCCCCAACTCCATTCTAACTTCTCAGCCTGTTTTTTCGTATAAAAGTAAAAAAACCGACATTTAAAAAGTACATAGAAATGAAAACAAATTACTTAACGGCTGCTTTAGTGGGTGTACTGTTGTTCTTTGGAGCATGCGAGGATGAAAAGGTGGATCATCCGCGTCTGGCACTTAAATTCCAGGCAGTAGAACATGAAGATACATTGAAATCAGCCGGAGAAATGGTCTTTGAAACTGCCCGGATGGGTGTCAGGAATATAACGATCCGGGGAGATGCGGGTGAAGGTCATTTTAAAGGACCTTACAAGCTGGATCTGCTCGACGGAACCATCCTGAGGGACCTGGCCGGGGTAAAGAAAGGGGTCTATACCTTGCTGAAGGCCGAAACAGCCCCTGTAACAGAAGAACATTATTCCATATATATTGAAGCCAGATATACCAATCCTTCCGGCAAAATCCTGCCGTTGGTTTATCATACCGACGAGACCCTTAACCTTGAGGTGGATAATAAGCATGGGATAAAAGTGAAAGATAACGATATCCTTGAATTGACGGTTGGTATTGACCTGGACGGACTTTTCAGAAGCGTTGACCTTAATGCAGCAGCCGCGAACGATTCGGGTACGGTGATCATCAATGGGAAGCATAACGCAACGATGGCCAAGAAGCTGGGAAAACAACTGGGAAAGCAGGCACAGCTTAACAAAAACAAGGATTAGCAGAAAGTATTCATTAGTAAGTAGTTTAGAATAGCGGAAACTTAGAGGAAAATAGAATGGTCATTTGTGGTCATTGATGGTCACTATGTTGTCATTAAATCAAAGAATTTGAAAGTTCTGAAGTCTAAAGCCAGTAGTCAAATAGAAATGCCATTCATGGTCATTCGGTTGTATCGGTGGAATAAGAATAGAATTATAGACTAACAGTAGACTCACAACGCACTAATTTTGACTTCTTCTCATCTTCCAATCCTCCCCGGTGGCACTTCTGTCTCCTTGCTCTGGGGTCCTCTGGTGCCGGCTGTCATGCCAAATCTGCAATACGACGACGAGATACGTAAAGGCATGTCTCTACTCACCTCTCGCCCTCGCGTATTCCCGTCTTCTATCCCATATTTTTATTTCAACAATGTAACAATTTCTCGGATACAAATGCCGAATGTGAATTCTCTCTTCCTTAGCCTCAGCCTCAACCCAACAATATAACAGTTTAACAATGAAACTTCTCAACCTCAAACTTTAAACATTAAACATACCTGCTCCTTGCCCTTAGCTCTAATCAAACCTCAAACATCAAACTTTTTTGCCCTGCGCTCTATGCTCACACTAGATGTCTGAATAATCCGTGGGATACATCATGTATCGGGTGATGTTTGAAACGGTATTCTTATACCTTTCTATCTCCTTCATCTCCTGCCATTCAGGATGTTTCCCGAAGGCATCCCAGTGTTCCTCACGAGAGGTGGTGTCACTGAAAGTAGTCATATACATCAGGTGCGGCATATGGGCACTGGAAAGCACCTTCCCGAAAAATACCGGCTGAAATCCCAGTTTTTCAAATAAAGCAGATTCCCCTTCATTGAACATCTCCACTTTCCTCCGGTGGAGCAGCTCGGTGGCACTTTCATAGCTTCTCAGTTCGTAGACCCTGGAAGTATTTGGAGAGTCGTGATCGGGGATACTGAAATGAGGATTTGCAGAGAAGGCCCTGAGCAGGAAGCTTTCAATCCTTTCATAAGGGGGTGCATCATGGGGTGCTTCAATGTATTCTTCACCCGCCTTCTGATAGGCTTCATCCTGTGCAAGCTTTTTGTCCAGTGCTTCAAATTCCTCCAGCGAGGAAAACGGAATCAGTACCATGATATAATTCTGTTCCCCTTCGTTCACTTCCCGGGGTTTAAATACACCCACATTCGGGATGCCTGCCCTTTCAAGGGCGGGTAGGTAAGCATTTTCCAGGTATTGATCCAGGATCGATTCCTGTTCAGCATTTTCGATCCGGTACATTTTAAGCTGGTAATAATCCCTCGTTTCCTGTTCATCACATGCGGTGAACTGGATTAAAACAGCGGCCAGTAAAAGAAAGATGAGTTTTTTCATTTTTAGTGGTTTTTGTACAGCCAAAAATAAAAAATATT
>Ga0207797_1003439_pt1 | contig 10491 bp, 10 predicted proteins | sample PRCRCaboRojoPR_6_FD_187275 | JGI IMG/M metagenome (GOLD analysis project Ga0207797, IMG submission 187275) | Marine sediment microbial community from Cabo Rojo, Puerto Rico - PR CR 10% Liquid 1 (SPAdes) | ecosystem: Environmental > Aquatic > Marine > Coastal > Sediment | place: Cabo Rojo, Puerto... | reverse complement strand
GGGTCGGCCTGGCTGACCGGGCCGACCACCTGCCGAGCGAACTGTCGGGCGGGCAGCGCCAGCGCGTCGCCGTCGCCCGCGCGCTCGCGAACGACCCCGCGATCCTGCTGGCCGACGAGCCGACCGGCAACCTCGACACCGACACCGGCGCCCGCATCCTCGACCTCTTCGACGACCTCCACGCCGAGGGCAATACCGTCCTCGTGGTCTCCCACGAGCGCCACGTCGCCGAACGCGCCGAGCGGATCGTCCACCTGCTGGACGGGACGGTCGAGCGAATCGAGGACCTGCAGGGGACGGGGGGCCGAAGCGAGGACCCCGACGGGGCGACCGACAGAATCGAGCACCGGGAGGGGGAGCGGTGAAACTCCGCCAGAGCCTCCGGATGAGCTGGCGGGCGATCCGCGGCCACCGGCTGCGATCGGCCCTGACCGCCCTGGGCGTGGTCATCGGCGTCGCCGCCGTCATCACCTTCGTCACCCTCGGCGCCAGCGTCCAGGCCGGGATCGTCGGCGACATCAGCCCCGACGACGACGGACGCGTCTACGTCTGGGCGGCCGCGGAAAACCGGACCGGCGGCAATCCCGCCGTCACCGCGAAGGTCGTATTCACCCGCCGGGACGCGGCCGAAATCGCGAACCTCCCGGCCGTCGAGGACGCCTACGCCTATTCACCCCTGTTCGCCCAGGCGGTGAGTCACGACGGGACGACGCAACCGCTCGCGGGCGACGTCGTGGCTGCCGGCGAGGGATATCTCGACCCGGCGGCGATCGAGACGGGACGGGGGTACCGCGAAGGCGAGTTCGAGGCGGTGCTCAACCCGGCCGCTGCCGCCATGTTCGCGGAGAACGTCAGCGTCGGGGAGAACGTGACGCTCGTCCTGGCGTTCGGACAGGAGGTCGAGGCGACCGTGGTCGGGATCCTGAACGACGACGACCCCCGCGGGGCCATCGAAGGCTTCCGGGACCAGCCCCGGGTCTACGTGCCGATCGAGCCGTATTACGAACTGACGGCCGCCGGCGTCACGGAAGGCAAGCCCCGGTTCGGCGGGATCGTCGTCGAGGCCGAGTCCGGACGGGTCGAGGCCGCGAAGGAATCCACCCGACGCTATCTGGAGAGCAACGAGTCCGACGCCAGCGACCGCGACGACGGGCTGGCCTACGGCCTCAAAACCAGCGACGAACTGATCGACCGCCTCCGCTCGGTGATGGACACCCTCACCGGGTTCGTGACGGCCGTCGCCCTGATCTCGCTGGTCGTGGGCGCCATCGGCATCGCGAACATCATGCTGGTGTCGGTCACCGAGCGCACCCGCGAGATCGGCATCATGAAGGCCGTCGGCGCGGGGAACCGCGACGTCCTCCAGCTGTTCCTCACCGAGGCGGCGATCCTCGGCGTCGTCGGCGCCGCCGTCGGAACCGTCGTGGGGCTCGTCGGCGGGTGGGCCGCAACCGAGTACCTGGTCCCGCGGGTCCCGCTGGTCTATCCCCTGCAGTGGCCAGTCATCGCGATCGTCGTCGGGGTCGTCGTCGGGGTCGTCGCCGGGCTGTACCCGGCGTGGAACGCCGCGAAGACCGACCCGATCGACGCCCTTCGGTACGAGTGAGGCCGCGAGGGATCGACAGCAGGCGATCCGGTCACCCGGTCACCCGGCCTCCCCGAACGACCGCCGGACCTCGGCCGCCACCGCCGACCGGAACGCCCGCAGGTCGTCGGTGTCGGCCCCCAGTCGGTCGATCCGGTGGCACTCCTCGCGGAAGACCGCCTCCAGCAGGCGTTCGACGACCGCATCCAACCCGCCCGTCTCGACGCGCTCCCTGGCCCGGTCGATCCGGCGGTCGGTCGTCACCTCGCGGGCGAGTTCCGCCGGCGCCGGCGGGCCATCGTCCGGATCCGCGGCGTTCCCACCGGCGACGTCCGAACCCCCCTCGTCGTCCCTCTCCACGGCCGGGTTGGGCAGGATCGCCCTGTCGCCCGTCTTGTTCCGCACCACGACGCCCGCCGCGGGCCCGTCGTACCAGTTCGACGCCGGGAACCCGTTGTCGTCGGGGTCGAAGTCGACCGCCCGCACCTCCTTGCGGACGGCGTTGGCCGGGACGAGTCCGAGCCCCTGGTAGATCGCCTCGGCGCGATCCGGCGGGAGGAACCGCCCCTCGTCGGCCAGCCACACGTCGTACCCCAGGAACGCCGGGATCCGGTCCCAGTCGTAATCGACCCCTTCGCGGACGGTGGCCACGCCGAGGAAGACGACCGCTTCGACGTCCTCCACGGCGTCCCTGAGGGCGCCCCGATCGAGCCCTTCCCGGAGGTGGCGAACCGTGGCCCGATACGCCGGCGGAACGTCCCCCGGATCGAAACGGCGGTCGCCGTCGCCCACCTCGAGGACGCCGGAGTCCCGCAGTCTGAACCGACAGGGGCGGCCGTCGACCCACTCCTGGAGCCAGAGGTGGCCAGTCAGGAGGCGGTCCCTCGGCGCGTCTCGAAAGCGTGGAATCGGGGGTGCGTCGTTCACTGGAGATCACGACCCGGATCCGGGAGCGTCACCGGACGCTTCGGCGGCCAGCCACGAAACCGTTGCGTCCGGGAGTCCGGGACGCCGCGGACCCCGAACCCATCCCAGGATTTAACCGCCCGTCGTCCAACCGGAGGTATGTCACAGGTCGCCGTGATCGCCGGCGTGGGGCCGGGACTGGGGGCATCGATCGCCAGGAAGTTCGCGGGCGAAGGGCTCGAGGTCGCGCTGCTCGCCCGGACCGAGTCCTACATCGAGACGCTCGCCGAGGACCTCCCGACCCGGGCCGCCGCGGTCCCGACCGACCTGGCGGACGCCGACGACGTCGACGCCGCGTTCGTGGCGGTGCAGGAGGAACTGGGCCCCGTCGACGTCCTCGTGAACCACGCCAGCAGCGCCGCCTGGTCGGGGATCCGCGACGGGACGGCCGAGACCTTCGAGCGGGCGTGGCGGGTGGCCGTCCGCGGGGGCTACGCCTGCTCGGCCGCCGTCGTCGACGGGATGGTCGAGCGCGGCGAGGGGACGATCGTCTTCACGGGCGCGACGTCTGGGGTTCGGGGCCGGGCCGGCGCCGCCGGGTTCGCGAGCGCCAAGTTCGCCGTCCGCGGCCTCGCGCAGTCGATGGCCCAGGAACTCGGCCCCGAGGGCGTGCAGGTCGCCCACGTGGTCATCGACGGGCAGATCAGACCCCCGACCGGCGTCGAGTCGACCGGCCGCGGGGACGAGACCTTCCTCGACCCGGACGACCTCGCGGAGGTGTACTGGACCCTCGTCGAGCAGGACGCCTCGACGATGACGTTCGAGGTCCACGTCACGAACGGCTATCGGGAGATCGAGTTCCTGTGATCGGCCGGCCGGAGACGGGGTCGTAACGGTCCGGGCGATCACCCCTCGAAGAGGTCCGTCGAGAGGTACCGTTCGCCGGAGTCGGGTAGCACGACGACCACCAGGTCGTCCTCGTGTTCGGGGGCCGTCGCGACCCGTTCGGCCGCGGCCAGCGCCGCGCCCGAGGAGATCCCCACCAGCAGGCCCGCCTCGCTCGCGAGGCGGCGGGTCGCTCGCCTCGCCTCGTCGTCCGTGACGGTCTCCACCTCGTCGATCAACTCCTCGCGGAGGATGTCGGGGACGAACCCGGCGCCGATGCCCTGGATCTCGTGGCTGTCGGGGTCGCCGCCGGAGAGGACCGCGGACGCCGCCGGTTCGACCGCGACCGTGGTGAGGGCCGCGCCCTTCTCCTCCTTGATGTACTCCGAAACGCCGGTGATCGTCCCGCCGGTGCCGACGCCGGCGACGAGGACGTCGACCTCCCCGTCGGTGTCTTCCCAGATCTCCGGCCCCGTCGTCTCCCGGTGGATCCGGGGGTTAGCCAGGTTCCGGAACTGCTGGGGAACGAACGCGTTCCCAATCTCGTCGGCGAGTTCGTCCGCGCGGTCGATCGCCCCGGCCATCCCGTCGTCCGCCGGCGTGAGTTCGAGTCGGGCACCGAGCGCGCGGAGCAACGACCGGCGCTCCTCGCTCATCGACTCGGGCATCGTCAGCACGAGGTCGTAGTCCCGGGCCGCGCAGGCGAACGCCAGGCCGATCCCGGTGTTCCCGCTCGTCGGTTCCACGATCGTCGTGTCCGCGTCGACGTACCCCTCGTCCTCGGCGGCGTCGAGCATCGCGACCGCGATCCGGTCCTTGATCGACGACAGCGGGTTCGTCGACTCGACCTTCCCGACCAGGTTCGGCGCGAACGAGTCCAGTCGAACGAGGGGCGTCCCTCCGATCAGTTCCGTGGCGTCGTCGGCGGCGTTCATTTTGGGCAGCCTAAAATCCTGGCGAGCGACGGATAAACTGTCGGCGGGATTCCAGCAACTGGGAACGACCGCGACGGCGGATCCGAACGCTTCTTTCCCTGCCGTTCCTACCGACGACCGATGAAGGGCTTCGTCGTCGCCGGGACGCGTTCGGGCGTCGGGAAAACCGTCGCCACCCTGGCTGCCATCCGCGCGCTCCGGCGCGAGGGGCGGGATGTCCAGCCCGCGAAGGCCGGACCGGATTTCATCGACCCCTCCCACCACGCGGTCGTGGCCGATCGCCCGTCGCGGACGCTCGATCCCTGGATGGAAGGGCCCGAGGGAACCCGCCGGAACTACTGGCGCGGCGAGGGCGACGCCTGCGTCGTCGAGGGCGTCATGGGGCTGTACGACGGCGCGGTCGCCTCGACCGCGCGGGTGGCGGCGACCCTCGGTCTCCCCGTCGTTCTCGTCGTCGACGCGAGCGCCGGCATGGAGAGCGTGGCCGCGACGGCCCTCGGGTTCCGCGAGTACGCGAATACGGTCGAGGACGAGGCCGAACGGGACGTCGACGTCGCCGGCGTGATCGCCCAGCAGGCCCACGGCGGCCGTCACGAGTCCGGGATCCGGGACGCCCTGCCCCGGGAGCTGACCTACTTCGGACGGATCCCGCCGCGGGAGGACCTCGAGATCCCGGACCGGCACCTGGGCCTCCACATGGGCGACGAGACGCCCCTCGACGGGGACGCCCTCGACGTGGCCGCCGAGGAACTCGGGGTCGATCAGCTCCTCGACATCGCCCGCGAACCACCGAAACCGGAACCTGCCGATTCGACCTCACCGTCGAACGCCGACGCCCGGATCGCCGTCGCCCGCGACGACGCCTTCCGGTTCGTCTACCCGGCGACGATGGAGTGCCTCCGATCGCTGTCCGACGTCGTCACCTTCGCCCCGACGGCCGGCGACGACCTCCCTGACTGCGACGGCGTCTACCTGCCGGGCGGCTACCCCGAACTCCACGCCGCGGATCTGACCGAGAGTCCCGCCCTCGATACCCTCGCCGACCGGGCCGCCGACGGACTCCCGATCCTGGGCGAGTGTGGCGGCCTGATGGCCCTGACCGAGTCGCTGACGACGGCCGACGGGACGACCCACGAGATGGCGGGGGTGCTCCCGGCCAGCGTGGAGATGCACGATCGCCCGCAGGCGATCGACCACGTCGAACTCCGGGCGACCGCGGCGACGATCACCGCCCGTGATGGGGGAACGCTCCGAGGCCACGAGTTCCACTACTCGCGGGCCGACGTCGCGACCGACGCCCGCTTCGCCTTCGAGACCGAGCGCGGGGACGGGATCGACGGCGACCACGACGGCCTCACGGAGTACCGGACGCTGGGCACCTACGCCCACGTGCACGCCGAGAGCGGGGCGTTCGACCGGTTTCTCGAGTCGCTCTGAGAAGGTCCGGGGGCTGTCACCCGGCTGGACGGTCGCCACGATCGCCGCGGTCGCCGCCGAGCCAGCCGTTTCCTCGCCACAGCACGTATACCTCGTACGCGAACACGCCGAGTACGAGGAGCACGGCGCTCCAGATCACGATCGCGAACGCGACCGGCCCGAGAGTCACGGCCGGTCACCTCCGTCGGCGTCCGCGTCGGCGCTTGCGTTCCGGTCACTCGCGTCCGGCCTGTCGCCGGCGTCACCGACTGCGTTCCGGTCGGACTCACTCGGCCCCCCGTCCGCCCGGGCGGCGTCGTCGAGGCTGCGGATCTCGCGGTCGAGGCGTCCGAGGTCGAACCGCGAGGTCGAGAGCGCGATCGTCACGAGAACGCCGAGCGTGGAGACGCCCGCCGCGCCGAGGAACGCGATCAGGTTGTCGGCCGGCGGAAGGGCGGCAGCGCCGGGGAAACCCGCGACGAAGGGTCGAATCCCGCCGAAGTACGTCACCCCGACGGCCAGGCCCGCCAGGCCGGAGACGAGGGCGCCACCCCCCGTCACTCGCCGGGAGTACAGCCCCGAGAGGAGGGGCACCATCACCGCGGCACCCAGCAGGTCGGCCAGCAGGAACAGCCGGAGGACGCTCCGGGCACGAAGGCTCACGTAGATCGCGGCGAGGGCGACGACGACGGTGAGCGCTCGCGCACCCAGGCGAAGCGTGCGGTCGGTCGGATCGGCGAGCACCCGCGGGAGGTCCGCGGTGACGACGCTCGCCATCGCGTTGAACAGCGTGTCGGCGGAGCTCATCACCAGCAGAACCGCGAGCAGGGTGATCCCGAGGACGAGCGGGTCGGAGAACGCCTCCTGCAGGAGGAGAAAGAGCGCGATGCTGGCGTTGTAGTCGGCGCTCCCCGCCGCCGTGACCACGTCGACGTGCCCCCGGGCGAGGACGCCGAACAGGCCAGCGAGGAAGACGACCACCGCGTTGGCGACCGCCGCGACGCCGAACCCGCGCCGGAGGGTGTCGGCGTCCTCGGCGGCGTAGATCCGTTGCCACCAGGTCTGGTTGACGAGTTCGGCCCCGAGGATGGCGACGGCCACCCAGACGCCGAAGCGCAGGCCCGCGAAGAAGCCGGGGTCGATCAGTGCGGGGTCCTCGGCCACGATGGCCGCGTGGACTGCGCCGGTCCCGCCGAGGGCGACCACGGCGCCGACGAAGGTGGCGACCAGCAGCGGCAGCAACAGGAGCGTCTGGAGCGTGTCGGTGAAGATGCTCGCCCGGAGGCCGCCGTAGCCCGTGTAGACGAGGACGAACCCCCCGACCAGGAAGGCGGTCCCCCAGCGCGGGACGCCCGCGACGAGGTTCAGCGCGCTGGTGATCCCGGTTAACTCCGCCGCGAGGAAGATGAACATGTAGAACAGGCTCACGACCAGGACGAAGACGTACATCGCGACCCCGTACCGGGCGTAGACGTACTCGGTCAGGGAGTGGCCCTCGGGGATGAGTTCGCGGATCCTGGGCCCGAGTTTCGCGTAGGCGAGCATCGGGAGCGCCTCGCCGATGGCATACCCGGCCACGGCGGCGATGCCGCCGAAGGCCGCGCCGGCCTCCGGGACGGCGAGGAGGATCCACACGCCCATGACCGAGGCGATCAACGTCGCCGTGGTCATCCCCTGTCCCGCGCTGCCCCGGGCCGAGATGAAGTCCTCGACGGTCGTGACGCGCCCCCGGGTGTACCAGACCCCCAGGGTCGTGAAGACGGCCAGGGTCAGCGCGGTCAGTCCGAGCGCGACTCCCCCGCTTACCACGGTTTCGCACCTCCATGCATGTTCGAGGGTGCGCGTTCGACGGGCTAAAATCTGGTGATACCATCGGGTAATGCCAGCCGGATAGTCGCGGTTCACCGGACGCCGTCCCGGGACCGTGCTCGAGTGTGACGGATCCCCAACGTGACGGACAACCGTCAAGTCGCTCGAGCCGTGATCGGGCCCCGTATGGACGAAGTACTCGAACTCGTGGACGTGCTCGCGGACTTCGGGCTCGACGGAGCGTTCGCGTGGCTCCTGCGACTGATCGGAATGCTCGCGATCCTGGCGGGCCTCGGCCTCTGGCTGTTCACCGACATGGGGTTGCTCGTCGTCCCGGCCGCCCTGATCGTCGTCGGAGTCGTCCTCCTCGTGATCCCGCAGATTCTGCTCGCGTTCGTCGAACTCGCGGGGTGATCGAAGAACACCCGACTGTCACCACGACGGGTCGAACGATCCGTGGTCGAAGAACCGAGCTATCCGAGTTCCGATCGCTCGAACGAGACGTATCCGACCGCCAACGAGATGGCCGACCACGCCAGCAGCACGACCGCGTTGAACCAGAGTTCGGCGTACAGCTCGTCGTCAGTGTTGAACTGCTGGAACGCCGGATACTGGTCGATAACCCCGGCGAACACCGCCTTGCTGGCCTGGAGGTACCCCGTCGCCGGGGAGAGGAACCCGATGTAGGTCCGGGTCGTCTCCGAAAGGGTGATACCGGGGACGTCGGCGACCGTGTCGAGCGCGGTCTCGAGGTTGATGAAGGGGAGGAAGCCGAACCAGAACAGGACCAGCACGAAGTACGCGCCCAGCGCGCCGAACATGGCGCGCGATCGCGAGGGAGCGCCGGCCGAAATCGCGAGGAAGAGGCTCACGAAGGCGAGGGCGTAGAGCAACGACACCCCGCCGAAGATCAGGAAGCGCTCGACGTCCGGAAAGTCGACGAACGTGGCCGCCGAGATCGCGAACCCGACCGCCGTGCTGAGGACGACGGCCGCCGCGGCGACGCCGAACCGCGAGAGGAACTTCCCGGCGAAGTACTCCCAGCGCCGGTTGGGCAGCCCCATGACGTACGTGATGGTCCCGCTGATGCGATCCCCGGCGATGCTGAGGTAGCACAGCGGCGCGAGAAACAGGGGAAAGACGAACGCGACGAACGCCACCGCGTCGAACAGCGTCCGGTAGGGTTCGTCGTAGATGGTCATCTCCGAGAAGAAGATGAGCGCCATCAGCCCGGCGAAAACGCCGATGACGCCGAGCACGATGTAGGACCGCCGGGCGTTGCGGAAGTCGTCGCGGGCGACCGTGTAGATCCCCATCAGTCCTCACCTCCCGCGGCCGCGGTGGCATCGTCCTCGGTCGGAGCAGTGGCTGCAGGAGCGTCGGCTGCATCCCCGATCTCGTCGTCCGTCCCGCCGTCGGTGTACTTCTCGAACAGCGCCTCCAGCGACGTGTCCTCGACGTCGAGATCGCGAACCGTCCCGGCGTCGTCGAGTCGTCGGAGTGCGGCCATCTTCGCCTCCGGTGCCGTGCAGGTGACCCGGACGACGTCGCCGGCCGCGGAGGCTTCCCGAACGCCCTCGATCGACCGGACGGTCTCGAGGTCCGGCACCGCGTCGACGGTCGCCTCGACGACCGCCCCGGCGCCGATCTCCTCGCGGAGGTTCTCGATCGTGTCGACCGCGACCATCTCGCCGTCGGTCATGATCCCGACGCGGTCGCAGACCTTCTCCACCTGGCCCAGGATGTGCGAGGAGAAGAACACGGTCGCGCCGCGCTCGACCTCCTCGCGGACGATCCGCCGGAGGAGTTTGATCCCCTTCGGATCGAGGCCGCTGGACGGTTCGTCCAGGATCAGGAGGTCCGGGTCGCCGACGAGGGCAATCCCCAGCGCCAGGCGCTGTTGCATCCCCTTCGAGTAGCCGCCGGCCGCCCGGCGGGCGTCCTCGGAATCGAGGCCGACCCGGTCGATGATCGCGTCCGGGTCATCGCGGGCGCCCTTGGTCTCGATGGCCGAGACGACGTGCTCGCGTCCGGTCAGGTTCTCGTAGACGTCGAAGGCCTCCGGGAGGAGGCCGATCCGCTGGCGGATCCGGTGCGATTCGCTGGCCACGTCGTGACCCAGGACGGTCGCGGTTCCCTCGGTCGGGTCGAGGAAGCCCAGCACCACGTTGATCGTCGTGGACTTCCCCGCGCCGTTCGGGCCGAGGAAGCCGAACACTTCGCCGTCCTCGACGGTGAGGTTCAGATCCTGCACGGCCGTGACGTCGCCGAAGCGCTTCGTCAGGCCGCTCGTCCGGAGGGCAGGCATGAAAAAGCGGTTCGAGTACCGACAGATAAGAGTTTTTATATCCGAATGGATTGCTTGAAACGATCCCGATCACGTGACGATATCCGTGTGATTCGGCCGCGTCTCAGAACTCCGCGTCCCGCTCCGGCGCCACCCCGTCCTCGCGCTCGCCGCCCGTCAGGTCGAACTCCTCGCGGAGTTCGCGGATCCGATCGCGGATGTCGGCCGCGAGTTCGAACTCCAGGTTGTCGGCGGCCTCACCCATTCGCTCCTCAAGCTCCTCGATCAACCGCGCGGCCTCGTCGGCGTCGTCCGGCCCCTCGCCAGCCACCGACGAGGTGTCGGTCTTGCTTCCCGGCAAACTCGTCTCGCCGATGGCCTTGTCGATGGTCTGCGGTTCGAACCCGTGCTCCTCGTTGTACTCGCGCTGGATCCGCCGGCGACGCCGGGTCTCCTCGATCGCCGATTGCATCGCGTCGCTGACGTCGTCGGCGTAGAGCACCACCTCGCCGTTGACGTTCCGGGCGGCCCGGCCCATGGTCTGGACGAGCGTGGTCTCCGAGCGCAGGAACCCCTCCTGGTCGGCGTCGAGGATGGCGACCAGTGACACCTCGGGGATGTCCAGCCCCTCCCGGAGCAGGTTGATGCCGACGAGCACGTCGATCTCG
>Ga0207797_1003438_pt1 | contig 10492 bp, 6 predicted proteins | sample PRCRCaboRojoPR_6_FD_187275 | JGI IMG/M metagenome (GOLD analysis project Ga0207797, IMG submission 187275) | Marine sediment microbial community from Cabo Rojo, Puerto Rico - PR CR 10% Liquid 1 (SPAdes) | ecosystem: Environmental > Aquatic > Marine > Coastal > Sediment | place: Cabo Rojo, Puerto... | reverse complement strand
CGTCCGCTCCGTCAATGAGCCGATGGTCATACGAAAGAGAGAGCGGAATCATCAGCCTGGGCTGCCACTCACCGTCCTCGTAAACTGGTTCGAACGTTCCGCGGGACACGCCAAGAATGGCCACTTCGGGCGGGTTGATAACCGGTGTGAAAAATGTGCCGCCAATGCCTCCCAGATTTGATACGGTGATGTTGGCGCCTTGCATGTCATCCAGAGATAGTTTGCGGTCGCGCGCTTTTTTAGCAATCTCGGATATTTCGACAGAGAGGTCGATGAGATTTTTTTGATTGACATCACGGATAACCGGCACCAAAAGGCCGTTCTCCGTGTCCACTGCGAGACCGACCGAATAATATTTTTTATAAATGACCTCTTTATTCTCAACATCCAGACTGGCATTGAACTGCGGAAAAACCTTGAGTGCAGAAGCGATAACTTTGACAATGATTGCTGTCACCGTTAATTTGCCGCCGGCTTTTTCCGCTTTGGGCGAGTATTGTTTGCGCAATTTGTTAAGTTCTGTGATATCAGCTTTGTCGTGCTGAGTGACATGCGGAATAGTTGTCCAGGCTGTGGTCAATCGAGTTGTCGCGGTTTTACGTATTTTCGTCATAGGCTGACGGTCGATGTCACCCCATTTTGTAAAATCAGGCAGGGGAGCCTGAGCCGGCGCCGCACCACCGGCCGGAGCTGCTTTTTCTTTATGGCGTTTTTTTGAAAAAGTTTTGACATCATCGATGGAAATGCGTCCGCCAGGACCGGTACCCGGCACCTCGTGAATATCAATGCCAATCTCCCGCGCAAACCGGCGCACAGACGGAGCGGCTGGTGCAGGAACACCCTTTTTCGGCTCTGCAGGCTTTTCCGGTTTTTCTTCGGGCTGTGGAGGAGCGGACGGTTTTTCAGCTTTTTCTTCTGCCGGAGCTTCTTTTTCAGCCGGTTTTTCTTCTTTGGACGGTTGTGTTTTTTCTTCTTTTTTCTCTTCTTTTTTGGGTTTGGCCGCTGCTTTTTCAGTGCTCGTTACCGTAACCAGCGTTTGTCCGACCTCAACTTCATCACCGCTTTTGACGAGTATTTTTTCCACCGTTCCGTCCACAGTTGAAGGAACTTCGGCAACAGCTTTTTCTGTTTCAATTTCCACCACACCCTGATCCTTTTCTATTGTATCGCCTTCGGAAACCAGGACAGAAGATATGGTACCTGTTGTGATGTTTTCGCCGAGCTCTGGCAATTTCACTTCAACGGTTCCCGTTTCTCCCTCGGCAGGTTTTTCTTTTTCTTCGGCAGGCTCTTTTTGTTCCTGCTGTTCGGGTTGCTCGGATTTTTCTTCTTTTTCCTCTTTTGCTTCGGGCTGTTCCTGTTTTTGAGGTTCAGCTTTGTCCTCTTCTTTGCCTTCAGCTTCCAGCTCGACAATGGTCTGGCCCACCTCTATGTCGTCTCCTTCTTTGACCAGAACTTTTTTGACGGTCCCGCCGGATTCTGCCGGCACCTCTGCCACTGCTTTTTCTGTTTCAATTTCTATTAAAGATTGATCTTTCTCAATTTTATCGCCCTCTTTGACCAATATCGAGGAGACTGTACCGGATGTCACATTTTCCCCGAGTTCTGGCAACTTGCATTCAATAGCCATTCCAATTTCCTCATTTTATTTTCTGGACCTGTTTGCGGGAAAATCCGCTCTGCGATTTAGGATTGGTTTTGTTGATCGTTCAATTTAAGAAATAACGTGAGGAAAAAAGCCAACCTTTGTCCTCACGTTATCGACTTTTTATTTCTGTTTTACACATACGCTGGTGGTAATCGGATCAGGTTTTTCAGGATCAATGTCCAAATCTTTAATTGCCTGTTTTAAAACAGATTGCTTGATTTTATCTTCCTGTGCAAGCATGTAAAGAGCGGCAAGTGTGATATAGCGTTCATCCACTTCAAAAAAGCCGCGCAAATGTTGTCGGCCGTCACTTCGGCCAAAACCATCTGTGCCTAATGTGAGCATCGGCTTTGGCACCCATTTCGCAATGGATTGCGGCAATGCGCGCACATAGTCCGATGCGGCGATAACAGGACCATGTTGGTTCTTTATCTTTTCAGTAACATAAGGAACTCGTGGTTTCTTGTTACTGTGGAACATGTTCCATCGATCGCATTCCAGGCCGTCGTAATGCAGTTCTTTATAACTGGTTACGCTCCAGATATCGGCAGATACATCATATTTGTCGCCAAGTATCTTTTGCGCTGCAATGACACGGTTCAATATCGTGCCGCTGCCAAACAATTGCACCTTGTGGCTCTTGTTGCTGGGTCCGGTTTTGAATTTATACAGTCCTCTGGTAATGCCCTCTTTGACATCTTTTCCTTTGGGCATGGGAGGCTGCGGATAATTATCGTTCATCAAAGTGATATAATAAAAAACATTGTCCTGTTCTTTATACATCCGGCGAATACCGTCCTGGATGATAACGGCAAGTTCGTAGGCAAATGCCGGATCATACGCTTTCAGAATCGGATTTGGATAAGCGAGCAGATGGCTGTGCCCATCCTGATGCTGCAATCCTTCACCTGCCAGGGTTGTTCTTCCCGAGGTGCCGCCGAACAAAAAGCCTCTGGTTCGGATATCACCGCATGCCCAGATAAAATCGCCAATCCGCTGCAAGCCGAACATGGAATAGAAAATATAAAACGGAATAGTGGTGATATTATGCGTGGAATAGGCAGTGCCTGCGGCAATGAACGATGAAATTGAGCCGGCTTCGGTGATGCCTTCTTCAAGAATCTGGCCGTCTTTGGCTTCCTTGTAATACAAAAGATTTTTTGCATCCACCGGTTCGTACAATTGGCCGACATGGGAATAGATCCCGACCTGGCGGAAGAGCGCTTCCATGCCAAAGGTGCGGGCTTCGTCCGGTACAATCGGTACAACCAACTTGCCGATTTGCTTGTCGCGGAGTATCTTTGTCAGCATGCGAACGAAAACCATAGTTGTTGAAACTTGGCGATCTTCTGTGCCTTCATAAAATTCTTCAAAAACAGCTTCTTCGGGTGGATCAACAGAAACGCTGGTTTGCCGGCGTCTCGGAATATAACCGCCAAGCTGACGTCGGCGTTCGTGCAGATATTGCATTTCTTCGGTATCATCATCCGGTTTATAGAATGGCAATTCGTCGACTTTTTTATCTGATATGGGGATGCCGAAACGGTCACGGAAGTGTCGCAGTTCCTGTTCATTCAAAAGCTTTTGCTGATGGGTAATGTTTTTCCCTTCACCGGCTTCGCCCAGGCCATAGCCTTTGATCGTTCTGGCGAGAATCACAGTCGGGGCATCTGTAGTATCCACGGCTTTTTTATAAGCTGCGTACACCTTTTCCGGATCGTGCCCGCCAAGGCGAAGTCTTTCCAACTGTTCATCTGTGAGATGTTCCACCAGTTTCAGCAATCTGGGGTCTCTGCCGAAAAAGTGCTCGCGAATATAGGCTCCGCCGCGAACAGAAAAAGCCTGATATTCGCCGTCCAGGATTTCGCCCATATATCGCGGCAAAATGCCGTCCTTGTCTCTGGCTAACAGATCGTCGATATCGCTGCCCCAAATGACTTTGATCACATTCCAACCGGCTCCGCGGAAGAGCTGCTCCAACTCCTGGATGATTTGCCCGTTGCCACGCACAGGTCCGTCGAGGCGCTGCAGGTTGCAATTAATGACGTAAATCAGGTTGTTCAGCTTTTCTCGTGCTGCCAGTGAAATGCCGCCCAGTGCTTCCGGTTCATCCATCTCGCCGTCACCAAGAAAAGCCCAGACTTTTTCATCGTTCGGTTTTTTTAAACCCCGGTCTTCGAGATATTTATTAAACCGTGCCTGATAAACGGCCATCATGGGTGAGAGTCCCATGGAAACTGTGGGGAACTGCCAAAAATCCGGTTTTAACCACGGATGAGGATAGGAAGGTAGACCGCTTTTTGTATGGCATTCATGCCGAAAGTTGGCAATATTGTCAATTGATAAAAAGCCCTCTAAAAAAGCGCGAGCATACATGCCCGGGGAAGCGTGTCCCTGAAAATACACCTGATCACCGCTGAAATCCTCTGACGGAGCGCGGAAAAAATGATTGAATCCGATTTCGTACAATGTGGCAGCAGATGCGTAGGTTGAAATATGTCCGCCTACGCCTTTTTCTTCGCGGTTGGCACGGACGACCATTGCCATGGCATTCCAGCGAATAATGCTTTTTATTCGCCGCTCGATAGCCCGATTGCCCGGAAAAGGGGCTTGTTCACTCACAGGTATGGTGTTTATGTAGGGTGTGTTGGCAGAAAACGGCAGCTTTACACCCGACGCATAAGCCCGTTGCTGAAGTTCGTGAATTATCTTTTTTGCTCTCTCAGGCCCACCGCTTTCAATCACATAGTCTAATGACTCTAACCACTCTTCAAGTTCAATCTGTTCGATACTTTTTTCTTCATTTTTAGCCATAGTAGCCCCGTTTTTTAATGTGATATGTTACCATAAAATAAATATTTTTGAACGTTTTTAAAAATGTTATTTATCATTTTCTATTCAGGAAATGTCAATTATGTAAACTCTTTGAAAAATCTTTATATTCCTGTCAGGAATTGAAATCTCTGGATAATAAAGTGAATGGAGAGATGTCGTTTTCAAATAAAAAAAGGCCCGGCAATGCGGGCCTGTGAGGAGAAACAGTTTTACGATGAATTCATTTGCATTTTATCGTTCTGGCCATAATCACGCCATCAATGTTTCTCAGTTCGTCCAGAGCGTCATCACTGATATTACCTTCAATGTCGATGATATTATAAGCATGATCTTCCTGATGGCGGTTGAGCATGTTGGAGATGTTCACATCCCGGTCGGCCAGAACACCGGTTATTTTTTGCACCATAGCCGGAATGTTTTGGTTCATAACGATAATCCTCAGATCGCCAGTGAAGGCCATCTCGCAATCAGGAAAGTTGACGCTGTTTACCACATTGCCGCATTCGATATAATTTTTAATTTGTCGGGCTGCCATAATGGCGCAATTATCCTCAGATTCCGGAGTAGAGGCGCCAAGATGCGGCACGCCGATGACATTATCCATTTTAAGCAAATCCTCATCCGGGAAATCCGTGACATAGCATTTAACGATTTCTTTTTCAAGAGCCTCTTTCAGATCAGCGTTGTTCACAAGACCGCCGCGGGCAAAATTGAGCAGCCGAATACCCGGTTTCATGACTGAAAATCGTTCCTTGTTAAACATACCTTTGGTCTCGTCTGTCAGAGGCGCGTGAATACTGAGATAATCCGACTTTGAGAGCAAATCATCCAGTGAAATGGCTTTGGCGATATTTCGTGACAGCCCCCAGGCACTTTCCACAGAAAGAAACGGATCGAATCCAATGACATTCATGCCCAGATCGTAGGCATCATTTGCCACGCCAACTCCGATGGCGCCGAGCCCGATAACGCCCAGCGTTTTGCCGGCAATTTCGGGACCGGCAAATTGCTTTTTGCCTTTTTCGACAAGTTTTGGTACTTCATCGCCCTTACCGACAAGTGATTTTGCCCAGCTTACACCGTCAATAATTTTTCTCGACGACAGAAACAGTGCGCACAGCACGAGTTCCTTTACGCCGTTGGCATTGGCACCGGGGGTGTTAAAAACGACGATGCCTTTTTGGGTGCAATTGTCCACCGGAATATTATTGACCCCGGCGCCGGCACGCGCAATGGCCATCACGGTTTCCGGTATGGACTCATCATGAAGATTATAACTGCGCAGGATTATGCCGTCAGGATGTGCCATCTCGCTGGAAACTTCATAGTCATCGCGGGGCAATTGATCCAGACCTTTTGTTGATATTTTATTGTATGTTTTTATTTTAAACATATGCCCATCCTTTCTATTTGTTTTGCCGTTCAAAGGTTTTCATAAACTCCACCAGTTTTTTGACGCCTTCAAGGGGCATGGCATTGTAAATACTGGCACGCATGCCGCCGACGGTCCGATGGCCTTTCAGCGTGACCAAACCTTGTTCCGCAGCTTCGGCAATGAATTTTTTGTTCAGTTCATCTGTCGGCGCGACAAACGGCACGTTCATCATTGAGCGGTCTTTCGGTTCGGCCGTGCCCTGGAAAAAGTCCGATTGATCGATAAAATTGTACAGCAAATCTGCTTTTTCCTTGTTTCGCGCCTCGATCGCTTTGACGCCGCCCATTTCTTTCAGCCATTCAAAAACCAGTTTGGCGATGTAAATCGAGTAGCAGGGAGGGGTGTTGAACAGCGATTTTTTCTTGGTGTGCGTTTCATAGTTTAGCATGGTCGGTGTTTTGTCATCAGCTTTGCCAACAAGATCGTCACGGATAATCACAACTGTGACGCCGGCAGGACCGATATTTTTTTGCGCGCCGGCGAAAATAATCCCAAATTGACTCACATCGTAGGGTTCGGACAAAATGTTGGAGGACATGTCGGCAACCAGCGGCACCTCGCCGGTGTCCGGAAGTTCAGTGTATCTGGTGCCGAAAATCGTATTGTTGGTGACAATGTAAAAATAGTCTGCATCTTTATCGAATTTTGATGGATCGAGCTTTGGGATGTAACCGAAATTCTTGTCTTCGGAAGAGGCTATTACATTGACTTTGCCGAAAAGTTCGGCTTCGGGAATGGCTTTTTTGGTCCAGTTGCCGGTGTGAACATAATCGGCTTTGCCTTTTTTCATGATGTTCATCGGCACCATGGCAAATTGCATGGATGCTCCGCCTTGCAGAAAGAGCACCTGATAGTTATCCGGGATGTTCATCAGCTCACGCAAAAGTTCTTCTGCCTGGGTGACGATGTCGTCAATGGGTTTAGACCGATGGCTCATCTCCATCACAGACATACCCGTGCCGCGGTAATCCAGCATTTCATCGGCTGCTTTTTTGAGAACAGGTTCCGGCAGTACAGCCGGACCAGCGGAAAAATTATAAACTCTGGCCATGTGGCTCTCCTTTCATTATGGTTTGTTTGTGATATCTAAACTTTTTGTAAAATCGATAACTTGATTCAGCTTTGAAAAATGATTAGAAATTCACGTATTATGTATTGTCGTCAGGGCGGAAAGAACAGTAAATTCGCCAAAAAGATCGACATTTCGGACAAAGACGTCTGGTGACGGCGGCTGAAGAAACGCCTGGGTGAAATTTACAATGCCTTTTATGCCGGCATTCACCAACTTGACAGTGACATCCTGTGCCGCCTCGGTTGGTACGGTCAACACCGCAAGCTCTATGTTCATGCGTTGAATGATTTCGATCATGTTGTATGAAGGAAAAACGTCAGCCGATGTGCGCAGCGTTTCAATCTTGTTGACGTTGGAATCAAAACCGGCAACCACGCGAAAACCGTTATCGTGATTTTGCAGTACATTCAGCAAGGCGGTACCAAGCTGCCCTAATCCCACAACACAGGCGAACCGTTCTTTATCCAAACCCAGTTTCTGCGAGAGAATCCCTTTGAGATGTTCAACATTGTATCCGCCACCGCTATTTCCGATATCACCGAGGTAGCTGATGTCTTTGCGAATATTGTGCGCTCCCACACCCAGGCGCTGTGAAATTTTGGATGAAGAGATCCGCGTCTGGCCTTCCTGGCTTAGTTTTTTTAACAATCGATAAAGATTACACAACCGGCTGATACTAGGATTTGGTAAATTTTTCATAATTCCACCGATGACTGATCGTTATATCTGTGAAAAATATCACAAATATAACATATATTTGTGGGAATGTCAAGAAAAAAGATGATATAAATTAATTGAATACCGTTTATACTACTATTTATTGTGAAAAAATGTGCAGAAAAGAGTGGGTTGAAATTCATCTCAAAATCAGTTACATTTATTTTTAAATGCCACCAAGACTCAAAAACACAAAGAAAAAAACAGAACGTATCGTTCCGAAATTTTTCATGACAAGTCAATCTCATTTCTTTTATTTTAGTCTTTGAGACTTTGAGTTTTTGAGGCCAAGCATTCAGAAATGCTCCCGGCAAAAACAATGTTCAATCCCACATGGATTATGAACTTGTGATAACTATAAAAAATTTGTACGGAGATCTTATGAAGGTTTTATTTATTGGCGGTACAGGTGTGATCAGCTCGGCGTGTTCGGAACTGGCGGTGGAAAAAGGACACGATTTAACGGTTCTCAATCGCAGCAAAACCAGCCGGAGCCTGCCTGAACATGTTCGCCGAATGACCGCTGATATTCGGGATGTTGAATCGGTAAGGAAGGCAATAAAAGATGAGCAGTTCGATGTCATCGTCGAGTGGGTGGCATTTCAACCGGAACATGTCCAGCACGATATTGAATTATTCCGCGATCGAACAAGACAATACATTTTTATCAGCACGGCGTCAGCTTACCAAACGCCGCCTGAAAAATTACCGGTCACAGAAGAAACGCTGCTCGAAAATCCTTATTGGGCGTATTCGCGCGACAAAATTGCCTGCGAGCGTATGCTGATGGATGCTTTTCAACAACAGGATTTTCCAGTCACGATTGTCAGACCGTCGCATACGTACGATCGCACCATGCTGCCGTGCCGCGGCAAGTATACAACCATCGCCCGGATGCGTCAGGGCAAAAAAGTGTTCATCCACGGCGATGGCGAGTCCATCTGGACACTGACGCACCATCGTGATTTTGCCAGAGGATTTGTCGGCCTGCTGGGCAAAAGTACCGCAATCGGTGAGGCTTTTCACATCACGTCCGATGAATGGCTCACCTGGAATCGTATCTACCAGATATTAGCGGATGCCGCCGGTGGAAAATTGCGACCGGTTTACATTCCATCTGATTTTATAAACAAATTTGATGCGGACATGGGCGCCGGATTGCTGGGTGACAAAGCCCGCAGCATGATTTTTGATAATTCGAAAATCAAAAAATATGTTCCCGACTATAAAGCGGCGATTCCGTTCGAGCAGGGGGCGAGAGAAATCATGGCCTGGTGTGATGCCCATGCCTCCCGCCGAAAAATTGATTTGGAGATGGACGCGTTGACGGAAGAAATGATTGCTGCCTGGGAAAATGCTGTGCCGCGGAGATAATCACAATCGTTTCATATGAAAGCCGCCGTCCACATTGATGACTTCGCCTGTGGAAAACGGTAACGCACCTCCGGCAATGGCACGAACGGCCTTGCCAATGTCCTCCGGCTGACCCCAGCGTTTGATGGGGTAAAGTCCTTGGTTGATGAGCTTGTTGTATTTTTCTTGAACCCCGGACGTCATATCGGTTTGAATAATGCCGGGACGGATTTCGTAGACGTTGATGTTGTACTCTGCCAGCCGGTCGGCAAACAGCAGCGTCATCATGCTCATGCCGGCTTTGGACAGACAATATTCTCCGCGATTCGGTGACGACGTATACGCCGAGATCGACGAAATATTGATGATCATCGGTTCGAACGAACTGTCCTTTTTCTTTTCATCAATCATCCGGTTGGCAATTCGCCGGGTGAGGAAAAAGGGACCCCGCAAATTGACATTCATCACCCAGTCGTAACTGTCCTCGGATGTTTCTAAAATATCCAGCCGGTTTTTCGGGCCGACGCCGGCGTTGTTCACCAGCACATCCAGTCGGCCATATTCCTGCTGAATTTGTTCACAAATGTTCTCATGGGCTGATGTGTTGCTGATATCGGATTTTATGGCCATGGCGCTGGCGCCGGTTCGCTTGCACGCCTCTACAGTTTCTTTTGCCGCATCGTCAGCAGATACGTACAAAATGGCGATATTGAACTGATCCTTTGCCAGCGCTTCGGCAATACCGCGACCAATACCGCGCGCGCCTCCGGTGATGAGTGCTGTTTTGTTCAAAAGTTCTCCTTTTCTTTTGGTGTCGTTTGAACACGGATGGAACTGAGCATGGGGATTTTCACGGATGTTTTATTCAATTTGTAACTATTCATCACAAAATCAGTGACAGGATTAACAAGATAAACTGGATTAACTAAATATCTAGTCTATCCTGTTAATCCTGTCAAATAAAAGAAATGCTGAATAGTAACTTGTGGTGAATGTTATCCGTATTCATAAAGTCCGCATCACCCGTGTTCCTGTTTTTTATCCTGATGTTATCATACCAGCTTTCCACACGGCCATGACATTCCGGCATGCAAAGGTCAAAAGCTCGGATGCATTTGTCAGCGCTTTATCCATAGACATTGGACCTGTACAAATCGAAAACATGCCTGTCAATCCATATTCATAAAGTTTTTCTGCATTGTCACCAATCGTTCCGGCCAACGCAAGGACCGGGATATTCGCTTTGTTGCAGCGCCGCAGCACACCCATAATAGTTTTACCGTGCACGGACTGGCCGTCAATTTGTCCCTCGCCGGTGATAACAAGATCGGCATGCGGGAGATAGTCGTCAAATCCGATGGCATCCAGAATGAGGTCGATGCCCGGACTCAGTTCAGCGTGACAGAATGCCAGCAATCCCGCGCCCAGTCCG
>Ga0207797_1003437_pt1 | contig 10496 bp, 10 predicted proteins | sample PRCRCaboRojoPR_6_FD_187275 | JGI IMG/M metagenome (GOLD analysis project Ga0207797, IMG submission 187275) | Marine sediment microbial community from Cabo Rojo, Puerto Rico - PR CR 10% Liquid 1 (SPAdes) | ecosystem: Environmental > Aquatic > Marine > Coastal > Sediment | place: Cabo Rojo, Puerto... | reverse complement strand
GCAATCGAATTCCAATCGGTTCCTCGCCCTGGATGCCGGGCAGATGCACAATCACAATCACCAGAAGAATGAGGGTCAGCGTCTCCACGGCGAACTGCGTCATCGCCAAGTCGGGCGCCCCAAAGAGGAGATAGATCAGCGCGACCCCGTAGCCCCCCACACTCAGCGCCAGAATGGCGACAAAGCGGTCGTGTGTGCGCACCGCCACCAGCGCCGCCAGGATGATGAGCAGAGCCAGTCCCACATCGTAGTACGTGATGGTTCCTTCAAACGACAGGCCCGGAGCCACCTCGCCCGCAAGCAACCCGCCCCCCACCAGCACAATGATCGCCGAAAACGTGGCGAAGAGGTACCACCGAAAGCGTCCGTTCTGCACAGTGCGCGTCACCGCGTCGCTCAGGCGCGCCACGCCGTAGAGTCCCCGCTCAAAGACCCGGCCGGGGCCACTTCCGAAGGCCGCCCCCAATCCTTGCATGAAGACGGTCTCGCGGAGCGATTCCCAGTAGGCATAGAGCGCAAAGCCGAGCGCAAACGTCACGAGGCTTGCCATCAATGCCGCGTTAAACCCGTGCCACAGCGCAAGGTGGAGTTCGTACGACTCCTGAAGAATTCCCGCCTGGGCGGCCCCGAGCAGCGAGTGGTCAATGAACGCGGGATACAGACCAAAGGACAAACCGAGTCCACCTAAGATCAACGGCCCCAACCACATGCTGAACGGAGCTTCGTGAGGCTCACGGGTGAACGCCCCCTTCACCTCCCCGATAAACGGCTTCAGGCCCACGAGCAGGCCGGAGCCGACAAGGGCCGCGTTCGCCAGGACGCCCGCGGCCAGAATGACGAAGCTCAAGGCCGGTGCGTGCAGCGCCGCCTCGTAGGTTACTTCCTTCCCGATAAACCCAAAGAACGGCGGAATCCCGGCCATCGAGAGGCCCGTCGCCACGCCCCCCGCCATCGTCCACGGCATCGCTCTGCGAAGTCCCCCGAGCTCGAGCAGGTCGCGCGTGCCGGTCTCGTGGTCGATGCTTCCCGCCATCATGAAGAGCCCCCCCTTGTACAGCGCGTGTACAACCGTAAACGTCACCATCGCCTTCACGGCCCCTTTCGTCCCAATCCCTAGCAGCATGGTGAGGAGGCCCAGCACCATCACCGTCGTGTAGGCCAGAATCTGCTTCATGTCGGTGTAGCGGAGCGCGAGCCAGGCGCTCATCAGCATCGTAAAGCCACCGAAGAGGCCGAGTGTAGTCGTCCACAGCGCGGTGCCGCCAAGCACCGGGTGCAGCCGCGCGAGCAGGAAGACGCCGGCCTTCACCATCGTGGCCGAGTGGAGGTACGCGCTCACCGGCGTTGGGCCCGCCATGGCCGCCGGAAGCCAGAAGTGAAACGGAAACTGGGCGGACTTGGTGAACGCCCCGGCACAGACGAGCACGAAGATGGCGAGGTAGTAGGGGTGCCCCTGCACCATCGCCCCAAGATCGAGCATCTGACTGAACTCCCAGGTGCCCGTCACCGTGCCGAGCAGGATCAGGCCCGCCATGAGCGCGAGGCCGCCGCCGCCCGTCACGATCAGTGCCTTCCGCGCTGCCCGCCGCGACTCCTCCTCCGTGTGGTAGAAGCCGATGAGGAGGTACGAGGTGAGGCTCGTCAGCTCGAAGAAGATGAAGAAGACGAAGATGTTGTCCGCCACCACGAGCCCCAGCATCGCCCCCATAAACGAGAGCAGTTGGACGTAGAAGCGGCCTAGCTGGTGGTGGTGCGCGAGGTAGCCCCCGGCGTAGACCACGATGAGCGTGCCGATGCCCGTGACGAGAAGCGCAAAGAGCAAGCTCAGCCCGTCCAGGTAGAAGGAGAGGGGAATCTCCAGCGAGGGGACCCAGTCGTGGACGTGGCGGATGGTCTCGCCGTGGGCGATGCGGGGGAGCTTTTCGGCAAAGAAGACGAAGACGCCGAGCGGCAAGAGCCCCAGCACCCATTTCGCCGCGTCCCCCAAGAAGCGGACGACCAACGGGGCGAGCGCGGCACCGACGAAGATACTCAGAACAGCGAGGAGCATGACCGAAGCAGCTTGAGGGCGAGAGTCGAGGGGACGCTAGTCGAACAGACCTGCGCACTAGGCAGGCGAGTCCGGGGTCCCATACACGTCCCGAGCCCGAGCATTGGCCTCGGTCGATGGTCCCTCCTCCCCCTCTCGCCGCACCTCCTCATAGCCCGCCCCCCAGCGATCAAACACCGTCTCCTCCCAGAGCGACGCGCTGCCGAGGTATCCGGCCCGTCCAATCATGTGGGCCGAGACCGGCGCGGTGAGAAACACAAACAAGATGGCCACCACGGCCCGCGCCGTCACACTGAGTTCACCAAATGACGCAGCGGCGGAGACAAGCAAGAGTCCGACTCCGAGGGTTCCCGCCTTCGTCACGGCGTGCATTCGGGTGTACAGATCGGGCAGTCGGAGCAACCCGATCACAGCCACGAGCATGAACCCCGTGCCCCCGACCATCAAGAAGGCGGCAATGATGTCGGTCATGAATCCACGAGGGCTTCTCCGGAACGTACGCGCTCGATGTATCGGGCAACAGCCACGGTGCCCAAGAAGGCGAGCAAGCCCAGCACCAAGGCCACGTCGATAAAGGTTTCCTCCCCCGAGAGGACCGCATAGGCCGAAAGAAATCCCATCGCCAAGTAGGCCACGAGATCGAGTGCGACGACACGATCCGCCAGATTGGGGCCCCACAGCACGCGCAGGAGCGCCCCCGCAATCGACAACCCAATGACCGCTAGCGTCAGGTAGATGGCCCAGAGCAGCGGCCCTTCAACAACCTCCATCGGCCAAGCCTCTGAGAGAGAAGAACGACGATCCGTGCCGCGACGGACGTGTGCCGCGCACGAACTATGGTAAAGAGGGCATAAGAAAGAGTCCAATGCACCGCGGCAATCGATCGTGAAGACGTGGTACCGATGGCCGAGGTGAGAGCTCCTCTCCTCCCCTACACCGGTGCTCAGCCCAATTTTTCATCGTTGTAGTACGAACGGATGTCTCGGGCTCGTGTACGTGTACTGAATTTCGTTCCTCACACTTTGTGACCATCCGCCCAACCCATGCCTGAAGATACCCTCTTTGAGTTCGAGCAAGACATGTCCCGTGCCGACGTAGCCACATACCTGCGCACCGTTGCGGACAAGCTGGAGGACAACGGCGAGCTCGACTTCTCGGCCGCCGATCAGTCGACGACCATTCAGGTTCCGGAGCACGTGGAGTTCGAGATTGACCTCGAACGCGAGTCGAACGACCGGGGATCGTCGGAGATCAGCCTCGAATTTGAGCTTGAATGGTACGAAACCCGTGAAGGAAGCATCGCGGGCCCCGGATCGCTCGAAATCGAGTAGTCCGATCCCTACACTCCACCCCTCTGTGGGCTTGTCTCACGTTCCAGCCTCCATTCTTCACACCCCAACTCCACCATGACTCGACATTTTCTCAGCCTTGGTCTCTCGTTCGTTCTCTTCGGCTTTGTCTCGGTCGCTCCTGCCCTCGCCCAGGATCGCATTGACCGCGGAAATGAGGAGCCCCGCGTGAGTCCCAACGCCGCCGTCTCCCAGACGATTGGCACCACAGAGATTCGCATCACGTACAGCCGCCCACAGGTAAAGGGCCGCGAGATCTTTGGCGGGCTGGTGTCCTACGGGGAGGTATGGCGTACCGGCGCCAACGAAGCCACGACGTTCTCCGTCACCTCGGACGTGATGATTGAGGGAGAGTCCCTCTCAGCGGGCACCTACTCGCTCTATACCATTCCGGGACCGGAGGAGTGGACCCTCATCTTCAACAACGTGGCCGAGCAGTGGGGCACGAACTACGACCAGAACGAAGACGCCCTGCGCGTGACGGTCTCGCCCGAATCGGCCCCGCAGCGTGAAATGATGACCTTCTTATTCGAAGAGGTCACCGCAGAGAACGGGACCTGCGTGCTGCACTGGAACGAAACCCGAGTGCCGTTCGAAATCCAGGTTGCGGGGAACTGATCCTGGTCCCCAACCCTCACTCTTCCCTCACGATTTGTGTCCCACTGCTATGCCCGACGACTCCCAAAACGAGATCACCTTCGTCTACGAGGACGCCGACGAGGTGCGCACCATCGCCGCGACCGGGGCCCACGGCGGGCCTACCCCGGACGGCGCGTCCGTAGTGGCGAACCTCTACGTCGAGCGCGGAAGCATTCCGCACCACGTAAGCCACCAGATCGACGAGACCGGCCAGGTGGACCTCAGCGAGCGGAGTGAGCAGGTCACCCGCGGGGAGCTGACCCGCGAGGTGCAGGCGTCCCTCGTCATGACGCCCGAGCACGCCATGCAGCTCGCTCAGTGGCTCCAGCAAAACGCCCAGCAGGCGATGGAGCAGCGGGACCAAACCTTCGGACAGTAAGCCGCTGAATCCCACCAACTGACTGATTCTTCCTTCTCCTAGCGCCCTTGTCCGTCATGGCGCGATGTCCCTCCTGCGGCGCCCACCGGGACGAAGGGGACGATTACTGCCCGGTGTGCGGCGAAACGCTGACGGAGGTGCAGCTCTCGGAAGCGACCGAAGAGCCGTGGTATGAACGCCCGGGCACGATGCTGGTGCTCGTCCTTTTCTTCTGGCCCGCCGCACTCTACGGGGTGCACAAGACGGGTCAGTGGACGCATCCGTCGAATCGATGGATCCTCGGGGGATGCCTCCTCATGGCGATCGTGTGGGTTGTTCTTCTCTGATCCTCCGTCCCTGAACCGTCAAACGGGTCCGGCCCCCTCCTGCGTCGCGATGGGGGCCGCGAGGCAAGAGTCGGGAATGGCGAAGGCGTCGACCAGCGCTTCCGCCTGCGGTCGTACGTCGTCGCACAGCTCATTGACCGCGCCGCGGATGGCTTTTGCTTTCGTCGAGGTCACGTAGCCCGCCTCCAGAAACCAGTCCAGGTCCGTCTCGATGCGGGAGAGGGCGAACAGTCGACGGAGGGCGGTGAGGGTCCGCTGGAGCTCATCGTCGTCCACCGCCCGAACGGCGTCGACGAACCGGTCGAGGACCACCCGCTCGGCCTCCGCGTGGGCAAGCTGGACAAGGTGATCTTGCACATCGACAAATGCATCGAACGGCTCCATGCCGTCCTCGATGCGGCGCTTCAGGCGCTGGCCCGCACTCTGAAGCATGTGGTCGGCCCGGTACTCGAACGCGCTCTGCTGAAAGTCGAGACTGCGCAGGTGCTCGGGGTCGGTCTTGCGGGTGACGACCGGATTGAGTTCAGACACCTGCCGGGCCATCTTGTCGGCCACGAAGCGGGCCATCCCCAGCAGGTTCATGTCGCGGAACTCGCGCTGGAAGTCAGAAAGCAGGCCCTTGGCCACCTGGAGCATGAGGACTGTGTTGTCGCCCTCGAACGTGGTAAATACGTCCGTGTCGGCCTTCAGCCGTCCGATTCGGTTGTCGGCGCGGTAGCCTTGCCCGCCGCACGCTTCACGGGCCTCCTGCAGGCTGTCGGTGGTGTGCCAGGTGGCGTACGCCTTGAGGGCGTTAGCCTCCGCTTCGATGGTATCGAGCGACTCGCTGCGCCCTTTCGCCGCAAAGCGCGCCGTCAGGTCGTCGAGGGCAAAGTGCAGGGCATAGGTGGTGGCGAGGCGGGGCAGAAGGCGGCGCTTGTGGGTGCGGTAGTTCAGGAGGGGCACCTCCGGCTCGTCCTTCGGCCCAAACTGGCGGCGCCGGTTGCCGTAGCGGACGGCAATCGTAAGGCCCGACTTGGCAGCACTCAATCCCGCCCGTGCCACGCTGATACGCCCGCCGACGAGTGTGCTCAGCATCGTAAAGAACCGCTTGCCGGGGCTCGGGATGGGACTGTCGTAGGACCCGTCCGGCGCCACGGAGGCGTGGCGGTCGAGCATGTTTTCGCGCGGGATGCGCACCTTGTCGAACCAGAGACGCCCGTTGTCCACGCCGTTCAGGCCCATTTTCTCGCCGCAGTCCTCGATGCGGACGCGCGGCATGGGCGTGCCGTCCTCGGTACGGATGGGGACGAGAAACGCGTGGACCCCGTACTCTTCGCCGTTGGTCTGGAGCTGCGCAAAGACGGTAGCCATCTCGCCGTGCGCCGCGGCGTTCCCGATCCACTCCTTGCGGGCGCCGTCGTGGGGCGTGTTGATCACGAACTCCTCGGCCGCCGGATCGTAACGGGCCGTCGTCTCCAACTCGCGCACGTTGGAACCGTGGTCCCACTCCGTCATGGCAAAACAGCCCGGCAGGTCCAGCGTGCCCGCACGCTCCAGGTACTCGTCGTGGTGGCGCTCCGTCCCGAGGCGGTGGATGCTGCCCCCAAACAGCCCAAACTGCACGCCGAACTTGATGACCATGCTGAGGTCGTGGTAGGCGAGCGTCTCGAAGGCCGTGATGAACGTCTCCATGTCGCCCTCTCCGCCGTACTCCTCGGGATAGCCCAGCGCCCCGAGGCCTTGCTCCGCGAGGAGCTGACACCAGTGCAGCACCTGCTCGCGATAGGCCGGGGTATCGAGCTCGGGCCGGTATTCGAAGACCGGATCCTGGAGCAGCGTGCGGATGCGGTCGCGGAGGTCGGCGTGCTCGCCGTCGAGAAGGGCTGTGAGGGCCTCTACGTCGAACGGCACCTCGACCGTGGGCGCCTCCGGCTCCGGACGCTCGCCCAGGAGGTCTGAAACCACCTCCTCCCCGTCGATGCCTAGGGCTTCCTCGATGTCGCGCAGGGCGCGCCGCGAGGCCTCCGGCAACGCCGCCCCGTCGCCGCCGACCGTGGCCACCGCTGCCCCGAGCTCTGCCAGGGAGCACCGCGTGGTCACGGAGGTCTCGTTCGCCCCCTCCTTGAGCGCCCGGACCCACCGAAAGTACTGCGTGGCGGTGGGCGGCGACTGCGGATCGAGGTGGCCGCAAATCTCGTCCCGGGTCGACTCGTCGATCCAATCCTGCGCCCGAATTTGTGTGCGGATCGTTTCGGCCTCCGACGGAGTCAGAATGCCGTCGGCCCAGGCGACGTAGAGGAGCGGAAGAACGGCGCGGACCTGTGGCGCTTCGGTGTCGAGCATGGGTGCGTTTTCGCGTGTGGGTAATTCTGCGTGTGGGCGTGGTTGGGTGTGGGCGTGGTCGCGTGTGGGCGTTTGGGCGTGTGAAGTCGTTCTGGTATTCGCAGGAACGATATCTCGGAATCTGTAAGTTGCTCCGAGGAGATCCCGGAAGGGCTTCCGTGAGGAAAATGCCCGCTCCGTTACCAATTTGTAAGCTGGATGTGCTCTCTCCCTCCCCCGCGCTCCCACGCTCCCGCGCCCTCCACTCAAACGGTTCGCATGTGCTCGGAGTGCTCGTGCACGGCCTCGACGAACACGCGGGCGTGCTCGGGATCGTGGTCCGGGAGCATGCCGTGGCCCAGGTTGGCGATGTGGTTGTGCGGTCCGAAGCCGGCCAGCATGTGCTGCACCTCGCGCCGAAGGGCGTCGGGCGGGGCGTAGAGGGCGCACGGATCGAGGTTGCCCTGGAGGACGGCCCGGTCGCCTACCGTCTCGCGGGCGGACTCCGGGTCCATCGTCCAATCGATGCTGATGACGTCGTAGTCGGTGTCCGCGAGGGCGTCGAGAGCGTAGTGGGCGCCTTTGGCAAAGACGACTAGCGGGACCTCGGGATGCGCGTTTTTGACTCGTGCGGCAATCTCCTCGAGGTACGGCAGCACAAACGTCCGGAAGGTCTCTGGCCTATGGAGCCCTGCCCAGGAATCAAATACCTGGAGCATCTGCGCTCCGGCCTCCACCTGTCCAACAAGGTACTCGCCGATCACGTCGGTCGTGCGCTGCAGGAGGGTCTTGCTCGCCTCCGGGTGACGGTACAGCCACTTTCGGGCGGCGCGGTACGATTTGCTTCCGCCCCCCTCCACCATGTACGCCATGAGCGTCCACGGGGCCCCCGAGAAGCCGATGAGCGGCACCCGCCCGTTCAGTTCCTGACGCGTCATAGTAAGTGCCTCAAAGACATGCCCGAGGGCCTCGTCTACGTCGGGCTCCACAAGTCGCTCCATCTCATCGGGCGTTGTGAGGGGCCTGGGGAACGTGGGTCCTTGCCCCGACACCATTTTGACCTGAAGCCCCATCGCCTCCGGCACCACCATGATGTCGCAAAACAGAATCGCGGCGTCGACCGGCAACCGCTCGACGGGCTGGATCGTGACCTCCGCCGCGAGTTCCGGCGTCTCCACGACCTCAAAGAAGTCGTACTCCTCCCGGATCTTGCGGTACTCGGGAAGATAGCGCCCGGCCTGCCGCATCATCCAAACGGGCGTGCGCTCGGTGGTCTCCCCGCGAGCAGTGCGGAGAATGAGGTCGTTCTTCAAGGTGGGGAAGGAGGCCATTTAAGGTAGATGTCGTAAGAAAGGAGCCGTTCGCGTTGGGCGTTGAGGATTCTGCGTGTACCCAGGTTGTGCCTTTTCGGGGACACGGGGACAGGGTGACACGGGGAGAGGGTGACGCGGGGACACACCCTAATTACTTGAAGCAGAACGTTCAACGTTTAACGTCAAACGCATAACGCTCATGGAATTATGGGTAGAGATACTGCGAGAGGAAGTCGGTCGTGCGCGACCAGGCCTGCTCTGCGGCGTCGGACACGTAGCTCTCCCCCGACGGATTGGCAAAGGCGTGACCTGCGTCGTAAAAGTAGATGGATCCCTCCGCGCCGACGTCCTGAAACCGTGTCTGAAAATCGCGGGCGCTCTCCACCGAGACGGCCTGATCCTTCCGCCCAAAGTGGGCAAGGATCGGTGTGGTCGTCTTCCGGAGCACGGCCGTCGTCATCGATTCGGGGGTTCCGTAGTAGGCCACCGCCGCGTCGTACTGCGTGGGCGCCGCGGCCACCGCGTCGAATGTGCGCCCGCCGCCGAAGCACCAGCCCATCACCGCAACGCGGGGCGCACCGGCCTCGGTGCGGAGGTAATCGTGGGCATCCTGGAGATTGGCCATCACCTGCTCCCGCTGGCTCATGGCGCGCTGCATCAGAGCCTGCGCCGAGTCGGAGGAGGTCGCCGTCGCGCCCTGATAGACGTCCACAGCGAGCGCGCGGTACCCCTGCCCGGCGAGCCGACGGGTGGCGGTACGGATGTTGTCGTTGAGCCCCCACCACTCGTGGATTACGACGATGCCCGGGAGGCTATCGGCGGCGGGATCCATTCCGCGGGCACTGAGCACCGAGTCGGCGTTGGCCGGGGCGGCGAATTGCTTGATGCGGTCCACCGAGGACTCCAGATCCGGGACGATCTTGTTCCTGCCGATCAGGAGCGCCACGTGTTTCGGGCCGAAGGTCATGGCCGCGACGCGGTTGCCCAGCCCGTCCAGGTTGACCAGGTGGCCGTCGCCGGTCACGGCGTTGGTGCCCGTCAGGTAGAGGTCGACGAGCAGGGCGCGCCTGCGGCGTTCCACGAATTCGTCCAACGGGAGCGAGGTGTCGTAAGTATCGATGACCTCCAGGCCGTCGCGCTGCTTGAGCTCCTCGTACAGCCCCGAATTGACCACGGTCATCGAACCGCCGAAGGAAACCGAGGCCGGCTGCACCTTGCCGAAAATCTCCTCCCAGAAGACGGACTTGGCTTCGTCCAGGTCCCAGGCCGTCCAGACGGCGAAGTTGTTCTCCTCCAGCTGGGACTTGACCCGCTGCAGCCTTCCTGACCAGAAAGCGTTCAACGCCTCGATGCTCATTGCGGCACGGCTCCTTGTCTATCGTCACGTTTTCGTCAAATTATACCGGTAGGCCGGAGCGGTCAAGGAGCTCGCCGTGTTGCCCCGGGCAGCCGTTCTTGACGCCTAGCCCGGTTGTGAGTATGTTTCATCTTTTGTTCCGAGTTCGTCCGCGCTCTACTAGAACCGGATGGCGAGAAGGAGGAAAACAGGATGAAACGCACGTATCAGCCAAGCAAGGTGCGGAGGAAACGGACTCACGGCTTCCTGGTGCGCTCCCGCACCAAGGGGGGCCGTGAGGTGTTGCGCCGAAGAAGGGCCAAGGGCCGCAAGCGCTTGTCCGTGTAGCGCCACATGCGTCCCACTTGGGCGGCATGAAACCGCACGGGATCGGTGCGCATGGGGAGCTTGTGGACGAGGTGCAAGCGTTTGCCTTTCCCAGGGGCCGCTTCCTCAAAAAGAGGGAGCAGTTCCTGGAGTGCTACAACCGCGGGGTCCGCTATTTTTCCCGGACGTTCATTCTTTTCGTCCTGCCCGGGAGAAGGAAAACAGGCTTCCTGCTCGGTACAGCGGTGAGCAAGAAGATCGGCAAGGCGGTGCAGCGCAACCGGGTCAAGCGCTTGATCCGGGAATTTTTCCGGCTGCATCAGCACCGATTGACCGCAGGCGTGGATATCGTGGTTGTCCCCAAGCGCAGGATCGATCCCGACGGGCTGACCTACCGGCAGGTGGAGATGGAGCTGGCGCCCGTGCTGCGGAAAATACAAAACGATTGGGCTGATTGATCTTCATGCCATGTA
>Ga0207797_1003436_pt1 | contig 10499 bp, 7 predicted proteins | sample PRCRCaboRojoPR_6_FD_187275 | JGI IMG/M metagenome (GOLD analysis project Ga0207797, IMG submission 187275) | Marine sediment microbial community from Cabo Rojo, Puerto Rico - PR CR 10% Liquid 1 (SPAdes) | ecosystem: Environmental > Aquatic > Marine > Coastal > Sediment | place: Cabo Rojo, Puerto... | reverse complement strand
CCCCGCCGCTCTCGACCCCGTCGACGTCACCGCGCCGGGCTGGACCTGCACCACTGGGAGCATCGTCGGGACGATTCGCCCGCTCACCTGCACCCTGGACGGCCTCGCCGTCGGACCGGCCCCGCAGATCGTCATCGCCACCACGGCGCCCACCGCCACCAACCTCGTCCTCCACAACACGGCCGGCGTCGACGCTGCGGCCAGCGATCCCGTCCCGCTCGACAACCACGCCGCCGTCTCCGTCACCGTCGGGGACGTCGCCATCACCGGTCTCAGCGCGACCAACGACAGTCCCACCGCCATCGGGACCCCTACGTACCTCGAGGCCTCCGTCGCCACCGGCACCAACGTCGTCTACACGTGGGCCTTCGGCGACGGCGCCCTGGGCACGGGCAACCCCGTCAGCCATACGTATCCCGCCACGGGCAGCTTCACCGCCATCGTCACCGCGACCAACAGCATCAGCCAGCTGACGACCACGACGCCGGTGGAGATCGGCGAATGGTACCGGATCTACCTCCCGTTGGTGACGCGCAACTACGTCGCCGCGCCGGATCTGGTCGTCGAATCGCTGGTCGCCACCTCCAACGCGGTCACCGTCACCATCAGAAACGACGGCGATGCCCCCGTGGACAGCCTCTCCACCAACGAGTTCTGGACGGACGTCTACGTCGACCCCACCACGCCACCCATCCACGTCAACCAGACCTGGCAGCAGGTCGGGGATCAGGGCCTGGTCTGGGGCGTGACCCGGAGTGCGCTCCCCCTGGCCGCCGGTGACGCGCTCACGTTGACCCTCGACGGTCCGTACTACCGGCCCGACGAGAGCGAGGTCACCTGGCCGTTGGCGGAGGGGACCCAAGTGTACGCCCAGGTCGACTCGGCCAATGAGGACACGGGCCACGGCGCCGTTCGGGAGAACCACGAGATCATCGGGACGCCGTACAACAACGTCACAGGGCCATCGATCTCGACCGCCGGAGGTCCTGTCGCGCTGTCCAGCGAGGGAGGAGGCCCCATCGAACCGGGCCATCTGCCACCTCGACCTTAATGCTGCCGTATTCTGCTTTCGTTCCGCTCCGGCGCGTGAGCCACCGCGCCGGTCGTCATACGAGCTAGAGTTATCGTTCAGTCATCCAAGGAGACACGTCGAATGGGAGACAGGAAGGTTCGAGTTATGGCCGTGCTTATCTGCGTGACGCTTCTTCTCACTGGTGTTGACGTCGGCCTGGGCGGCCTGGTTGACCGGGTGCGCGCCTCGTCAGGGGGACCCGAGGACGGCTGTGGTCGTCCCCTCTACCATCCCGATGGAGCGCCCTGGAACCACCAAACCCCCTGCCCGGTCTCAAACGGCGTCGATCCGATGGATGCGGACGGGGGGGGAGGGCCAGGCGCTCGATTCGAGTCCCCCTACGTGGCCTATTCCACCGGCGGATCGTGGGTGGAAGCGGTCTCGATGGACGATCTTGACCGCGATGGGAAGCTCGATATGGCCCTCAGCACGAGCGATTACTCCGATCCTTCCCGCGATCAGCGGCTCTGGGTCGTCCGTCAGAGTAACCCTTTGAGCTTCAGCCTGGTCTACTCGGCCCCTGTCGGAGCAAGCGATCCCGAATCTCTCGACGTGGCCGATATGGACGGTGATGGCTACCTGGACGTCGTGGTGGCTAACGCCGATGGCGGAGCCAGCGGCACCGGCGACGTGGAGATCTTCTGGGCCACGGGGACGTTCACCTTCACCCGCACCGATCATCCGGCCGGCGATACCCCTTACGCGGTCACCACCATGCCCGTCTATGATCATACCGGGACGACCGGGTACACGAGCACGCTGGCCGTGGTGACGAATTGGAACGACACCATCCTGTCCACCTACCTTGGCGGGACCGGGCATACCGTGACCCGCACCAACTATCCGGCCCCAGAAGCGGGCTGGAACCAGCTTGCCACGGGCGACCTGAACGACGACGGCGATCAGGACGTCGCGGCTATGTGGGGCCAGTTATACGCAGTACCGGCCTTCACCGAGTATTTTGGAGATGGAGAGGGCAACTTGAGCGTCGGGCCGGATTTCTCCAAGGACGATCAGAATCCCTCGGCGGTGGGTGCGGGAGACGTCACGAACGACGGACGCGACGACGTGATCATCGCCCGCGGCGGCAACGACGCGGAGATCCTGATCTATGCCCAGGGGCCGGGCGGTGAGCTTTCCCATACCGCGACGTACGCCGCGTATGATTGCCCCGAGTCGCTCGACGTGGCCGACGTCAACTGCGACGGGATCAGCGACCTGGTCGCGACGAACGCGGGTTGGGAAGCGTTTAGCTGGTGGCCGGGGCAGCCCGACGGCACCCTCGGCCCGTACCAGATCGAGCCTCACTCCTTCTACTTCAGCCACATCGGCCCCAATGGCGCCGAGATGGCCGACGTGAACGGGGATGGCTTGAAGGACTACGTGGTGGTGGACTACAATGCAGACGGCGTATTGGTCGCCCTTCAGAAGCCGTGTCTGACGAATAAGCTGTACCTGCCGCTGGTCACCAGGTCCGCTACGTAGGTAAGGTCTGGCGCGCGGACGGGGGAGCCAGGGCTGCGAATGACCTACCCATGCCCCCCTTCCATGTGCGATTCCCCTGTACAGCCCGGAAAACGCGCTTGACATCCCTTCTCCACCGTGCTAGAATCGGGGCGTTATTGAAATAGATTTTCAATAGTGTGCCGATGATGATGGTGGTGATGATGATGATGAAACACCACACACGCGACGATCGGGGTCGAGCCGCTCTCCGGAGATTACGGGAGGCCGGGTATCGGATCACGCGGCCGCGCCAGGCTATCCTTCAGGTGCTCCACGAGCACCAGGAGGGGCTCAGCCCGGAGGAGATTCACGAGTTGGGGGAGGCGATCTACCCGCCGCTAGGATTGGTCACCGTCTACCGCACCCTCGATCTGCTGGATGAGCTCGGCCTGGTTCGCCGCGTCCACAGTGAGGAGCGGTGCCAACGCTATGCCAGTGCAGCGCCCCACGGACACTACCTGGTGTGTCGCAAGTGCCACAGGGTGTCGGAGTTCCCCTGTAAGGGGCTGGACGCCGTCGTCGACGCCGTGCAGGAACGAACCGAGTATCAAGTCACCGACCATCTGCTGGAGCTGCGCGGCCTGTGCCCCTCCTGCCAGGCGGATGGGACCGATGCCGGGATCTCCGCTGATGGCTCGTGCTGAACCGACCTCGTCGGCTCTTTTTTTGACCGGTGGTGAAAAAGTTTTTCATTTATCACGCGGAAGGGGATGAGGGATGGAAACGCTGCGTTCCAACCGACGGGTCCTGGTTGTGGCGCTTGTCCTGGGGCTTGCCCTTGCTGTGGCCGGCTGCGCCCCGGATCCGGAGGAGGCGGAAGCGGGTCAGCTGACCGTCACCGTGAGCATCGTGCCGCAGAAGTACTTCGTGGAGCGTGTGGGCGGCGACCACGTGGCGGTCAACGTGATGGTCCTCCCCGGCAACAACCCGGCCACCTACGAGCCGAAGCCCGAGCAACTCCAGGCCCTCGGCGAGTCCGAGGCCTACTTCAGCATCGGCGTGCCCTTCGAGAACGCCTGGTTGGCCAGGATCACCGAGGCGAATACCGACATGCTCATCGTCGACACCATCGCCGACGTCGAGCGCCTGCCGATGACCGAGCCTCATCATGACGGCGGCGATGCCCAGGGAGAGGAAGCCGACCACGCTGCTCACCAGGGGCCGCCCGATCCCCACGTCTGGCTCTCGCCCGAGTTGGTCAAGGTCCAATCCCGGGCTATCTACGAGGCGTTGGTCGAGCTCGATCCCCAGCGCGAAGACGAATACCGGGCCAATCTCGACGCCTTCATCGCCGACATCGACGCGCTGGAGGCCGACATTCAGGCCGCCCTCGCCGAGCTGGAGACCAACGCGTTCATCGTATTCCACCCCGCCTGGGGCTACTTCGCCCGGGACTTCGGCCTGGAGCAGATCCCCGTCGAGGTCGGTGGGCAGGAGCCCAGCGCCCGGGAGCTGGCGAACCTGATCGAGTTCGCGAAGGCGGAGCAGATCCAGATCGTCTTTGCTCAGCCCGAGTTCAGCACGGAGGACGCAGAGACCATCGCCCGGGAGATCGGCGGGGACGTGGTGTTGGTCAGCCCGCTGGCCGCCGATTGGATGGCGAATATGCGTCAGGTGGCGGAGACCTTCGCGGACGCATTGGGGGACTGAGCGCCGCGGCGCAGCGACGACGGGAGGGGATATGGATGGTACGCACGGATCAGGGGCTCGCGAGGTGATCGCGGTTCAGAACCTCTGGGCCGGCTACGACGGCGAGCCGGTCCTGGAGGACGTCGACCTGTCGGTCCGGGAGCGCGATTTCGTCGGGTTGATCGGCCCCAATGGCGGGGGAAAGACCACTCTGATCAACGTGCTGTTGGGATTGCTCCAGCCGACGAGGGGTCGAGTCGAGATCATGGGGTTGCCCGTCGAGAAGGGACGTCGATTCATCGGCTACGTGCCCCAGTTGGTCGATTTCGACCGCGTCTTTCCCATCCGCGTGTGGGACGTCGCCCGCATGGGCCGTTTGAGCCGCCATCACGTCTTGCGTCGCTACTCGGCCGAGGACGACGGGGCGGTGGCCCGGGCGCTGCGGGAGGTCGACGCGTTCGACCTGCGAGATCGCCCCTTCGGGGAGTTATCCGGGGGCCAGCGCCAACGCGTCTACATCGCGCGGGCCCTCGCCTCGGAGCCCGAGATTCTCCTCCTGGACGAGCCGACGACCAGCGTCGACCCCCGCGTGAGTCAGACGATCTACCAGCTCCTCGAGCGACTCAACGAGCGGATCACCATCCTGATGATCTCCCACGATATGAGCGCCATCTCATCCTACGTCAAGACCGTGGGATGCATCAACCGGCGCCTCTTCTACCACGGGGAGGATCAGCTCACACCCGAGATGCTGGAGCTGGCCTATCAGTGCCCCATCGACCTCATCGCTCACGGAGCGCCCCATCGAGTCTTTGCGGAACACGACCATCCTGACGCCGAACCGAAGCGGGATGGGAGGGACGGCCATGATCGATAGTTTCGCCGCGGCGCTCCAGTTTGCGTTCATGCGAAACGCCTTGCTCGCTGGCCTGTTGGTCAGCATCGCTTGCGGGATCGTCGGAACCTTTGTGGTAATCAAGCGCATCGTCTTCATCAGCGGCGGAATCGCCCACGCGGCTTATGGCGGTATCGGCCTGGGGTACTTCGTCCGATACAGCGTGCTGCCGCTCCTCTTCGCGGGAAATACTGCCGCCGACAGCCAGCGGCCCGGCTCCTGGCCGCTCGTCGGCGCCGTCGCCTTCAGCCTGGTCGCCGCGGTGGTGATGGGGCTGATTCAGCGCCGGACGACGCAGCGCGCCGATACGATCATCGGCGTCCTATGGGCGATCGGGATGTCGATCGGCATCGTCCTCGTCGATCTCACCCAGGGGTACAAGGCCGACCTGATGAGCTACCTCTTCGGGAGTATTCTCGCCGTCCAGCGCGGCGAGCTGTGGGCGATGCTGGCGCTCGACGCGCTGATCATCGGCCTCGTGGCCCTCTTCTACAAGGAGTTGCTGGCCATCGCCTTCGACGAGGCCTTTGCCACGGTTCGGAACGTGCCGGTCGACGCCATCTACGTCCTTCTGCTCTGCATGATCGCCCTCACCGTCGTCATGCTCATGCGCGTGGTGGGCCTGATCATGGTGATCGCGATGCTGACCATTCCGCCCGCCATCGCCGGGCAGTTCTTCCGTGACGTCAAACGGGCCATGCTGGGGGCCACGCTGCTGGGGACCCTCTTCATCGTCGTAGGGTTGTGGCTTTCCTATCGCTGGAACCTGACGTCAGGGGCTACGATTATCCTGGTAGCCGGGAGTGGCTACCTGTTGAGCCTGGGGGTTAAGGCGCTGAACCTGAGACCGGGGAAAGAAGAGCTCGACCCGGCGTCGACCTGAGCACGTCAAAAAGGCCGGAACGCCTCCAACGGCGTCCCGGCCCTACGGCAGACGTCTGAGCGCGGCCGTCTACGACTTAAGCTTCATTTCCTCGCCGCAGCAAGAGAAGTCACAATGCTCTTCGCACTCGCAGCTCGCCGCGTCCTCGCCACACTCGACGCATTCCTTGACGACCTCGAGCTCCAGCCCACAATCCTCGCAGACGTAAACCTGACCCAGTTCCATTTCGTGACAGCTTGGCATAGCATCCTCCTGATCTGTAGCCGCTCAAGTTGACCTCGTACGATCTGAATCCTACTACCGTCCGGGGATTTTGTCAAAGCTCTCCCGCGCAATTCGGATTGACAACCCCACACCCGTGTGATACACTGGTCCTACGTCGCCCCACGGTGGGGCCCGGAATCGCCGGGGAGACGTCATGGCCGATGGTCGTTCTCCGTTGTTCCCTGCAAGCCTCGCGCTCGCGGTGGCTCTGATTGTTCTTGTCTCCGGGGAGCCGACCGCCGCCACGGCCATCAACACGTGCGCCAGCTCTGTCATCGCCCTGACCCACGGCGGCGAGACGTTGCTCGTCGTCAACCCCGACTCCAACTCGCTGACGCTCGTCGATACCGCCACCCGCTCGACGATCGTCGAGCTCCCCGTCGGCACCGACCCCCGCACCGTCGCCGTTGACGACGCAAGGAGCCGTGCCTACGTCGCCAATCGAGGCTCGGACACCGTCTCGGTGGTGAACCTGACCGGACCGCGCGTCGTCGCCGACGTGAACGTCGGCGACCGGCCCTATGGCGTCGCCCTCGGGCCGGACGGCCGGCGGCTCTACGTCGCCGAGCAGGGAATCGACCGCCTCACGACCTTCGACACCACCACCCTGGAGCCGATAAGCACCCTTTCGCTGCCCGACCGCCCCAGCGGCCTGGCCGTCACCGCCGACGGCACTCTCTACGTCACCCACCTCCTCTCGAACACCATCACCGTCCTCGAGCCGCCCCACCACCTCCTCTACCTCCCCCTCATCCTCAAGCTCGCCCGACCCCCGGACCACAATAGCGCCACCATTCCACCGTTCCAACCGTCCAGCGCGTCGACGCTCCAACGCAGCGCCATCCGCCTCTGGCCAGACAGCAACCTCGTCCAATCCATCGCCCTCTCTCCCGACGGCAGCCGCGTCTACGTACCCCACACCCGCTCCAACACCGCCAACCCGTATCTCACCTTCGACACGACCGTATTCCCCATGGTGTCGGTGATCGATCCCGCCAAGCGGCAACACCTGATCGGCCAGCAGTTCGAGCTGGGCACCCTCGACCCGCCCGGCGTAGGGCTCCCCTTCGACGCCGCCGTCACGCCCGACGGCGGCGAGCTCTGGGTGGTCAACGCCGCCAGCAACGACGTCACGGTTCTCGACCTGGCCACCCGTCGGCTCGCGGCCCACGTCGAGGTCGGCGAAAATCCCCGCGGCATCGTCATCTCCAATGACGGGTCCACCGCCTACGTCAACAACACGCTGGCCGGAACGGTCTCCGTGCTCGATACCGGCGCCTACACGGTGACCGACGTCATCACCGTCACCGACATTCCCCTGCCGCCCCTCCTGCTGAACGGGAAGCGGCTCTTCCACACCAGCGACGACCCTCGCATGGCCCTCGCCCAGTGGATTAGCTGCAATACCTGTCACTTCGAGGGAGAACACGACGGCAGAACCTGGACCTTCGGCTTCGCCGGGCCCCGCAATACCACCAGCCTCCTCGGCATGGTCGAGACCTACCCCCTGCGCTGGTCCGGCGAGTGGGACGAATCGGCCGATTCCGAGTTCGCCAACCGTCGGGAGAACTTCGGCAGCGGCCTCGTCGATGGTGAGATGAACTGCGTCCTCTTCCCACCCGACTGCGTCAACCAGCCGCCCAACCAGGGGCGTTCCTATGACCTCGACTCCCTGGCCGCCTTCATCGACTCGCTTCAGGTGCCGCTCAGCCCCGCCCACGCCCACGGAGAGCCCCTTACCGGGGCCGAGCAGCGCGGGCAGGCCCTCTTCGAGGACCCGGACCTGGGGTGCGTCACCTGCCACCCCGCCCCGCTTTACACCGACCAGCAGCTACACGACGTGGGCACAGCCACAGCCGATGAGCGTATCGGCCCCGCTTACGACACCCCCACCCTCCGCGGCCTCTACGACAGCGCCCCATACTTCCACGATGGCAGCGCTGCCACCCTCTACGATACGATCACGCGGCCCGGCGCGGGAAGCGAGCACGACGTACGGGGCATCCTGACCGAGGCCGAGATGCGGGACCTGATCGCCTTTCTAATGGCCTTGCCCTTTGAGGAGTAAGAGGGGAATAGAACATGTCAATTTGCCGACGATTCATTCTGGTTCTTATGGGTGTCGTTATCGTCTCGTCGGCCGGTGCCTATGCAAGAGCGCAGTCCACCATCACCGTCTCCGGCACCGTCACCGGGCCCGGTGAACCTGTCGCCGGGGTCTGGGTCGGTGTCAACTCGTTCGTCGATTGGCAGGAGACGACCACTGATGCCAGCGGTGGCTACAGCATTACAATCCTCGTCGAGGACGAACTCATCTTCCACGTCCGCCCCGACGACGCCTCCGGGCTGGCCCAGACGAACCTGCGGCGGGACGGCGTGTCCGGCGACGTGATCCAGGACGTCAGCCTCGTCCCCGGTCGCCTCCTGGAGCTCCAGGTCACCGGCGCCGGGGGTCAAACGATCACAGAGGAGCTCCGCGTAGGGGTCGTACCTCTGATCGATACGCCGCCCGAGGGGCGCTGGTATCAGATTGAGTGGGACCCGAGCAATCACGCGTACCAGGCGCGGCTGCCATACGACGTCCACTACGTCACCGTCAGTAACCCCCCGGACGGGTACTACCGGACCACGGCGCCCTTCGATCTCCGCAGCTCCGACGTGAGCGAGACCCTGCCTCTCCACACCTCCTTCGTCCACCCCATCCCCTACGAGCCGCCTGACGCCGCGAAGATCAGCGTCGGCCCTCCCGACCTCCTGGGCGAGGCGCTGGTCACCGGCGGGCCGGGAGCGGCGCTCCCGTTGGCGCGCATCCTGCTGGTCAACCTCCACACGGCCCACCAGGCGCAGGCCGTCTCCGAGACCGACGGCAGTTTCAGCGCCCGCATCTACGCGCCTCCGGGCTCCCCCCTCATGATCAAGCACGGCCCCGCCAGCGACCGCTGGGGTGAGCTGGAGGTCGGTGTGGCCGAGATGCTCAACCCCTTCCCCGGCACCGCCATCAACGTGGGCCACACCCACACCGCCCCGGCGCCGGAACAGCCCTTTGCCGCCGTCGGAGCCATGGACCTCCATATCGACGATATGAAGGCCACGCCCAACTACGTGGGCGCCGCCTGGGCCATCACCGGCACCGTCGGGCCTGTCGTCTCTCACGGCGAGTGGACGCGCGTCCTCGACGGCGCCTACGACGGCGCCACCGTCCCCGGCCTCTACCTGGGTGGGCTCAACTGGACCCACCCCGCCCTGGTCGATCTCGACGACGACGGCGACCTCGATCTGGTGGTCGGCGAGGAGTGGGGCCGTCTCGTCCACTACGAGAACGTCGGCAGCGCCACCGTTCCCCAGTGGCGCTTCGTCACGGGTGCCTTCGCCGGCGTCGACACGGGGGATTGGGCCTACCCGACGCTGGCGGACCTGACGGGAGACGGTGCACCGGATCTCGTCGTCGGTGCGGGCGACGGGTCCGTGTCCATCTACTACAACGATGGCGGCCCCGACCACGCCGCCTGGCCTGCTGCGCCCGACGCAGCCCTTTCCGCCGGGAAGAATGCCGCCCCCACCCTGGAGGACCTGGACGGCGACGGCCTGCTCGACCTGGTGGTCGGCCACGACGGAGGCACCCTTTATCACTTCGAGAACACGGGGAGTGCCACGGCCCCCTCCTGGACGCTTCGGAACCAGGACTACGCCGGGATAAACGAGGGCGCAGAGATTCAGCCCGCCTTCCTCGATCTCGACGGCGACGCGGATCGTGACCTCCTGATTGGCCTCTCCGGGCAGCTGGTCTGGTACGAGCGCGGCGGCACCGTCACGGCCCCCACCTGGACCCGTCATAGCTCCGATCCCATCGGCTACGGCGGCGGAAGCTCCGCCACCAGCCCCGCCGCCGGCGATTGGAACGGCGACGGCCTCCCCGACCTGGTCGTCGGTGATCACTGGGGCCACCTCCGCTTCTTCTGGATCGATCCCCCCGATTCGTGGTCGGAGACGCCCTTCGAGTTCCCCTTCGAGCTCGCCGGCGACACCGCCCCCGCCCTGGCCGACTGGAACGACGATGGCACCCTCGACCTCCTGCTGGGACAGGTCCACGGGCGGCTCGAGCAGTACACCAATGTCGGCACTGCGAACACCCCCAACTGGCGCCCCGATGGCCCGCTCTTCACGCTCCCCTGGACCAACCACCCCCACGTCTTCCCCGCCCTTGCCGACGTCGACGACGACGGCGACGTCGACCTGTTTGTGGGCGAGGG
>Ga0207797_1003435_pt1 | contig 10501 bp, 8 predicted proteins | sample PRCRCaboRojoPR_6_FD_187275 | JGI IMG/M metagenome (GOLD analysis project Ga0207797, IMG submission 187275) | Marine sediment microbial community from Cabo Rojo, Puerto Rico - PR CR 10% Liquid 1 (SPAdes) | ecosystem: Environmental > Aquatic > Marine > Coastal > Sediment | place: Cabo Rojo, Puerto... | reverse complement strand
CGCGACCGCCAGGCCCGGTCGCCGACGGCCGCCGCGGACCTGGAGGCCGCCGTCGCCGCCGAGTTCGCGGTCGAGACCGGGACCTGGCGGGTCCCCATGACGGCCGAGGACGTCCGGGCCTTCCACGCGATTCCCGCCATGGCCGCCCGCCTCTATCCGCGGCTCCGGCCGGAGGAACGCGTCGAGCGGGCACAGGCGTTGCTCGCGGACCTCGAGGGAACCGTCGAGCACCGCTGGCGGTGGGTCGTCGGGACCGCGAGGTAGCCGGTGGAAGGGTCCCGGGCCAGGCACGCCGACGTAGGAACAATAGAATTTCTGGTAGCTATTTCAACCCATCAAATAGCATAAAAAATTCCAACGAGAGCCGTTCGCTCGTATTGTGGGAAGACCACGCGAGGAGATCGGGGGGACACAATCGGGCATCGGATCTCATCTCCCAAGGAGTGACGGAAAAAACACCCATTCATACACGATATCGACAATCTATAACACAATCAAAAAATCGCGTGTGCGAAGTACGTCAGATCTGGGGATCACGATCTCTTTCTCTGGGACGAGGGCGACCTGATGCCGGTCGGCTCGTGATGGCTGGGCATGGAGTGCCCTGGCCAATCAGAAACACGATATACCAACCGAGATGGCAAGTTGGGGCCACGCGACCCGGTCCGTCGACCGGCCCGCGGCGCTCGCCAGGCGCCCGGCCCATCGACGTCCGGTCCCTCGAGTCGACCCGCCGGCCGCCCTAGTCGGCCCGGAGCTGTTCGCGGAGCTCCTCCGTCCGGGCCTGCAGCTCCCGGACCTGCTCGCGGAACTGCGAGTCGGCCTGCTCCTGGAGGTCCTCGAGGTGCAGCTCCGTCTCGGCCAGGAACTCCTTCGTCTGGTCCTCCATGTCCTCGTGGGCCTCCTGGAGGACGTCCAGTTGCTCCTCCATGGCGTCGAGGTAGGCCTGGGAGCGGTCGCCGTACTCCTCGAGGCTCTCCTCGGCCGCGGTCACGGCCTGGTCGCTTGCGGCCTCGACCTGTTCGAACTGGTCGTCCACCGCCTCGCGCACCTGCTCGATGCCCGGGGTCGCCCCCGGGACGACGGCCTCGACGGCGTCGAGGTAGCTGTGCAGCGCCCGCTGTGTCACGTCCATTGAGTGTGTCTGGGCACTCGCCTGGCTGTCGAGTCCGGCGACGAGGGCGTCGTTGAGCTGGGTCTGGAACGCGATGCTCTGTCTCAGGGCCCGCTCGCTCTGCTCGAGGGCCCGCCGTTGCAACTCGAAGGCCGTGGTGAGGGGGGTGTCGTCGCTCATGGCGCCTCTGGTGGCGATGCGGCGCCGCGGCACATCAATGCTGCTCGCGTTCCCGCCGAGTGCGGCTGGTGGGGCGCTGGCTCCCGGGCTCCGGGAGCTTCCGGAGCCTTTTACGCACCGGCGCGCGCAGCCGCGCACATGAGTCAGGACGAGGATTCCTACCGGACCGAACGCGACAGCCTCGGCGAGATGCGGGTGCCCGCCGACGCCTACTGGGGCGCCCAGACCCAGCGCGCCGTCGAGAACTTCCCGATCAGCGACGCGACCTTCTCCCGGCGGTTCATCCGGGCGCTTGGCGTGGTCAAGAAGGCCGCCGCCCAGGCCAACCGCGACCTGGGCCTGCTCGAGGAGGACACGGCCGCGGTCGTCCTCGAGGCCGCCGACGAGGTCATCGCCGGGGAGCACGACGACCAGTTCCCCGTCGACGTCTTCCAGACCGGCAGCGGGACCTCCTCGAACATGAATGCAAACGAGGTCATCAGCAACCGGGCGACGGAGCTCGCCGGCGGCGAGATCGGGTCCCGCGAGATCCACCCAAACGACCACGTCAACTACGGGCAGTCGAGCAACGACGTCGTCCCGACGGCGATGCACGTCGCCGCCCTCGAGGCCGTCGAGAAGGACCTCGTCCCCGCCCTCCAGGCGCTGCGGGACGCACTCGAGGCAAAGGAGGAGGCCTTCGCCGACGTCGTCAAGACCGGCCGGACCCACCTCCAGGACGCCACCCCGATCACCCTCGGCCAGGAGTTCTCCGGCTACCGGATGCAGGTCGATAAGGGCATCACGCGGGCCGAGAACACCCGCCAGCACCTCTGTGAACTCGCGCTCGGCGGGACCGCCGTCGGCACCGGGCTGAACACCCACCCCGAGTTCCCCGAGCGCGCCGCCGAGTACGTCTCCGCCGAGACCGGGCTGGACTTCCGGGAGGCCGACAACCACTTCGAGGCCCAGGCCGCCCACGACGCGATGTCCGAGGCCCACGGCGCCCTCCGGACGCTCGCGGGCAGCCTCAACAAGATCGCCAACGACCTCCGCCTGCTGGCCTCCGGGCCCCGCAACGGGCTCGGCGAGATCGACCAGCCCGAGAACCAGCCCGGCTCCTCCATCATGCCGGGGAAGATCAACCCCGTCGTCGCCGAGGCGGTCAACCAGGTCCACAAGCAGGTCATCGGGAACGACGCCGCGGTCTCGGCCGGCGCCGCCGAGGGCCAGATCGACCTGAACCTCTACAAGCCCGTCATCGCGCACAACTTCCTCCAGTCCGCGCGCCTGCTGGCAAACGGCAGCGAGGTCTTCGCCGAGAAGTTCGTCGCCAAACTCGAGGCCGACCGCGTGCACTGCGCCGAGCGCGTCGAGCAGAGCATGGCCCTGGCGACCGCACTCAACCCGGCCATCGGCTACGACAGGGCGAGCGAGGTGGCCAAGGCAGCCATGAAGGAGGACAAGACCGTCCGCGAGGTGGCAATCGAGAAGGGCTACCTGACCGCCGAGGAGGCCGAGGAGGTGCTGGACCCGGCGAAGATGACCGAGCGGGTCATCCTCGGAGAGGACTGAGGACCTCTCCGTTCTCCGAGCAGTCTACGACGCCCGGGCGGAGCCGACATCCGCCGCCAGGAGCCCCGAGACCGGCGCTCCGGAGGCCTCGCGGGCGCCACGGCCCGTCGTAGCTCGGCGCCGCTTTTGCCCCGGCGGGAAGGGGGATACGGGCACCTCCACTACAGGGGGCGATGGCAGTCTCCACCGACTCCGTGCAGACCGACGACCAGCCACCGGCGGCCGGGAGTGCCCAGGGGTCCGCGGTCGTGGACCCGCGGGCGCCACGCTTCGGCCAGACCGTCACGACGCTTGGGTTCGGCGCCGCCGGCGTCTTCGACGTGCCCGGCCTCGTCTACGCGGTGACCGCCGTCCTGGTCGCCGCCGTGGTCTCGGGCTGGCGCCTGGACGCCTACGCCCTCGTCTGGCGGCGCGTGATGGTCCCGGTGGTCGGGCCGCCGGCGGAGACCGAGCCCGCCGCCCCACACCGCTTCGCGCGGGTCCTGGGCGCGGCCGGCGGGACGCTGTCCAGTGCGGTCCTGCTCGCCGGGGTGCCGATCGCGGGCTACGCCGTCGCCGGAGCGGTCGCCCTGCTCGCGGGGCTGGCGGCCGCGACCGGGCTCTGTCTCGGCTGTCGCATGTACCGCCAGGTCAGGGTCTTCCGGAACCTCGGCCTCGTCTGATCTGTGGCCGGCCGATCCGGCGCTCGGACGCCGCCCACCCGGAGGGGGCCCCGCGAGCGGCCGGCGAGGCGTCGCCCCGGCCCCGATAGCACGTTTTTTGCCCCCGGCCGCCGACCCTTCGCCAATGACCGAGTACGACTACGAGGACCTCGGCCTCGTCGCCGGCCTGGAGATCCACCAGCAGCTGGACACCGACACGAAGCTGTTCTGTGGGTGTCCGACGGAGCTGCGCGATCCCGGGGCCTCGACGCGCTCGTTCTCCCGGTACCTCCACCCGACCACGAGCGAACTGGGCGAGATCGACGAGGCGGCCATCGAGGAGAGCGTCCTCGACCGCGAGTTCGAGTACCTCGCCTACGACACGACCTGCCTGGTCGAGGAGGACGACGAGCCCCCGCGCCGCCTGGACAGCGAGGCCCTCTCTGTGGCACTCGAGATCGCCCAGCTGCTCGACATGGATCCCGTCGACCAGGCCCACGTCATGCGGAAGATCGTCGTCGACGGCTCGAACACGACGGGCTTCCAGCGCACGAGCCTGGTGGCCACCGACGGGGTCCTCGAGACCGGGGCGGGCCCCGTCGGCATCGAGGACCTGATGCTCGAGGAGGAGAGCGCCCAGCGGGTCGAGGCGACCGACCGCGGCGTCCGGTTCAGCCTCGACCGCCTGGGCATCCCCCTCGTCGAGATCGGCACCGACCCGGACATCTCGACGCCCGAGCAGGCCCGCGAGGCCGCCGAGCGCATCGGGATGCTCCTGCGCTCGACGGGGGAGGTCAAGCGCGGCCTGGGAACCATTCGCCAGGACGTCAACGTCTCCATCGCGGAGGGGGCACGCGTCGAGATCAAGGGCGTCCAGAGCCTCGACGACATCGACGACATCGTCCGCAACGAGGTCCGCCGCCAGGTCGCCCTGCTCGACATCGCCGCGGAACTCGAGAGCCGCGGGGCCGCCGTGGGCGAGCCCGTCGACGTCAGCGACGTCTTCGCGGACACGGACTCGGGCGTCATCCAGGGCGCCCTCTCGGGGGGCGGGAAGGCGATGGCGGTCCGACTCGGCGGCTTCGACGGCCTCGTGGGCCGGGAGCTCCAGCCCGACCGCCGCCTCGGAACCGAGTTCGCCGACCACGCCAAGCGCCACGGGGCCGGCGGCGTCTTCCACACCGACGAGCTCCCGGCCTACGGCGTGACCGGGGCCGAGGTCGAGGCCCTCCGGGAGGCCGTCGACGCCGGGCCAGCCGACGCCGTCGCGCTGGTGGCCGACGACACGGAGACCGCCGAGCGGGCCACCGCGGCCGTCGCCGACCGGGCCGAGACGGCTCTGGCCGGCGTCCCCGAGGAGACCCGCGAGGCCACCGAGGACGCCACCACGGCCTACCTCCGGCCCCTGCCCGGCGCGGCCCGGATGTACCCCGAGACCGACGTCCCGCCCGTCGAGCCCGACGTCACCGAGGTCGAGACGCCGGAACTCCTCACCGAGAAGGCCGCCCGCTACGAGGCCGAGTACGACCTCGATTCCGGCCTGGCCGAGCAGGTGGCCTACGGCCAGCGCTGGGCCCTCTTCGAGGAAGCGATCGAGGAGCGCGGCGTCGACCCGACCCAGGCCGCGGGGATCCTCGAGTCGACGGTGACGGAGATCCGCCGTGACGGCGCGCCCGTCGAGAACCTCGAGGCGGGCCACTTCCGTGGCGTCTTCGACCTGCTCGCGGCCGGTGACCTGGCCAAGGAGGGCGTCCCGGACCTGCTTGCCGCCCTCGCCGAGCGTCCGGACCTGACCGCGAGCGAGGCCGCCGAGGCCGAGGGCCTGGGCAGCGCCGGGGAGGATGAGGTCCGCGAGGCCGTCGTCGCCGTCGTCGAGCGCAACGCCGACCAGGTGGCCGAGGAGGGCATGGGCGCCTTCTCCGGGCTCATGGGCGAGTGCATGGGCGAGCTCCGGGGCCAGGCCGACGGCGACCTGGTGAGCGACGTGCTCCGCGAGGAGATCCAGAAGCGCAGCTGAGGCCGCTGGTCGGGAGGGTCACACGCCCCTTTGAGTCTCGACCAGGGCCTTATGGGTGGGCCCCGTCGGGGCCGGCATGGACCGACGCAGCTTCCTCGCCACCGGCGGCCTGGCACTCGGCGCGGCGCTCGCGGGCTGTACCGGCGGCCCCGAGGACGGCACACCGGGCACCGGCGACACGACCACGCAGCCGACGGACACGGGCCCGCCCCCGGCGTCGACGGACCCGCCGGGGACCTCGCCGCCACCCTCGACCAGCCGCCCCCCGGCCGAGGGCCTCGCGGTGAGCGACGTCACCGTCGGCAAGTCCGTCCGCTACGAGTCCCTGATGGGCTCCGGTGGCGTCCTGACCGACCCCGACACCCAGTACGTCGTGGCGTCGGTGCGGGCGGACACCGACCTCCGGGAGACGGCGTTCGTCCTCGAGAACGGCGACCGCACCTGGGAGCCCGGCCTGCCCGACACCCACGGCGCGCGCAACAACTCGGTCGCCGGTCACGAGGGCGCGGCGATCAGCCGGAGTCCGGTCGGCGAGGAGGGCTACCTCGCCTTCGCGGTCCCCTCGCCGCTGACGCCGGATGCACCCCGGCTCAGGGCGACCGGGGCACGGACCGGTGTGTGGCCCCTGCCGGCCGCGGCGACGGACCGCCTGGACGCCGCCGCGCCCGCCTTCGCCCTCGAGTCGCTGTCGGTCCCGGCGACCGTCGCCCAGGGCGAGCCACTCACCGTCGACCTGACGGCGAGAAACACCACGGACACCCGCGGGCGGTTCCTCGCCGCCATCTACTGGCCCACCAAGCGCATCGCGGACGACGACGAGTCCACGGTCCTCGACCGGGAGGCCGCCGCTGGCGGGACGATCACGGCCTCGCTGACCGTCGGAACCGAGTACACGACCGACGAGGCCGAGGCGGTGACACTCGCCGTGGACGGCCACGTGAGCGCCGAGCGGACCGTCCGCGTGACGGACGTCTCGACGCCCGACTGATCCCGGTCAGTCCTCGGTCTCCCCGAGGAGCGTCCGCGCCCGGCGGAACAGACCCCGGAGCGTCGTGGCCTCCCGTCCGGTCGGGTCCGCCCGGCCGAGGACGCGGCGGAACATCCGCTCGGCCTTGTGGCGCTTCTCCTCGGGGTGGTTGATGGCCTCGAGGTAGGCCCCGAACTCCTCGTGGAGCCCCTCGACGCGCCAGGGCTGGGCGCGCTCGTGGAGGTCCTCGGGGTGCTGGGTCTCCTCGACCGCACGCGCCCGGAGCTCGTAGCAGACGACCGTCGCCGCCTGGCCCAGATTCAGGACGGGATAGTCCTCGCTTGCTGGAATGGAGCACAGCTCGTCCATCCGCGAGAGCTCCTCGTTCGTCAGGCCGACGCGCTCGCGGCCGAAGACGACCGCAACCGGGCCCGCCACACCCCGGAGGCGGTCGGGGAGCGCCGCCGGGGTCATCGCGGGGTAGCGCACGTGGCTCGTCCCGTCCTCGTTCGTGATGGCCGTGCAGGCGACGGTGTGGTAGGACGCCACCAGGTCCTCGAAGGACAGCTCCGTGGCGTCGGGGAGGACGTCCTCGCGGGCGTGGCCGGCCATGCCGTAGGCCTCGCCCTCGGGGTCGAGGTCCGGCGGGTCCACGAGCAGGAGCTCTGAGAGGCCGAAGTTCTTCATCGACCGCGCGACGGTCCCGACGTTGCCGGGGGTGTCGGCGTCGACGACGGCCACGGCCAGGTCGGGGGTGGCCGGGTCCCCGCCATCGGCACCCGCCCCCGCCCCGTCGCTCATACGTCGAGCGAGTCCAGGTCCAGGTCGAGCGCCTCGGCCTCGTCCTCGTCGAGGTCCTCGACGGCCGCCTCCACCTCGGGGATACACTCGGAGGTCTGGGGGTCGATCTCCGGCAGCGCCTCGGGGGCCTCGTCGACGTGTTCCAGGCCTCCGTAGTCCGCGGGGGCGCGGTTGCCGTCGGCGAACCACTCGTGGAACTCGTCCATGAAGGCCTTCGTCCCGGCGTACTCGCTGCCGCCCGCCTCGCGGTACCAGTACAGGAAGTCGGCCTCGTGCTCGTCACAGAGGGCGATCTCGGCCATGGGCTCGCCGTAGACGATGGTGGCGACGTTCGCCCGCTCGATGTTCTCCTCCCCGTGTTCGAGCCAGCAGGCGCTGCAGGGCTCGCCGAGGATGGCCGACAGCCGGATGAGGCGGTTGCGGGTGTCGGCCGACATCGCCGCCAGGGGGCGGAGCTCCCCCTCCTCGTCGAAGATCTCGTCCTCGGGGAACCGCCAGCCCCGGAGCGCGACGCTGACCTTGCTCATGGGGCCGGTACCCGCCGCGGACCTATAAGGCGACTGAATCGCGGCGGGGAGGGTGGCCGGCGAACGCGGGCCTTTTCACCCGCGCCGCCCACCCACCGCCCATGCACGAGGTGGACGCCGCCGGGCTCGGGATCGGCGACGATCACCCGCCGCGGATCATGGGGGTGCTCAACGTCAGCGAGGAGTCCCCCTACGACCCCTCGGTCTACGACGACCCCGGCGCGGCCGCGGCCTACGTCGACGAGACCCTCCTCGCGGAGGGGGCGGACATCGTCGACGTCGGCCTCGAGTCCGCCAACAAGCGCTTCGAGGTCCTCTCCCCGGAGGCCGAACTCGAGCGGCTCGAGACCGCCCTCGAGGTCCTCGGGAGTGTCAGCGGCGACCCGGTCTTCTCCATCGAGACCCGCTACCACGAGGTCGCCGAGGCGGCCCTCTCGCGTGGGTTCGACATGGTCAACGACGTCTGTGGGTTCGCGGACCCGGAGATGCCCGCCGTCTGTGCGGCCCACGACGCAGCCGTCGTCAAGATGGCCAGCCCCCCGGACCTCGAGCGCCCGGGGGCCCTGGAGACCGTCGAGGACATCTACGCGGCCCTGCGCCGGGAGGGACTCACCGAGAAGACCATCGTCGACCCGGCCTTCGGCGGCTGGAGCGAGGGGAAGACCCTCGAGGACGACCGCGAGACCCTCCGCCGGCTCCGGGAGTTCCGCGCACTCGACCGGCCCATCCTCGTCTCCATCAACCGGAAGAACTTCCTCAGGAAGCTGGCCAACCGCAGCACCGAGGCGGCCCTGCCGGTCAGCCTCGCGGCCACAGCAATGGCCGTCGAGCGCGGGGCCCACGTCATCAGAACCCACGACGTCGCGGAGACCCGGGACGCCGCCGTCGTCGGGGACGCCTTCACCCGCGACCGTGTGCGCGACCCCGCCCACGGCGTCGAGGAACTCGACGTGACCACCGTCCGTGAAGCCACCCGCTACCTCGGGACGGCCGGTGAGGACGGCGGGTCCGAGCGGGGCGGCGCCGGCCGGGCGGTCGCCCGGACGGTCCGCCTCTCGGGCCTCTCGCCGCCGGCGCGCCGGGAACTCCGGGCCCTGGCCGCAGACCACGGCCTCATCGTGGCCGAGACCGGCCCCGACGTCGTCCTCGCGGGGCCCGTCGACGCCCTCGAATCGCTGTGTGACGCCGACCTCGAGGACCCGGACCTCGCCGCCGTGGTGCCGGTCATCAGGGACGTGGGACGGTGAGAAAACTTATGCCGGATGCGCGAAAACGCGCTGGTGAAGGCCGAAAGGGCACCTGGGCAGGGGATACACAGCGTGCCACTTCGGCTCAACCCGGTTTATCGAGGCGCCCACCCCGACAGCGACGGCCACGGCGCGGGTCCGTCGGGGCGGGGTGACCCGATGGACTTCGCCACCTGGGAGCCCGTCTACCGGGCCATCCTCGCGGACTTCGGCTACGACCGGGCGGCCGACGAGCGGGCCCGCGACCTCCTCGGCGACCTGGTGGCCGACCCGCTTTCGCCGACGGCCATCGGACTCGACGGGGCCACCGTGGCGGTCGCCGGCGGCGCGGCGACACTCGCCGGCGAGACCGGGGTTGCCGCCGACGCCGACGCCGTCGTCGCGGCCTCCACGGCCGTGGACACCCTCCGGGAGGCCGGCGTGGCCGTCGACTGCATGGTCACCGACCTCGACAAGAACCCGGGGACGGTGCGGGAGCTGGCCGCCGCCGGGACGCCGGTCGTCGTCCACGCCCACGGCGACAACGCCGCGGCGCTGCGGACGGTCGTGCCGGCGCTCCCGCCGGGGAGTGTCCTCCCGACGACACAGGCGGCACCGAGGGACGCGGTGGCCAACTTCGGCGGCTTCACCGACGGCGACAGGGCGGCCTTCCTCGCGGACCACCTCGGGGCCGACTCGCTCCGCTTCCCGGGCTGGGACTTCGAGGACCCGACGGTGGGCGTCGAGAAACGCCGGAAGCTGGGCTGGGCCGAGCGCCTCCTGTTCTGGCTGGAGCGACGCCGGGGCGAGACCTTCCCGGTCCTCGACGGCCGGCGGGTCCGGTACGTGCGAGTCTCGATCGACCGCTCGAACGCGCCGGACAGCCACGTCTGGCAGGCCATCCTCGAGGAGGTCGAGGTGGTCCCGGCGGCCGACGACGGTGACGGCGGCGGGGGTGGGGAGGCACCCGGAACGGACACCGTCGTCGACGGGTTCGAGGACGGCGACGTCGTGGAGTACGACGACGTCGAGGCGGCGCGGACGACGACCGAGGTGGCGTACGCCGGGACCCGGTCGCTCGTCCTCACCGACCGCGACCGGGACGTCGACACCGACGACCAGGGCCCCATCGGGAGCGTCGTCACGCGCTCGTTCGAACCCGTCGCGCCCGACCGGCTGGCGACGGCGGTCAGGGCCGACGGCGGGGCGTACAACACCGTCGGCATCCAGTGGCGCAACGCGTCCGGGGAGTGGGCCCACGACGTCCGGATCTCCAACTACCACGGCGAGTTGCGCTACGGCGGCGGCGACGTCACGCTCCGGTCGGCCGCCCCCGACACCTGGTACTACGTCGAACTCGCCGACCTCGACTGGGAGCGGAACGTCGTCGGCGAGGTTCGCGTCGACGGCGCGACCGTCGCGCGCGACGTCCCGTTCGTGAACCCCGCCGACGGCGTGTCGTCGATCCGCGTCG
>Ga0207797_1003434_pt1 | contig 10502 bp, 5 predicted proteins | sample PRCRCaboRojoPR_6_FD_187275 | JGI IMG/M metagenome (GOLD analysis project Ga0207797, IMG submission 187275) | Marine sediment microbial community from Cabo Rojo, Puerto Rico - PR CR 10% Liquid 1 (SPAdes) | ecosystem: Environmental > Aquatic > Marine > Coastal > Sediment | place: Cabo Rojo, Puerto... | reverse complement strand
GGTCTCCCTCGCGTACTGCAGCGAGGTGAAGAGCGTCCCGCGCGTGTAGTCCAGCTTGAGCGTGTTCGATAGCGCGGGCTGCAGCGCCGGGTTGCCGGTGAAAAACGTGGAGGGATCCACAAAAAAGACGAATGGCGCCATGTCGTTGAAGGCGGGTCGGGTGATGCGCCGCGTGTAGGACGCGACGACCTGTCGGCGCGCTGCAAGCTCGTGCGTGTAGACGACACTCGGGAAGAGCTGGCTCGCTCGTCGATCGATGGTGCTGCTCGCCGCATCGCCGCTCTCGTCGAGGTTCAGCACAGACACGGCGTGCTCGAAGCGAAGGCCGGCTTTCACGGAGATCGACGGGGTAACCTGGACGTCGGATTCAAGGTATGCCGCGAAGACGTCTTCGGTGAGCCGGCTATCTTCCGCCGGGCTGACGTCCCCTAACGGCACGTCGGGCAGCAGGCGCTCGAGTTGAACGTCGTTCGTGAAGCGCGCGAACGATGCCTTGACGCCGGTGCCGAGGGTCCAGGTCGAGCGGAGTGACCGGTTGTAGTCGGCCTTCACCACACCAATGCGAAACGGCGTGGTCTTTCGGGTGGCAGCGTCCTCCGGTGCACCGGGGTCGCCGCCGCCGTCCCTCAATCGGATCGTGAAGTCGTTCGGGTTGTCGTTGCGGTAGTACAAATAATCCGCGTCGGCGCGGAGGGTGCCGCCGCCGGCGAGGTGGTGTTCAATGTGCACATTCCCCATCAGGTGTTGCCAGTGGTTGACCTCGCCATTTTCGATGGTCGTGCGGCGTGCCTGTGTGCCATCACGTAGAATGCGCTGCGTGGTGGACGCGTCCATGGTCCATCGGTGGTCGTACCCGGCAACCACGGCGCCCACGGCGGTCCGATCCGACAGGTCCACGTCCAGGCCGAGGCGGGCGTTGTGGTTGCGCTGCAGCGGATCGCGGTTGCTAAAGGATCGCGTTGTGAGGATGCCTCCTCCGTCGTCGACACGTCGGGCATTGGTCATCGTGGTATTTCGGTCGTTCCACGAGAAGGAGTAATTGCCGACGGCGCGAAGGGCCCCGCGGCGAACACTCAGGTTGGTGCTTGCACTGCCGACTTCGCCCTCGCCGTAGCCGCCCGAGAGGCTGGCCGTGCCGCGAAGGCCCTCCTCCGGGCTTCGCTTGAGCACGATGTTGATAAATCCCGCATCGCCCTCCGCGTCCATGCTCGCGGGCGGTGCGGTGATCAGTTCGATGCGTTCAATCGCGTCCGCGCTGAGCCCGGCCAGGTACTGCATGAGGGCATCGGGAGGGACGTTCGTGAGCCGGTCGTTCACCATGACCTGTACGCCGCGCTTCCCGATCAGCGAGATGGTGCCGGACTGCTCACTCACCACCACGCCCGGGGAGCGTTTGAGAACGGTCAGGGCGTCCGTCCCGGCGAGCGTGACGCTGCTGCCGACGTTCACGATGAGCCGGTCGCTTCGCTGCTCGAACAGGGACCGGCGCGCTTCCACGAGGACGCCGTCGAGGAGGATATCGCCGGGACGAAGGGAGATCGTGCCCACATCGCGCTCCGCCTCGTCGGTGAGGACAATCGGGGCGGAGATGTGCTCGGTGAAGCCGACGAAGGAAACGCGGAGCCGGTACGTGCCCGCCGCGACGGTCTCGAGGACGAACCGGCCGTCCCCGGTCGTGACGGCGCCTTGCACCAGCGACGAGTCGGCTGCCCGCAGCAGCAGAACGTTCGCGCCCGGGACCGGCGACTCGTGTTCGTCCTCCACGTGTCCGACGAGCGTCGTCTGGCCGGGGGCAGGGATCGTGGAGGCTACGCAGAAAACCGAGAGAAGAGCTGCGTACAGCAGGGCATGCCAGGAGAGAGGCGGTGGAAAGGTCATGGCTACGAGCGCATTGAGTAGGAGGAAGGCCAGGCACCTGCTTCTACTCGCACTCGCGCTCTACGGAGCGCCCAGCAGACGCAGATGATCTACGTCTCTATGTAGCCGATGTGCATTCCTACGATGCGCTGCATGTAGCCACTACCACGAGGGTGTAGTGGAACCCGCTCCCCGCGAAGTGAAGTCCTCTCGTTCTCCTTTTCTTTTGCCGTCTTCCATCCCTACAAGAGGTATCGCACCTTCAGGATGAAGGCGTTTTGGGGGAAGACCGAGAACGTATCGAGCAGGCGCTCGCGCGTGGAGGGCCCGAACGGCGAGGCGCGCTGACCGGCGAAGAAGGGGGCATCGGGAGAAGCCCGGCGCGACTGCGACCAGACGGCGAACAGTTCGGAGCCGGGGCGGAATTCCCAGCGCAGCACCGTGTTGGCGAGGAAGCTGTACGAGGCAAAGTCGTGTCGTTTCGGATAGGCCGCGAAGTCGGCCAGCGCGTCGCGCGACTGCAAGATCTGAAACTGCGTATACTGTCCGCGCGCCGCAAACAGCTGGTTGAATAGCTCGACCGAGAGGTCGGGCGTAAGCGTGACGGTAGACCGCAGTGTGATGTTGAGGCGACGGGTATCACGGGCACCGTAGACTGGCACGTAGTGATGGCGACTTCCGGCGGACGGAGGCGAAAAAATGGCGTCGAGCCGCTCATGGCCGGTCTGCAGCGGGTGGAAATCGCCCGGGCCGAGCTCGTCGGGCGGTGCGCCCTCGGTCCCGATGGCCCACGTGCCGTCGGGCGCACGCCGGAAGGTTTCGTTGGAGGCCCAGTCGATCACCGCGTCATCCACATTGTATTCGACCTCGCCGCGGAGCGAGAGGTGCTCGCTTACCGTCCAGTCGGTTTCCAGCGAGGCGCCGTACTCAAGGCCGCCGTCGCTGTAGGTCTGCACATTCACCCCGGGCTCCAGTTGCCAGGCGCGCCGCGAGTCCGTTTCGATGGAGAGGCGGGCGCGGTAGGTGCGGGGCTTCGCCCGCGGCCCGAGGCCTCGCGTTTCGAACAGGTCGTACCCGCCCAGCAGATAATCGCCGTTGGTGCGGAGGCGGATCTCCCGGAAGCTCTTCGTGTCGAAGTTGGCGCCGAGGAAAAACCCCAGTCCGCGGCTGAGGCCTTCGCGCACCGACCAGCTCTGCCCGACGAAGGAGAACAGCGAGGCCTGCTGGAACGGTCCGAACGGCTTGCCGGCGTTGAAGCGATGGTCGGCCTCACCACTGAGGCGGAAGAAGTTGTTCTGCCGCTGGCGTCCGGCATCGTTGGGGTCGAACGACGGGCCGACGAAGCGCGAGCCAATCTCGTAGGTCCAGGGGCCCTGGGCGCGTCCCACTTCCGTCTCGAACGACAGTCCCGTTTCGGCGTCCACGTCCGGCGCGGTGGACGCCCGGTGGGTGCCCGCCACGAAGCCCTGCACCTGGTAGGTATTGCCCTGCAGGCGTAGGTCCCAGTCGGCCCCGGCGGAGAGGCTGCGGCGCCGGCCCGCGTCGCCTCCGGGGCCGGAGAACGTCGTCACCATGCCGCCGGCCGTGGAGTAGGTGCCAATGTCCTGCCGAAGCCGGGCCGCACCGTATCCATGCGACGGGTCGAACGCCTCCCCGGTGGCCGCCCCCAGCACGCCAAACGTCAGCCCCTCGGGAGTGCGGCCGGTGATCTTGGTGGCGCCGATCACAGAGGCCGAGCCGCCGATGCGACGCGTGTACAACAGTTCGGAGCCCCCGCCGAGGCCAAAGTCGAACACGTCGGACCCTTCGACGAAGAACGGTCGCTTCTCGGGAAAGAAGGTCTCAAAGGCCGAGAGATTAAGCACGGCCGGATCCGATTCCACCTGCCCGAAATCAGGATTGACGGTGGCGTTAAGGGTGACATTGGGGCCGAGGCTCATCTCCAGGTCGCCGCCCACGTCGTAGCCTGCATCGACCTGCATCGAGCCGGGCGACGTTTCGCTCTCGTCGGTGTCGACGCGGCCCACGGTGTAGGGGGCGATCTGAATGTTGCGGGCCGGGTTCAGATTCTGGAGGCCCGTCAACTCGCCATAGGCAGCGACGACGCCGCTGGAGCGCTCCGTGCTCGGTACCAGGGCCCACTCGTCCACTTCGCTGTTGCGCGGGATGCGGCGCACGAACTGAAGGCCCCACGTCTGCGAAGCGGCCTGGTTGAACCGGAGCATCGAGTAGGGGATGCGGAGCTCGGCGACCCAGCCGTCGGACGTGAGGCGAACCGCCGACGTCCACACGCCGTCCCAGGACTCGTCGAGGCCGCGGCCGCGCACGATGCCGTCCCGCTGGACACCGGCGGCGTTGACGGCGAAGGTGCGCGCGGTTTTCCGATCCAGATACGAATCGATGGAGACCTCGAACCAGTCGGCCTGGTTGCGGTCGTCGCGCCGCGTGAGGCGGTCCTGGATGCGACTCGGACGGTCGTCGTACAGGTAAGCGCCCACGTACAGGGCATCCGGCCCGTAGACGACGTGGACCTCGGTGGGCTGCGAGGGCTCGGCCCCTTCGTTGGGCGCCAGCTGGCGGAAGCCGCGGGCCGTCGGCGCCTCCTGCCAGGCCGGCTCGACGAGGCGGGCGTCGACGGTCATCGCGTCGGAGGCGGGGGCGGCCTCCAGGCGGCAGGGCGACGGGGCCGGATCGGAGGCGGAAGCGGAAGGGCTTCCGACAGCCAGACACCAGAAAGCAAGCAGGAGCAGAACCACAGACGTGCAGCGATCTCGAGTGCAGTGGGTACAGGGGGCAGACGGAGATTGCGGATGAACGTGCGCATCCTCCAGCCGGTACGACTGGATCGACCGGGAGTTACGACCCGTGAAACCAGCGGCACGAGCGCGTCATAAGCGGGCGGGCCCCCTTTGCCGCTGGACGCATCCTCTCGGTGACCGTCCGACACTCCAGAACGGAACCGGGAAGGCAAACGGTTCCTCCGTCACACAATGTTCGACAGCGCGTCCTCTCCGGTCTCTCCATGAGCGACACCTACCGTACCATCGAGGCCTCCGCCGAAGCCAACCTAAAGGTGGAAGGATCCCGCTTTCTGTCGGTGAGCATTCCGGTAACCTCCCGCGAGCAGGTCGATACGGCTGTGGCGTCCGTTCGCGAGCGGGAGCCCACGGCCACGCATCACTGCACGGCCTACCGCCTCGGCCGCGACGGCGACGACTTCCGCTACAACGACGATGGGGAGCCCAGTGGCACCGCCGGTCCGCCCATCCTTCGGCAGATCGATGCGCGCAACCTGACGCAGACCCTCGTGGTCGTGACGCGCTACTTCGGCGGCACGAAGCTCGGTACGGGTGGCCTTGTGCGCGCCTACGGGGAGGCGGCGTCACGGGCCCTGGAGCACGCGTCGGTGGTCGAGAAGGTGGTACGTGTGCCCGTTCGGGTCGCGTTCGGCTACGACGACACCGCGGCCGCGAATCAACTCGTGCATCGCTTCGACGCCGTGGTGCGTGCCCGCGACTACACCGATGTGACCGAGTGGTTGGTGGCCGTTCGCCGGTCGCAACGCGACGCGTTTCTGGAGGGCTTCACCAACGCCCTCGCCGATCGCGGAACGATTGTAAACGTGGAGGAGACGCGGGGAGGAAAGTAACGCGGTGAAAGTACGCGAACCGATAGCAGCCGACCCTCCAGACGTCCATCCTACCAGAACCTCGAACTATTTGTACTGCTCCATCGCGTCAACGGCGAGGGCGTCGGCAAGATTGTTCAGTTCATTGTCGGCGTGGCCTTTCACCCAGATCCACTCCACGTCGTGCTTCTCGTCGAGCGCCAGGAGCTGCTGCCAGAGCTCCTTGTTCTTGACCGGCTTCTTGGAAGAGGTGCGCCAGCCGTTCTTTTGCCAGTTGTCCAGCCAGCCTTCGTTGAAAGCGCGCGAGACGTAGGCGCTGTCGGTGTGCAGGGCCACGGAGGACGGGTGCTCCAACGCATCGAGCGCGCGGATGGCGGCCATAAGCTCCATGCGGTTGTTGGTGGTGTGGCGCTCGCCGCCGGTCAGCTGCTCCACGTCGTCGTTGTCTGCGATGACGATCGCGGCCCAGCCGCCGGGACCGGGGTTGCCACTGCAGGCGCCATCGGTGTAGATCTCCACGTCGCTCATTCAAGTGTGCCGTTCAAGGGAAGAGGCCGTTGCAAACCATGAACCTAGCAGGCACGGGCGGGGCGTGCCACAGTGTCGTAAAAAGCCGCGGTGAAAACCTCCGGACAGGGGAGCGCGTTGATGACATCGCACGATCCCTGTGTGCTCACCCCTGCAGAAATTCGCGGCGGGTGGCCCTCACTGAGAACTCCGACACGCGAAACGCAGGCCATGAAATTTGTTGATCAGGTCGACATAACGGTGCGCAGCGGCGACGGCGGCCGTGGACTCGTGTCGTGGCGCCGGGAAAAGTATCGGCCGAAAGGCGGTCCCGCGGGCGGCAACGGCGGCCACGGCGGGTCCGTCTACGTAGAGGCCGACGAGAACCTCTACACGCTCATGGATCTGCGCTACAACCAGCTGCACGTTGCCGGGGATGGCGAGCCTGGCGGAAGCAACAACAAAACCGGCGCCGACGGCGACGATGAAGTCATCACCGTGCCGCCGGGCACGGTCGTGAAGGACAAGCGCTCGGGAACGGTCTTGGGCGAAGTGCTGGAGCCGGGCGAGCGCCTGTGCATTGCGGAAGGCGGCCGCGGCGGCAAAGGCAATGCCTTCTTCAAGTCCAGCACAAACCAAGCACCGCGTCACGCACAGCCCGGCGAGGAAGGCGAAGAAAAAGAGATGACCCTCGAACTGAAGCTGCTGGCCGATGTCGGGCTCGTCGGATTTCCAAACGCTGGAAAGAGCACCCTCGTCGCGGCCCTGTCGGCTGCCGAGCCCGAGGTTGCGGACTACCCGTTTACCACGCTCAATCCGCAACTGGGAATGGTCTATGTCGACGAGTACCAGTCGTTCGTCATGGCCGACCTGCCTGGTATCATCGAAGAAGCCCATACGGGCAAGGGGCTCGGCATTCGCTTTCTGCGGCACATCGAGCGCACGTCGGTTCTGCTGGTTGTCATCCCCATCACAGCCACCAACCTGACGGAGCAGTACGAGAAGCTGCTGCACGAGCTGCGCGAGTACGAAGCGTCGTTGCTGGACAAGCCGCGTATGGTGGCGCTCTCCAAGATCGACGTGCTGGCGCCGGACGAGCGCGCCCTGCTTCCCGACATTGTGGCCGACGATTTTCCCGACGATGTGCCGCTCCTGCCCATTAGCGCCGTGGCCCACATCGGCCTGGATCGTCTGAAGCACAAGCTGTTCGACGCCGTTCAGGAGGTGAAATCCCGGGAGGCGCCGGGAGAGGTGACGGTATGAGGCTGCCACTGCCGGACGATTCGACTCCCGAGGAGGTGCCCGGGCGCGACGCGGCGGCAGAGCAGCGCGCGCTGGTTGCCCTCTCGCTCGTGAAAGGCATCGGGCCGGGACGGCTGCGGGCGCTGCTGGCCCGGTTCCGAACGCCCGCGCGGGTGTTTCGCGCTTCCCGGTCGGCCCTGACCGGCGTCGACGGCATCGGGCGGGCGACGGCCGCGTCCATCTGCGAGTTTGACGACCACGACGCCGTCGAGCGGCAACTGCGGCGGGCCGAAGAGCTCGACGCGACCCTCATCGCACCGTGGGATGCCCGGTTTCCGGAACGCCTGAAGCACATCTACGACCCGCCGGCTCTGCTTTGGATGCGGGGCACCCTTACGGCGGCCGACGAACGGGCCCTCGCCATCGTCGGCACGCGTCGCTGCACCGACTACGGGCGGGCCCAGGCCCGGCACTTTGCCGGAGAGCTCGCGCGCCACGGGGTCACCGTCGTCAGCGGCCTGGCCTATGGCATTGACGCAGCCGCTCACAAAGGGGCGCTGGACGCCGGCGGACGCACGATCGCCGTGCTGGGCTCGGGGTTGGGCCGTATCTACCCGCAGAAGAACGCCGGCCTGGCCGCGCAGGCCGCCAAGCAGGGCGCGGTGCTTTCCGAACTGGGACTGGACGCCCCTCCCGATGCCCCGAATTTTCCCGAGCGCAACCGCATCGTCAGCGGCCTGACACTCGGTACGCTGGTTGTGGAGTCGCACGCCGAGGGTGGGTCGCTCATTACGGCGCGGATGGCGCTGGAGCAAAACCGCGAGGTCTTCGCCGTGCCCGGCAGCGTCGGGCGACCGGCCAGCATGGGCGCCAATCGGCTGATTCAGCGCAGCCACGCCAAACTCGTCCTGGACGTGGACGACATCCTGGAGGAACTGCCCGTCCCATCCGACCCGGAGCCGGATGCCGCTGAAGCCAGCGAAACGCCCACGGCGCCCCCGCCCGCGCTGTCCGGGGCCGAAGAGCGCCTGTACGAGGCGTTGTCCGCCACGCCCATGCACGTCGACCGGTTGTGCAGTGAGACCGGCGTGGCTCCCTCCACAGCCCTCGCCACGCTGCTGAGCCTGGAGATGAAGGGACTTGTCCGCCAACTTGCGGGGAAGCAATTCCGCCGCGCCTGAGTCGCTCGAGGAACAGGCGGCGATCGCGACCCACAACACGGTGCGCCGCGTGTTCCAGGGAGGCCCGTCCCTGCCCGCGACGGACGCCCGGGCCGCCTAAAGCCGGGGGCGCAGCTTCGAAACAGGGCCCGAACAGTGAGCTTCCAGGCGACAGGATGGGGCGCACGTCAAGATCGGGTAGAGTGGAACAGGACGCCATTTGGCCCGGTAGGGCGACTGGAAATTCCCGTCGGTTTCGTGCTGAGATCGCTCCCCTGTGCGGGCCGTCGAGGCCGTCGAAACCGACGTCTGCATTCTGGAGGGGTGGCAGAGCCTGGTTGAATGCACCGGTCTTGAAAACCGGCAGGCCCTTCGCGGGTCTCGGGGGTTCGAATCCCTCCCCCTCCGCCGCTCATCTCTGTGCCACCACGACTCTGTGCCACCACGACTCTGTGACACGCACGACAGGGTTGGTGGAGGCCAGTCCGGTTTGTCCTCTGTCTCCGCCGGCCTCTTCGTTCGATCTGTGGACGCCCGACGCCGCAGTGTTTTTCTTCCGACGGTCCGCCGGTGCAAGCCGATTATTGCAGCATCTTAACCGCACACCGGGCGCTTCATGCCGATCATGAATGATGCTGTAACAACGATGCGCGTGTCATCGTTACGAGACCGGCTTGGGCGAGAGGCTGTCGCTCAGAGTCCGCGCCGCGTCCCGCTCCGATGGTTCCCCAGAGATCCGTTTCATTCATGCCTGTCCGATCGATGTTCTCCCGTATCTCCTGCTTCTCCTGTCTGCTCGTGTGCTGTCTCCTGGGGGCGAGTCTCCAGGGCGTGGCCGCACAGGACACGACGCGCATCGGCTTCAACGAGGCGATTCGCATTGCGCTCGACCAGAACAACGACATCAAGCGCGCTGCCAATCAGGTCGACCAGTCGAACGCGACCATCATGGCAGAGTGGATGGACTTCGGGCCGACGTTTAACCTGCAAACGGCGGGATCGCGGGATTTCGGCCGGACGTTCAGCACCGAGCAGGGAGGATTCATCAACCAGACGACCGATGTTGTCTCCGTGCGGGGGCAGGGGAGCATCACCCTATTCGACGGATTGGGAAACGTGGCGTCGCTCCGCCAGGCCAATGCGCGCGGCGAGTCGAACACCCTGTCGCTGGAGCGCACGCGTCAGGACATCATCTTCGAGGTGATGGATCGCTACATCACGCTGGTCGAAAGCCGGGAGGTCCTTCGCGTGCAGCGCGAGGAGTTGGACGCCCGGCGCCAGCAGTTGCGACAGATTCAGGAGTTTGTGGACGCCGGGTCGCGGCCCATCTCGGCGCTGTACGAGCAAGAGGCCGCCGTGGCCGAGCAGGAGTCGGCAGTGTTCAGCGCGCAGCGCGACGTCCAGCTCGCCGAGACCCGTCTGATTCAGACGCTGCAGCTGGAGCCGATGGGGCGCTACCGGTTTGAGGCCCCCTCGATCGGAAACGACAGCCTGGCCGTCGCCGACTACGACCTGCAGCGGTTGCTGGCGCAGGCCATGGATCGCCGGCTCGATCTGCGAGCGGCCGAGGCGGAGGTGCGTGCCGCCAAGCACGGCGTTCGCGACGCCAAGTCCAGCTACTTTCCCAGCATCAGCCTCAGCGGAAGCTACGGCTCCAACTGGTCGAATCGGCCGGCGCCCACCGAGCCCGAATCCTTCTTCGACCTGCTCGATGAGCGGAAAAATGGCGGCCTGTCGGTAAGCATGTCGATCCCGATCTTCCAGGGCCTGCGGCGCAACGCGCAGGTGGAGCAGGCTCAGGTGCAGGCCCAGAACGCGCGCTACAACATGCAGGATCAGAAGCAGCAGGTCGCCCTGCAGGTGCGGCAGGCTTACCTCGACTACGAGAACGCACGCAAACAGTTGGAGGCCACGCAGAAGCGCCTTCGCTCCGCCCGGCAAGCCCGGGAGGCCGCACAGGAGCGCTTCAACCTGGGCGCCGCCTCGATCGTCGAACTGACCAACGCCCAGCGGACCTTCGTGGATGCGGCCAGTCAGCGCGTGCAGGCGCGGTACAACTTCGTCTTCCAGAAGAAGCTGATCGACTACTACGTCGGCATTCTCACGCC
>Ga0207797_1003433_pt1 | contig 10503 bp, 8 predicted proteins | sample PRCRCaboRojoPR_6_FD_187275 | JGI IMG/M metagenome (GOLD analysis project Ga0207797, IMG submission 187275) | Marine sediment microbial community from Cabo Rojo, Puerto Rico - PR CR 10% Liquid 1 (SPAdes) | ecosystem: Environmental > Aquatic > Marine > Coastal > Sediment | place: Cabo Rojo, Puerto... | reverse complement strand
CAGACACCCAGACAGCCACGCCCGTCGGAGTGCCATCCCGTTCGTAGTCAGGCACGTAGACGCCCCTAGGCGTCGGAGTGCCGTCCACGCCGCGAATTGACAAGACTCCTGCTCGACCTATAATAGAACATCCGTTCTACTCAAACAACAGAGGAGACCTTGTTGTCCCGATGCAGCGTCGCCTGTCTACTAATCCCCCACCTCCCCGTGCGCGTCGAGCGGCGGCGCGATCCCTCCCTGTCCAGCGCGCCCCTCATCGTCGGCGGACGCCGCTGGGACGAGGGAGCGGTCCTCGACTGCTGCCCCCGCGCCTCCGCCGCCGGCGTGGAGCCGGGCATGCGGCTCTCCCAGGCCGAGACCCTCTGCCCCGAGGCCCGCTTCCTCCCGGCCGACCAGGAGGCGTACGACGCCGTCCACCAGGCGCTCATCGACAGCGCCCGACGCCTCACGCCGACCACCGAGACCGACGAGCTCGGCCTCGTCTACGTCGACGTCTCCGGCCTCAAGCGGCGCTTCGACGATGACGCCGGTACAGCGCGCTGGTTGATGGAGGAAGCCACCAGCGCCGCCGCGTTGGACGTTCAGGTCGGCCTCGGCAGCGGCAAGTTTGTAACGCAACAAGCAGCACGGGCCGCCCAGCCCGGCGAGCCAGCCGTCGTGCCGCCCGGGGAGGAGAAAGCCTACCTCTCACCCCTCGACATCGCCGTCCTCCCTCTCGACCCGGAGATGGAGCGCCGCCTCCGTCTGCTGGGGGTGCGCACCCTGGGCAGTTTCGCCCGTCTCCCCCGCACCGCCGTCCTCCGTCAGTTCGGCAGCGCCGCCGGCGCCCTCCACGACCTCGCCTGCGGCCAGGACGCCCGACCCGTCCACGCCGACGCCCCGCCCCTCCGTCTGGAGCGGTCCCACCGCTTCGTCCACCCGGTGAGCGACCGGACGCCGCTCCTCGCCCACCTGAAGCGCATGGTCGACGACGCGGCCGCGGAGATCGACCGCCGCGGCTACCAGGCCGAGGGCCTCCAACTGGAGCTCGAGGAGCTGGAGGACGGCCGCCACGCCGTCGGCAAGCCGGTCAAACCACCCTCTGCCAGCGCCGATCAGCTCTATCGACTGGGAGCCCGCATGCTGGGGACCTTGTCCGTCGGCGCGCCGGTGATCGGCCTTACCCTGATCATCTATCCCCTCCGCCCCTTCCACGTCGGGGCCTCCCAACTCACCCTGTTCGACGCCCAGGCGGCCTCCCCCGGCGCACAGCCCACCTTCGGCCGCGCGCTGCGGGAGACGCTGCGCCGGCTCTGGGACCGCTTCGGCGAGCTCTCCATCCTCGTCGCCTCTCTGGCCGTCGCCCCGTCTCCCTCCCCCATCCAGGTCACGACGGACCGCGGCGGCCTGCCCCGGGCCGTCATCTGGCGGGAGCGCATCTGGGAGGTGCGCACCATCTATGAGCATTGGCGGGAGCGCCGCCGCTGGTGGGCCCGCCCCATCGCCCGCGACTACTTCCGGCTGGAGATCACCGGCGGCTCGACCCCGGCGGCCCAGTCTCCGGGCCGGATGAAGGTCGTCTTTCGCGATAGAGAGGCCGACCAATGGTACGTGGAACGTCGCTACGTCTAGGCCGGCAGCGCCGCCCGCCGGCAGCGCCGCATCTGCCGTACGCCGAGCTTCACGCTCACTCCAGCCACAGCCTGCTCGACGGCGTCCCCTCGCCGGAGGCCCTGGCGGCCCGGGCGGCCGACCTGGGGATCCCCGCCCTGGCCCTCACCGACCACGACGCCCTCTACGGCGCCGTCCGCTTCGTAAAGGCCGCGCGGAACCTGGGGATCAAGCCCATCCTGGGCGCCGAGATGACGCTCCGCGGACCTCGCCCCGAGGACGACGTCCACCTGACGCTCCTCATCGAGACCGCCGAGGGCTACGCCAACCTCTGCCGCCTCATCACGCTGGCGCGGCGAGGTCAGAGCAAGGGCGTGGCCCGGCTCGACAAGCGCGATCTGGCCGCCCACGCCGGGGGCCTCATCGCCCTCTCGGGCTGCCGCCGTGGGGAGATCCCCCGCCTGCTGCTGGCCAAGAAGCGGGAGCAGGCGCTGGCCGCGGCCCGCGGCTACGCCCGCGTCTTCGGGCCCAACCGCTTCTTCATCGAGCTCCATCGTCACTATACGAAGGGTGATAACCGACTCCTGGCCCGGCTCACCTCCCTGGCCGACCGGACCGGCCTCAACGTGGTGGCCACCGGAAACGTTCACTACCTCCACCCCCACCAGCGGGAGGTGCACGACGTCCTCCGCGCCATCCACCATCAGACGATCCTGGAGGATGCCGGCGACTTACTCCGTCCCAACGACGAGTACGTCCTCCGCCCGCCGGAGGAGATGGCGCAGCTCTTCGACGATATCCCCATCGCCCTGGAGAACGGCTGGCGCATCGCCGAACGGTGTGCCCCCGCCGGCGACTACCTGCCGTCGGGCATGCAGATCCTGCCGGAGGCTCCCCTCGGCCGCCACCGCGCGTCCGTCCAGCCGGGATTCGACGCGCCCCGCCACTGGCTGCGCTGGCTCTGCCAGCGGGCCCTCCACCGCCGCTACCCGGTCGATCCTCCCCAGGCCCTCCTGGAGCGGGAGCTCTCGGTGATCCAGCAGATGGGATTGTCCAACTACTTCCTCCTCGTCTGGGACATCGTCCGCTTCGCCCAGCAGGCGGGCATCCGCTGCCAGGGCAGGGGCAGCGCGGCCAATTCGCTGGTCGCCTACCTGCTCGACATCAGCCCCATCGACCCGGTGGCGTGCGACCTGGTCTTCGAGCGCTTCCTCTCGCCGGAGCGCGGCTCCCCACCCGACATCGATCTCGACATCGCCGCCGACCGCCGCGAGGAGGTGATCCAGTACGTCTACGATCGCTACGGACGGGAGCACGCCGCCATGGCCTGCACTTTCATCACCTTCCGCGCCCGATCGGCTGTGCGGGACGTGGCCCGTGCCCTCGGCTTCCCCCCCGCCCTGGTGGAGCGGCTGGCCGACACCCTCGACGTCCACGACGCCAGAAGCGTGCGGGAGTCCCGCAGGCTGCTCGACAGCTTCGACGCCGATCAGCTGGCGGGCCGCCCCTTCCAGCACCTCCTCCGTCTGGCGCCGCAGCTCGACGGCATCCCACGCCACCTGGGCATCCACAACGGGGGCATGGTCCTCTCGGGCCCGCCGCTGTGCGAAACAGTGCCCTTGGAGCCGGCGACGATGGAGGATCGGCTGGTCACCCAGTGGGACAAGGACGGCCTGGAGGGCGCGGGCTTGGTCAAGATCGACCTGCTGGGGCTGAAGATGCTCTCGGCCATCGAGGACGCGGTGACCATCGTCGAGGGCCGGACGGAGCAGCGCCCGGACCTGGCGGCCCTCTCCCAGGACGACCCCGCGGTCTACGATATGCTCTGCCGCGGCGAGACCATCGGCGTTTTCCAGGTGGAATCGCGGGCCCAGGCGAACTTGATCCCCCGCTTCCAACCCCGCTCCTTCGACGATCTCGTCATCCAGATCTCCCTCATCCGCCCCGGCCCCCTCCAGGCTCAGATGGTCCGTCCCTACCTGCGCCGCCGCGAGGGCCGCGAGAGGGTCGGCTACCCGCACCCTCTCCTGAAGGACGCGCTGGAGGAGACACTGGGGGTGATCATCTTCCAGGAGCAGGTGCTCAAGGTGGCGCGGGACCTGGCCGGTTTCACGCCGGGGGAGGCCGAGCTTCTGCGCCGCGCCCTCTCCCACAAGCGGGCCGGACAGCAGATCGCGCGATTCCGCGAGCGCTTCCTCCAGGGCGCGGCCGAGCGGGGCGTGGGGACGGAGGCAGCCGAACAGGTCTTCCAGCAGCTCCGGGCCTTCGGCGGCTACTCCTTCCCCAAGAGCCACGCGGCCGCCTTCGCCGTGCTGACGTACCAGTCGGCCTGGCTCCGCTGCTACCACCCTCTCGCCTTCTTCGCCGCTCTGCTCCGCCATCAGCCCATGGGGTTCTACCCGGCCCACGTCGTCGTCTCCGAGGCCCGGCGGTGCGGCGTGGCGGTGCGCCCGGTCGACGTCGAGTCCTCGGACCTGCACGCCACTGTGGACGGCGAGACGCTGCAGCTGGGGTTGGCCGTGGTCAACGGCCTGGGAGAGACCGGTGGGGAGAGCGTGGTGGAGGCGCGGCGTTTCGGCCCCTTCCGCTCCCTGGCCGACTTCTGCCGGCGCACGAAGCTGGGCCGGAGGGCAGTCGAGGCCCTCATCTGGGCCGGCGCCTTCGACGAATGGGACGTGCCGCGGCGGCAGCTGATCTGGGAGCTGCGGGCGGCCCTGGAGGCGGCCGACGGCCCGGCGGAGCTTCCCATCCCGCCCCCGGCGGAACGCCCCCGTTTCGCCTTCCTCTCACCTCGCGGTCGGCTCTGGACCGAGGTGGCGCACACCGGGATCAGCGCCGAGGAGCACCTGACGTCCCTGGTGAGCGACGAGTTGGAAGCTATGGGCGTCACGCCCAGCGGGGAGCTGCCGGGGCTGGAGCATGGGCGCCAGGTGCTCGTGGGTGGCATGATCGTCTCGCGGCAGCGTCCCCCGACGGCCAAGGGCGTCGCCTTCCTGGCGCTGGAGGACGAGGACGGCCTGGTCAACGTCGTCGTCCGCCCGCCGGTCTACGAAAGGAACCGCGAGGCCCTCCACTCGCCCTTCATCGTCATCCGCGGGCAGCTCCAGCGCCGGAGCCAGGCCATCAGCATCCTCGCCCACGAGATCACCGCCCTCCAGCTCGACTGATCCTCACAGTCCATTGCACGCCCACCACGCCACCCCATCTCCGGTTGCCAACTTCCGGCCACCGATGTATACTCGCCAGTGACCCGACTTCGGAATTCCGAAGTCTAGGATCCCAGTCCAAGGAGACACACCTACTCCCCCTTGACCTACCCCCCGCCTTGGCGTACAATGGGCGAATCATCCCGGGCGCCCGGCAGCACGTACGTCCGGGACACCGGGGCCGTCGGTCTAGAACGAATGCACTGGAGGAACGACAATGATCCGCCGCGTTTTCGGCACACTCCTCATCCTACTCGGCGTCCTGGGGATCGCGCTCTGCGCCCTCGGCGTGGTCTACGTCTGGCGAGCCGCCGAGAACGTCGCTGCCGCGGCCGACGACACCCTCCTCACCGTCTCCGATACCCTCGACGACATCGACCGCTCGCTCCGCCTGGCGTCCACCACCCTCGATGACACCGGCATCGCCATCGCCGGGCTCTACAACACCAGCCTCGACGTCAGCGACACGCTGAGCAGCACACAGGTGACCATCGACGAGATGGCCCGGCTCACCGAGGACGATCTGCCTCAGTCTATCGAGGCGTCTCTGCTGGCTCTGGACGGCCTTGAGGACTCGGCCGGGGTCATCGACCGGCTCCTCCGCAGCCTCCAGCAGTTCGGCATCGGCGACTACAACCCTCCCGTCCCCCTCGATGAGGCCGTCGCCGCCGCCCAGAGCGGGTTGGCGATGGTACCCAGCAGCCTGCGCACCATGGGCGACGGGCTTCGCGACACCAGCACGAACCTCGAAGAGGTGGAACAGGGCGTCGTGGTGATGAGCCGTAACGTGATGCTGCTCGAGCAGAACGTGAACGATGCCGACGCCGCCGTCAGCGAGCACCGCAGCAACCTGCGGGAGCTCCGAACCCGGGTTGTCAAGGCGCGTCGAAACGTGGAGCAGCCCATTCAGGCCGCGGCCTGGGGCGCCACCCTGCTCCTGATCTGGATCGCCCTCTCTCAGCTCGCCATCATCCAGTGGGGCGTGAGCCTCTGGCAGCCGCGCTCCCCGCGGTAGGAGACGGCGCCGCACCAGAAGCTGCGTGAGGTAGAAAAACCCGGCACCATCTCTGCCTCTCAACCGCCGATCGCGCGGCCGGGCACGGTCTATGCACTGGAGGGAGATTCAACCATGATCCAGTCTCTGTACCGGACGGGCACCGGTGACGTCGAGAGTGATCTGACCAGAGAGGGATACACCGCGGCGCTCCAGGACCCCGACGGGCTTCTCTGGATCGATCTCGCGGGCGAAGCGGTGGAAGCGTGCGAACCCCTCCTGCGGGAGGTCTTCGACTTCCATCCGTTAGCCGTCGATGACGCTCTCGAGGCGACCCACGTCCCTCGCTTGGACGACTGGGGCACCTACCTCTACCTTGACCTCCACGCCATCAGCTTCGACGAGCAGGCCGAAGACCCCCTCACCACCCTCGAGCTGGACGTCTTCCTCGGGGCCAACTACCTTCTCACCTACCACCCGCAGCCCGTCGCCGCCGTAGAACAGGTCTGGACCGCATCCCACCGCGACGGGCGCCATCTGCGGCGCGGCCCCGCGTACCTCCTCTACAAGCTGTCCGACGAACTTGTCTCCCAGTATATGCCCATCGTCGACCAGATCGACGACACCATTGACGCCATAGAGGACGAGGTCTTCGGGGAACCCACCTCGGCCACCCTACAGCGGATCTTCACCATCAAGCGGGCGCTGCTCCGCCTGCGGCGCATCATCGGGCCCCAGCGCGAGGTCTTCAACAAGCTCGCTCGAGGCGATCACGCCGTCGTCGCGGCCGACGACCGCGTCTTCTTCCGCGACATCTACGATGATCTGGTCCGCCTGCACGACGTCAGCGAAAGCCTGCGCGACCTGGTCAGCAGCGCTCTGGACACGTACCTCTCGGTGGTCAACAACCGGATGAACGAGGTGATGAAGGTGCTGACGGTGATCACCACCCTCTTCATGCCGCTCTCCTTCCTGGTCGGATTCTTCGGCATGAACTTCTTCCAGCCGGCCGTCCCGCTCGAGGCATGGACCAGCCGGACGATCTTCTTCCTCATGCTCGCCGCCATGATCCTCTCCCCCCTGGGCATGGCGATCTGGCTGGAGCGGCGAGGCTGGGTGTAAGTGGTATCTACCCCCGACTAGGTGTAAGCCAGCAGAATAGCGAGTGCCAACCCGATCATCAGAATCCAGACGAAGAGGCTGAAGGTCAACCCCACCTCCTCAGCCTCCGGCCCGTTTCCCTCCCTCTCCGCCCCCTCAGGCCGATTCGTCACCGCCCACAACACCGTGGCCACCAGCCCGACGAATAGAAAGGGCACCCAGTAGATACCCAGCACCGGCGGACCGACGGGAGGGATCCACACCCCGCCGGCCCACGCGGCGAGCGTGACCAGACCGAAGAAGATCAACCAGTTCGACCCCAGCCGCCTGGAGCCCAGGCCCGCGGCGAAGATCGCCGTCAACAGCAGGGCCACGGCCAGGGCCAGCATCAGGTCAACGAGAAACACCTGTACCTCTCTCCCGGGAGCCGCCTTCCACCAGCTACTCCGTCCAGTATCCCGGAGACTCGTAGTGCTCGTGTAGCCGGGCCTCATACTCCCGCTCCGGCATCGCCTCGGGGTCGTACTCCGGGCTCGTCTCAATCTGGGACTTCGTCAGGGCGACGTGTACCGCCACCTCCGGCCAGTCCACGCGCTCGATCCATTCGGGCGAGATCAGAACCTCGCGGCCCGGCAGCCAGTCGCGCGTGCCCACCAGCAGGTAACGGATCACCCAGTCCATATCGTTCACGAAGAAGTCCTCCACGTGCCCGATCTCCCCGTCCACAGCATGGATGTCGTAGCCGCTCACCACGCGCGCGCTCCGCAAGTGGGGGTCCCCGCGGTACTTCTCGGTCGCGCCTTCCTCTCTCATATCCTCCTCGACCTGGTCGGCACCCGCTATGATCATGGGATAGACGCCCGGGGTGGCCGTGCCCATCGTCATACTCCCGCCCCAGTAGCCCGGCCAGCCGTAGTACTCGTGGAGATCGACGATCTGCTGCCGGGACACCGGCTTGTCCAGATCGATGTGCGGACTCTGCTCCACCTCCGACTTCGTCAGCCCCACCTCCAGGACCCCGTCCTCCCACCGGCCCTCGACCACGGCCACCGGTGAGATCAGGACCTCCCGTCCGGCCAGCCACCCGCCCGTGTCCACGACCAGGTACCGAACCGTCCAGCTCTCATCGTCGAAATAGAGATCGTGAACGGTCCCCGCGTCACCGTCCGTCGCCTCAATGTCGAACCCGTAAATGCCCTCTACTCTCCTCAGCATCGTATCTCACTACCTCCTCGTACTCGATGGTCAGCGAAAGCCTGACCACAACTATGGTGAATCCCGCCCCCCTGCCTCAAACTGAAGCCAAGCTCGCTCGCGGACGCGTCGGATGCATCGACCGACGCCCTTGAGCGGCCATCTCGTCCTGGTCCTTCCTGCCAACGTTAGAGATCAAGCTCGACCACCGTCCGCAGCTGACAGTCCAGCCAGTCGAAGATGTCCTCCCCCTCAACCGCCCTCCGCAGAGTCCCGGCGCGTTCCTCTCGCTCTCCCTCCTCCATACCCAGCGCCTGGTGGAGCAGTTCGCTCGTCGATTGCACGTCACAGGGAGCGATGGACAGAGCGCCCCTACCTCCCAGTCTCTCGTACAACTGCTCATAGGCCCCGGCTCCCTCGGAAAGAAGGAGCACACCGTTGCGCCGATTCACGATGGGCCCCTCCTTCGCCACCAGGTTCATCCCATCGGCGATGGGATTGACCAGCAGGACGTCGTAAAGCTGCATAGCCGCGATCGCCCGCGGGTAGTTCTCGCCCACCACCAACCGCACCGGCTCCCAATCGCTGGTGCCGTGCTTGGCGTTGACCTGTCCGCTCGCCGCCATAACCTCGTCCAGGTAGTCGCTGTACTCCTCCACTTGGAGGCGCGACGGGACGAGCACCGCCACAAACACGACCTTCTCCAGGTACTCAGGATGGTCTTCCAGCAGGTAGTCGTACGCCAGAAAGCCCCGCACCAGGTTCTTGCTCGGCTCCGTCCGATCGACACGCAGGATCAGCCTCCGGTCGCCGATCTGCTCTTCCAGCTCCGAGCGGTACCGTACAACCTCCGCAGACCCGGCAAAGTCTCTCAGCCCGTCGACGTTGATGGAGATGGGGAACTCGCGCACGTACGCCGAGTGCCCGTCGAACCCCACCGTCCCGCTGGCGAAATCGATCTCCGCTGGTGGTCTCATCAGCGACTCACAGGTCCGCAGGAAGTTCAGGCCGTCCCCGCTGGTCTGGAATCCCAGGAGATCGGAGGCCGATAGGCTCTCCAGAATCGTCTGACGCATGCCAAAGGGCAGAATGCGCCAGTACTGGGGGCCGGGCCACGGGATGTGAATGAAGTGCAGGATCGTCGGGCACTCGTCAGCCGGCAGCAGGTCTCGCAGGAACCGCGTAACCAGGTAGAGGTGGTAGTCCTGGAGCATGACCAGCGTCGGCCCGGACGCGGCTCGCACGTGATCCGCGATCGCCTCGGCGAAGGCCCGGTTGACGGCCATGTACCCCTCGTTCCAGGCATCCCACGTGCCTCGATCGATGATCGGTGCCCGAGGCACATCCCACATCGAGTGCTGCAAGAACCACAACAGCGGGTTGGCGATGACGCTGTAGTACGCGTCGTAGGCCTCAGGATCCGCCGACACAAACTGCACGTCCACAAACCCGTCCCCCGACGGCAGTCCCACCCTGCCCGAGCCCCAATCGCGATCCGCCTCCGTCTGGGCGGAGGCGATCCAGCTCGTATCGGTCTCCTCGCAAAGGCCCAGCAGGGCCTTCACCAGGCCTCCTTCACCAAACTCGAATACCTGATCACCTTCGGCGTCGACGTCAAACGTCACCGGTCCCCGGTTCGATGCGATCACCAGGTTGCGGGCCGCCAGGAACTCAGAAAGATCGCGCTCCTCTCCAACGGGCCGGCCCAGAGACTGCACGTCGCACATGCTCTGCCGCCGACCCTTTTCCATTCCCTTATCCATCATACGACCCCTAAGCCCTTTCGTGCAGTTGCTTCACGTTCTTGGCGAGTACGATCTCTTGGCGCTCCTTCTCGTCCAAGGCTGCAGAGATATGGTCGTCAGCCACCGCACGCCTCCCGACGACAGGGTGAAAGAAGCGCCGCCTATCAGATCGAAGGCGGCGCCCTCTACCGCGGCTGTGGTTCCAACGTCGCCGCCGTACGGTCCTCCAGGAGCTAAACGGCTTGTCCCTCCTGGAGATTCAGCTCATCCCGCAGCCGCTGGAGGACCAGCCTCGTCTCCTCGTCGGGCTCGCCCGTGAAAACCTCCGCCAGCTCCTGGATAAACGTGTCGTCGTCAGGATAGGTATCGAGGATCACAGCAGGCTCCGGCATATCCATATCGTGCTCTTCCTCCAGATGCGTCACCATCTCGTCGACGACCTCTTCCGCGTCCTCTCCACGAGCTACGTAGTCGCAGGTCTCTATGCCAAGATCTTCGCAGCTGACCTCTTTCATCGCTTTCCTCCCTGTCTAGGTCCCCTCGTTCTCGGTCCGGCGTCTCAGTCGTCGTCCCTCTTTGTGCACCGACTATTTCTTCTTGGCGACCGCGAGCTCATCGTCAGCCAGCACTCCCTCGTCCTCCGGCCCTTCTGTGCTGATTCCCAGCGCCTCAC
>Ga0207797_1003432_pt1 | contig 10504 bp, 8 predicted proteins | sample PRCRCaboRojoPR_6_FD_187275 | JGI IMG/M metagenome (GOLD analysis project Ga0207797, IMG submission 187275) | Marine sediment microbial community from Cabo Rojo, Puerto Rico - PR CR 10% Liquid 1 (SPAdes) | ecosystem: Environmental > Aquatic > Marine > Coastal > Sediment | place: Cabo Rojo, Puerto... | reverse complement strand
GTCCCGCCCATCTGTCACGAGACGAGCGTCCCCGTCTACGTCGACGAGACGCTCCTCGAGTACGACACGGTGTGGACGGCGGCCGGTACGCCGGAAGCCGTCTTCCCGATCGCACCCGACGAACTCCTCGAACTGACCGGGGGGACCGTGGTCTCCGTGACTGGCGGAGGGTGAACGGTCCCCCGCGTCGGCAGCCTCGACGCGCACCTTTATCCGGCCCCGCGGCGTCGCCCCTGTCGAATGTCGGACCTGTCCAGACTGTTCGCCCCGGAACGAGTCGCCGTGGTCGGTGCCACGGACCGCGAGGGCTCGGTGGGGCGCGCGGTGATGACGAACCTGCTGTCGGCGTTCGACGGTGAGGTGGTCCCCGTCAACCCGACGTACGAGACGCTGTTCGACCTGCCGTGTCACGACAGCGTGCGCGACGCCGAGGCGGACCTCGTGGTGGTCGTCGTGCCCCCGAAGTTGGCCGTGGACGTGGTCCGCGAGGCGGGCGAGTGTGGGGTCAGCGCCGTGGTGGTCATCACCGCCGGGTTCGGCGAGGCCGGCGGCGAGGGTGTGGCCCGCGAGCGCGAACTCGCGGCCGTCGCCGCCGAGTACGACATCGACCTCGTCGGGCCGAACTCGCTCGGCGTGCTCTCGACCCGGAGCGACCTGAACGCCACCTTCGGACCGCGTGGTGCACTCCCCGGTGACGTCTCGTTCATGAGCCAGTCGGGCGCGTTCGTCACGGCCGTCCTCGACTGGGCCGCCGAGCGCGGCCTCGGCTTCGTCGACATCGTCTCGCTGGGGAACGAGGCCGTCCTCGACGAGTCGGCGTTCGTCGAGTTCTGGGGCGACGACCCCGAGACGGAGGTGGTCCTCGGCTACCTCGAGGGCATCAAGGACGGCGAGCGGTTCGTCCGCGTCGCGAGCGAGGTCACCCGCGAGACGCCCGTGGTGCTCGTCAAGTCCGGTCGGACCGAGGCCGGGGCCCACGCCGCCGCGTCGCACACCGGCTCCATCGCCGGGAGCGAGGCGGCCTACGAGGCCGGCCTCGAGAAGGCAGGCGTCATCCGTGCCCACAGCGTCGAGGAACTGTTCGACTACGCGAGCGTCCTCGCGGGCCAGCCACTCCCCGACGGCGACGGCGTGGCCGTCGTCACGAACGCCGGCGGCCCGGGCGTGATGGCGACCGACGCGGTGGGCGACAGCGACCTCGACCTCGCGTCCTTCACGGGCGAGACGGTCGAGGCGCTCCGGGACGTCCTCCCGGCCAACGCGAACGTCTACAACCCCATCGACGTCATCGGTGACGCGCCGGTCGAGCGGTTCCTGGCCGCACTGGACGTGGCGCTCTCGGACCCGAACGTGGGCGCGGCCGTCGTGATGTCCTGTCCGACGCAGACGCTCTCGTTCGACGACCTCGCCGACGCGGTGGTCGAACGGGGCGAGGAACACGGCAAACCACTCGCCGCCTGCCTGATGGGCGGTGCGAGCACCGAGTCGGCCGAGCGGACACTCGCCGAGGCAGGCATCCCGTGTTACTTCGACCCGGCACGGGCGGTCCGGGCGCTGGACGCCCTCCGGACCTACCGCGAGCGGCGCGAGACCGAGCGGGTCGAACCCGAGGAGTTCGACGTCGACCGGGAGCGGGCACGGGCGGTGCTCGCCCGCGCGGCGGACCGTGGTGAGACCCGCCTCGGCGTCGAGGCCATGGGACTCCTGGAGGCCTACGGCATCCCCATCCCCACGGGGGAGGTGGTCGACTCGCCCGCCGCGGCAGAGCGCGTCGCGCGTGAGATCACCGGCGAGGTGGTCATGAAGATCGTCAGCCCGGACATCCTCCACAAGTCCGACATCGGCGGGGTGGCGGTGGGCGTCGAGCAGGCGGACGTGCGCGACACCTACGAGGACCTCGTCTCCCGGGCCCGGCGCTACCAGCCCGACGCGACGCTGCTGGGCGTGCAGGTCCAGGAGCGGCTCGACACGTCGGCCGGCGTCGAGACCATCGTCGGGACGAACCGCGACCCGCAGTTCGGCCCGCTCGTCCTGTTCGGCCTCGGCGGGGTGTTCGTGGAGGTGCTACAGGACACGACGGTCAGGCTGGCGCCGGTGGCAGAGCGGGAGGCCCAATCGATGCTGGACGACATCCAGGCCGCGCCGCTCCTGCGGGGGGCACGGGGGCGGGACCCGGTGGACGAGGCGAGCGTCGTGGAGACGGTCCAGCGGCTCTCGCAACTGGTCACCGACTTCCCGGCGATACTCGAACTGGACGTGAACCCGCTGCTCGTGTCGCCCGAGGGGGCCACGGCGGTGGACGTGCGGCTGACGATAGACCCGGACGAACTGGAGGGCACGGACGCGGCGGGTGGCGGACGGACGGCTGATGCGGACACGGACGCGGCGACGCACGGAGGCGAACGACGATGAACCCGATACTGGTCACCTCGACGGCGGAGAGCACAGGCAAGACGGCGGTGGCGCTGGCGCTGGCGCTCGCCGCGAAGGAGCGCGGCGAGGACGTCGGCTACATGAAGCCGAAGGGGACTCGACTCCAGTCCTCGGTCGGCAAGACGCTCGACAGCGATCCGATGCTGGCCCGCGACCTGCTGGGACTGGACGCGGAGATGCACGAACTCGAGCCCGTCGTGTACTCGCCCACATTCGTACAGGAGGTGGTCAGGGGACGCGAGGACGTGGCTGCGTTGCGCGAGTCGGTCCGGGAGGCGTACGACTCGCTGGCCGCGGACCACGACCGGATGGTCGTCGAGGGCGGCGGGCTCACGACCGGCGCGGCGGTCGAACTGACCGACGCGGACATCGCGGAACTGCTGGACGCACGGGTGGTCCTCGTCGCCCCGTACACCGAGGCTCGCGACGTGGACCTCGTCCTCGACGCGGCCGCCCGGTTCGGCGACCGACTGGGCGGCGTCCTGTTCAACGCTGTCTCCGACGCGGCCTACGACGGCCTGACGACGGACGTGGTCCCGTTCCTCGAGTCCCGTGGGGTCCGGACCTACGGGACGCTCCCGCGGGTGCAGGAACTGGCGGGCGTCACGGTGTCGGAACTCGCCACCGAGGTCGGAGCGCGGACGCTCACCGAGGGGGTGTCCACGGACGGCTTCGTCGAGCGGTTCGTCGTCGGGGCGATGGGGGCCGACGAGGCGCTCTCGCAGTTCCGCCGGACCCGCGACGCGGTGCTGGTGACCGGCGGCGACCGCCCGGACATCCAGACGGCCGCGCTCGAGGCCCCCGGCATCGAGGCCATCCTGCTGACGGGTGGCTTTCAGCCACCAGCCGCTGTCCTCGGCCGCGCGGAGGAGGCCGGCGTCCCGGTCCTGCTCGTCCAGACGGACACGACGACCGCCATCGAGCGGCTGGAGGACGTGGTGCGGGCCGGACGGTCCCGGAGCGACCGGACGGTCCACCGGATGGGCGAACTGCTGCAGGACTACGGTGACGTGAGCGCGATGCTCGCGCTGGGTGAGTGAGCCCGACCGACGAGCCGCCCTCCCATGACACGTGGTATCGTGACAGACCAACACTTACCACGACTCGCGCGCTCGGTCGGGCCGTGACCGCAGACGGCGACCTCCCACTCGACCTGCCGGCAGACGTCCCGCGTCACGGAACGGCCGACGCGTTCGGTCGGATGGTGTACGCCTACTGGCGTGGGCAGGACGACGGGAGCGGCGTCTACCGCGACCCGACCGGCCGTACCCGTGACGCCCACCCGGAGTGGTACTTCGGCGCCGCGTTCGATGGGGCCGCACCGGAGACACGAGTGGCGATGGACCTCGCGGCCGATGCGGCCGAGCGAACGGGCGACCCCGTGTTCGACGTCGGCTGTGGCGCGGGCCAGCACGCGCTCACCTTCCAGTCCGAGGGGACGCCCGTGGTGGCGGGTGACCCCTCGACGGGTGGGCTGCGGGTCGCCCGCGAGGCGGGGGTGCGACACGTCCTCGGCGCCGACCTGAACGCGCCACCGCTCACCCCCGACAGCGTCGGCTGCGTCTTCGCCTCGGGGACGCAACTCGGCGCCGCGGGCGGCGCGACGGTGGCTGGACTCCGGGCCGTCCTCGGGGCGTTCGACCGTATCGTCTCCCCGGGGGGTCGGGTCCTCGCCGACCTGAAGGACCCTCACGGCCACCGCGAGGAGGCCGCGACCGCGCCGAACGCGTTCGACGACCTCGTGGCGTTCGACCCGGACCGTGGGACCGGCCGACGGCTGATGCGGACCGAGTACGGCGACGCCGTCGGTCGGTGGATACCGCTCCTGCTGCTCACGCGGGCAGCGGCCGAACGGGCCGTCGAACCGACCCCGTGGACCATCGTCGAGACACTCGACGGCGACGGGTCGCGGTACTACCTCCACCTCGAACGAGACACTTGATTGTTACGAACACCGGAGAGTCCACAGAACTATACGCTCAGACGGCGAATCTGGGGCCGGAGCCACCGCGCTCCGTAGTGTCACACGCGGGGGACACACGCTCCCCCGCAACGTGGTCCGCGAGAGACTGGGTGGCGTGACGTTTCTCGGATTACCGGGCGGGTAGCGTCCCGTCGGTCGAGTCCACAATCTGGTCGAGCGGGGCTCCGGACACTGGCCGGGATACTCATTCCCGAGCGTGCGGTCGCCACAGCCTCTCGGTCCAGTCTACGGCAGCCGAATAACTGTCCGGGAGTGGTGCCGGACCGACGTATCGGTTCACCTGGTCCCGAGGGAGAGGTGAGGTCCGATACGACGAACGGGCAGCTGATGAGCCACCGTCGTCTGCAGCACCCGGTTGCACCTGTCCCGAAACGATAGTTCGAGGGCTGAGATTGCTGGACGCCGGCAGAAGTGTATTTTAGAAATAAATTCAGTCTGAATAGCAATTATTGTGTGCCGATGACTGTGCATTCAGGGCATGCCTCGACATACCAGGCGCGAGTTCGTAACGGTAGCTGGAGCGACGCTGGGCGGCATCGCGGTGGGAACGCAGGTGACTGCGGCGACGAGTTCCGACCGCTTCCTCGTGCAGACGAAGGGGAACCGGTCGCTCGGCGGGCTGGAAGTGGTCCACGAGATGGAAGGCGTGAACGTCGCCGTCTTACGTGGGAGCGAGTCCGACCTGAAGCGCTCGAAGGCGGTCAAGGGGTACGCACCGGACATCGAACTGGAACTGGACGAACCGGCACCGAGCAGTGACGCGCCTACGTTCGACGCTAGCGACTACGAGGGTCAGCCGGGCGACTTCCTGCAGTGGGACAAGGCAGACCTGAACGTTCCCGAGGCCCACGAGGTGACCGAGGGCGAGGGGACTCGGGTGAGCGTCATCGACAGCGGCGTCCTGGAGACACATCCGGACCTCGCCGGCCCGCTCAACCTCGACCTGTCACGGAACTTCACCGACGACGGAGGCGACCACAACCCCGTCGGGGGCGACGACCACGGGACCCACGTTGCGGGTATCGTCGCCGCGGACAACGGTGGCGGAATCGGGGTCAACGGTACGGCCCCGAAGACGGACCTCGTCGACTGCCGGGTGTTCTCTGGCCCGAGCGCGACGTTCGCGGATATCCTCGCGGCCGTCGTCTACAGCGCGAACATCGGAGCAGACGTGGCGAATCTCTCGCTGGGAGCGTATCCCATCCCGCGCCAAGGACTGGGGTCGTTCTACGGCAAGGTCCTGAACAGCACGATGACCTACGCGAACAAGGAGGGGACGCTCCTCGTCATCGCGGCCGGGAACGACTCGGCGGACCTCCAGCACGACAAGAACCTCATCAGCCTGCCGAACGAGGGGGCGCAAGCCGTCTCTGTAGCGGCGACCGGTCCGATTGGGTACGGATGGGACGCCGACGGCGACGAGGATGATGCGGACCTCGCATCTCCTCCCCAGAGTCCCGCGTTCTACACGAACTACGGCACCAATGCCATCACGTTGGGTGCGCCCGGCGGTGATGCTGACCTGAGTGCCATCGGGACTGACGTCGCTTGGTTCAACGACCTCGTGTTCAACACGGTGTTCTCGTACGTCGACACCGACGACGACGACGAGCCCAACACGCAGGTCCCGGGCTACGGCTGGAAGGCCGGCACCTCGATGGCCGCCCCGAACGTCGCCGGGGCCGCCGCGTTGGTCAAGAGTGCCAACCCCAACTACAACGCGAACCAGGTCGAGGCGGCACTCAAGCGAGCAGCTTCGGTCCCCGAGGGGTACGACAAGACGTACTACGGCGCCGGGTACCTGAACATCCTCGACGCGCTGTAGAACCGAGAACTCCCCTTCTATCAGGCTGCGGCCTCAATAGCCGAGACGTACGTCCCCTTGTCCTGCACCCCGACCCACCGCTCGACTGGCTCACCGTCCGCGAACAGGTAGACCGTGGGGACGCCCTGGACCTGGTACTGGCGGGCGACCGACTGCAGTTCATCGATGTCGACCTTGGCCACCGTGGCCTCCGTCTCCGCCGCGATGTCGGCCACCGTCGGCGCGAGCATCTTGCACGGCCCACACCACTCGGCGTGGAAGTCGACGAGGGTGACCCCGTCGCCGAGGAGTTCCTGGAGGTGTTCGGGACTCTCGACGTGGACGGGCTCGTTCGTGCTCGCCGCTCGGTCGCTCAGCTCGGCGGCCTTGCGCTCCCGGATGGCGTCCAGTTCCTCGTCACGGTCGGTGTCGCTCATATCTGCGGCTACGGCCCGGACGTATAAATGGACGACGTGTTCTGTCCGCTCCGGTGCACACCCGGTGCTCGGCAAGCGGAGTGCGGTGGTGGTCCGGGCAGGCCACCACCGACAAATGCCGGTTGTCAGAGGCACCCGGCATCGTTACGTGGTAGCACCGGGTATTCAGTTCATTGCCGCATAACGGGCGCAGGAGGTGACTCCTCCTACTTATATTGTCCGGTTGCTTAAGTACCGGGAGACGTATCGTCCGCCCACGTGAGACTCTCTCGGAGGGTAGGATGAACCAAGACACCGGGCTCTCCCTGGTCGCCAGTCGAGCGGAACTCCTGCGAGCACTCGAGGACGGACCAGTACGAAAGGAGTCGCTATCGGCGCAGGTGTCGCCCTCTAGGTCGACGGTAGACCGGGGGTTGCGGTCGCTCGAGAGCCACGGTCTCGTCAAGCGTGTCGACGGCGAGTATCGCCTCACGGCCGTGGGTCGCGTGCTCCTGAGCGAGTACGACCGGTACACCGCCAGCGTGGCGGCGGTACTCGACGCCGAACCCGTCCTCTCGGCGGTCCCGGGCGAGGTCGACCTCCCGGCGGACCTGTTCGTCGGTGCCACCGTGTTCGCCCCCAGTCCCACCGACCCATACGGGCCGCTGGAGCACGGCATCGCCAGCGTCGCGCGGGCCGACCGCGTCAGGTCGCTCGTGACCACGCCGCTGACCCGCTACGCGGAACTGTTCGAGGGAGGTCTCCTGCCGACGGACGGAAGCGCTTCTATCTGTCTGGCCAGCGATGCGATCGGGAAACTGGTGGCCGAGCGACCGACGTGGTTCGAGACGGCCATCGACCGGCCGGACGTCGCGGTCCTCGAGGTACCGGCGGAGCCACCGTTCACCCTCGCACTCGTGGAGGACGACGGGACACGGTCGGTCACGTTCGCGGTGTTCGACGACCACGGCGTCAGTGCCGGGCTGACCAACGACAGCCCCGGGGCGGTGGAGTGGGCCGACACGTTCCTCGAGGACTGGTGTGGGGACGCGACCACCGTCTCGCCTCCGGAACGCTGAACTCGGCCGGGTGTGACCCCCCGGTGTGTTCCCTCGTATCGAGTACGTCGACTGGATCCTCCCGCGCATCGAGCGGGCGGGTCACGACCTGGCCTCGTCCGACCTCCACCCGGAGGGGCCGGCGGACCCCGGGCGCGTCGTCCCGGCACGACTCGCCGACCGCGAGACCCCCGAGTGCACCCTCCGGTCGCTCGTGGCCGAGGAGTACGGCGTCACGAGGGACCGGGTCCTCGTGACCGCGGGGACGTCCTCCGCGAACCTGCTGGCCGCGGCCACCGCGCTTGACCTGCAGGTGGCCGACGACGACGCGGAGGACCGACCCGAGACGCCCGAATCGGGGTCGGTGCTCGTGGAGAAACCCGGGTACGAACCGCACGTCGCCACACCCCGGGGACTCGGGGCGAACGTGGACCGCTTCCTCCGCCGTGCAGAGGCGGGATACGACCTGGAGCCGGACCGCATCGAGGCGGCGATGCGGAGCGACACCACGCTGGTGACGGTCTCGAACCGACACAATCCGAGCGGCCGCCGCGTGGACCGGCCGCGACTGGCCGAGTGTGCGGCCGTGGCGCGAGCGAACGCCGCTCGCCTCCTCGTCGACGAGGTGTACGCCCCCTACGGGCGTCGGACGGTGGACGGGGACGGCTACGCGTTCGGGGGCCCGACCGCCGCGGGCATCGAGGGGACCGTGACCACCGGGTCGCTCACGAAGTTCCTCGGGTTCGGCACCCTCCGAATCGGGTGGCTCGTCGCGGACGAGGCGTTCGTCGAGCGTGCGCGCGAGATATCGGTCCACCTCTCGGACGTGGCCCGGCCGTCCAGACTGCTCGGGCGGCGAGCACTGGCGGCCGCCCCGGAGCTCGGCGACGACGCCCGCGAGCGCTGCATCAGGAACGCGGAGTTGCTCTCGACGTTCGTGGACGACCACGACCACCTGACCGCGACCACGTTCGAGGGGTGTCCGTTCGCGTTCGTCGAGAGCACCCGCGAGGGAGTCGACGGCGACGCGCTGGCCGAGGCGGCCGAGGCGGCCGACGTCCTCGTCGCGCCGGGTCGGTTCTTCGGTGCCCCGTCTGGGGTCCGTGTCGCGCTCGGGCGACCGACCGAGGACGCAAAGGTGGGACTGGCCGCCTTCGCTGCGTCCACCGTGGACCTGTAGGGTGTGAGAAGGCACGCTCGGTCACGCCGTTCACGGGTCCCTGGCCCTCCATGTTCACCACACCGAGGCGTCTCACTCCGTTCGACGCCTCGCAGCTCGCGTTCACGTGGCCTCGCTCCACTTCGACCACGCAGGTGACCACTTTTAAGACCGGGCCGCTCCACCGGAACTTCCATGGAAGGCGAGATGCAGGAGATTACGAACCTCGTGGGGCGCGAGGTCTACTCCAACAACGGCGTGTTCGTCGGCGAGGTTGAGGACATCCAGCTCGACCTCGACCGCGAGTCGGTGACGGGACTGGCGCTGACCGAGCTCAACTACGACCTGTTCCACGACAAGGCCGCGGGGTCGCGGGGCATCATCCTGCCGTACCGGTGGGTGCGCTCGGTCGGCGACATCGTCCTCGTCAACGACATCGTCGAGCGGATGCGAGAGCCAGACGAGGACGAGGAGGTCTGAGGCCGGCTCAGCGCTCGTCGTCGGGCACGTAGCGGCGGTCCTCGCCACCGACGTACCGGGCGCGTGGCCGAACGATGCGGTTGTTCACGAGTTGTTCCAGGGCGTGGGCGGTCCAGCCACCGGCACGGCCCACCGCGAACGTCGCGGTGAACAGTTCTCGCGGGATGCCGATGCCCGCGTGCAGGACCGCGGTGTAGAACTCGACGTTCGTGTCGAGTCGGTGGTCCGGCTTGTGCTCGCGCAGGAGGTCGCGGGCGACGGACTCGAACTCGGTCGTGCTGTCGAAGAACCCCGAGTCGTCCCCCTCATAGAACTGTTCGGCGGCCGTCGAGAGCACGGCTGCCCGCGGGTCCCGGACCCGGTAGACGCGGTGGCCGAAGCCCATCAGTCGCTCGCCGGCGTCGAGGCGTTCGCGGACCCAGCCCTTAGGGTCGCCGGAGTCGTGGACGGCCTCCAGCATGTCGAGGACCGGCCCCGGCGCGCCGCCGTGGAGCGGTCCCTTCAGCGCGCCGATGGCGCCCGTCACGCCAGAGATGACGTCGGACTCCGTGGAGACGATGGCTCTCGCGGTGAACGTCGAGGCGTTGAACCCGTGGTCCACGACGGCGTTCAGGTACGTCTCGATACCTCTGACCGCCCGCTCGGATGGCACCTCGCCCGTCAGCATCCGGAGGTAGTCGGCCGCGTGCCGAAGGTCGGAGTCGGGCGCGAGTGGCTCCTCGCCCTCGCGGTAGCGCCAGTACGCGGCCGCCGCCGTCGGGAAGACCGCGACGGCCCGGATTGCGTCCGCTTCGGGGTCACCGTCGTCGTGGTCGATGTGGGCGGCGCCCGCGGCGGCACGGAGGGCGTCCATCGCGTCGCCACCGGCTTCGACCGTCGCACGGACGGCGGCGAGTGCTTCCTCCGGAAGCGCTCGGTTCGACGCGAGGTCGGCGCGGAGTGATTCGCGCTCCCGTGGCGTGGGGAGACGGTCCTCGTAAAGCAGGAACAGCGTCTCCTCGAACGTCGCCCGGGTGGCGAGTTCGTCGACCGGGAACCCCGCGATGACGAGCTCACCGGCCTCGCCGTCGATGCGCGAGAGGCGGGTCTCACCGGCGACCACACCCTCCAGTCCGGGTCGGTAGTCGTCGTCTGCGTCTGTCACAGCAGCACTGGGACCGGTCCCGGCTT
>Ga0207797_1003431_pt1 | contig 10505 bp, 12 predicted proteins | sample PRCRCaboRojoPR_6_FD_187275 | JGI IMG/M metagenome (GOLD analysis project Ga0207797, IMG submission 187275) | Marine sediment microbial community from Cabo Rojo, Puerto Rico - PR CR 10% Liquid 1 (SPAdes) | ecosystem: Environmental > Aquatic > Marine > Coastal > Sediment | place: Cabo Rojo, Puerto... | reverse complement strand
CCCCCCCCCACCGTTGGTACTCCTTCCTCGAGGCTCGACCGCGACGCCTGAGCAAGCGGTTTGCGTCCCGGGGCCGCATATATAATATAATGGTCAGGCTCATCGCGGCCTTCGAGGACCGGGTCCTCGAATTCGCCGACGCCAGCGGTTCCTGGGCGGTCAGGTCGCTCCTCGGGGGGCACCGCATGGAGGCGGTGGCGGCCCACAGGGACGACCCCCAACGGCTGCTCGTCGGAACCCGGGAGGCTGGCCTCCACCGGAGTGCCGAGGGCGGGGAATCGTGGGAGCGTGTCGGAAACGAGGTCGTCGGCGAGCACGTGCGCACCATCGCGAGCGATCCGTCGGACCCCGACCGGTTCTACGCCGGCACGGAGCCGAGCCGCGTCTACACGACGGCGGACGGGGGCACCACCTGGACCCATCTGGACGGGCTCGCTGACCTGCCCTCGGCCGACACCTGGGCCTTCCCGCCCCGGCCGTCGACCCACCACGTTCGCTGGATCGAGGTCGACCCCAGCGATCCGTCCACGCTGTACGTCGCTGTCGAGGCCGGCGCACTCCTCCGGTCGTTCGATGGCGGCGAGACGTGGGTTGACCGCGTTCCCTCCGGCCCTCGGGACACGCATTCGATGGCCACGCATCCGGAGGAACCGGGGCGAGCGTGGGCTGCGGCGGGAGACGGGTTCGCCGTGAGCCAAGACGGCGGGGACACCTGGACGTTCCAGGAAGAGGGGTTAGACCACCGATACTGCTGGAGCGTGGTCCTCGACCCCGGCGATCCAGAACGGGCGCTGCTGTCCGCCGCCTCCGGGGCACGACGGGCGCACACTTCGACCGCGGCCGAGTCCTACGTCTACCGGTGGGCCGGCGCTGATGCCGATTCGTGGGAACTCGCAGGAGCGGGGCTTCCCCACGGAGACGGCATGTTGCGCCCGGTCATTGGCACCGGCACGGAAGCCGACGATGCGTGGCTCGTCACGAACCTGGGCGTCTGGGAGACTGCCGATTTCGGGTCGGAGTGGCAGTCGGTCTCGATCCCGTGGCCTGAGGCACTCGAGTCACAGACAGTGCGCGGGCTCACGGTCCTTCCATAACCCGCTCACGACAGAAGCCGGGTGCTATTCGTCCTCTGCGGATCTCGCCTGGGAGAGGGCGAGTTCCTCGCGCCGCTCGGCGGCCTCCAGGTACTCCGAGAGCAGATCGGGGAACTCCCGACCACGCATGTACCGCAGGCCGAAGTCCTCGGCCCAATTAATAATGCCCTGGTCCTCGGTCACGACGCCGGCCTCGAGTTCGCGGGCGAGGATGAGCAGATCGAAGTCCTCCTTGGAGTCGAGGATGCCCTGGCGGAGGGTGCGGCGGTACTTGTCCCGCAGATCCGCGATCACCTGGTCGGTCTGGGTCTTGTGATCGTGGTCCTCGAGGTACTCGTCTTCTGCCTCCTGGGCGTCCCGCACGGCGCGCTCGGAGATCCGCAGCCCGCGGTTGACCCGGTCCGACATCTCGTGGACGAACTCGTAGACGACCTCCGCCGGGATCATGACCTCGAAGTGAGCCGGATTCTTCCGGATGATCCAGGTGTTGATCTTCGAGTAGATCTCCTCGTCGACGTCGCGGTCGGCCAGCATGGTGGTCAGCTCCTCGTGGATCGAGGGCGGCATGTAACAGGAGATGCCCAACTCGAGTTTGGCGTCCGCGATGAGGTCCATGAACCGGGCCAACGCCGCCTCGATGTCCTCGTCCTCCGCCCTGATCTCGTCCGTGATGAAGACGGACGTGTCGAGGACGAACCGCTGTTTCAACGGGAGCTCCTCGGCCATCACCGGAGATAACGCCTCCGCGCTTAAATAGGGTGCCCCACGACGGCTCCGCCCCCGCCCGGTCTCGATCGCCGAGTGCCGCGGGCGACCCTCGTCCGCTCTCGGTGACGGGGTGACCGCTTTGTACGGGGCGCGCGTATCGGTACACATGGACCGGGCCGCCCGCCTCGGCGTCGACGAGGACGAGTTGGAGGAGGTCCTGGAGCATTTCACCCGGGCGACCTACGAGGGCCGGACCTACCAGCACCTCTCCTCGAGCTTCCGCGGGATCGAGCGTGGGACCGTGCTCCTCGGGGACGTCGTCGTGCGCGGCTTCCCTAGCATCCCCCGCGTGCTGGTTCTGGAAACCGGGATCCCGGCCTACTTCGACGGCCCGCTGGCCATCGAGGAGAAGCTGAACGGGTACAACGTCCGCATCGCCGACGTGGACGGCGTGCTCGCGTTCACCCGCGGCGGCCACGTCTGTCCCTACACGACCCAGGTGGCCCGGGAGCGAATGGCCCTGGAGCCATTCTTCCAGGCCCACCCGGAGGCGATGCTGTGTGCGGAGTTCGTCGGTCCTGAGAACCCGTACACCGCCCACGAATACCCCGAGGTCGATTCGGTCGGGAGCCGGATCTTCGATGTCAGGGACCGGGAGACTGGTACGCCGATGCCGGTCGAGCGACGCCGCGAGGTCCTGGATCGATTCGACCTGCCACAACCCGACTGGTTCGGCATCCACGACCCCGAGGCGGCGGTCGCGGTCGTCGAAGAAACAATCGAGACCCTCGCGGACCGGGGCCGCGAGGGCGTCGTCATGCAATCGGTCGACGGGCGGGACATGCTCAAGTACACGACCGGGGTCCAGCACCGGAAGGACCTGGCCTTCGCCCTATCACTTCCCTTCGATTACGGCCGCGACTTCCTGTTCTCGCGGCTCATCCGCGAGGGGTTCCAGGCCGTGGAGTTCGAGGAGAGCGAGGCCGAAATACGGGAGCGGGCCCACGGCCTCGGCGAAGCCATCCTCGAACCCATGGTGGCGACGATCCGGGCCGTCCGGGCCGGGGAGCCCGTCGGCGAGCGACACACGATCCGGGCCAGTCCCGAGGCCGTCGAGGGCCTCCTCGACCATCTGGCCGCCCAGGGCATCACGATCGAGATCGAGGCCGAGCGGACGGTGGACGAGGACCGCGTCGTCGAGTTCGTGAAGATCTCGAACGCCACGCGGGACAAGGTCGAGTACTTCCTCGAGGGCGGCACCATCGACGAGTGATGGGCCGGACCCTGGCGCCAACGCTCAGCCCCGGACGAGCCAGGGGTGCGGCGAGCACAAGACGTTTTTCCGTCCGCGGGGTACCCCGCACCGATGGAGGACTTCGCGGTCGTCGGGATGGGGCCTCCCGGCTCGCAGTTCGCCCGCCGGGCAGCCGACGCAGGCTACGATGTCGTCGGGTTCGAGCGCGGGGAGGTGGGCTCGCCGCTTGCCTGCTCGGGGCACGTGAGCCTGGATATCTGGGACTACCTCCCGGCCGACGCGCCAGCGAATCTGCGGCAGAACGAGATCCGGGGCGCGCGGTTCAGGCTCGGCGGTCCGGACGCGAGCGCCTACCCGTTCTACAAGGAGACCCCGGTCTCGAACGTGATCGATCGGGTGGGCCTGGACCGGACCCTCGCGGACCTCGCCGCCGCAGCCGGGGCCGATGTCCGGGAGCACCACGTCGTCTCCGAGATCGAGGAGCTGTCCGACCGCGTGCGGCTCTCGGTAACGGGGCCTGACGGGCCGACGACCGTGGAGGCGAAGATGGTGGTCGGGGCCGATGGCCCGCAGTCGACCGTACGCAGGCAGTTGGGCCTCCCGGAACCCGACGAGCAGCTCAGCGGGGTCCTGGTCCACGTGGAGGAACCGGACGAGGGCGATTTCGTGGACGTCCACCTCACCGTCCCGACCTTTTTCGCCTGGCGGATCCCCCGGGGGCGGGCAGGCGTCGAGTACGGACTCGCAACCCCGCAATCGTTGGACGCGATGGGCCGTCTGGATGAGTTGCTCGCAGCGTATCGTGCCGAACCCGCCGCCCGCTTCGCTGGTTCGATCCCCATCGGTCCGCCCGAGACCGTTTCGAGCCGTCGCGGATTCCTGCTCGGCGATGCGGCGGCCCAGACCAAGCCCTTCACCGGCGGGGGGATACTCTACGGCCTCCGCTCGGCCGAAATCGCGGTCGATGCAGTGGATCCGGACGATCCCGACAGCCTCGCGAAGTACGAGTCCGGCTGGCGTGCGGCCCTGGGCCGCGAGATCGCCCTCGGCTCGCTCATCAGGCGCGGGTATTCGGCGCCGACCCTCATCCAGCGAGCGGGGCTGTGGGCGTTCTCGGGCGAGATCGGGGTCCACATGGACGAGCCCACCTCGCTCTTCTCCCGGGAGCAGGTTCGGGCCCTGTTCCGGTAACCCCGGGCGGGCCAAATCTGGGCGCGCGCAATCACTCGTGTCTACGGACTCGGCCCGCGAGTCTGTCTACGGATTCGGCCCGTGAGTGTGTCTACGGATTCGGCCCGCGAGTTCGTCGATCCTGCGGCCCTTAGTGGGGCCCGACGGGCCTCCGATCGGGAGCTACAGGCCGAGACGATCCAGGATCCGCTGGACGATGTCCCCGTCGGCCGACTCCGGCGACTCGGTCTCGACGACGGACTCCTCGACCGTGATCACCGTGCGCTGGTCGACCTCGTCGGCCGCGATGAGCTCCGCAGATTTGAGATTCGCGAGGGCGGTCTCGAGTTCGTCGATGTCCGCACCGACCTCGGACCGGAGCTCGAAGACCGTCATCCCCTCCTCGTAGCGGTCGGCCAGGGCTTCGAGGACCGCCACCTCCGTATCCGACCGACGGTGGCGGAACTCCCGGCGCACCTTCATACTACCGGGTAGACAACCGGGGTCCTTAGCCGTGTCCCCGAGCGGTAGCCTTTTGCGCATGGCCCGGAAACGGCCGCCAATGGGTCTCAGGTGCTCCCTCCTGGGTCACGCCTTCGGCGACACCGTGACCGAGCGAGACCGGGAGACGCGCGGTGCGGAGGTGGTCATCACCGTCCGCGAGGTACAGCGGTGCAGCCGGTGCGATACCGAACAGGTCATCGCCGAGAACACGGAGGTCAGACACCTGGGGACCGGCGAAAAGGCCTCGAAGTCCGATTCGCAGGCTGCCGCGACAGAACCCTCGGAGTCAGCCTCGTCGGATGCAGCGACAGAACCGTCCGAGCCAGCCTCGCCGGATGCTGCGGCAGATTCGTCCGAGTCAGCCTCGTGGGCCGGTGAACCGGACGCGGGCGCGGCGGACGCGGAGGATGCGACGCCGGTCGAGGAACCGGCAGCCACCTCCGGGGCGGCGAGCGAGACGGAAGGCTCCGAGAGGAGTGACGAACGGCCGGCAGCGACAGGGGACACGTCCACCCCAGCGACGTCGGCGGATTCAGGAGACGAGGGGCCGGTTGGCGAGCACGGGGGCGACGCCGGGGAGACCGATCAGGTGGACGTCTCGAAATACGTCGAATCCGCCGAGGACCCCGACGCCGGGGGCCCGGGCCGAGAGTCCCGCATCCCGGACACGGAACCGGACGATGGGGAGGAGACACCCGAATCTCCCGCCGCGGAGTCGGCGGATACGGAGCCAGAACCGCCGGCTGCCGAATCGGAGGACGTCGAGTTCATCGGCGGGGCGGACGACGACAGCGAGACCGAGTCAGCGGTGGACGGCGAGACCGAGTCGGCCGACGAGCCCGAGCAGGCAGCGGACGCTCCCGACTCGACGCCGGAGGATAGCCCCCCGGCCGCAGGCGAAGAAGAATCCGAGCCAGGAGGCGGCGATATCCTCGCCGAGGGTGAGGAAACCGAGCCGGCAAGCGACGACAGGCGAAGCGGCACAGCGGCTGCTGCGTCTCCCGAGGAGGAGCCGGAAGGGGACGACGAGCCGCCGGAGGACGACGCAATCATCCTCGACAACGACGAGGGCAAGGCGGCCAGGGAGTCTGACGTCGGCCGCCGCGAGCTGGCGGGGACCGGTAACATGTTCGACCCGTCGGCGCCGGAGGGGGAGGGAGCCGAAGGGGGTACCGACGCGGACCGGTCCGCAGGCTCGGGCCACGATGCCGAGGCCTGGCCCGGAACCGAACAGGAATCGCCGAGAGACGAGGAGGACCGCAGGGGAGAAAGCGAGGAGCCCGTCGAATGGCCCGACACCGAGCGCTCCGAGGACGAGGCCGCGGCCGACTCGTCCTTCCAGTTCGGCCGTGACCTACAGGGCGGTGACGAGCCCGAATCCAGAGAGAATCCCTCCGGGCTCACGAGCGAAGGCCCGGTCGACGTGGTCGGCGAGGACGAGGACCCGCCGCAATCGGTCGAATGCCCGGAATGCGGGTACACCACGGAAGGCGTCGGCTCCTCCCTGCGGGCAGGGGATATCTGCCCGGAATGTCACCGGGGCTACCTGGCCGAACGGCGTTGACGAAGCAGTTTTACCCGTCGGGCTGTTTCCGTGGCCCATGAAGGAGTACAAGATGCGCCGGGGCGAGTACCTCGAAGAGCGCGTCCCCGACCTGAAAGGGACGGTCGAGGAGTACTTCGGGCCCGTGACCGGTACCGAGGAGTTCCAGGGCGTGGAGATGTACGTCGTCGAGGACCCCGACAACCCCGTCTTCGAGCGGATCCTGGTCGGCAAGTCCTCCTACGGCTCGAAGAAGGACAAGCTGGCCGTCCACTTCGAGGAGCGCGACGCCGAGGAAGTCATCGCGGCAGGGGAAGCCGACGCGGCCGCCGAAGCGGTCGATCTGAAAAACGACTTCCTGCTCGAGGCCACTGGTCGCGACGCGAAATCCCGCCGCGATTCGATGAAGCGGACGGTCGAGAAGTCAGAAGACGTGCCGGATGACGTCTAACGGTTGAGTTTCTCGCGGCTGATCCCCACTCCGCCCGGCGTGACGATGAGCTGGTCGTCCCCCTTCTGGACGATGTCGCCGCCGACCTCCTTGGCGGTTTGACGGAGCTCGTCGATCACGTGTTCGGTCGTTCGGTCCTCCGTGCGCAGCCGGGTGATGTCCGCGATCACGATGTCACCGTCGTAGACGGCGTCTTTGATCGCGATCACGTCTTCCTGCCCGTCGATTTCGGCGATCTGGATCTGCATCCGGGAGTCCACCTCGGCTGCCACGTCGTCCAGGTCGAGTTCCACGTAATCCCCGGTGGTCTTCTCCTTCCCGCCGAGGATGCGGTCCATGAATCCCATAGGAAGTCGAACCCGCTGTGTGGCCAATAGTTTTTCCCTCCCGGCCGTCAGGTGTCCTACGGTCGGCATACACGATCCGCATGTGTCCACACGTGCAACCGCCCCGAGGGACGGTCAGATATCGAACTCGTAGAGTTCGTCGCCGACGTGGTGTATCGAGCGCACCACCTTCCCCTGCTCGCCCACCATGTCCGTGCCGTCGGTGAGCGCCTCGCCGATCGCGAGGGCCTTCCCATGTGCCTCCTCGACGATCACCACCAGGTCGCCCTCGGAGATGTCCTCGTCGGCCTCGGTGATCCCGGGCCGCATCACGTCCGCGCCATCGCTCACGAAGGAGATGGCCCCCGTATCAACGGTCACCAGCGAGCGGGTCGGTTCGAACGCGTTTGCGCCCCGGACAGTGACGAACGGCCGCGCTGCCGGATACCAGACCAGCGGCTCCCCGTCGACGAGGGCAACGTCGAAGTCCTCGTCGGCCAACTCCACCAGTTCCATCGTCTCCGCCTCGAGGTCGATACCCAGCCTATCGGCGAGGGCGTCGCGGACGGTCCGCACCTCGTCGCTCCGGAGATGATGGCGGGAAGAGACCTGCATGTGCCCTGCTGGGGCGGGTCGGGGGATAAATCGACCGCTCCAGGCCGGACTCCCGCACACCCGGTCCTGGCCGACACCGACCAAACCGCTAAGGGGGTCGCCACGGTAGGCCCAAACATGGGCCCGGACCGGGCCGGTCGCACGGTGACCTGTATCGCGTGCGGGGAGGAGGTCCCACGCGAAGGGGCACGCGAGTACGACAAATACGGCGACCGGTGGGACCGGGACGGGAAAACCTTCGAGTACTTCTGCAAAGCCTGTTTCCGCGACTTGGTGAAACAGCCGCGGTCAGGCCTCGAAGACGACCTCGAGGCCGCCGGCGCTGGCCAGGTCCCGGACACGATCTTCTTCGAGCTGTTTCTGTCGGCCGGCGAAGACGTCGAGAACGAGCCGGAATGACGCCAATAGGACTAACTGCGGGAATCGAGTAGGGACATCCATGTCGAAGGACCAGCAGGCCGCCGCGGGCACCGCCGAGGGGCAGGGTCCCGTCGAGATCGGCCCCGAGCTCGCCCGGCAGCTCGAGAACAAACGCGAGGACCTCTTCGAGAAGTTCGAGATCCCGGAGGGCTTCCCCGACGCGGTCATGGAGGAAGCCGAGGCGATCACGACCGACGTCGGCTCCGAGATCGAGGCGGAGCTCGGCAAGCGCGCCGACCTCCGGGAGAAGACGACATGGACTACCGACCCCATCGACGCCCAGGACTTCGACGACGCCATCTCCATCGAGGAGCGAGACGACGAATACGTCCTCTGGGTGCACATCGCTGATGTCACCCACTACGTGAGTCCAGACACCGAGATGTGGGCCGAAGCCATCCGGCGCGGAAACACCGTCTACCTCCCCGCACACACGGTCCACATGCTTCCCGCGGTCCTGGCCGAGACGGTGTGTTCGCTCGTCCCCGAGGAGGACCGGCTCGCCCACACCGTCGAGATGCACCTCGACAAAGAGACGCTGAGCTACGACGAGGTCGACATATACAAGTCCGTCATCAACAGCGACGAGCGGCTCACGTACACCCAGGCCGAAGACCGCCTGGAAGACCCGCAGGCCCCGCTGCACGACGAGATCTCGCTTGTCTGGGAGGTTGCCGACCGCCTCCACGAACAGCGCAAGGAGGACGGCTCGCTGGTCCTGAACCCACGGCGGGACCGCGCCCACACGATCATCGAGGAGTCGATGCTCAAGGCGAACAAGGCGGTGACACACGTCCTGATGTGGAACCGGGGCGTCGAGGCCGTCTATCGGGTCCACCCACAGCCCAGCCCCGACGAGTGGGACGAAGCCCTGCGAGAGATCCAGGAACTGGAGGGAGTCTCGATCCCGGGTGACTCCTGGGACGATCCGCGCAAGGCCGTAAACGCCACCTTGGAGCAGGCCCCGGATCGACAGCTGGGCAAGATCCAGTGGGCCGTGATGAAGGTGATGCCCCGTGCGAAGTACATGAACGACCCCTTCGGCGGCCACCACGCCCTCAACTTCGAGATCTACGGGCATTTCACCAGTCCCATCCGCCGGATGTCCGATCTGGTCAATCATTGGATCGTCTATCAGAACGACGTCCCGGAGAACCTCGTCGAACTCTGCGACCGGGCCTCTGAGCGCCAGAAAGCCGCCGAACAGGCCGAACGGGAGTACAAGCAGTTCTTAGAGGAGGTCGGGCTGGACCCCCACGCCGTGAACAACCGCGGCCTGGAAGTCACCGAAGACGCGGTCCCCGAGGACTGAGCCGGACGAGTCACCCCGTTCTCACGTCATCGCCGGGACGAGCAGGCCGACCGCCAGGAAGAGATTCGTCCCCAGGATCCAGAGCACGTTGTCGCGGAGGGCAACGACCGGGACGGGCCCTGTCGGGTCCGCGACGGTCCACCGAACCGGCCGGACAAGCAACGCGGAGGGTACCACGCCGAGCAGCGCCGTCGCGGGAAACGGCCCCACGAGCCATCCTGCCACGATCGATCCCGGAACCCCGAGAGCGGCCGCCGAATAGACCACGGCAGCCGACGGGCGTCCCAATCGGTGGACGAGGTTGGCTCGCCCGCCCTGCCGGTCGGCCGCCTGGTCAGGGAACTCGTTGAGGAGCAGGAGATTGAAGGTCAAGAGGGTCGCCGGGAGCGCCGCCACGACCATCGGCGAGGTCAGGTGCCCCACCTGTACCAGCGCAGTCCCGAGGACCGGGAGGCCCCCCAGACCGAGCCCCGCGAAGAGTTCCCCGAGCCCGTAGCGGGCGAGATGGCTCGTATAAAACAAGACACTGATCGCCCCGAGGACCAGGATCGGCACCAGGACGAGACCCACCGTCACCAGGAAGTAGCCGCCCACGATCGCTCCGATCCCGGCCGTAGCGAGTGCCAGCCGCCGGGCAGCCTCGGGCTCGAGCTCCGCCTCCGGGAGCGTCTTCGAGCCCCCGCTGAACGGGGTGGGGTCGGTCTCGAAATCCACGCCGGAATGGTAGTCCCGGTACTCGTTCCGTGCGTTGACCGAGACGTGCAACGAGACCAACCCCACGAACGCCATGGCCGTCGCGAGAGCATCGAAGGCGCCCGAGACGGCGGCCGCCGCCGCACCCAGCACCACCAGCGTCACCGGCAGCGTGAGGAAGGGTGCTCTCGCCACTCGCATGTACGCCGCAACTCGTTCGGTCCCCGACGTGGTCTGCATGCGCCCGCGTAGCCCGCGGGCGCGATTAATGATTGGGGTCCGCAAGCGGGCGAACGGACCTCGGGCTCCGGAGAGAGCTGGATGGACCTACGGGTCCACATGTCGGCACATGGATCACGGGTCCACATGTCGGCACATGGATCACGGGTCCACAGGCCGACGGATGAATTACTC
>Ga0207797_1003430_pt1 | contig 10507 bp, 6 predicted proteins | sample PRCRCaboRojoPR_6_FD_187275 | JGI IMG/M metagenome (GOLD analysis project Ga0207797, IMG submission 187275) | Marine sediment microbial community from Cabo Rojo, Puerto Rico - PR CR 10% Liquid 1 (SPAdes) | ecosystem: Environmental > Aquatic > Marine > Coastal > Sediment | place: Cabo Rojo, Puerto... | reverse complement strand
ATTTTCCACCATTCGGTCTCGTCGATAAAATCCATGTAATAAACCATTTCCAACTGTTGCTGCATATTGGCATCGGGATCGTACCCGCCCTTGTCCGGTGCAAAAGTATGGAAAAAACCTTGTGTCGAGAAACCTCCGGCTGTAAAGATTTCCCAGGCACCGTAGCGGAGCCAGTTATCATCTTTGGTCCAGCCCGCATAGGCGTATTCACCATTGACGACCGGTTTTTCGAAGATGCGATCTCGTTCAATTAGTTGATGAAAATCCGGTGATTGCTGCATGATAAAACCAAACCAATCATCATACCCGAATTCTCGGCTGGACCGAGTGTTGCCGCCGGGGTGAAATGTAATCGGGTGATTGTATGGATCCGCGTTATGCACGACACGACCGTGATGACGCCATACATCAGCCGTCAAGCCAAAATCAGAATAAATTTCGCTATTTTCACCGGAAATGCACCAGAAAACGTTATAAGCGGCAAATCGTGCTACAAGATATTTCGCAAAGATATCAAATTGCTCCTGAGAAAATTTGACAAATTCCTGGGCCCAGGTGAAAAAGATAACCGGCACAACGCCTTTTGAGTTCATGTATTCGATTTTACGATCCATCCACTGGAAATATCCCGGATTTAAATTATTATAATCTTTGCCTTCATAGAACAATTCGAATACCGGCCCGCCTTCATTGCTCCAGAACGCATCACCGTTGATATAACTGACAACGATACTTTGAACCGCATTGTACCCCTGTTCGACTCGCATGTCGATATACTCTTTGAAACGGCCTTCATAGGGAAACAAATCCGTAAAAAGCCGCCAGGATGTTTCGCCTTTCCATAGCCAGGGGGTGCCGTCTTTATGCATAAACTTGTACGGATCATCCGGATTTACACAAATATAACCCTTGTTATCAGAAGCAACGCATTCAAAAGATCCTGATTTATCGAACTCGGCTGTCGGACCGTTAATGGTATACGTCCAGGTGCCAACTTCTGTTGGTGACATTCTCACTTTCCAAATATTTCCGCCGTTCCAAAACCCATCGATTTGAATGGTTTGGGTCGGTCCCTGAAAAGTGCCTCGAACTCTTACATCTTTGTACCTGTTTCCGCTCACATTCGAAGCAACGATAGGCACTTCAAAAACATCGTATTTCGGAACCTGATCCGATATTGCCTCTCCTGTTTGGAATGTGGACTGAAAAGGTATGCCCATCTGGTTACCGAATTGGTCTTTTAATGTCTCATCAACAGAGATTGTATAAGACGTATTCGGTGAAAGAAATTCCTGCAATTCATAGTAAAGTGTTTTTCCGATCACTTTGATACTCCCCTGCACCGCAGGTGTAAGATTGAACGCATTTTTAGCGGACTCGTGATCAAAACTCTCGGAAATATTGACGGCAATATAACTGTCGAGAGGATTGTCCTGTGAATTATCACTTGGTGTAACACTGACAACCTCTGGTGGTGTGTTATCCTCATTTCGATAGAATTTGAAATTTGAAAAGGTAATGTACTTTGGCGTTTGCATACTAAAGCCTTTTGTGTGCTCCTGGCCGTACATGCTTTCACCCGAACCAATACACATGCTGTGATAAGGAGGATCGTATTCCACACCGAACGAGCTGTAATCGCAGTGTGCCAGCAACTCGCCATCTATATAATAATACATGTGGCCCTGGCCCCACACAAGCTCAACGTGATAGACATGATCTTTCTGCCAATCAACGGGACCGTATTCGAGTTCAAACGCGTGGGGATCGTTGTCGTAACCGCCACTGAAAGCTGAGATGTTGGCTCGAAACCGACCGTGTTTCCATTTCCATCGATCACCGTACACGTATCCAAACAGATGCAGCAGCACCTTGTACGGATTGTGCCATTGGCGCACGCCGTTAAAGTATTTGCCAAGCCAGTCATCATTGGGATCGCGGTCCCACATGTTAAACAATGTATAATGCACGTCTGTGGCATCTTCTATGAATTTGCCATCATAATAGCGCCTGTTTTCAAAAACTTCGTTGCTGGCATACAATCCCTGTACGTCAAACTCAATTTTTCCATACGGGCAGGTTTCGATGTGATATTTAATAAAATCAAAGCGGGATAGTGTTTTCCATCCCTGGCTTGTGAACTGTCCTCCGCGAACCTCATCACCAACGGTGGTACCGTCTGTTAACGGATCGTCTATTTCCAAAACATATTCTGCATGCACTGTTCCGAAAGAACCAATTGCGAAAAGAAAGAGAACAGAAATTGATAAAAATAATAATTTTGAATCGATTTTTTTCATGGCATACTCCTTAGATGTTATATTCTAAGCGCAATCAAGCAAACTCCTTGCCATTTAATTTATGAATAAAGATGGATGTGTTAAGAGTATCTATAGTGCGTCAGAAACATCAAAAGGCTAAAATTTTGGTATAAATGTTCAAAATTAACGCGATGAATATCCGGATCCTGTTCTGAAGAATTGGGGGTGAAAAGTTGATATTTAGAATAAAATTAGTGCTTTATGCAAATATGAACATCTATTTCGTTATGGATAAATATCTCCCCAAGATGTACACTTTATGTCCAACTAAAAATCTTTAGTGAGGATTTGAGTAAACACAAATTGCGTAATAAATAAATAAATTCAAGGCTGTATTGCTATAGCTCTATCATAATTTACTATAAATAAAGTGAAAACAATTGTCTGAGAATAAGCAGTGAATGCAGCTGGCAGCACTTAAAAATTGGCAAAATATTTGTATAAACATTTTTGTCAATAGAAATTAATAATTAACAGTGAGTTTAGAACAATGAAAAAGAAAATTATCTTTATATTATTTTTTGTCCTTCTTTCTCTGAGTATTTCAGAAACCGTTTCAGCTAATCCTCCCAAATGGGCCAGTGAACAACTCTATTTACGTTCTCTTGCCGAACAGGGTATTCGTGAAACGCAGGAATGGCAGGTTCATAATGGCTCTATCTTTCCCTATCTGAATATCTGGAAGCTGGATGATGAGGTTGAAATATTCTATTTCTGGCTGCACTATTATTTTTTGACCGGAGATGAATCGGTTTACAAGAGTGTGAAAGATGTAACCCTTTCTTATATAAACCGGGCTCTTTACAAATTTGACCACGGTTATTATGGGGAGTCATTTTTTGATACCGAGCATACGCTTGAAGGAATGATTACGTTGGCAAATTTAGTCTGGGCCAAGCCAGACGATCAACAAATCGTAGCCGCCCTGGAAGATGTTGTTGAGCATTGCGGCAACTGGGTTTCAGATTGTGAGCCGTGGTTCAATGAAGAAACCGGCCACATGCGAAGTTTATCTCTTGGCACTCAGGAAGTGTTGACGAATTGTAATGAGGCTGTGGATTGGGTGTTTAATTTGCAGTTTGTTAAAATGGCGCTGGCTGCCTATTACGCCACAGAAAAAACACGTTATTATGACTGGGCTCAAGTCTATCTTGATGGCTGGATACAGACTATTGAAAAAAATGAGCAGCAAAATGGCTATTATGTGCTCCCCAGTTCTGTGGATCCGTACACCGGCAAAATCGCACCTTATTCAAACACCTGGTATTGTTCCGCATTTGGTCCGGGGTGGGGCTGGAGTGAAAAAGGAAATAACGCCAACCGTGATATCCGCGGCGCATTTATTGATTTTTACAGATTCAGCGGAGAAAAGAAATATTTGGAATCTGTTAAAAAGCAAATCCAAACACTTTTTGATAATGGGGTGCCTTATCAGCCGGCACATTATTTTGACGGACAAAACTGGATCACGGCAAATGATAAAGTGACCGCGCGAATGGGAGTGCAAACAAGTTTATTTAATGACACTGTTGATACGGCTTTTGATAATTATATCCAAACCTGGTATGAATATTTGAGATATCCATATCCTGAAATGCATTTATGGTCGTTTCGAAAATATGGCGGATCAGAAAAGATTGACGAAATTCAAAGCTATGCCATTCACGGGGCAGAGCGACAGTTGAGCAAACTAAAAACACTGACGCAACTCCCAAGTGATCCTGACGATTTTCCAGAAGTCGGTGGTTTATGGGGACTGGCATTTGTTCCATTTGGAGGTATCACTTCTCATCGCGGTGAGATGCCCTGGACTGAAGTGATGTATTTCAAGTCCGACAAGTCGCTCGGTCTCCCTGATGGGGTGGCGGCATTGTTTCAAAACCGAGATGCGGATTATCTGCATTTCTCCGTTTCAAATACCACAAGTACGAGCAAGGAGATTTGGGTAAAAGCCGGATTTTTAGAAAAACAAATAAAAAATGTTTGGATAGACGGTTCTCTGGATAATACAATCGAAAATAATCTGGCACATATTGTGATTCCTCCAGAGACAACGGTTACAGTCAAGATGGAATATTTTGTAAAAGACTCTGTTCCGCCGGCTGCTCCGCAGAACGTGCGGATCATTACAGCACAAAATCAATAAATCAGGTTTCAGTGCATTTCTTTTTGGTTTTTGATAAACAATTATGCAATAATCCATCTTGTTTTGTATATTAGTAGAATTTTGAAAACAAAAGATGCGATTATTGTCACCCAAAATGAGATGTCCAAAGTTCTGCAGCACGCGTAATATTTTAATTGGAATTTTTGCTCTTGCGGCATTCTTGCGATTGTGGGGGGTGAGTTGGGGAATGCCCTATATTTTCCATCCTGATGAACGTTTTATGATTTCCAGGGGGGTGTATTTTTTTAGCGGAGATTTTAATCCCCATCTCTTTATTTATCCGTCTCTGTTGATGTATATTCTATTCCTTTTTAACGGTCTTCAATTTATATTTGCGCGTCTCTTTGGCGCTTTTCCTTCTCTTGAGGAATTTACCAATCTTTACCACAGCGATCCGGCTACATTTTATATTCCTAACAGAGTTGTTATTGTGCTTTTCGCACTATTGTCTATTTATGTGGTCTATAAAATCGCTAATGAAATCACAAACAGGGAAACCGGTTTACTGGCTGCCTCGCTGTTAGCTGTTTTGCCTGTACATGTGATGCATTCGCATTTTGTCACCACCGATGTGCCTTGTCTGGCTTTTGTGCTTTTGTCTTTTTTTTACTCACTGCGAATTATCGATTCAGGCGGGTCCAAAAATTACATTTTAGCCGCTGTTTTTGGGGGACTGGCTGCCAGTATAAAGTATAATGGCGGTATGATTGTTTGCTGTATGATCATGGCACACTGGCTGCGTGTCTGGCAGGAGAATCCGATTCCCTGGCAAGATAAGCTTAAAAGAGTTTTTAGATCGACATTTTCTCCAAAGCTAATCTTTAATTGCTTCTTGTCCGTGCTTGTTTTTATCCTGACTTCTCCCTACGTGATTTTGGACTTTAATTCATTTTTAAACGATTTTTTATTCCAGCTCGCGGTTCAGCGTCGCGGTCACGGATTAATTTTTGTCGGGATCGAGAATAAAATTTTTTACGAGTTATTCGTTGTTTTTAAAAACTGGGGTGGATGGCCCTTTCTCATTCTAATATTTGCCGGGTTGTTGTATTCTTTAAAAAGAGTGAACGCCAAAATATTCTTGTTCCTATTTTGGATCGCGATTTACAGTCTTGCTCTGTTTTCATCCAATGATCTTTTTGTCCGATACACGATTCTGCTCATCCCTTTTGTTACTATCCTGGCGGCGAAATCTGTCTATGAAGGTTTATATGAAAGTAACACGACCTCTGTGAAAGCACTTGCCATTGGTTTGTTTTCAGTTGCTTTTATTTATATGACAATCTTTTCATTTTCTATCTCAAAAAATATGAGCGGAACAGATGCCCGTGTTCAGGCAAAAAAGTGGTTTGAACAAACCGCTGCAAAAGCGGATTCTGTTGGCATTATGCTAAGCGCCACTGGTATGCAAACCCGTGATGATCCACCAATCGATTCAACATATACAATTTATCGCGATCGGTCTTTGGTTAAACTCTTTGAAAAAAATCCTGAATGGATTATGATTTCAAGTTATGATTATGTCGATTACCTGAGAATCGGTGACAAGTTTGATTTTACTCGAGAAAATTACTATGCCTTGAAAGAACTAAGAAATGAAAAGAACGATTATCACCTTGCAAAACGTTTTGATACCTCGCCCAAAATACTGAGCCACGACTTTCTGGGTACATATCCTTTGCATGATATGATGTATCCGTTTTCACAAATTGAAATTTACCAGAGAAAAGAGTGAACTTGCATGTTAATGAATCCACAGATTAAAAATTATATCTTGTTTTCTGTTTTCATTATCATTGTTGCCGTTTTACCGCATCTGAGGCCTGGCAGCGAGGGACTTACTCTTGATGAAGCAGATTACGCTTTGGCTGCGAGGCAGGGCATTGTCGCCAATATGCTCGACAATGATAATACCCGCCATTTACGCCATTATCATGGGCCAGTCGTGCCTTACCTGATCCGATTATCGACTGCAATTTTTGGCGAGAATGAAGCGGCTATTCGTCTTCCAAACAGAATTATAGGTATTTTAACGTGCCTGCTGATTTTCTGGGGATCTATTTATATCGTGGGTAGCAAAGGTGCTATAATCGGATTTTTAGCTGCACTTTCTCTTGCAATAATGCCAACTTTTGTTCAGGTAAGTGGAGTGGCGAACATGCATCCGCTAACGGCATTTCTCATGTTGGTTACCTTTTTTCTTACAGTAAAAACCATTCAAACAGAAAAACCCGTGTTTTTATATATATTGGCAGGTGCATTAGGCATCATGTTGGCGACTATGGAGTATGGTTTTGTTGCTTCCTTTATTGTTGCTGTCGTGTTTTTAATAACAAAAAATCCGTTTTTCTCGCTATATAAATTCAAGCCTAAATTTTCAATTCATGTAATATGGGCTGTCCTCATTGGATTTGGAATATTTTTTATTGTTTGGCCGGCCGGTGTGCTCAAGCTCAATTTGGCACGAAACTTTTGGTACTATCTTCGTTACAGCGAGCACGGTCACCCCATTTTATTTCAAGGTGATGTGGTTCGGCATGTCCCTGGATGGGCTTATATCCACTGGTTCTCAGAAATCGCACCGGTATGGTTGGTGCTATCTGTAACGAGTATCATCTTTTTAATTTTTCTCGTAATTAAACAAAGAAAATTCTTGCCATACCGGATTTTAGGTGTTTACCTCCTCATCCTTTTTATTGTTCTTTTGAGACAGCATATTATGTCTGCCCGTTATGCTATCTATTTGATTCCATTTTTATGTATCGCAATCGGCATACTTTTTTCCTACATTTTAAAAGCAGGCAAAGTTGGTACAGTGCTCGTTGCCGTGTTGGTCGTGGCACAGTTCGCCACGAATTATGAGACGCTCTCTTCATTTGATCGCGGAGATCCGGGTTACCGTCAGGTTGCGCAGTTTCTCAAAAAAGAAGCAGATAAAAAAAACACTATCCTTGCCTGGTATCAGCCTATTTTGAAATTTTATTTGCCCGAGTTTCAAAACACATATAATTACAACAGCGGTGGAGCAAACGAGCAACTGATGAACCGTCTGAAAAAAGGCGAATTTAAATATGTGATTTTTTACCATAACCAAATTCTAAGATGGCCGGAGGATCCGGGTTATTGCTATGTTAAGAAACATTATCAATTGGTTTATACTTTCGAAAAAGGCAAAAAAACTTATTTGTGGTTATACAAATTTCCAAACAACGAGTCTACATCCATGACAACGGAGTCTGATTGATGAGTTTTAAACAAAAATGTCCCAATTGCGGCCAGGAGCTTTATGGCACCTATTTTCTACCCGGCTATAATCAGGAAATCTCATTCGATAACGTCAAATTATCGGTAGTCGTGCCGGTTTATAATGAAAAAGATACAATCGAGATCATTGCAAAATATATTCGAAATGTGAACATAGAAAAAGAGATCATTTTTGTTGATGATTTTTCCACTGACGGGACGCGTGACATTCTCCAGAAAATTGAACAGAATTACGACAATGTAAAAAATGTTTTCCACGAAAGTAACCAGGGCAAGGGTGCAGCGTTGCGCTCCGGTTTCAAGCGAGCCGAGGGTGATATCATTGTCATTCAGGATGCGGACCTGGAATATAATCCAAACGAATATTTCAAACTGGTTGCACCCATCGTGGCAAATCAGGCTGATGTGGTTTACGGCTCACGATTTATCGGTGAAACGCATCGCGTGCTATTTTACTGGCATTCTGTTGGCAACAAATTTCTAACCATGCTGTCCAATATGTTTACCAATGTGAATTTGACGGATATGGAAACATGCTATAAAGTGTTCCGGCGCGAGGTTCTGGATAATATCACAATAAAATCAAACCGTTTTGGATTTGAACCTGAATTTACCGCCAAGATTGCTAAAAATAAGTGGCGTATCTATGAAACGCCGATTCAGTATTATGGCCGGGATTACAGTCAGGGCAAAAAAATTGGCTGGAAAGATGGCATTAGCGCGATTTGGTGCATTTTACGATTTAACGTGTTTGATTAAAAATGCCCACTCCGATTGGACATACCCTGGCCGGTTCTGCTCTGGCTTTGTCCGCTACACAAGCAAAAAGCAGATGGCTTTTGATTTTTATTGTATTTTTTAGCATATTACCTGATCTGGATGTGATTCCAGGGCTTTTTGTGGGTGATGTGAATCGCTATCATCGTCTTTTTTCGCATAGCTTCCTTTTTATAGTAGGAACAGGTTTGGCAGGTGCATGGCTGGCATATAAATTGATTCGTGTTAAATTCACGACAGGCTCGATGTTGTTTGTCGGTGCCGGTCTGTTGCACCTGTTGATGGATATTCTGACATTGGATACAAGGGCACCATTCGGTTGTCCGCTATGGTGGCCATTTTCGGATAAAAGTTTCATTCTTCCGGTAACGCTGTTTCTGGATTTCCATCGCGCTTCTGATGTGAGCGTTTTCTTGCAAAGCATTTTTAATTGGCACAATGCCATGACTGTTGGTATAGAATTTTTGATAACGGTTCCTTTTTTGATATATGCCTGGCACAAACGACGAAAAGCATCCCATGATGAAGGCTGAACAGAAAATTTATTTATCGCTGGTTGTTCCTCTCTTTAATGAAGCAGCGAATGTAAATCTGCTCGCGGAACGTATCTTGTCGGTGATAAAAGATATCGATCGTGCATGCGAAGTCATTTTTATCGATGACGGCAGTACGGACGGCACTCGGGATAAATTACGTCATTTGGCAGGCGAACACCCTGAATTTCATGCAATCCTGTTTCGCGCAAATTTCGGTCAATCTGCTGCCATGGCAGCCGGTTTTGAAGCGTCCCGCGGCGAAGTAGTTGTGGCGATGGATGGTGATCTGCAAAACGATCCGGCCGATATCCCGATTTTGCTCGAAAAGCTCGAGCAAGGTTACGATGTGGTCAGCGGCTGGCGGAAGGACCGTAAGGATAAATTGATTGGCCGCAAAATTCCATCGAAAATCGCCAATCGTCTTATCTGTTCCATTACCGATGTCAACTTGCACGATACGGGCTGTTCCCTCAAAGCCTTTCGCGGCAATGTGCTGCGAAGCATTTCTCTTTACGGGGAAATGCACCGATTTATTCCCGCTTTAATGCGGATGGAAGGCGCCAAAATCGCTGAAATACCGGTGCGTCATCATCCGCGAATTCATGGCTCATCAAAATATAATCTGACACGAACATTTCGGGTACTCATGGACCTGACCACGCTGCGGCTTTTTATGAAGCATTTGCACAATCCGTTGGGATTCTTTGCTGCCTTTTCATTTTTTTGTCTGCTCAGTGGAATGCTTGCCCTGACCGGTATGATTTTTCATTATCAATCACCTGAAAAACTGAATATTCTTATCACAATCGCTGTGATGTTTTTGTCTTCTTCATTTATGTTCATTTTTCTGGGACTTATTGGAAAGATGATTACCAATAGCGGCAGGCGAAAATCATATATCATTGATGGTCACTAATAAATTATGAATAAAATATAACGGTTTATCAAATGAACCAAATTTCGATACCTCATAGAAAAACTCAGGAAGCCACTGTGTCAGTTTCTGTTATTGTAGCCGTGCAGAATCAAAGCAAAACTATTGAATGGCTGGATCATGAATTGCATCAGCTTATGGCTGATTGCGGTCAGACATGTGAAGTCATTTATGTTGATGACGGAAGTACAGATTCAACATGGTCGATTTTGCGGCGACTGCAGAAACAGTCTTCTGATACTCAGCTCATCAAAATGCGAACGGCTTTTGGTGAGGCTTCGGTTCTGGAAGCGGCCCTCGAGCATGCCAAAGGCGATAAGATACTTTTCATAACAGCGCGGGTCGGGGTGCAGCCCCGTGACTTGCGAAAATTGTTGGACCAGCTCGAAAACAATAACGACGTGGTTATCGGTGTGCGGCATCCCCGCCGGGATTCCTATATCAATCGATTTGTCTCACGGCTGTTTAATGCCGCAACAAATGCTATGACAAGATTACGCCTGCATGATAT
>Ga0207797_1003429_pt1 | contig 10510 bp, 9 predicted proteins | sample PRCRCaboRojoPR_6_FD_187275 | JGI IMG/M metagenome (GOLD analysis project Ga0207797, IMG submission 187275) | Marine sediment microbial community from Cabo Rojo, Puerto Rico - PR CR 10% Liquid 1 (SPAdes) | ecosystem: Environmental > Aquatic > Marine > Coastal > Sediment | place: Cabo Rojo, Puerto... | reverse complement strand
TCCTTGATCCTCTGCTCCACGACGGCGCCCTGGTTGTAGCGCCGCCATCCCGACACCACGTGGATGCCCTCGATGTTGGTGAGGATATGAGCGCTGTCGACCACTTCTTAGGTGTCGAGGGTGAGGGTGCCTTCCTCGGGTGTCACGTCTTCCTCGTCATGTCCCACGACCGGCGCCGCATCCTGCACTTCAACGTCACGGCCTCGCCCTCCGCACAGTGGACTGCCCATCAGGTGCGTGAAGCCTTTCCGTACGACACGGCGCCCCGATATCTCCTTCGTGACCGTGACCGCATCTTCGGTGCCGATTTCGTCCGGTGCGTCAGGTCCAGGGGCATCGAAGAAGTCATTACGGCACCGGGCTCGCCTTGGCAAAACCCATTCTGTGAACGCTTGATCGGATCGATCCGCAGAGACTGCCTCGACCACGTCATCATTCTAAACGAAACGCACCTTTTACGGGTTCTTCGTAGCTATGCGTCTTACTACCACGCATCGCGAACACACCGGTCGTTGGACGACGATTGCCCTGAAACGAGGCCCATTGAACCAGCCGAAATGGGGAAGGTGGTTGCCCAACCCCAGGTCGGCGGGCTGCACCACCGGTACAGCCGCCAGCTCGCGGCCTGACGTCCTTTCCCTCACCCGAAGCTTTTTCCCCCCGTGGGTTACACTAGGCGGGGTAAGCCTCTATTGATCAGTGCTCGAATGCCCTTTGTTCGGGCCTGATTCCACTTGTCCGGGTACCCTCCTCCTCCAACCCGCCTCCTGAAAGACTCCTCAAATCTCCCTGACGACCCGCTGGCAGCCATCTCTCGCTCTCCCCGCGGCTCGGATGTGGTATTCGCCCCCCGCACCGGGGGACCTCTACCGGCGGTTCCGGGGCACACGCCACCCTTGATACCATGGCCATTTCACTCTATGGTAGAAGGGTAGAATCTAATCTATCTATCTACCACAGGCCGAAGAGTGCCATGTCCCTCAACATCAAAAACCCCGAGGCTCACCGCCTGGCCAGGGAGCTGGCGGAGGTCACCGGAGGCACCCTCACCGATGCCGTAACCGAGGCCCTTCGTGACCGGCTGGCAGACGCGCGGAAGAGGGACTCCCTGGACGTTCTCCTGGAGGAGATCCGGGAGATCCAGCGTTTTGTGGCCGATCTCCCCGACAGGGACACGAGAACGCCGGAGGAGATCCTGGCCTACGACGAATTCGGCCTTCCCGGTTGATCCCTCCATGGTTCTCGATACCTCAGCCATTCTTGCCATCCTCTTCGGAGAACCTGAGGCCGACGGTATGGTCCGGGCCATCGCAGCCGAGGAGTCACGCCTCATTGGAGCCGCCAGCGTGGTGGAGGCGAGTGCCGTGATGCAGGCCAGGAAGGGCCCCGGCGGGGACGTTGCCCTGGATGCTCTTCTGAAACGTCTCTCGGTGGAAACGGTCCCGGTAACGTCTTCGGCGGCCTCACTGGCCAGGCTGGCCTATGGACGGTTCGGGAAGGGAGTCGGGTCCCCGCCGGTGCTCAACTACGGTGACTGCCTGGCCTACGGGGTGGCCATGTCCCTCGGGGAGCCACTCCTGTTCAAGGGAGACGATTTCACCCGGACCGACGTGGATGCCGTTGTGTATCCATCGTCCCCGGCATAGTACATCCTGACTCTGCTCAGACGTGCTTTCTGATTGCCCCTCCCTCAACCCCATTCACACAATGCCTCTGTGCGGCTGAAGTGCTGGGCAGTCCCCTCCCACCGGGAGCCATCGCCATGGCTTCGGACCAGGACGTGGTTGAGCGCCTGAACGCGGACTGACCGACCGCTACCAGATCGAGCGGGAAATCGGCAGCGGAGGCATGGCCACGGTCTATCTGGCCAAGGACCGGCGGCACAACCGCAAGGTGGCGTTGAAGGTCTTGAAGCCGGAGCTGGCTGCTGTCGTGGGCACCGAACGGTTCATCCGGGAGATTGAGACGGCCGCCAGTCTCACCCATCCCCACATCCATCCTGCCGCTGTTCGACTCCGGGGAAGCCGACGGGTTTCTCTTCTACGTCATGCCGTATGTCGGAGGTGAGTCTCTGCGGGCCCCCGTTTGAGCGGGAGACGCAGCTCCCGGTGGAGGATGCGCTGAGGATCAGCCGGGAGGTGGCCGACGCGAAGAGAGCAGCCACATCGTCCGCCGGCTCCCAGCCAGGTCCGCCGATCAATGGTACGCTGATTCCCACCATGGCCGCCGCCGAGGTAATGGCATCGGACCGGTGATGCCATGCATCGGCTCTGACGGCAGGGCTGTCCACTTCTTCCCCTACGACGAACACCTTCCGGAAGAGCGTCTCCTTCACGGCGACGACCAGACGAGAACCAACAGCGTGTAGGGAGCCGCCCCTTTCCGGGATCCGGAAGGGAGGGCGCCATGACCCGCACCCAGGGATGGCTACTCCTGGTAAGCTCGGCTGTCATGGGCGCCACCGGGCTGACCTACTGGTGGATGAAGAACATGATGGAGCCCGCCACGGAATGGGCCGCCATCAGTCACCCCCTCCAGCCGTGGGTTCTGAAGGCCCACATCCTCGTGGCACCTGTGCTGGTCTTCGCCGTGGGGTTCATCGCTTCGGAACACATTCTGAAGAACGCCGGCCGGCCGGGACGGGCGGGTCGGAGGTCGGGGCATACCGCCCTCCGGCTCTTCATCCCCATGGCCCTCTCAGGCTACCTCATCCAGACGGTGACCCACGATGGATGGTTGAGCACCCTGGCCTGGATCCACCTCATCTCCGGCCTGACCTACCTGGCGGGCCTGGCCACTCACCGGTGGGTCTTCGGTAGAAGGAGAAAAGCCAGGAGGGAGGACTCGGAGGAGGGGGCCGAGGGCCATCAAGAGGATTGGCTGGCGGCCTGAGTCGTCTGAGAGCTCTCAGCCGGGCATATGGGGTTGGAGGACGCCGGGATGAGGAGGGTCATCTATTGGGGTGGGGCTTTGGTTATTCTCAGGAGTCGGTTCTTTGTCGTTATTGCCCGGTCTGGATTTCCCTCCGCCGAACTTCTTCCGGCTCCACTCCTTCGAGGCTCTCATCCCGTGGGAGCACGGGCTCAAGCGTAGGGTTCTGCTTCATCGGCCTCACTCGTGAGGAGGTCGAGGAGCTTCGGGTGGGTGAAGAGCTTCTCGCGCCCTATGGTTTGTTCAACGAGGACCCCGATGGAGGCCAGCTCCTTCAAGTACCGTGACGCCGCCTGGCGGCCAACGATCCCGGCTTCGACAAGATTGCTGATGCGGCAGTAGGGTTGCTCGAAGAGGATATCCACCAGCTCCAAGCTGTAGATCTTCGGGAGCTTTTCTTTCACGAACCTCCCTGTGTGCTCACGGAGTCTCCGGATTGCGCCAATCTTCTCCGTGGTCCAAATCGAAGTCTTCTCCACTCCTCGGAGCATGAAGAGGATCCATGGCTCCCATTCTTCGCTCCGGGTGACGTCCCGGAGAAGCTCGTAGTAGTCGTTCTTGTAGTCGATGATGAACCGGCTCATGTACAGCACAGGGAGGGGCAGGAGACCCTGATCAACCAAGAAGAGGCTGTTCAGCACCCTCCCTGTTCGACCGTTTCCATCCGTAAAGGGGTGGATGGCCTCGAATTGGTAGTGGGCCGTAGCCATGCGGACGAGGGGTTCGATTTCCTCCTCCATGTGGAGAAACTCCTCCCAGTTCTTCAGGAGGGACCGGATCCGATCCTCGTGCTCGGGAGGGGTGTAGATTACCTCCCCACTGGTTTTGTCGGCGATGAAAGTCCCGGGGACCCGACGGACTCTCATCTCCGTTCCCTTGATCCGGCTACAGACGACCTCGGCCGTGCGGGTGTTGAGGGGATGGGATTCCAGATCTCGGTAGCCTTCCAACAGGGCATGGCGGTATCGGAGGGCTTCCTTTGTGGCGGGATCCGGCTCCCTTTCGGAAGCGAGGTGTCTGAATAGCCTGTCTGCTGTCGTGACGATGTTCTCGATCTCCGAGCTGGCCCGAGCCTCGAGAACGGGCAGGGTGTTGATCAGCATGTCTGGCTTCGGGATCAACTCCACGGCCTTCTTCAGCTCCGCCAGGGCTCGGCTGGCCGCGATGGCTTGCTTCAAGACGGTCTTGGTCTCCAACTCCACCGGCGGGGGCAGGGGAGGGAGTTCGTTGTGGGGCTGGGCGGGTTCCCAGTGAAGGGTCAAGATATGTCTCCAAAATCGTTTTTCCGCGACATGTTCCGAGAATATGGCGTTCCCGACGACACGTCAAGGAGATGTGTTGTCTAAATCTCATTGTTGCGACATGTCTTCTCGGCGTGCTCCCGCTTCCCTGGTGAGGCCTGGGTGAGATCGTTCAAAAGCAGTAGAAAGGCCGATCCGTACCGCTCCAGCTTGGTTGGCCCCACCCCGGACACCTCGAGCATTTCCGCCGGAGTTGTGGGCTTCCGGGCGGCCATCTCTCTCAAGGTCTTGTCGCTGAAGACGATGTATGCCGGCACGTGCTGCCGGTCCGCCATCTCTTTGCGGAGAATTCTGAGGGATTGGAAGAGGGCTTCGTCCTCCGGACGGACGTGCGGGCCGGGGGTGGGTGAAGCCCCCTCCCGGCGGCGGGGACGGAAGGTCTTGACGGGGTTCCCCACGGATCCAGCGGCCAGGTCGGCCACCGTCACCCCGGTGCATACATCGCAGGACCCCTGGCACGGCCCGATCTCTTCGTCGAAATGGCGGAGGATGGTCTGATGCCGACACCGCCCCGATTCCAGCATATTGAAGAGGGAAACCGTGGCTCTGCGTTTGGCCTCCCAGAGGTCCGGGTCGTCAATGTCGTCGAGAAATCGTTCGTGGAGTTTCACATCTGCCCACGAATAGAAGAGGATACAGTCGGCATCCACCCCGTCCCGGCCGGCCCGCCCCACCTCCTGATACCAAGACTCCATGTCCTTGGGCATATCTCGGTGGATGACGAAGCGAACGTTGGATTTGTCGATGCCCATCCCAAAGGCGATGGTGGCCACGATGACGTCGGCCTCGTCGTGCTGGAAGGCCTCTTGGGCAGCGTGGCGCTCGTCATCGGGGAGGCCGGCGTGGTAGGCCAGGGCCCGAACCCCGTTGTCCCTCAGAAACCGGGCGGTCTGTTCCACCCCTCTGCGGCTGAGGCAGTAGACGATTCCGCTTTCCCGCTGGTGGCGTCGGATCAGGGCCAGGATCTCCTTGCGGGTATTTCCCTGCCCTTTCTTTCGGCAACGGATGTTCAGATTGGGCCGGAAGAAGGATCCTTTGAACCCTGCCGGCTTCTTCATGCCCAACTGGCGGACGATGTCCACCGCCACCGGTCGGGTGGCCGTGGCCGTCAGCGCCAGTACAGGGACATCCAGCCCATCCTTCAGGTCTCTGAGACGCCTGTAGGAGGGCCGAAAGTCATGGCCCCACTGGCTGATGCAGTGGGCCTCGTCCACGGCCAGGAGGCTCACGGGGCATCCGTGAATGAATGTCCGAAGCCCCCCATCCAATGCCTCCGGGGCCAGGAAGACCAGTTCGTATTCCCCCTTCCGGAAGGCCGAGAGACGGGCTTGGCGCTCCTCGAGGTCCAGCGTGGAGTTGATCTCCACAGCCTTGAAGCCCAATTCCCGAAGGGCGTCTACCTGGTCCTTCATCAGGCTGATGAGGGGCGAGAGCACGAGAACCGTCCCCTCGAGAATCCGGGCCGGAAGTTGGTAGGTCAGGGACTTCCCGGCCCCGGTGGGCATCACTGCGATGCAGTCCCTGCGATCCAGGACGGCATCGATGACCTCCTCCTGGCCCGGGAGGAAGGCGTCAAAGCCGAAGACATCCCGGAGGACGGTTATGGGCGTGGTGCGGCTGTTCATGAAAGGTAAGATAGTGCGCCGGAATGGGCGGCGGGCATGTCTGGGTGGGCACCCACGCCGCCTGGGGAATTGATGCGGGACGGCCGGTTCCCGTTCTGGGGCCATCGCCCTTTTCTCACGAAGGCATCATTTGGCCGTTTCTAGCCCCACAGAGTCGAGATCGGGGCGGCAACAAGGTCCTCGCCGAAGGGGAGAACCCGCTCTCCGTCGTACAGGAAGACACGAAGCTTGGCGAGCTTTCGGGCGAGAACCTCAGGGGACAAGGGTGCCCTCTCGGGCCATCAGGCCGTCTTCGGCTTCGTGGAGGGGCTGTCCGGACCGAAAGATCTCGAATCGGAGGACCGGGTCCAGGTCCCTCGTTGGCCCCTGGCCCCCGGGGGCGACGGCGGAACCGAAGACCACCAGGAGCCGGGCTTGCCTTTCCCGGGCCCAGGCGCGAAGAGATGCATCGTACGGGATCGAACGTTCCATGTCTGGAAGCTAGCCCGGACATCCGCCCCTCACAACGAGAGGGTTGCTGCGACGAATAGGCGTCACAGGGCAGCGCGTCCTTATGGGGAGGCAAGCGATGACGACCGGCAAGTTCAAGGACCCTACGAGGCCCTGAGTGTGTTGGGGGAATCCTTGGAATCGAGTGGAAAGGGTCAAGGAAGGCTTCCTGGGCGGCCTTGTCTGCTTGCCCATGTCCGCGGCCCTGTCCCCTCTGGCTGGAGAGCCGGAGCCCCGGGGGGTTCTGGGAGGGGAAGTCTGGGACCGGGGACCTGAGCGGCCAGGGCATTGTCCTGGTGGGCCCGTTCGGTGACCAGTGGCCTAAAAGGCTGTTGAACAAGGGGTGCGGCTCGCCCCCCTTGTTCAACAGCCTTCTGAGGGGCGCATTGGGAGCGAAGACCCCATGGTAGTGGTGCCGGTACCAGACCGTGGCCGGGGTGCCGACATCGGCGCGGGCCGGGGAAGGAAGCGGGCAAGCGGCCCGTCAGACGGCCTCGGTGACCACCCGGGTCTGGGTGAAGTGGCGGTGGCCGTCCCGGCCCTTGTGGAAGCCGTACCCGCTCTGCCGGGCTCCGACCCAGGGGGTTCCCGGGGCCCCGTGACACCCCCGGTTGATCCCGATCATCCCGGCGTTCAGCCTCCGGGCCACGGCCCCGGCCCGCTCCGGGTCCCCGCCGAAGACCACGGCGCCCAGCCCGAAGGGCGTGGCATTGGCACGCTCCACCGCTTCGTCGTCGGTGCCTACCCGGCTCACGCACAGAACGGGCCCGAAGGTCTCCTCGCTGGCGATGGCCGCCGAGTCCGGGACGTCGGTCAGGATGGTGGGCACCACGAAGGGCGCCTCCTGCTGTGACCCGCCGGCCAGGACCTTCGCTCCTTTCCGAACGGCGTCCCGCACCTGATCCAGGACCTTCTCCCGCTGCTCGTCGTTCACCATGGGGCCGAGCGTCGTCTTCCTCTGCAGCCCGTCCCCCATGACCAGCTTCTCGGCTTCCGCGGCCAGGCGCTCCAGGAAGGGCGCCGCGACGGAGTCCTGGACGTAGACCCTCTCGGTGCTCACGCACACCTGGCCGGCGTTGCGGAAGCCGTTCCAGGCGGCGAAGCGGGCGGCCTTCTCCAGGTCGGCGTCGTCCAGGACCACGAGGGGGTCCTTACCCCCCAGCTCCAGGATGACTCGCTTCAGGTCACCGGCGGAGGCAGCCAGGATCTCCCGGCCCACCTCCCGGGAGCCTGTGAAGGCGATGAGATCCACGTCGGCGGCCACCAGGGCCTTGCCCTGCTCGCCGGCCCCGTGGATCACGGTCAGGACATTCTCGGGGAGATGCTCACCCAGGATGTCCGCGTAGGCCTGGCCCACCAGGGGCGTCTCCTCCGAGGGCTTGAAGACCACGGTGTTGCCCGCTGCCAGGGCCGGGAGGACCATCCAGTTGGGCATGGCCACGGGGAAGTTCCAGGGAGTGATGGCGGCGGCCACCCCCAGGGGATCCCGGTGGATGACGGAACGGATCCCGTTCTTCTCCAGCGTCTCGGGGGCCAGGGCCTGGGCCATCTCCTCCAGCTCCCTGACGAGACCGGCCCCGATGCTCCGGGCTTCCCCCCTGGATTCGTTGACGGGTTTGCCCATCTCACGGGTCATGAGACGGGCCAGCTCCTCGGCCTCCTCCTTGAAGCGGGGGGCGGCTTTCCCCAGGAGTCGGGCCCTTCTCTCCATGCCCATGGTGGCCCACGCCGGCTGGGCGGCCCGTGCCCCTGCCACGATGTCGGGGATGGCGTCGGTGGGGGTGACCTCCACCGAGCCTGCGACCTCTCCGTTCAGCGGATTGATGGATTCGAGAAGTGTCATCCGGGGACCTCGTCGCCGTTCGGTGGTGAAAGGGTCCGTCCCTGCTGGTGAAAGGGGATGAGAAGATGCATCTTCCTCAACCCTGAATGCAATCGGGGTTCTGTGAATGGCATCGCGCTTCGATGCCTGGAGCCGCCATCGGGCGCAGAATCCCTTGACTTGACGCCCGCTGCCGAGAACCCCTCGCGGAGGATCCCATGCGTAGCCCGACTCCCTTCATCCTCGCTCTCCTCCTCCTCCTTCCCTCCCTCACCGGAGCCCAGGAACGGCGACCCATGACCACCGACGACGGCCTGGACATGGTCCGGGTGGGGAGCGCCCTCATCTCTCCGGACGGGGAGTGGGTGTTCTTCTCGAAATCGGAGCTCGAGTGGGAGGAGAACGAGCGGGAATCCACCTACTACATGGTCCCTGCCGACGGCGGTGAGCCCTTCCGGTTCATCGGTGAGGAGGGGGGGAGCGATTTCCGGTTCTCGCCCCGGGGCACCTACCTCTCGTTCAAGCGAGAGGTAAAGGACACGGCCCAGATCTTTCTCATGCGTACCGACGGCGGGGAAGGCGTCCAGCTCACCAAGCACGCCTCCTCCGTGGGGTCGTACCGGTGGGTGGACGACGAGTCGGCCATCGTCTTCGTGGCCGCCGAGCCCAGGACCAAGGAGGAGGCCAAGGCCCGGAAGCAGGGGGACGACGCCATCTTCGTGGACGAGGGGCCCAACGGACAGCGGGAGGGACGGTGGAACAACCTCTGGATCTTCGATGTGGAGGAGAAGGAGGAGAAGCGGCTCACGGAAGAGGAGTTCCGGGTGGGGAGCTTCGACGTCTCCCCCGACGGCTCACGGGTCGTCTTCACCGCCCGTTACGAGAACCGGCGAAACCAGGGCTACCTCTCGGAGATCCACCACCTGGACGTGGAATCCGGCGAGATCACGAAGCTCACCGAGAACGAGGCCCCCGAGGGAGGCGTGAAGTGGGCCCCCGACGGCATCCACTTCGCCTATACCGCGCCGGACGACGAGAGCTGGGAGCTGAGGAACGACAAGCTCTGGGTCATGAACGCCGACACCCGGGACTACCGGATGGCCTCCGAGGCCTTCGAGGGGAACATGAGGGGCTTCGAGTGGACGCCCGACGGGGAGGCCGTCCTCTTCAGCGGGCTCCAGCGCACCGACACCAACCTCTACCGTCTGAACGTGGCCACCGGGGAGGTGGAGCAGCTCACCGACGTGGAGGGAAGCCTCTCGGCCGGTTCCTTCTCCCGGGACCGGAGCCGTTTCGTCTACTCCTTCCAGGACTTCGATACTCCTCCGGATCTCTGGGTGGCCGAGGTGGGAGACGAGATCTCGGAGGATGGGATGGAGGGCGGCACCCGACTCACCCAGGCCAACCCAACCATCACCGACTCCATCGCCCTGGCCCGGGGAGAGGTGGTTCGATGGGAGAGCCGGGACGGCATGGAGATCGAAGGGATCATGGTCCTGCCTGCCGATTACGACCGCACCGAGCCCCTCCCCCTCCTCCTCCACATCCACGGCGGACCGGCGGGGGTCTTCACCAACTCCTTCCGGAGCAGCAACCACGTCTGGGCCGGCCTGGGGTACGCCCAGCTCCAGCCGAACGTGCGGGGTAGCAGCGGCTACTCCGACGAGCTCCTGCGGGGGAACATGAACGACATCGGAGGCGGAGACTACGAGGACCTCATGACCGGTGTGGATTTCCTCATCGAGGAGGGGATCGCCGACGAGGACCACCTGGCCGTGAGGGGCTGGAGCTACGGAGGCATCCTGGGCGGGTGGACCATCACCCGGACCGACCGCTTCAAGGCAGCCAGCGTGGGGGCCATGGTCTCGGACTGGTCCTCGGAGTACGGCCCGGGCTTCAACTACGATGTCCGCCTCTGGTACATCGGGGGGACACCGTGGGAGAATCCGGAGGGGTACCGCTACCGCTCGGCCCTGAGCCATACGACCGAAATCACCACCCCCACCCTCATCCTTCACGGGATGGCCGATCGCACCGACACCGAGCCCCAGAGCATGATGTTCTTCCAGTACCTGAAGGACCAGGGCAAGACGGTGCGCTACATCCGCTTCCCCAGGGAGCCCCACGGCTTCAGGGAGCCCCACCACCAGCGGATCCGGGACATCGAGGAGATCAAGTGGATCCAGAACTATGCCCGGGACATGGAGTGGGAGCCCTGGGAGAGGAAGACGAAAGAGGAGGACGAGGAGGAGAAGAAGGAGGAGGAGGGGGAGGGGCCGCAGTAGAGATCCGGCGCCCCTTCCCCGGCGAGAGGGAAGACGTCCCCCCTCCGGCAGCGGCGG
>Ga0207797_1003428_pt1 | contig 10511 bp, 5 predicted proteins | sample PRCRCaboRojoPR_6_FD_187275 | JGI IMG/M metagenome (GOLD analysis project Ga0207797, IMG submission 187275) | Marine sediment microbial community from Cabo Rojo, Puerto Rico - PR CR 10% Liquid 1 (SPAdes) | ecosystem: Environmental > Aquatic > Marine > Coastal > Sediment | place: Cabo Rojo, Puerto... | reverse complement strand
TGGAGGCGTACGGTAACGGCGACGTCGGCGTCCTGGTTGAGCGCGGGCGGGACAACCTGATAGCGAACTGTAGGATGCATAACAACTCCTACGACGGGGTGTTACTGGAGCATGCCAACTATACTTTCGTCACTGGCACCACATGTTCCTGGAACGGCATCGGTAACAACGGCGAGGGCATCCTGCTTTTGCATTCCCGGTTTTGTATTATCGCGAACAACACCTGTCATGCCAACGGTGAAAGCGGTATTATAGCGGAACCATCAAGCTGCAACAACACCATTGCCAACAACACATGCTCCGGCAACGCCGACGCTGGCATCGTTGTCTCATCCAACAGCAACGACAACATCATTGCACACAATATCCTCTATAACAACACCTATGACGGTCTACTTGTGGAAACATCCTCCGGCACGAATATAACCGCGAACACCATTTTCCGTAACGGCGAGGATGGGGTCTACCTGTTATCAGCCAATACCACACTCGTTCATGCCAACACCATCTATAATAACTCCCAGCATGGTATATACCTGGATGCTTCCTCACGTATTTGTATAACCAACAACTCCGTACATCACCATACGGGGGATGTACTTGGAGACGATATCGGGAAGGGCATCTGTCTTTACTGCTCGGATGACAACATCCTCGAAAACAACGTGGTCAACTTCAACGACGAGGTTGGTATCAACCTGATCGATTCGTCGAATAACACCCTTTGTGCGAACACCGCTGATAACAATTATGACGACGGTATTTTCCTGTATATCTCCTCGTATAACACCCTTGTCAACAATTCCGCATGCAACAACAGCGGCGAAGCGGTGTACGGAAGCGACGGCATCGTCCTGTATGGCACCACATCGGTGTTTTCAAAAAATAATACAGTTGAACATAACACGGTGAAAGACAATGACGCCCATGGACTACAGCTCCGATACGCGTCAAATAATTCTCTCAATCACAACATGGTATGCAACAACGGATGGGGCGGTGTTTCAATATGGACCAATTCACACAACAACACGCTTGCATGGACATGTCTGCGGCACAACAACGGAAGCAGCATATATCTTGGCGAATCTTCCTATAACCTGCTAATGAACAATGCGATAAACGGCAGTGAATACGGGATATATCTCGATACTTCCCCATATAATACCATAGCGGATAGCACCGTGGTCAATGCCGACCTTATCGGCATAAACATCGCGAATTCCTCCTATAATCTAATAAAAAACACCACGTCAGAAAATAATTCATACGGCATATATTTTTATGCTGCCTCTGGATGGAACGAGGTGGCACATACCATTATCGCCGGCAATACCGATAGCGGCGTGTATCTTGGCCCGCAGGCCGACCATAACCTGCTTTACAACAACTACTTCAACAACTCCTGTAACGCGTGGGATGCCGGAAACAATACATGGAACATTACCAAAACACCGGGTACAAACATCATCGGAGGATCATATCTTGGTGGCAACTACTGGAGCGATTACGACGGGGCCGATACTGATGGTGACGGGTTGGGTGATACCAACCTTCCATACAATGCATCGGGTAATATTGAGAATGGTGGCGACTGGAATCCATTGCTCTCCCAAAACATGCCGCCGGTAGCGGGTTTCACGATAGAGCCCGTTGATCCGAGCCCCATGGACACAATTTTTTTCAACAGCACCTCCATGGATATCGATGGCGGCATCGTGAACTGGACCTGGCAGATGGGCGACGGCACCATCCTGTATGGTGAACAGGTAACCCATAGCTATGCTGATGCCGGTATCTATATGGTAGAGCTCACCGTCATGGACGAGGATGGTGCAACCGACGTCATGACCCGTCAGGTCGTCGTAGTTTCCATTGACAGGATAGCCATCGTTTTTGAATCAGAGAACGAAATAGCCGATGGCAATCTTTCAACCAATTGTTCGTTCTCCTGTCACGCTGCCGCTTTCAATTCGACCTATGGATTCGTCGAATTTGTCGATGCTAACTGGTCTCTCAGCACAACGGATGCCACCGCGTCAATCAATACCACACAGGGAAGGTCAGTTATGTTTAGCTCTGGTGATACCGACGGAACGGCTGTTTTAACGGCGGATGCTGGAAACGGGCATGTCGACGCTGTGTCCTGGATTATCGATGACGGATTGTATACTGCTTATTTATCCCATGGCTGGAACCTCGTTACCGTCCCTGTTGCGAACACATATACGGCTGCCTCCCTCGGCCAAAACCTTTCGGGCTGTAGTATCGTCGCCCGGTGGAATGCCTCTGCCGGCATGTTCCAGTCATTTGTCGTGGGTGTCAGCCCCGGCGATGGCTTCGCGCTCGAGGACGGTGTCGGCTACTTCATCTATATGGACTCCAGTGGCCTCTTGAGCGACATAGATGTCCCGATAGCACATGTTTCCGTTGACCTGTATCAGGGCTGGAACACCCTGGGCTGGTACAATGATACGGCGACCAATGCCAGCAGCCTGGGCAGCGCCGTCGGCAACTGCAGCATCGTGGCCTGCTGGAACACATCGAGCAGCACGTTTGAATCATATCTGGTCGGTGTTTCGCCGCCGTCCGTTGCCTTCCGCATTGAGCGAGGGATGGGCGTTTTTGTCTATGTGACGAAGCCCGGCGTATGGCATGGCGGGGGATAGTCCTTTTTCTATCACATGCATCATGCAGGTTTCATTATGCGTTAGAAAATGTTAAAAACGGCGGGGGGATGGTATACCATGTGTGGGAAGACATCTCGTTTATTGGGCATTGTGATATGTGTGGGAATTGTTTTTGTGCTGGCGAACACGGTGCAGCATGCACCCATGGGCGCCAGGGCCGAGGATGCCTCCGTGCAGGGCCAGGTGGCACCCCTGCGGTCCGACCGGGCGTGGACGATTCTCGACGTATACCAGATACCTGACGGGGCATCCGGCCTTGCCTACGATGGAACCAACCTGTACTGCGGCATCTATGGCTCAAACGGTGACCGGGTCTACCGCATCGACCCCGCAACGGGCAGCTACACGTTGCAGTGCACCGGTCCGCAGGGAGATGCATACGGCCTCACCCATGACGGCACGCATTTCTGGACCACCGACCATCCGAGCGACCCTGCTACCGCCATCCAGTTCGACATGAACGGCACGCAGACGGCATCGTTTGACCTTCCCGACCGGTATATGTCGGGTATCGCCCATGACGACGGCGACTTCTGGGTTTCCACCTATTACAACCCCGATGGACACATCTACAAGTTGGACGACCAGGGAACCATTCTCACTGATTATCCGGCGCCGGACGACCAGCCATGGGACCTCTGCGTTCACAATGACACGCTCTGGGTGGCCGACTACTGGGCTGACACCCTGTACCGGGTCAACGCCAGCACGGGCTCGGTCGTGTACAGCCATGCATCCGAGTATTCCAGCCCGGCCGGCGTGGTCTGGGATGGCACCTATCTCTGGTACTGCGACGAGGGACAGGGCGGCATGGACAACCTGTACAAGATAGATATCTATGGCGGAGGGACGCCGGAGATACAGCTCCTGACGCCCAGCCATGACTACGGGCTGGTCACCATCGGCACACAGGCGACCTGGAACGCGGTGGTCAAAAACATCGGGAGTGCTCCTCTTCAGCTTACCGGTGTATCCTTCAGCGGCGCCGGCTCGTCCTACCTGTCATGTGGTATCTCGTTCCCGATTACCATCGCGCCGAACAACCAGCTCTCCGTGCCTCTCAACTATGCGCCTGCCGATGTGAGCGACCTGAATGCGATTGCCACCGTGGCCTGCGACGACCCGATCCATCCCACTGTGCAGATATCGCTGACGGGCCATGGCACCTATGATGGGCCCGGTATCCATGTTCCGGAGTCCTCGCATAACTATGGCACTATCCGGGTCAACGCCTATCGACGCTGGACGATGAACGTGAAAAACTACGGCGATGCGTCATTGAACATCACGGCTATCAACAGCAGCGACAGCAATTTCATCGTCGGTGACACCGTCTCGTTCCCGCTGACCTTGCAGCCGCTGGAATCCGTTGGTATCCCCGTCTGGTTCCAGCCCGCAGCCAACGAGACGTATACGGGTACGCTGTCGATTGACAGCAACGACCCGGACGACGACCCCTACCTGGTATCCGTGCAGGGGGCAGGCGAATACAAGACATATCCGATCGGCTCGACGATATGGGACTATGACGTCCCCGAGGGCCCGATCGACCTGAGCGCCAAGGCCATCCTTTCCATCCCCGACGTCAACGGCGACGGTGTCGCAGATGTTGTTCTCTGCACCGAGGACAACTACATCCGCTGTCTCAACGGGAACGCGGACGGTGAGCCGGCAGTGCTCTGGGAGCGAGAAATCGTTTCAGGTTCCATCTACCGCCAGGAGGAGGTTGCCACCACGGAGGCCGACGTCGACGGTGACGGGTATCCCGACATCGTCGTGGGGACGCCCTGGGGCGACAAGTCGATCTATACGCTGTCCTCCCGGACCGGTGAGACCATCTGGCGGTATGACACCCATGAATACGGGAATGGTGGATGGGTGTACGACGTGGACTGCACCTACGACTACAACGGCGACGGCGTCGCAGACGTTCTCGCCGCCACCGGTGACGACAGCGACGACACCGGGCCCAAACGGGTCTACTGCCTGGACGGCCTCAACGGTACCGCCATCTGGAAATGCCCGCTCGGCGGCCCCGTGTTCTCGGTTATCGGCATCCAGGATGCCACGGGCGACGGACAGCCGGATGTCATCGCCGGTGCCTCCAACGAGGCTGAAACGACAGGATACGTGTTCGCCATCGACGGCGCCATCGGCAGCACCTATTGGAGCATCACCGTTCCCGGCACCTCAGTCTGGGCGCTGGCCGAGATCGACGATGCCAGCGGTGACGGCATCCGCGATGTCATCATCGGTGATTTTTACAGCTACGGCAACATCTATGGGCTCGACGCGACCGACGGCAGCCAGCTCTACAGTACCACCATTGGCTCCACGCTCATCCTCCGCTTCGATACCCTTTCAGATGTCAACGGCGACGGGCATCCCGACATCCTTCCCTCCCATACCGGCTCCACGGCCATGGTCATCGACGGCCAGACCGGCAGCCAGATATGGACACAGTCCCTGTACGACCAGAGCCATTCCGTTGCCGCTGCACCAGATGTCACCGGTGACGGCGTCAACGACGTCTTCATCGGCACCCTGTACAGCAACAACTACTGCTATTTCTTCGACGGCACCGACGGCACCCAGCTCCATACCCCCATCCCCTATACGGCACCCGTTGACGCCCTCGCCGCCATCCCTGACGTCACCGGCGACGGCACCGCCGAGCTGGTCGCCGGCGGCAGAGATGGCCATATCACCTGTTACTCCGGTGGCATCCTGACCGTCAACAATCCGCCGGCCTCGCCGTCCCTGAGCGGTCCAGCGAGCGGGTCGCCCGGCACCACGTATTCGTACACGGTGAGCACCACCGACCCCGACGGCGACGACCTGTACTACTACGTCGAATGGGGCGATGGCACCGACAGCGGCTGGGTCGGCCCATTTGCCTCGGGGACGCCGTACACGTTTTCCCATTCCTGGTCGAGCACCGGGTCATATGTCGTGCGGGCCCGGGCGAAGGATAACCATGGTGCCGAAAGCACATGGTCAGCGCCGATTTCGATGACGGTAAGCGCAGCGCAGACCGTTGATATCGACCTCGTGGTGGGCTGGAACCTGGTGACGGTGCCCGTGGCCAATGATTTCAATGCGAGTTCGCTGGGGCAGGCGATCACCGGCTGCGAAATCGTGGCCTACTGGAATGCCTCTGCCGGTATGTTCCAGTCCTATGTGGTTGGCGTCACTCCCGGTGATGGCTTCGCTATCGAGGACGGTGTCGGCTATTTCGTGTACGTGAACACGTCGGGCACGTTTTCGGTAACCGGGCTTCCGATATCCTCTGTGTCCGTTGACCTCTATGCGGGATGGAACACCATCGGGTGGTATGATGCCGCTGCAACGAGTGCGAGCTCTCTGGCTCCGGCGGTGCCGCATTGCAGCATCGCGGCCTACTGGAATGCGTCGAGCAGCACCTTTGAATCGTACACGGTCGGGGTGACGCCGCCGCCCGGGTTTGCCGTCACCAGGGGCATGGGCGTGTTCGTGTATGTTACCGCCCCGGGCACATGGAACGGGCAGGGATGAGACGTCTTGCTGTCTCTGTGCAGCCGACGAACAATAACTTAATAATGCCATCGCAATACCATATACGATGCACGACAAAGCATTGGTAACGGATTTACGGCGGAAGGCCCTGGAGATACGGAAACACGTCGTCGATTCCGTGTATCGGGCCGGGTCCGGTCATCCGGGTGGAAGCCTGTCCATCGCCGACGTCCTGGCCTGCCTGTATTTTCACGAGATGCGGCATGACCCCGAGCAGCCCGGCTGGCCCGACCGCGACCGCCTGGTGCTTTCAAAGGGGCATGCGGCCCCGGCGCTGTACGCAGCATTGGCGCTCGCCGGCTATTTTCCCGAGGAGGAGCTCAGGGAGCTCAGGAAGACGGGGCATTTTTTGCAGGGGCATCCCTGCATGAAAAAGGTCACCGGGGTTGACATGTCCACGGGCAGCCTGGGGCAGGGCCTGAGTGCTGGCATCGGGATGGCGCTCGCCGGCCGGCTGGACAAAAAGGACTACCGGGTGTTTGTCATCCTGGGTGACGGCGAGATCGACGAGGGGCAGGTCTGGGAGGCCGCCGCTGCTGCCTCGCATCATCAGCTCGGCAACCTGGTCGCCATTCTCGACCGGAACGGCCTGCAGATCGACGGTCACACGGAGGAGATTTTGTCGCTGGAGCCCATCAAGTGGCGCTGGCGGGCCTTCGGCTGGCGGGTGCTCACCGTCGACGGGCATGACATGGACGAGGTTCTGTCGGCGCTTCATGAGGCCCGGAAGAACGACCGGCCGACGCTCATTATCGCGTATACGATCAAGGGTAAGGATGTCTCGTTCATGGAGGGCACGTTGTCCTTCCACGGCAAGCCGCCTTCGGATGAGCAGTATGTCAAGGCGATGACGGAGCTCGAGCAGATTGAGGAGGAATTGTATGATTAAAGCCGAGATATCCGACAAGATGCGCAACCTCCGGGATGGCTACAGCTCCGCGCTCATCGAGCTCGGCCATGCCAACGAGAACGTGGTTGCCGTGGATGCGGACCTGGCGCTGTCGACGAAGACCAAGCGCTTCGGCACCGTGTTCCCGGACCGGTTTTTTGATTTCGGTATCGCGGAGGCGAACATGATGGGTGTTGCAGCGGGCCTGGCGACCTGCGGCAAGATTGTGTTTGCGTCGACGTTTGCCGTGTTCGCGACCGGTCGCTGCTACGACCAGATACGGCAGTCGATTGCCTATCCCGAGCTCGACGTCAAGATTGTGGCGACCCATGCGGGTATCTCGGTGGGCGGCGACGGCGCCTCGCATCAGATGCTGGAGGACATGGCGCTGATGCGCGCGCTGCCCAACATGCGGGTTATCGCTCCCGCCGATGCCATCGAGGTCGAGGGCGTGATTCCCGCTATCGCGGAGCAGCCCGGGCCGTTCTATGTGCGGATGGGCCGCGCGGATGCCCCGGTCATCTTCGACAAGCATCGCCCCTTCGAGGTTGGGAAGGCGGTGCCGCTGCGCACGGGCGATGATGTCGCCGTCATCACGACGGGCACCATGACCGCTCTGGCGCTCCAGGCCCATGACCTGCTGGAGCAGGAGGGTGTCGACGCGCGGGTTATCCATATGCCCACGGTGAAACCCGTGGATGCCGGGGTGGTGCAGCGGGCCGCCGAGGAGACCGGCTGCATTCTCACCTGCGAGGAGCATTCCGTTATCGGCGGGCTTGGCGACGCCGTGGCGGCTGCCATGGCCGAACGGCCGGTGCCCATGCGCCGCGTTGCCATCAATGATGTCTTCGGCGAGTCCGGCGAGGCACGCGCGCTGATGGAAAAATACGGGCTGACGGCGGAGAACATCGCCGGGCAGGCGCAGGATCTGGTCGCGCGGAAGGAGTAGCTCCGGCAGCGTTTTATAGCGTGGCCGGCATAGCATGATATGGAGCGACGCCGTCCCGTTGACACCATCCGGCGGTCGCGGCTGTGTTATGCAGCCGTGTGTCTTTCCATCGCCGGCAACGTCGCGCTCTTCATCATAAAATACTGGGCCGGCCTGAACGTTGACTCTGTGGCGATGCAGGCGGATGCCTGGCATACGCTGTCCGATACGCTGACCTCGGTTATCGTGCTCGCTGGCTTCTGGATGGCTGCCCGTCCGCCCGACCGGGAGCATCCTTTCGGCCATGGCAGGGCGGAATCCATCGCGGCCGTTGTCGTTGGCACATTGCTCGCCGTGGTTGCGTTCAGCTTTCTCCGTGATTCCCTGGCGAGGCTGCTGTCCGGCGACGCGGTCGACTACAGCATGCTGTCCATTTTCATCTTTCTGGCATCCGTGTTCGTCAAGGAGGCTATGGCGCAGGTATCCATGTACGCCGGCCGGAAACATGACTCCAGGGCGCTCGTTGCAGACGGCTGGCATCACCGGAGCGACGCGCTCACCTCGCTCTTCATCGTCATCGGGGCGTGGGCCGGCAGCTCGTATGCATGGATTGATGGTGCTCTGGGCATCGTCGTATCGGCGTTCATTTTTTATGCCGCGGGTTCCATCCTCCACAGCGTGGTTACCTCGCTGCTTGGGGAGCGACCGAGCTCGGAGCTCCGGCGGGAGATTGCTGCGGCCATAGGCGAGGTGGCACCGGAGGCATCCGACGTCCACCATGTGCATCTCCATCGGTATGGCGACCACCGGGAGATGACGCTCCACATCCGGCTGCCCGATGACATGCCGCTGCGTGAGGCGCACGCCGTCGCGGAGCGGGTGGAAACCGCGCTGTACGAGCGCTTTGACATCGCGGTGACGGTGCACGTCGACCCGCTGTCAGATGGGCACGTGTAAGCTTTTAAAGCACGCCGGGTTGCATGCACATATGGAACCCTACAACACCTTCGAGCACACCGCCGACATCGGGATAGAGGCCCGGGGCGCCACGCTGGAGGAGGCGTTTGCCAACGCGGCCCGGGGCATGTTTTCCATCATCGTGGACGGCAGCGACATTGCCGCCCGGGTGAAGCGGGAGATATCGCTGGAGCCGACGGACGACGACGAGCAATTGCTGGTGGACTGGCTGTCCGAGCTGCTCTACGTCCACGACGTCGACGGCATGGTGTTCGACTCCTTCGAGATAACCATTGACGGCGGCCTGCACGCCACGGCGTGGGGGGAGCCCTACAGCCGGGACAGGCATGGCTACGGGTCGGAGATAAAGGCCGTCACCTATCATCTCCTGGGCATCAAAAGAAATAAAAAGGCCGTTCATATAAAAGTGCTGTTTGATATCTGAGGGATACCATGTGGAAAGGACCGCTAGACAAACGTGACGACTATCGCTATGAGATTCCATCCAGCTACCGGGGCGAGCACGGCAACCTGGACATGCGCACATCGGCTGTCATCTACGCCAGCTCCGACATGATCGACGCCATCCGGGGTGACAACGCACCCGAGCAGATCGCCAACGTGACCACGCTCCCCGGCATCGTGGGCAGCGCCATGGCCATGCCGGAGATGCACTGGGGCTACGGCTTCCCCATCGGCGGCGTGGCCGCCACGGACGCAGAGGACGGCGTCATCTCCCCGGGCGGCGTGGGCTTCGACATCAACTGCGGCGTACGATTGATTCGGACGGACATCCATGCCGACGACCTCGACCGGCAGGAGATACAGGAGCTCATCGACAAGATGTTCGTCAACGTTCCATCGGGCGTGGGCTCCAAGGCCAAGGTCCGGCTGAGCAAGCCGGAGCTCGACGACGTCCTGCGCATCGGCGCCCGCTGGGGCGTGGAAAACGGCTACGGCTGGCAGGACGACCTCGAGGTGCTGGAGGAAAACGGGGCCATGGACGCCGCCGACCCCTCGCACGTGTCCAACAAGGCGATGGAGCGGGGCAAATCCCAGGTCGGGTCTCTCGGTGCAGGCAACCATTTCCTGGAGATACAGCGCGTCGACGAGATCTTCGACGAGCAGGCGGCCGGGGCCTACGGCATCGAGGAGGGCAACGTCACCGTCATGATACATACCGGCTCACGTGGCTTCGGCCACCAGGTCTGCACCGATCATCTCCGCGTGCTCGAGCGGGCGGTCAAAAAATACGGCATCTCGCTGCCCGACAAGCAGCTGGCCTGCGCGCCCGCCACGTCTGACGAGGCACAGTCATATTTCAAGGCGATGGCCTGCGCCGCCAACTTCGCCTGGTGCAACCGGCAGCTCATCACCCACTGGGTCCGGCAGTCCTTCGAAAGCATCCTGGGGCAGACCGGGCACGAGCTGGGCATGGACGTGGTCTACGACGTCTGCCACAACACCGCCAAGCTCGAAAAACACGAGGTCG
>Ga0207797_1003427_pt1 | contig 10512 bp, 9 predicted proteins | sample PRCRCaboRojoPR_6_FD_187275 | JGI IMG/M metagenome (GOLD analysis project Ga0207797, IMG submission 187275) | Marine sediment microbial community from Cabo Rojo, Puerto Rico - PR CR 10% Liquid 1 (SPAdes) | ecosystem: Environmental > Aquatic > Marine > Coastal > Sediment | place: Cabo Rojo, Puerto... | reverse complement strand
CTGTCTCTATGGTCTGTGTCGTGATGGAACCTGCGCTCGGCGCCCCGGCCGAAACGTGATTTTTTCATGCTTGGTTGTGCCTACCCAGGCATGACGGTTATATCGGAGCCCATGCAGCCATTATGGGTTTTGAGCTGTTAACACGGGATGAATCGTGCTACAGGTCGTACTTCCCGCGGTTAAAGGTTATTACACCATAATGCTGTAAACGGCTGAGCGGGGTCGTGCCAGGCAAGCATGCCATTACCCTCTGTATCACTTGCCATTTACCCATTGTGCGTCAAACGTATTTTGTGTAATTCCCTGCTACCCAATCGGCGTCACACGAATTGTGAGTAGATTGCTCTGCTTCTGTCGGCTTGCTGCTACCCATTTTGCGTTTGACGTAATTTGGGTAATTCAATTGACGAGACTGTAAAAGCTGGGTAATGCATAGAGATGTTACCCATCTCGTGTCAAACGTAGAATGGGTAAAACACAGAACACAAGGGTTGGGATTCAGGATGGAAATGGCTGATATGGCGGCTATTGGATCGCATCAGCGTGTATTCAGGGCCAGGCAGAAGCTCAACGAGCCCGGTTTTATCTCCCACATCACCCAGCGGGCAGCTGGCAGGGAGCCACTATTTATAGAGGATGATGATTTTTTGCGGATGCTCTCCCTCTTGAAGGAGTCTTCCGACAAGTATGCCCTGTCTTTCTATGCCTTCTGCCTCATGCCTAATCATATCCATATGCTGATTAAGCCGGAGGAGAGAAACCTCATCGAGGCCATGCGCTCCCTGTTTTCCCGTTATGCGGCTCAGTTCAACCGCAAGTATGCCCGTCGTGGGCATCTCTTCGGTGGCCCTTACCGGCAGGCTGTCTGCCTGGACAGCACGTATCTGCTGACTGCTTCGGTATATATCCATTTAAACCCGGTTCGAGCCGGCCTGGCGGATCGAGCCCAGGACTATCGCTGGTCGTCCTGCCGACTCTACACTGGAAATGTTGCACGGGAGTCATTCGTCGATACGTCAACACTCTTCGAATTGCTCAATGAAGATCCCGGCGAGGCGAAGGGCTATTACTCCCGGATCCTCAATGGTGCATGCGGGGCAGAGCCCGAGAATGCTCTGGAGCAGGAAGGGGCCATAGAATCCTTTTGCCACCGTTTGGCCGGTCTTTTCCCGGATCTCTTTCGGAGGGCAAGAGGAAAGAATGGAGACTTCCCGGCCGGTGGACAGGAGATGATGGAATTAACGGATCTTGACTCAATGATTCAGCACTACAGGGAAAACGCTTCCAGATCGCCGGAGAGCCGCAAAGCAAGGGCCTATCTCATTGATCAGCTCAGAGCCCGGGGATACACGCAGTCAGAGATTGCCCTGCGGTTGGGCGTATCCAGGAAGACGGTCTATTCAACGCTGAAGGCAGGGCGAACATGAGATGTTACCCATTCTGCGTTTGACGCGAATTGGGTAGATCCTCTTGCTCAAGATTGAAAAAACGATGGATGTTGCTTACAGGCGGTTCGTTTTATGGCCCGGAAGCAGAGCCAGCTGAGCCTCTTTTCGCAAAGCGGTCCTGAAACGCAGACATTGTACCTGCAGAAGCCCAGGGACTTCGATGGCCTCATATCAGGCTTTAAGGAGATGAAGGCCATATCCTACGTTACCTCTCCAAGCCTGGTTCTCTCCATATTTGAAAAGTACAAGTATGAACATATGCAGCTTTTGGTCGGAGAGAACCTTTCTGTCAAACATTACAAGAAAGACCTTGAAAACAAGCAGATCAGCCAGATCCAGAAGCTCATGCATCTGGTGAAGGATCAGAAGCTCTCCATCCTCTTTCCGAAGGGAAAGACCATCCACTCAAAGCTCTATATTCTCCGCAATGAGGACAGCTATAGAGTCATTGTCGGTAGCGCAAACTTTAGTGAAACGGCCAGGAAGGCCCTGAAGCAGCATAACTATGTGGCCTATTGGGACCTGAAAAACAATGATTCGCTCCTAACACAGTTTCTGGAGGACTATAAAGCCCACTTGAAAAACTCCAGACTGTTCCTGGACGACCTGATCAAGCTTACGGAAACCAAGGATGAAGAGGAGGAACGAGTCATCAGGACCTGGCTGTCCCAGGATGTCGGCGAGATCAAGGACTTGGTCGAGTCGGAGACAGCTAGGGTCTTTACTGACTTGACCAAGCAAACCCTGGACTCGTTGGAGCGGGAGGAGACCCCGGAAGCAGAAGAGACCTCGCCGCGGGACGATCGCGGTGAGGTAACCGTGGTCATCCCCTCGGATGCCCGCACCCAGGAGAGCATTGAGAAGAAGCTCCAGCCCTTGAGGCCGAGCATCGCCAGATCAGAGCTCAGAGTGAAGGCCACAGACTTTTCCGAGTATGTCAAAAGGAGCTGCGGCGTACCCCTTATGGGCCTGGATAAGGCCAAGCGCAAGGCCTCCCTGCATATGGGCCAGTATCAGGATGTTCTTTCAAAGCCAGCCGAGAGCAAGGAAGCTGTTCATGAGGCTTTGGCGCATATCGAGGAGTACGTGGAATCCTATCGGTTTGGCGAGTCCATTGATTTCAAGAGAATACAGGCCAATGTCTTCGAGGCCCTTCTGTACGTCCTCTCGGCCCCATTTGCCCATGAGTTCAAGAAGATGAAGAAGCAGGTCGATATGTACTCCAGAGGGCCCAGCTTCTTGTATCTGTACGGTCCCTCATTCAATGGAAAGACCAACTTTCTGCGCTTCTGCCTCAAGCTGATCACCGGACGGCACCTGGAGCCCATCGCTCAGGAGTACTTCAATAAGACCAGGATCATGAATGCCAAGATGTTCGGTACAGTTTTCCCTCTCATGTTCGATGACGTCAATATCGGCTCCGGTTCTCCCCTGGAGACGGTTTTGAAAAACTACTGGGAGGTGTGGTGGACATCAGATCACCCCGTACCGCAGATCATCATGACCACCAACAGGTTCAATCCCCCGGAGTGGGCCAATACGAGGATCAAGAGGATAAACTTCGACGTCAAGTTCGACCAGAAAGACATCAAGGCCAGCGAGTCCCTGAACAAGATCCTGAACACGGACTCGGACTTCTTCAAGTACTTCTCCTACCACTACTTGGAAAAGCTCGACTCGCCAATCGACGAGATCAAGGAGGATCTGCTGGTCGATGAGCTCCGCCTGGCCAGGAAGATCGTGACGGAGCTCTACACCTTTGCGGACAGGCCGCTCCCGGATTACTTCCCCCAAGTTCCGGTGGAGACAATTTACGACATCGACAAGATGGAATGGCAGGAGCTCTTCGAGACCCAGGTCTTGAGTCAGGAGGATCAGACTAACAAGATCTTCGTGCATGCCGACAAGACCATGAACACCTTTGAGGTCGAGCGGTTCATGCGCCTCCTGCCTCAGGGGGTGAAGGCCAAGCGTAAGGGCCACACCATCATCATCGAGGGCAAGGAGAAGTACCGGGAGTGGATGGAGGCCGGCAGGAAACGGAGCGGTCTGTGGAAGAGCTTTGTAAGCAAGCTCAGGCCCAGAAGGTGACTTTTTCCCCATTTTGTGCTTGACGGATATTGGGGAGATTGAGTTGGAGCAAACTTACCCAAATTGGGTTTGACGCACAATGAGTCAATACGACAAAGGTTGTCATGGAAATCGTCATCTCCAAGCTGCTGCCGGTGTTCGTCTACCCCCTGGGGCTCAGCATTCTGATCGTTCTGCTGGCCCTGGCGGCGCTTCAGGCAGGCAAGACAGGCTTGGCCAAGCTCCTGGTGCTGCTGGTTCTGCTCGGGCTGTTCATCCCCTCGATGCCCGCAGTCTCGGAGCAGCTGCTGCGCTCATTGGAGATGGATCATCCGCCGCTGCCGGTAGATGAGTACCCATCAGCCGGGGCCATCGTCGTCCTCTCCGGCGGGGTGGCCGAGGCGCGGCCGGTGAGCCTGGAGGCCAGGCCTGACCAGACCTTCGACCGGCTCTATCAGGGCTACCAGCTCTATCAGGCCGAGAAGGCGCCCACGATCGTCCTTTCCGGAGGGAGCATCAGCTGGCGGACACAGGCGGCGGCGCTACCAGAGGCCGTGCTCATGGCTGAAATCCTTGGCCAGCTCGGGGTGCCCGAGGCTCGGATCCTGGTTGAAGGCACAAGCCGGAACACCCGCGAAAACGCTGTCTTCAGTAAAAAGCTTCTGGAAGGCAAAAATATAGACACCATCCTGCTGTGCACCTCGGCCCTGCATATGCCCAGAGCCCTGGCCTGCTTCCGCAAGACTGGGCTTAAGGCCGTACCGGCTCCGGCCAACTTTCTGACCCAGGTAACGGACAAGACCACCTTTTTGGACTTCCTGCCCCATGCCGCGGCCCTCGATGAGAGCACGGCCGTGATGAAAGAATACATCGGGATGGCCTACTACTCCCTGCGGGGCTGGATGTGAACGATTCTTTGTAACCTTGGAAGCAGCCGGTTGCTCCATCTGCTTCGCGTTGCTTCCTTCGGGGCGATGGCGGGGTCGGCTGACTTCTGAAGACAGAACCCACCCCCGGTCCCCTCCTAGAAAAGGCTGATCTTTACCCACACTGGGCACAGTGGGTATAGCAGAGAAGATTTTTTTAGCCATCTGCTTCGCTCGATGCACACCGACGAACATCGACAAAGACAATACCGACTTGAACTCTTTCGCCCCTCGACCCGATCGGCGAAAAGGGCGTCACCGCTAACGCGGATGAACCCCGCTCGAAGAGAGGTGAAACCATTGGCCGGCCATGTCGACCGGCTAATATATATTCTCATCTCAGCTGTTCACCCAGCTATGATCCATTCTGACTTGTCGTCCTTGGCACCTTGAGCGATCCTGCACCCATTTTACTGCCAAGGAAATGCCTCTCTCGGAGGATGAAAGATCGTCTCACATGGTGAAGCAGAATGAATACCAAATGGTAATGTGGGTGCAGGAGAGCGGGCGGGTTAGAATTCATTTCTGTGACACCACCCTCTGTGCCAAGTGTGGCTCAAGAGCATCCGGTCAACCGGAGCAGGATCATGGTCAGATTGTCCGTTCCCATCCGCACGTCCAAAGCCTCACGCCGCAGCGCCTCGGCCAGAGATTCCGGGTCATTCAAATCAGCAGCCATTTCCGCAACCTCCTGATTGGACATGACGTCGAACAGACCGTCGCAGGCGGCGATGAGAAAGCGATCCTGCTGACTTATCGTATAGGTGGCGGTGAAGGGTCTGGCGATGATGCCCACCGGTTTGAAGTACGCATCCCCGATGGTTCTGGTGGGCATGAGCCCCCGGAAGCCGCGCATGACATACGACCCGGAGATTCTTCCGCCGGAGCCCTCGATTCGCTGACGCTCCTGCTCGTCGTCGACCCGATGATCATAGGTCAGCTGTCTGGCCTGCCCAGAGGAGGAAACGAGCAGGGCTCGGGCGTCACCGGCGTTGGCCACGATCAGCTCGCTGCGGCGCAGCAGAAAGGTTACCGCCGTGGTTCCGGAGCCCTGGAAGGCCAAACGCATGGAGGTTTGCTCATAGGCCTGGACGAAGGCGGCTTCTGGATCATTCGACTCCTTCCAAGCCTTGAGCAGAAAGCGGTGGAGGTTTTCTGCGGCGTACTCAGCAGCATGCCGACCGCCGTGCCCGTCATAGACCCCGCCAAAGACCCAGCCAAGGCCGCCGAGGTCACCATCCACATAGTGGGCGTCCTCCATGGACCAGCGCAGTCCTTGCTCGGAGATGACCGCGGTGTTCATGACCGATTCGCTGCCGATGACAGGCTTGGCTCGTTTGTGCCGGCTCGCCGGGACGAGCCGGATGATTTCGGAAAATGCTCTCTTCTGGTCGCCGGAGAGGCCTTAACAGGGCGTTGAAAAAGTCCCATCTGCTGGTTGCTTCGAAAAATTCAGACCTTCGCATATGACAGAATACGCGTCAGCCCTGAGTTTTTCTTGTCCCTCGCAGCTGTATCTTTGTGAACGCCCTGCTCTCAAGACGTTTTTCAACAATCAGTTGAATCAGTCTCAAGCATTTCTTTGACTGGAGAGCGGCTCAGCCGGCACCTACTCGAAAGGGCAACGAGCCCAAGGCTGAATGAGAAATATACCAAAATTCAGGTTAGCTCTCAAAGGATGGCCCAAAGGCCGAAGGCTCTTCGATTCAGGATGAAGGCCCTGAATCCGGCTTCAAGGTTTCGGCGACATTGCCCGATTCCTCACTGAATTGTCATGCTTCCTGACGGCAAGCCGGGCGGATAGAATTTCAGACATGAGATAAACCATGCAAGGAGGGGCCTATGACTCAAGTCAGCGAGATCTACAAATGCAATATCTGCGGGAATGTCGTCGAGGTCAAGCAGGCCGGGGATGGCGATCTGGTCTGCTGCGGCCAGAATATGGAGCTTTTGACCGGGGATGATGCCGCCCCCTACTTGACCCCGCCGAGCATGAAGCCGGGAGGTCCGTAAAGACGGAAGGCCGTCGATCATTCCTGGGAAGGAAGAGCGAATCATTTCCATCCAAAGAGAAGGCCCGCGCCAATTGGCGCGGGCCTTCTCTTTGGATGGTGCCGAGGGGGGGAATCGAACCCCCACGGGCATACGCCCACAGCGCCCTCAACACTGCGTGTCTACCAAGTTCCACCACCTCGGCACAAAGGCAAAGAGCATGTAATAGCTTACGCAGTTTCCGATCTATTGTCCAGATCCGTCATCCTGTCCAGGCTTCTCAGACTCTCCAGGCTGTTGGGCCGGAGCCGGTGCAGCGGGCTTGGCGCCGGTATCCGATTTCTCCAGCATGATCGAGGCCGGCTCGCTGGACTTCTTTTGGGCGTCGATAAAAGTGAAGCTGAGCGAGGTCACGAAGAAGAGCACGGCCATGGTCACGGTCAGCTTGGACAGGAAGCCGCCGGCGCCGCTGCTCCCGAACAGCGTCGAGCTTGAGCCGCCGAAGATGACCCCCATGCCTTCATGGCCGGACTGCAGAAGGACCAGGATAACCAGCGAAACGCAGGCGATGACGTGAACGGTTAAGACGAGAGTATTCAAGGCTTTCCCTCATTTATTGAAAAAAGTCATATCCAGGGTGATGTCTCCGTGCGACGTATGATCGTATTTCTGGCGGATCGCTCCACCGAAAATGCGGCTTCCGGCTCGCTGTACTAGGCGGCCAGAACGATCTGGCTGAAGCTGTCCGCCTTCAAACCAGCACCACCTACCAGCACTCCATCCACATTGTCAATATGAATTATTTCAGAGCAGTTGTCCGGTTTGACGCTCCCGCCGTAGAGGATGCGGACCTCTTCCCCAGTGGAACTGAAAAGGTTCTGCAGGCGCCGGCGGACATAGCCGTGGGCTTCGGCGATATCCTTGGACTCAGCGACCTCACCGGTTCCGATGGCCCAGACGGGCTCGTAGGCCACAGCCAGCCGCTCGGCAATCCCTTGCCCCGAGAGCGGGCCGAGGGCCGAGGAGAGCTGCCTGTCCAGGACCTCTTCCAGGCGCCCGTTGCTCCTCTCTTCAAGAGTCTCGCCGATGCAGAGAATGATCTTCAGCCCCTTGTCCAGGCCGAAAGAGACCTTGCTGGCCAGGAAGTCGTCTTCTTCCCCCAAGACATGGCGGCGCTCGGAATGACCCACCAAGGCGTAGCTGCAGCCGGCATCGCGAAGCATGTCCGGAGCGATCTCTCCAGTGTAGGCACCCTGATCGGCTGGATAGAAGTTCTGCGCCCCGACGGAGAAGCCGTCTTGCCCGGAGAGGACATCGGCCACGGTTTTCAAGGCGGTGAAAGGTGGCAGGAGCAGAACCTCGCGATCTCGGGGCAGGGCAGAACCGGCCTTTTGAACCAGAGCCCGGGCCGTCTCCTCAGCCTCGCTCAGGGTCTTGAACATCTTCCAGTTTGCGGCCATGCATTTCTTCATTGGGCTGGCTCCTGCGGTTTATTTCTTCCTGGCGGAATTCGGTTCCTGGCGAAGCAGGGCAGCATGTGCCTCTGTGTCTGAAAAAAAGACTTGGTGTATGGCTCTATTTCTCCAAGGCCTTCAGCCCAGGCAGCTCCTTGCCTTCCAGGTACTCCAGAAAGGAACCCCCTCCGGTGGAGATAAAGCTCATCTGCTCCTGCAGCCCGCATTTGTGAATAAGCGAGTCCGTATCGCCGCCCCCGACAATGGTCGTAGCCTCGAGCTTGGCCACGGTTTGAGCCAGGCCGACCGAGCCCTGGGAAAAGGTCGGGTTCTCAAAGGCTCCCATGGGCCCGTTCCAGACCACGGTCCTGGCCTCCTTGAGCACTTCGGAGAAGAGGGTATGGCTGGCTGGCCCGGTGTCCAGGAGCATTTCCTCGGCCGGAATATCCTGATAGGGGTAGACCCCGCCAGGAGTGTCGGTCTCAGGATCCTTCCCAGTGAGGAAGTCCACGGGCAGATAGAAGCTGACCCGGTTCTGTTTGGCCTTGTCCAGGATGGCTGCGGCCTGATCGAGCATGTCCTCCTCGATCTTGGAGCTGCCGACCCCGTAGCCTTGCGCCTTGCGGAAGGTATTGGCCATGGCGCCGCCGATGATGATGCGGTCGACCTTGTCCATGAGATTGCTCAAGAGGGCAATCTTGGAGGAAACCTTGGCGCCTCCGGAGATAAGCACATAGGGATGCTCGGGCTTGGCCGTAGCCATGGTCAGGTACTCCACCTCTTTGGTCAGGAGCAGCCCGGCAGACACGGTGTCGAAATGCTCCGTGACCCCGGCCACCGAAGCGTGAGCCCGGTGGACGACGCCAAAGGCATCATTGACGTAGACGTCGGCCAGCTCGGCCAGCTGCCTGCTGAACTCAGGATCGTTCTTGGTTTCGCCGTGATGGAAGCGCAGGTTCTCCAAGAGCATGATCTGTCCGGCCCCGAGGCCAGCCGCCTGCTCAGAGACCTCTGAGCCGATGCAGTCCGAGGCCATGGTGACCGGTCGGTCCAAGAGCTCTTTCAGGCGATCCGCCACCGGTTTGAGAGACAGATCCGTGACCCGTTCTCCCTTGGGCTTGCCCAGGTGCGAGCAGGCGATGACCTTGGCTCCTCCGTCTAAGAGGAACTGCAGGGTCGGCAGGGTGGCCTTGATGCGGCTGTCATCCTCAATACGCCCGTTCTTCATGGGGACGTTGAAGTCGCAACGAATCAGGACGCGCTTTTCGCGGATGTCTATGTCTTTCACCGAGCGCATACCTCCTCCTTGACGAAGCATGGTTTGGCGGAATACGTCTTTCGTGAGCCCTCAATCGAACTACTCTGTCCAGCACAGGAGAATGCCTCTGCTGAGCGAGGCAACCGCTCAGCAGAGGTGGGCAGAAGGAAAAACTCGTTCATTATCGCCCGAGAGAATCCCAATGTCAAAAAGGCTGCCTGCGGTTAACAAGAAACGCGAGGAGCTGCTCGAGGTCGTTGACCACAGAAAAAAGCCCCTCGGCGCCTTTCCGCGGTCAACGGTGCATCAGCTGGGGCTCATGCACAAGAGCGTCGTGATCCTTCTGTACAACCGGGAGAAGAAGATGTACCTGCAACGGCGCAGCCATCGGCAAGCCGACTGTCCTGGGTACTGGGATCTTTCGGCCGCCGGCCACGTCCGCTTTGGCGAGGCCGCTCATGAAGCCGCGTACCGCGAGCTGAACGAGGAGCTGGGCATTGAACATCTGAGACTCTACCAGCTCCACTCCCTTTCGGCCAGCCCGTCCACCGGCTACGAGTTCGTCACCCTCTTCACCACAGAACCTGCCGAGGTCGTGCCGCAGCCGAACAGCCGAGAGGTCAGCGAGGGGCTGTTCGTCGAGAGGCACGAGCTGGCCTACCTCATCGAGAATCACGCTGCGATCCTCACCCCGACCGTCATCCACTTCTGGAAGCTTGGCTGTCTCTTTCGGCTGCGGAGCTGAGGCTTCACAGTACCCCCTCGAGCTTGCAAGCTTTTCCCTTGCGCCCGAGTGAGCTGTCAGGCCAAGGCTCAGCCCATGATTGAGCTGAACAGCATTCAGCTCCCTGCGAAGCTGATGGCCGTCAGGTACACAGGGGCATTCTTGATTCTCCGCATGGGGAATCGCGGCAGAATGGAGCTAGGGCCCTCAGGTTTGCAGGAGCCGGGCCAGGGCTCTGTGGATTCGGGAGTTGGAGGCCAGAATGTCGGGTGCATCCAGGACGTGAGGCTGTTCGGGGTGGTATCTGGTCACCCTGCCACCGGCCTCCTGGACCAAGAGCCAGCCGGCCGCTGTATCCCAGGGTTTGAGGCCTGACTCAAAAAAGGCGTCGAGCCTGCCGCAAGCGGTGTAGGCAAGGTCCACAGCCGCCGCCCCCATCCGGCGCAGCCCCCGGCAATGCAGGAGCACCTGCCGCAATGGAGGCATGACCTCATCGATCCGTTCCCTGACATCGTAGGGAAATCCGGTGGCCACCAAACATTGCTCCAGATCGTCCCGCTCGGAGACGCGAATGGGCTTTTCGTTCAGCCAGGCGCCGGCCCCGGCTGCAGCTTGGAACATCTCCCCGAGCATCGGCAGA
>Ga0207797_1003426_pt1 | contig 10515 bp, 6 predicted proteins | sample PRCRCaboRojoPR_6_FD_187275 | JGI IMG/M metagenome (GOLD analysis project Ga0207797, IMG submission 187275) | Marine sediment microbial community from Cabo Rojo, Puerto Rico - PR CR 10% Liquid 1 (SPAdes) | ecosystem: Environmental > Aquatic > Marine > Coastal > Sediment | place: Cabo Rojo, Puerto... | reverse complement strand
GTCAAGAGCGATGACGTTGAAGGCCGCACCAGGATATATGAATCGATGGTAAAGGGGCAGAACGTATTGGAGGCGGGTATGCCAGCCGCCTTCGAGGTCCTCTGCAACGAGATCAGGGGACTGGGTCTGAACATCCGCATGGAAAAGGGTACTATTTAAGCACATGGCGGCTCTGGCAACCACCAATAGCGCTCAGCGCTACATTTCCGAGATCGTTTTTCCACAGCCTGTAACGCTGGAGGTTGAACAATAATGGTAGATGCAGGCTTCGGTCGCATTAATGATTATGAACGGGTGAGTATCTCCCTGGCTTCGCCGGAGGATATACGTAGCTGGTCGTACGGTGAGGTTCGCAAGCCGGAGACCATTAATTACAGGACGTATCGTCCCGAGAAGGACGGACTGTTTTGCGAACGAATATTCGGGCCCGAGAGGGATTGGGAGTGCAGTTGTGGTAAGTATCGGGGGATGAAGCACAAGGGCATCGTATGTGACCGGTGCGGAGTTAAGGTCACACACAGCCGCGTCCGCAGGCGGCGGATGGGCCACATCACGCTGGCTGCCCCCGTGGTTCACATCTGGTTCTTCAAAAGCATGCCGTGTCGGTTGGGCAACCTGCTGGGAATGAAGAGCACCGACCTCCAGCAGATCATATACTTCCAGCACTATGGCGTAACCGATCCCAAAGACACCCCGCTGGAATACCAGCAGCTCCTGACCGAGCAGGAATACAGAGAGGCTGTGGAGGAATACGGGGAACGCGCTTTCGACGCCAAAATGGGCGCAGAGGCCGTGAAAGCCTTCCTGGAGAAGCTGGACCTGGAGCAGCTCTGCAAAGACCTGCGGAGCGAGTTGAAGACCTGCACCTCCAAACAGCGCCGCAAAAAGATTATCAAGCAGCTTTCCGAGGCCGAAACACTGCTGAAGAGCGACAACCGGCCCGAGTGGATGATTCTGGACGTCATCCCGGTCATTCCGCCGGACCTGCGTCCGCTGGTGCTGCTGGAGAGCGGCAATTTCGCGACCAGTGACCTCAACGACCTTTACCGCCGCATTATCAACCGTAACAACCGGCTGAAGAAACTCATGGAGCTGAACGCTCCCGAGGTCATTATCCGCAACGAGAAACGCATGCTGCAGCAGTCCGTGGACGCTCTGCTGGACAACAGCAGGTGCAAGCGCCCCGTGCTGGGAAGCAGCAACCGACCGCTGAAGTCCCTGACCGACATGATCAAGGGCAAGCAGGGACGCTTCCGCGAGAACCTGCTGGGCAAGCGCGTCGACTACTCCGCCCGTAGCGTCATCGTGGTGGGCCCGGAGCTCAAGCTGAATCAGTGCGGCCTGCCCAAGAAAGTCGCCCTCGAGCTCTATCAGCCCTTCATCATCCAGAAGCTCAAGGAGCGGGGCGTCGCCGAGACCATTCGGAACGCCAAGAAGGAGCTGGAGAAGCAGACGGACGAAGTGTGGGACGTGCTGGAAGAAGTTATCCAGAACCACCCCGTGCTGCTGAACCGTGCACCCACCCTGCACAGAATGGGAATCCAGGCATTCGACCCCGTGCTGGTGGAGGGACACGCCATCCGGCTGCATCCGCTGGTGTGCAAGGGCTTCAACGCGGACTTCGACGGCGACGCCATGGCCGTCCATCTGCCTCTGAGCGTGGAAGCTCAGGTGGAAGCCAAGACACTCATGATGTCCACGCACAATGTGTTTACCCCTCAGAGCGGCACGCCCATTATCAGCCCGTCGCAGGACATGATCCTCGGCAGTTATTACCTGACGCTTACGCCCCGCGAGGAGCCCGAACAGACCAAGAGCTTCAGCGATCTGGACGAGGTATTCATGGCCAAGGATGCGGGGAAAGTCAAGGTGCACGACTTCATAGAAGTGCGCCTGGGAGAGCAAGAAATCGTGGACGAGAGCGGCGAGAACCCGCATGCGTCGGACGATATATCTGAAACGACTGTCGGGCGGGTGATGTTCAACGATATCCTGCCCGAGGGGATGCCGTTTTACAACTTCCCGCTGGATGGCGGCGGCCTGAACCGGATTATTCACGACTGCTACGACAGGCTGGGTCGTCAGAAGACCGTCGGGATGCTGGACCGGATCAAGGAGATCGGCTTCCGGGCTGCCACCGAGTCCGGCGTGTCTTTCGCGATGACGGACCTTCGAAAGGCCCCTCACAAGGAAGAAATCCTCGATAAGACCGATGATGTCGTCAACCAGATCACCGAGGATTACCGCGAGGGCGCCATCACCGACATCGAACGTTCGCAGCGCGTGATCGACGAGTGGAACGCGGCCACGGAGATGGTCTCGGAGGAGCTGTTCGAGACGCTCAGAAACGACACGCGCGACGGCAAACCTTACATCAATCCCGTGTTCCTCATGGTGGAGTCCGGCGCCCGAGGCAAGGCGCTGCAGATCAGCCAGATCGCCGGCATGCGTGGCCTCATGGCCAAGCCGAGCGGACAGATCATCGAAACGCCCATTAAGTCCAACTTCCGGCAGGGCCTGAGCGTTCTGGAATACTTCAGTTCCACACACGGCGCCCGGAAGGGGCTGGCCGATACGGCCCTGAAGACCGCGGACAGCGGTTACCTGACCAGGCGATTGGCCGACGTGGCTCAGAACGTCATGATCACCGAGATGGACTGCGGAACCACGAACGGCATCACCAAGGGCCCGATCATGCGCGGCGACAGGATTGAGGTGCCGCTCAGGAAGATCATCAAGGGCCGCACGGCTCGCGACAACGTGGTGGACCTGGCGAAGGACGAGATAATCGTCGAGGAAAACCAGGTCATCACCGAGGACATCGCCCGCCGGATAGAGGAACTGGACGAGCGGATGAAAATCCGCGTGCGTTCGCCGCTGACCTGCGAAACCCGCAACGGCATCTGCGCCATGTGCTACGGCATGGACCTGTCTCGGAACCGACTGGCGGAACCCGGACTGGCAGCGGGCATCATTGCCGCTCAGTCCATCGGCGAGCCAGGAACCCAGCTTACCATGCGTACCTTCCACATCGGTGGTGTGGCCACCGCCGGCGCTGAAGAGAGCGAGATAGTGGCGCGGCGTGGCGGCACCGTCAAATACAAAGACGTGGACGTTGTGACCGACGCCGAGGGCCGAACAATCTCCATCAGCCGCCAGGGCGAAGTGGCCATCTGTGACGAGAAGGGACGTGAGCTGGACCGTCACAACGTGCCGCTGGGCGCCCACATCCACCCGGACGATGGCGACGAGATCGAAGCGGACGCCACGCTGGCCGAGTGGGACCCACACTACACGCCGATTCTGGCCGAGGTGGGCGGCACCATCGTATACGAAGACATCGAGGAAGAGAAGACGCTCCGAATCGAAGAGGATACCCACGGCACTCGCCGAAAAGTCATCATGGAGCACAAAGGTGACATGCACCCTCAGGTGCTGATCGAGGGCGAGAACGACGAGATCCTCAGCCTGTATCCCATTCCGGAGAAGGCAATCCTCGAGGTGGACGAAGGACAGGTAGTCGAGCCCGGCGAACGGCTGGCCAGGTCGCTGCGTGAGGTTCGACGCACGCAGGACATTACCGGTGGTCTGCCGAGGGTGACCGAGCTGTTCGAAGCCAGAAAACCCAAGAACGCCGCCGTGATGACGGATATCGACGGCGAAGTGGAAGAGATCGAGCGGAAACGCGGCCGGACCGTCATCAGGGTAAAAGACCCCGAGACCGACTATGAGAGCGAACATACCGTTCCCGCGGGCAAGCATCTCCTGGTGAACAGGGGAGAGCGCGTGACGGCCGGTCAGCCACTGGTGGAGGGCCCGCTGGTGCTGCAGGACATCCTGCGGATTAGCGGTGAGGAAGCTCTGCACCAGTACATGCTGCGCGAGATCCAGAATGTCTACCGGACGCAGGACGTGACGATTGACGACAAGCACTTTGAGGTCATCATCTCACAGATGACCAATCGAGTGCGCGTGCAGGACCCCGGCGACTCGGAGTACCTGCCGTCCCAGCTCGTCGACAAGTTCGAGTTCCGCGATCATAACCAGGCCGTTGTCGAAGAGGGCGGTGAGCCCGCCAATGCCAGGCCGGTGTTGCTGGGCATCACAAAGGCCGCTCTCCGGAGCGATAGCTTCATCAGCGCGGCATCCTTCCAGAACACCACGCGTGTTCTCACCAGGGCGGCACTTGCCGGCCAGGTGGACCCGCTGGACGGACTGAAGGAAAACGTGATCGTCGGTCACCTGGTTCCGTCGGGAACAGGCTTCAGACAACTGCAGAGATCCAAGTTGAAGAATCTGCCCGCGCAGGCCCAGGGTGAACTTGCAGAAGTCGGCGAAGAAAGTTAACATACAATACGAAGTGAAAGCGAGCCCTGCCTCAGGGCCGAATTACAGCGAGTCACGCTAAGAATCCACAACTCCGATCAGAAGGAGCGAGATATATATGCCAACGATTAATCAGCTTGTCCGCAAGGGTCGTAAAAAGCCCAAGAAGAAGAACAAGCGGCCGGACCTTGAGGATTGTCCGCAGAAGAGAGGCGTCTGCCTCCACGTAAGCACTCGCGCGCCCAAGAAGCCGAACTCCGCGCTGCGAAAGGTGGCCAGAGTTCGCCTGAGCAACGGGCGAGAGGTTACCACATACATCCCGGGCGAGGGGCACAATCTGCAGGAGCATAACATTGTGCTCGTGCGGGGCGGACGTGTGAGAGACCTGCCCGGCGTGCGCTATCACATCGTGAGAGGTACCCTCGACACGATGGGTGTGGAAGAGCGGAAACAGAGCCGGTCCAAGTACGGTGCGAAGCAGCCGTCGTAACCTTCGGCTGAGATTCGCCAGTTCGTAGTTCCTTAAAGCCCGAGAAGATCAAAAATGGCGCAATATAAGAGCCCAGAGGTATACCAGAAGCCTGACCCTCGGTACAAGAGCAAGACGATCACGAAGTTCGTCAACGAGATTATGCGGGACGGCAAGAAGAGCGTCGCCCGCAAGCTCGTCTACAACGCGATGGACATCATTGACGAGAGGGTAGAGGACAAGTCTCCTCTGGAAGTTTTCGAGCAGGCGATTGCGAACGTCAAACCGCTTATCGAGGTGCGCAGCCGACGAGTGGGCGGTATGACGTATCAGGTTCCCACCGAGGTTCCTCCCAAGCGGCAGGTGTCCCTGGCCATTCGATGGATGTGGGAAGCGGCTACAAGCAAGAAAGGCCGTCCCATGCATCAAAGGCTTGCCGACGAGATACTGGATTCCTATCGGAAGCAGGGCACGTCTTACCAGCGACGGGAGAACGCTCACAAAATGGCCGAAGCGAACCGTGCGTTCGCGCACTTCCGCATACGCTGAGGCTGCCTGAGCAGAAGCACCTTCCGTTCCGCTGCTGAGCCCCGGGCAGGCAAACACCGACACCTCCGCCGGGCGGACGGCGGAAAGAGAGAAGCGCACAAACGGTACGTCGGGGGGAACTCCCCCGACTTTCCTTTTTGACCCCGAGAGGTAAGCAGGTGGAACTGGAAAAGCTCCGCAACATAGGGATTGTCGCGCATATCGATGCCGGTAAGACCACGGTAACCGAGCGAATCCTGTACTACACCGGCAGGCTTCATCGCATGGGCAGCGTGGATGAAGGCACTGCTACCATGGACTGGAAAGTGCAGGAGCAGGAGCGGGGCATCACCATTGTGTCCGCGGCCACGAGCTGCTACTGGGAGACCACGCGGGAAAGGGCCGGAGGAAACTCAGGGATACGCCGGCAGATCAACATCATCGACACGCCCGGCCACGTGGACTTCACCGTCGAGGTCGAGCGCGCTCTGCGTGTCCTGGATGGAGTTGTGGTCGTGTTCTGCGGCGTGGGGGGCGTCGAAGCTCAGAGCGAGACCGTGTGGCATCAGGCCGAGCGTTACGGTATTCCCCGCATCTGCTTCGTGAACAAACTCGACCGCTCCGGCAGCGATTTCCACCGGGCCGTAAAGGACATCCGTGAGAGGCTCGGTGCCAATGCCGTCCCCGTCCAGCTTCCCCTTGGACGCGAAGACACATTCGAGGGCGTTATAGACCTCATCGAGGAGAAGGCCTATCGATTCCGGGACGAGTCGCTCGGAGCGCAGTTCGACGAGGTGGACGTGCCGGAGGCCGACGCCGAGGCCGTCGGAGAATGGCGTTCTCACCTGATTGAGGCCCTGGCAGAGGAAGTGGATTGGATGGCGGACAAGTTCCTCGCCGAGGAGCACATCACTCCCGACGATATCCGCACCGCGATGCGCGAAGCCTGTATTGAGGGCACCGTGTATCCTGTGCTGTGTGGCGCTGCCCTGAGGAACAAGGGCATTCAGCAACTCCTCGACGCAATCTGTGATTACCTTCCATCTCCCACCGATGTGCCTGCTATCCAGGGGAAGAATCCCAGGACCGAGGAGCACGAGCTTCGACACCCCACCGAAGACGACCCTTTCAGCGCACTGGCCTTCAAGGTCCAGAGCGAGAAGCACGCCGATCTCTATTACCTCCGAGTATACAGTGGCGTGCTCGGCCAACAGTCGCGTGTCTACAACGCCAATCAGGACACCAAGGAGAACGTCACGCGGCTCTACCGGATGCATGCCAATAAGCGTAAGCAAGTGGAAAAAGCGGGACCGGGTTCCATTGTGGCGGCAACCGGTCTGAAGAAAACGGTGACGGGCGATACGCTGGCCGATCAGAACTCCCCCATCGTATTTGAGCGACTTTCGGTGCCCAATACGGTTATCTCAATGGCGATCGAACCGCGAACCCAGGCCGACCGGGGCAAACTAAACGAGGCGCTCGAAAGGCTGGCACGGGAAGACCCGACCTTCACCAGCCACGTTGATTCGCAGACGGGGCAGCTTCTCATCAGCGGCATGGGCGAGCTCCACCTTGACATCATTAAAGACCGCCTGCTGCGAGAGTTCAATGTGGAAGCCAACGTCGGCGAGCCGCGCGTGTCCTACCGTGAGAGCCTGAGCGAGAAGGTCGTTATCGACGAGACGTTCGACCAGGAGGCGGAAGGGCGGAGCCAGTTCGCGCGGGTGGTGCTGCGGTTCGAGCCCGAGAAGTGCGAAGCTCCCGTTCACTTCGAAAACGAAGCCGACTCCGAAAGAGTGCCCGAGCGCTTTGCCAGGGCAGTGAGACAGGCCCTGACCGACAGCGCTGCCGGTGGCGCGCTTTATGGTTACCCGCTTATCGACGTGAAAGCCACGCTGCTTGACGGAGAAATGGACCCGGAACGGTCCTCTGAGCTGGCATTCGAGGCGGCAACAGCGCGAGCCCTGCGCGACGCTCTTGAGGAAGGCGGCTGCGAGCTGCTTGAGCCCGTCATGAAGTTGGAATTGGTTACTCCCGAGCAATACATGGGCGACGTGATCAGCTACGTCAACACCTGTCGCGGCGAGATAGCCGAGGTTGAGAACAGGGGGAACCTGCGAGTGGTGCGGGCGAGAGCGCCTCTGGCCGAGTTGTTCGGATTTGCCACGCAACTGCGCTCGCTGACACAGGGACGGGGCAGCTACACTATGGAACCGCTCGAATACCGGCCCGCGCCAGAAGAAAAGATGCAGTTCGCCTGATAACCCCCGCAAGAGACATCTGTGCGGCACAATACACCCTCCGATCGGCTGTGAGGAAGGGAGAGTTCCGGTGAATCGAGAGACTTTCAGAGTCACCTTCCAACCCGATGGCAGAAATGTCTTCATCCTCGAAGGCACCAACCTTGTCGAAGCCGCCGGACAGGCCGGCATCGTGCTGAATCAGCCCTGTGGCGGCCAGGGAACGTGTGGAAAGTGCAGGGTACAGGTGACCGAAGGAGCCCCGCGGCCCAGCCCTTCGGCCCGTAATCTTCTCGCCGGTGAAGAGATTGAGGAGGGCATCCGCCTCGCGTGTCAGATTAGCGTGGACAGGGACATGAAGGTCTGGGTGCCGGACGAAAGCCGTTTCTTCGAGCAGGTCATACTCACGGAGGGTGCCGGTCACGGATACACGTTCGATCCGCCGCTTCACAAGCGCTGTGTAAACGTCAGCGCGCCGACCGTCGAGGACCAGCGGAGCTACGTGGACCGCCTGAAAGACGCCCTTACGGATGATTCCGGGACCGTGGACCTTGAGATGGACCTGCCCCTCATTCGCTGCATTCCGAGTTTGGCAGGGGACGGCGATTATACGGCGACCGCAGTGTTGAAGGACGGACGCATCCACTGGGTGGAAGAGGGCGATACCACCGATAAGGTTGCCGGAGTGGCTATTGATATAGGCACGACGACCGTTGTCGCTGCGATGGTGGACCTCGTGAGCGGCAGAAACGAGGCGGTTGCCAGCCGGACCAATCCCCAGGTGAGCTTGGGCGACGACGTGGTGAGCCGCATCAAATACGCCAACGAGCATCCCGAAGGGCTCGAAAAGCTGCGAAAGCGTCTGATTACCTGCGTGAACGAGCTCATAGAGGAATTGCTTGCCCGATCGGGTTTCGAGCAGCGAGATGTCTATGAAGTCGTAATCGTGGGCAACGCGACGATGAACCACATTTTCCTGGGGCTGGACCCGGCCTCGCTCGGCCGCGCCCCCTATGTGTCAGTGCTCCGCGGGGCGGTGGATCTGAGCGCCTCAGAGGTGGACCTGGCCCTGAAGCCTTACGCCTCAGTTCACACACTGCCCAACATAGCCGCTTTCGTCGGGGCGGACACGGTGGCCGTTGCGCTTGCCAGCGGCATGCATCGGAGCGAGGACATCAATCTGGCAATTGACATCGGCACCAACGGCGAGGTTGTGGTCGGCAACAAGGATCGCTTGATCGCCTGCTCTTGCGCGGCGGGGCCGGCCTTCGAGGGGGCCCGCATCCGACATGGCATGCGGGCAGCAGAAGGGGCCATCAGCAAAGTTGTAATCAATGCTGAGAATATCGAGGTAAGCGTGATAGGTGGTGGACGCGCCAGCGGCATTTGCGGCAGCGGGCTCATTGATGCAGTGGCGGAATTGCTTCGCGTTGGTATTATCACTCCGCAGGGCAGGATCGAGTCGTCCGACGATGCCCCGCAGGCAGTAGCCGATGCGGTTACGGAGATAGACGGTGAGCCGGCCGTAATACTGGTCGACGAGCACCAGAGCAAGACCGGCGAGCCCGTCGTGCTGACCCAGAAAGACGTGCGCGAACTCCAGCTCGGCAAGGCGGCCATCAGGGCGGGGGCGGAAGTTGCCTGTCAGCACTATGGGATAGAGATCAATGAAGTGTCGAAGATACTACTGGCAGGCGGGCTGGGCAATTTCATCCGCCGGTCAAACGCGCTTCGAATGGGCCTGTTGCCGGACATACCCGCCGACCGAATCGAGTGCATTGGCAACGCCGCCTTCGCGGGGGCTAGGATGGCGCTGGTATGCAGCTCGTGCCGGCAGGAAGCCGAAAAGATAAGCCTGGAGACGGAGTACAAGGAGCTTGCGCGCAGTGCGGAGTTCCAGAGGGGCTTCGCGGAATACATGACGTTTCCTCGGTCAGAACGTGGGGAGGAATCCGCCGGCTGACCGAAACTCACTGAAGAATTTTTGAGAGTTCCAGCTAAGCTATGTCATTGCAACCCGAGAGAGACCCGGATCGAACGCGTGGCCAGGTGCGAGACTGGCAGGAAGACGGTCTGACGGTGGGGTTCGTGCCCACCATGGGCGCCCTGCATGAGGGACACCTTAGTTTGGTCAAGGGCTCCGTGGACGAGTGTGATCGTACGGTGGTGAGCATCTACGTGAACCCCACGCAGTTCGGCGAGGGAGAGGACCTGGATGAATACCCCCGCAGACTGGACGAGGACTGTGCGGTGCTGGAGGACCTGGGGGCGAACTTCGTCTTTGCGCCCAGTGACGTGATGATGTATCCCGACGGCTACGCCACTTACGTGGTCCAGCAGGGCCTGACTGACAAACTGTGCGGCGCCTTCAGGCCGGGCCACTTCAGGGGCGTTCTGACAATTGTGAGCAAGCTGTTCAATATTGTTCCGGCCGACCGTGCCTATTTCGGGCGTAAGGACTTCCAGCAGTCCGTGGTGATACGCCGGATGGTGCGCGACCTGAATTTTCCCATTCGCATCCGCGTAATGCCTACGATTCGCGAGGACGACGGGCTGGCGATGAGCTCGCGGAACGAGTACCTGACGGAGTCAGAACGCGAGCAGGCCACCTGCCTCTACCGGGCTCTCTGTGAGGCACGTCGGCTCTACAATGAGGGCGAGACCGACGTAGAAGTGCTGATGGACGAGATGGAGCGCATCATCGGTCGCGAGCCCGACACGGAGCCCGAATACATCGAGATCGTCGATTGCGAGAGCCTGGAGTCGTTGGATCAGGCTTCCGACCGCGCGGTTGCTGCACTGGCCGTAAATCTGGGTGAGGCCCGGTTGATAGATAACATGCCGCTGGCCGGAGAGGAATAGAGCCGGCAACGTGGCGAGCGATACATTGAACTCTTCCGAAACAACTTACAATGCATCCCCATCTATTTGACATACCCCTGCCGTGGGGCG
>Ga0207797_1003425_pt1 | contig 10520 bp, 11 predicted proteins | sample PRCRCaboRojoPR_6_FD_187275 | JGI IMG/M metagenome (GOLD analysis project Ga0207797, IMG submission 187275) | Marine sediment microbial community from Cabo Rojo, Puerto Rico - PR CR 10% Liquid 1 (SPAdes) | ecosystem: Environmental > Aquatic > Marine > Coastal > Sediment | place: Cabo Rojo, Puerto... | reverse complement strand
CCCGCGTCCGCAAGCGGCAGCGGCGGCCGGAATCGGGCAGATTCAAGGACCGGCCCCACCCAGCGGGACCATGGCCCTCGCAGACGCGGTCTCGGCGACGATCCACGTCCTGTTCGCCGGCCTCTGGACCGGGAGCGTCCTGTTCGTAACCTACGCCGTCCTGCCCCTGGCGCGGGACGGCGACCTCGACGCGGCGCCCCTCTCGGCGGTGGCCGGTCGACTGACCACGGTGTCCCGCGTGAGTGCCGTGGCGCTGTTGCTGACCGGCGGCCACATGGCCGGGGCGGGCTACACGGTCGACGGGCTGGTCGGCTCCACCCGCGGGCACCTGGTCCTCGGGATGGTCGCCCTCTGGCTCGTCCTGGCGGCCCTCGTCGAGGTCGGGACCGGCCGGCTCCGGGAGGGGACCGGGGCCGACAAGGTCCGCGCCCCGGCCCGGGAGGCGACGCGGATCTTCCAGGCCGCCGCGCTGGTCTCCCTCGCCCTCCTGCTCGACGCCGGAGCGCTCGCCGGCGGCCTCTGGGCCTGAGGCGGCCGGGTCCAGCGCCCGGGCTCCGGGACAATCCTTTACTCCCGGCCGGCGTAGCATCCGCGCATGTCCTGGGAGACCGTAGAGACCGTCCGGATCCCGAACGGCGAGGGGATCGCCTACCGGAAGCGCGAGGGCGGCGAGGTGCCCGTCCTGCTCCTCCACGGCAACCTCAGCTCCTCGCGGCACTGGGACCTCCTCTTCGAGCACATGGACGACCGCTTCGCGCTCTATGCCATGGACCTCCGGGGCTTCGGGGACTCCTCCTACGAGAACGAGTTCGACTCGCTGAAGGCGCTGGCCGACGACGTCGTCCAGTTCATGAACGCCATCGACCTCGAGCGGACGAGCCTCCTGGGCTGGTCGGCCGGCGGCGGCGTCGCGATGCAGGTCGCCGCGGACGTGCCAGACCGCATCGACCGGCTCGCCCTGCTGTCGCCGCCGAGCACACAGGGGCTGCCCGTCTATCGGAAAGACGAGGACCTCCAGCCCACCGACGAGGTGCTGACGACCCGCGAGGAGCTCCGGGCGGACCCGGTCTCGGTCGCGCCCGCCCTGCAGGCCATCGAGGACGGCGACGCCGCGGCGATGACGGAGATCTGGCGGCAGGCCATCTTCGTCAACGACGAGCCGGAGGCGGACCGCTTCGAGGCCTACGTGGAGGCCTCGCTCCAGGAGCGGTGCCTGCTCGACATCGACTACGCGCTCGTCCACTTCAACATCTCCACGGAGGACAACGCCGTCGAGCCGGGAACCGGCGAGGTCGACCGCATCACTGCGCCGACGCTCGTGCTCCGCGGGGAGGACGACCTCGTGGTCCCCGAGGCCCTCGTCCGGCGAGCCGCCGCCGACATCGAGGACGCCGAGCTGGTCGAGCTGCCGGGCTGTGGCCACGCCCCGACCGTCGACGACCTCGACCTGCTGCTGTCCCACCTCGAGCCCTTCCTCGACCCGGAGTGAGCCGGGCTAGTCGGCGGCGCTGACGGTGTGGCGGAGCGTGCCGACCCCCTCGATCCGGACCTCGACGGTGTCGCCGTCGGCCAGCGGGCCGACCCCGGCCGGCGTCCCGGTCGCGACCACGTCGCCAGGCTCCAGGGTCATGTACGCGGTGATCTCGGCGAGGAGCTCGGGAACCGGGAAGATGAGCCGGTCGCGACTGGAGTGCTGGCGCCGGTCGCCGTCGACCCACAGCTCGACGGTCGCGTCCGCGGGGACGGCCTCGGGCGGGGCGAGGACCGGCCCCAGGGGTGCGGCCCCGTCGAAGGCCTTGCCCCGCACCCAGTTCTGCTCGCGGTCCTGGTCGTCCCGGTTCGAGACGTCCACCATGCAGGTGAAGCCGGCCACGGCGTCCATCGCGTCGGCGGCCTCCAGGTGGCGACACTGCTCGCCGATCACGACGCCCATCTCCGCCTCGTAGTCGACCCGCTCGGCGCCGGCCGGCAGCGTGACCGTCGCCCCCGGGGGCGCGACCGTGTTCGGGGGCTTGAGGAACAGCAGCGGGCGGTCGGGCGGCTCCTTGCCCCGCTCCTGGGCGTGGTCGGCGTAGTTCAGCCCGACACAGACCACCTTCGTCGGCTCGCAGGGGGGCAGGAGTGTCACCTCCTCGGGCGCGTAGGTCTCCTCGCCGAAGGCGAGTCTGCCCCCGACCCCGGCCGTCCCGTCGTCGGCCGGCGTCCCGTCGACGTCGATCCACTCGCCGCGTCGCTGTGCCCCGGCCGGGTCCCGGAACCGCACGCGCTTCATACCGGCCGGTCGGCCGGTTCCGGAATAAGGATTGAGGTATGCCCCGCGCCGGCCGGACCGGGTGGACCGAACCGCTTTTCTCGGCCGCGGACAAGCCGCCTGGCATGGACCTGCTCGTCGTCGGCGCCGGGGAGATGGGCCGGTGGCTCGCCCGCGCCCTCGACGAGGACGCAGACGTTCCGGTTGCCGTGACCTTCCACGACGCCGACCCGGCGGCGGCGGAGGCGGCCGCGGAGGGCTGCGAGGCCACCAGCACCGAGGACCCGGACGCGGGCCACGACGCCGTCTGCATCGCCGTCCCCATCCCCGCGGCGGCGGAGGCCATCGCCCGCTTTGCCCCCCTGGCCGAGGGGGCCGTCTTCGACGTGACCGGGACGATGGCGACGCCGCTTGCCGCGATGGCCGACCACGCCGCCGACCGCGAGCAGTGCAGCCTCCACCCCCTCTTTGCCCCGGCGAACGAACCGGGCTCTGTCGCCGCCGTCCTCGCCGAACGCGGGCCGACCACCGCGACGGTCCTCGAGGCGCTCGAGGCCCGCGGCAACGACGTCTTCGAGACGACCGCCGGCGAGCACGACCGCGCGATGGAGACCGTCCAGGCCCGCGCCCACACCGCCGTCCTGGCCTACGGGCTCGCCGCGGAGGCGGTGGACGAGCGCTTCCACACCCCCGTCTCGAGCGGGCTCGAGGGCCTCCTCGAGCAGGTCACCGACGGCGAGAGCCGGGTCTACGCCGACATCCAGGACGCCTTCGACGGCGCGGACGACGTCGCCGCGGCGGCAAGCGACCTCGCGGCGGCCGACCACGACCGCTTCGCCGACCTCTTCGACGAGGCCGGCCGATGACCGGGGCCGACTTCACCCCGGCGACCCGGAGGTGAGCCCGTGCGGGACGCCCAGCGCCAGGCCGTCCTCGACGCCGCCCGCTACCTGCGGGAGGTGCGCCCGCTCGACCCGGCGGAACTCCAGGACTACGTCCCCGACCGGCCCCACCCGGCGGCCGTCCGGCAGGTCCTCCGGGAGAACGCGGTCGCGCTCTCCCTCCTCGAGCGCCGGGACGGCACCTTCGTCCCGGTCGACCCCGGGGCGGTCGACGTCGCCGTCGACGGCGACGTCGCGGTCCCGACCGGCCACTTAGAGCGCGTCGAGGACCTCCTCGTCGCGGAGTTCGGCCCCGAGTGGGCGACCGGCGAGAGCGGCGACGAGCTCCGCGAGCGCATCAGGGCGATCAAGGAGCGGTACCTGGCGGGCGCCGCCGTCGACTACGACTACCGGACGGCACTTGGGTACGCCGTCTACCACTTCGCCCAGTCCTACGCGAGCGCCAGGTACGTCCTCGCGGACCTCGCCGCGGCCGGGCACCTGCCACGGACCTGCCGCGTCCTGGACGTCGGAGCCGGGGTCGGCGGGCCGGCGCTGGCGCTCGCGGACCTGTTCCCCGCAGAGGCCCTGGTGGACTACCACGCCGTCGAACCCGGCGAGGCCGCCGCCGTCCTCAAGGAGCTGCTGTCCGGGACCGGCCGGAACTTCCATGCGGACCTCGCGGAGGCGCCCATCGAGGCAGCGACGCCGGAGGGCCCCTTCGACGTCGTCCTGTGTGCGAACGTCCTCTCGGAACTCGCGGACCCCTCGGCAGTCGCGACAGACCTCCTCGAGCGCCTCGCCCCGGACGGGACCTTCGTGGGCATCGCCCCGGCCGACCGGAACACCGCGACGCTCCTCCGGACCGTCGAGCGCCACCTCGAGCGCGCGGCGGGGGCCACCGTCTACGCGCCGACACTCCGGCTGTGGCCGGGTGAGACCCCGACCGGCGAGTGCTGGAGCTTCGACCGCAAGCCCAACCTCGCGGTTCCCGACGTCCAGGCACGCCTCGACGAGGGCGGCGGGGGCACCGGCGAGTTCGTCAACGTCGACGTCCAGTACGCCTACGCGCTGCTCCGGACCGACGGCGAGACGGCCCTCGAGGTCCGTCCCGACCCCGACCGGTACGCGAAGATGGCCGACGCCGAGGGCCACGTCACCGACCGCATCGACTGCGTCGGCGTGAAACTGAGTCAGGACCTGGCCGGCGGCCGGGGCGTCGCGGCCGAGCCGGGTACCCACGGGGGCAACCCGCTCTTCCTCCTGGGCGACGGCAGCGAACGGGTCGACCACTTCGCCGTCCTGACGGCGCCGTCGGCGCTGAACCGCGACCTCCTCGAGGCCGACTACGGGGCCGTCCTCCACCTCGAGAACGCGCTCCTGCTCTGGAACGACGACGAGGGGGCCTACAACCTGGTCGTCGACGGGGAGACGGTCGTCGAGACGATGGCGGAGTAGTGCGGGAAGCGGCACCCTTTTTCCGCGAGCCGGAGCACCCTCCCGCATGGACGAGCCGGCCATCCTCCTGACCAACGACGACGGCATCGACGCCACCGGCTTCCGCGTGCTCTACGAGGCCCTGGAGACCGTTGGCGAGGTCACCGCCGTCGCCCCCCGCAGCGACCAGAGCGCCGTGGGGCGTGCGCTCTCTCACTCCGTCAGCGTCGAGGACCACGAGCTGGGGCACGTCCTCGACGGGACGCCGGCGGACTGCGTCATCGCCGGGCTCTCGGCCCTCGAGCCCGAGACCGACCTCGTCGTCGCGGGCTGCAACCAGGGGGCGAATCTCGGGGAGTACGTCCTCGGTCGGTCCGGCACCGTCTCGGCCGCGGTCGAGGCCGCCTTCTTCGAGGTTCCGGCCATGGCCGTGTCCCTGTACGTCCCCGTCGACGAGTACGTGACCGCCGACGTGGACATCGAGCCGGCGAGCTTCGGGGCGGCCGCCGAGGCGACGACCTACCTGGCCGAGCACGCCTTCGGCGCCGGCGTCTTCGACCAGGCCGAGTACCTGAACGTCAACGCCCCCGTGGCCGCCAAGAGCAGCGGCCAGATGGCCGTCACCCGGCCCTCGCACGTCTACCGGATGGGGGCAAGCCGCGAGGGCGCGACGGTCGAACTGGAGGACGAGATCTGGGAGCTGATGGCAAGCGGCGACATCCCCGACCCGGCCGGGACCGACCGGCGCGCCGTCGTCGAGGGCAGGGTCAGCGTCTCGCCGCTCACGGCCCCACACACGACCGAACACCACGAGGCCCTCGACGCGCTCGCGGAGACCTATCCCGGCGCGGACTGACGGGCCCGGCCTCCGGGCGCGGATCGACGCCACACCGTGATCGCCCGGAGGGCCGGCCGCGATGGCCAGGGTTTTTGGAGGGCCCGTCGATCCCCGGGTATGTGGCGTGCCCGCAACGCCTGGCTCTTCGTCCTCCTGTCGGTCCTCTGGGGCAGCGCCTTCACGGCCATCAAGGCCGGGCTCGAGGCCTTCCCGCCGGTCCTGTTCGCCGCCCTCCGGTACGACCTCGCGGGCGTGCTCGTCCTCGCCTACGCCGTGTACGCGACCGAGCGCTGGCGGCCCCGCGAGCGCGGCGAGTGGGCCCTCGTCGCCATCGGGAGCGTGCTGATGATCGCGGCCTACCACACCTTCCTGTTCGTCGGCGAGCAGAACACCACGAGCGCCGCGGCGGCCATCATCGTCAGCCTCTCACCAGTGCTCACGACGGGGTTCGCCCGGGCCTTCCTCCCGGAGGAGCGCCTGACAACCGTTGGCCTGGTCGGGCTCCTCGTCGGCTTCGTGGGCGTCGTCGTGCTCGCCGACCCGGACCCGGCGAGGCTGCTGGACACGGCGACGGTCTCGAAGGGGCTGGTCTTTTTCGCGGCCGCCTCCTTCGCGCTCGGGAGCGTCCTGACCCGACGCGTCGAGGCCTCGTTGCCCATCGAGACGATGGAGGCCTGGTCGATGCTCGGCGGCGCGGTGCTCATGCACGGGATCAGCCTGGGTCTGGGCGAATCCGTCGCGAGCATCACCTGGAGCACTACCGCCGTCGTCTCGCTGGGCTACCTGGTGCTCGGGGCCAGCGCCCTCGGCTTCCTCCTGTACTTCCACCTGCTCGAGGTGCTCGGCCCGATCGAAATCAACCTCGTCTCCTATGCCGCCCCCGTGGTGGCCGCCGGCACCGGCATCCTCGTGCTGGGCGAGACGCCGACGCTGCGGACCGCCGCCGGCTTCGCCTGCATCCTGCTCGGGTTCGTCCTCCTGAAGCGGGCGGCCATCCGTGAGGTGCTGGTCGGCGCGTCACGGTGAGCTCCGCCCGGCGAGCCCGTCCGGGGCCATCCCGTGGTGGGGATGCCTGTGAGATGGTCCGGGCGCCGTCTGTCCCAAGATACCGACGGGTTCGATCGCGCACCGTCTCACAGAGACGGCCGGATCCGTACCGGCGGATTGCACGGAAGCGGCCCATGGTGCACTCGAGTACAGCCTCGGCCTGAGGGCTCGCTACCGACTCTCGCGCTGCTCGACCTTGTTCAGCTCGATGAGCAGCCGGAAGATGGCCTTGACCAGGTTCGCGTCGACGCCGAACCGCTCGGCGTTCGCGCCCGCCCGGTCCATCACCGCCTGCTCCTGGGACTCGTCGGTCGTGGGAAGCCCCCGCTCTGCCTTGACGTCGGCGATGGTGTCCGCGACGTAGGTCCGCCTGGCGATCAGCTCCACGAGCTCGCGGTCGATCCCCTCGATCTCGCGCCGGAGTTCGTCGAGCGTCATGTCCTCGGGGGCCGGCCCGTCGCCGCCGTCGGCGGCCGCCCGCCCGGTCTCCCCGCCCCCGCTCCCGTGCTGGTCCTGAGTCATCCGATGGTCGCCCCCTCGGACTGGGTCGTCGTAAGCCATGTGGTTCCCTCCCGGGCTGCCCAGCGCTCGCGGACCGCCCCGAGCGCGGCGGCGTCGCCGACGGCGGTGAAGCTGGGGCCCGTGCCCGACAGGGAGACGCCCTCGGCGTGGGGCATCGCCTCGAGGAGCGGATCCGGCGAGAAGTCGAGCGCGGCACAGAAGGCCAGCCCGTTGACGGTCATCGCCCGCTCGTAGGCGCCCTCGCGGGCGAGGTCGGCAACGAGGTCGGCCACCGGGGCGACGGCGCGACACCGGTCCGCGTCCGCCTCGGCACTGAAGGCCCGCTCCGGGGGCGTCCAGACGAGGACGTCCCAGTCCACCTCCTCTCGTGCGAGGAGGGCGTCGGTGGTGTTGTCGGTCAGCGTCACGCCGCCGAGCATGCTGGCGCTGGCGTCGTCGAAGGCGCCGGTGACCGTCACGCCCACGTCCCGCGCGGCCTCGACGCCGATCCGGGCGGCCGTCTCGCGGTCCACGGCGCCGGCGGCGTCCAGGGCGTCGAGGGTTGCCAGCACGGTGGCGTTGGCCGCGGCACTTGAGCTCTTCAGCCCGGCGGCCATCGGGACCTCGCTGTCGGTCTCGACGGTCCCGCCCTGGCCGTCACCGTACCGCTCCGTGACCAGCGAGACACACCGCTCCACCAGTCGCGTGTCGGCCTCCGGCGCCCCGGCGACGGTGCCCACGACGTCTGCGCGCCCGCCGAGAGTGACGGTGGCACGCGTCTCGGCGTCGATGGCGAAGGCGCTGCCCGTCCCCGTCGCCAGCGCGTTCAGGACCGTCCCCGCCGCCGGGGCCGCCGCGTGGCCCTCCATGCCCGAGAGTGACAGCCCCACCGGTACTTACCTGTGGTGGTTGCCGCGGCGGAAAAGGCATGGTGGTGGGGGTTCCCTGTCGGAGGTATGGTGACGGCGCCAAGCGCGTACCTCGCGCTCCTCGGCCTCTCGGCTGGCATCTGTCTGGGTGTGGCTTGGCTGGCCTGGCGAAACCGGGAGACGCCCGGGGCGACCTGGCTCGCCTTCAGCCTCCTGGCCGCCGGCTTCTGGCTCGTGACGACGTTTCTGTCCTGGACGGCCCCCGACCTCGCCACGGCCATGTTCTGGCGGCGGCTGACCTACCTCGGGATCACCGTCGACGTGGCTGCCGTCTTCGTCTTCGCGCTGGCCTTTGCGGGCTATGACCGCCTGGTCAGACCGGGGGTGCTGGCCGGCCTGGCGGTCGAACCCGTACTCGTCAACGCCCTGGTGTGGACCAACGACGTCCACGGCCTGGTCTGGGCCCCCGCGACCACGCCCGGGACGCCGGCGACCTTCCAGTATGGCCCGGTGTTCTGGGCCAACGTCGCCTACGCCTACCTCCTCATCGCCGGCGTCGCCTACCTCCTCCTGCGGGTCGCCCGCCAGTCCGGCGGATTCTACCGCGGCCAGCTCGTCCCCATCGTCGTGGGCATCGTCGCGCCGGCGGCGAGCAACGCGGTCTTCATCGTGACGGGCTCGCCCTACGACTTGGCCCCCATCGCCTTCGCCGTGACCGGCGTGGCCTTCAGCTGGGCGGTCTTCCACCGCCAGTTCCTTGACCTGGTGCCGGTGGCCCGTGACCGCCTCATCGAGGAGATGGAGGACCTCGTCCTCGTCGTCGACCGGGAGGGGCGCGTCATCGACGCGAACCCCGCCGCCGACACCGCCTTCGACGGCCCGCTCATCGGCGAGCCGGTCTCCCGGGTGACCGCCGGCCAGGTGACCGTCGAGTCGGGCCGTCTGGCCGGGTTGCCCGAGGAGGTGACCGTGTCGGTCGAGGGGCGGAACCGGCGGTTTCACCCCCGCTCCTCGACGCTTGCGGCTGGCGCCTCCGACCGGGCCGGGGCCCTGCTCGTCCTCCGGGACGTGACTGCGCTGAAGGCCCGAGAGGCGGAACTCGACCAGATGCAGGAGGTGATGCAGCGGTTCCTCCGGCACAACCTCCGCAACGAGGTGAACGTCATCATGGCCCAGGCCACCGAACTCGCCGAGTCCGTCCCGGCCGCACGCGACACGGCTCGGGACATCAGCGGGACGGCCCGGACCATCGCCGAGCAGGGCGAGAAGGCCCGCATCGCCGAGCAGATCATCTCCACGACCGACCGGGTCGAGACCGACGCCGGCGAGGTCGCACGCTCGGCGGTCGAGGAGGTCCGCGAGTCCAACGCCGAGGTCGTCTTCGAGACCGACCTCGAGGCCCCGTGTCGGGTCCGTGCGAGCCCCTACCTCGACGTGGCCGTCTCGAACCTCCTCGAGAACGCCGTCGAACACAACGACGCCGACCGGCCGGCCATCGACGTGACGCTGCGCCGCCGCGAGGAGTCGGCGCGACTCGCGGTCTCGGACAACGGGGGTGGCGTCCCGGCCGGCGAGCGGGAGGCCGTCGTCAGCCCCAGCGAGTCCGCCCTCGAGCACGGCTCCGGCCTCGGCCTCTACCTCGTCAAGTGGGTCGCCAGGAAGTCACAGGGCGAACTCGACTTCGGGCCGGAGGGCGGCGTCGCCCTGGAGTTGCCCCTCGCGGGCGACTGAGCCCCGCACCGACCGGGGAGCGGCGGCCTTTTCCCCCTCGCCGTGGAACCGGCGCGCATGGGCACCCACAGCGATATCTCGCCGGACACGCTCCCCGTCGAACTCCACGAGGGGGGCGTCCAGGTCGAGTACACCGACGGGCGAGCGGTGTTCTACCACGGCGTCCCCACGCCGGTCACCGGGACACTCGAGACGGCGCCGGGCAAGGACGTCCACGTGCTCGTCACCGACGCCGCGGAGTCCCGGGGCGTCCTGGTCTACGTCAACGAGCGGACCACGGAGGACGAGATCCTGGCGGATTCCGGCGTCGGCCGCGTCCTCCTCGGCGACGGCGCCGAGACCGCCGTCTTCCCGGGCGTGACCGTCCGTGGGGCAGGGATGCGGGTCGAGGTCGAGGCCGACCACGGTGCGGTCGACGGCCGCGTGTTCGTTTTCGAGGAGGACCCGATGGGCGAGCGGTCCTACGAACTCGTCGCCGCGGAGGGCGGCGAGGACACAGAACGCGGGGATGGGGCGGCGGAGTGAGCGGCAGGGGAAGGCGGCGACGGGTCCCGGCGGTGGGTCACTGGATGTAGGAGGGGTCCTCGGCGTCGCAGTTGGCCTCGTGTTCGCGGGCGTCCTCCTCCGAGTCGAACATCAGTCCACACTCCTCGCACTTGTACCAGATCATATCGTCGCGCTCGGTTGTCTGGACCATAGGCACAGGTGAGGTGGCCACTCCCATAGTCGTTTCTCCGGCGGACCGGCCGCTCGGGCGACGCCAACCCTCAAGAGCGTCGACGCGCTACCCCGAGCCATGGCAGACGAGGTCGTCGACCTCCGGGTGGCGGGGGCCCGCAAGCGCGACGCCGGCCGGGGGATCGCCAGGCTCCCCGAAGACGTCCGGCGCGAGCTGGGGGTCCTCAGCGGGGATCCGGTCCTCCTGGCGGGCGACCGGACGACCGTCGCGAAGGTCTGGCCGGGGG
>Ga0207797_1003424_pt1 | contig 10525 bp, 12 predicted proteins | sample PRCRCaboRojoPR_6_FD_187275 | JGI IMG/M metagenome (GOLD analysis project Ga0207797, IMG submission 187275) | Marine sediment microbial community from Cabo Rojo, Puerto Rico - PR CR 10% Liquid 1 (SPAdes) | ecosystem: Environmental > Aquatic > Marine > Coastal > Sediment | place: Cabo Rojo, Puerto... | reverse complement strand
CGGGAACTCATGAGCCGTGTGGAGGAGGGGGGCTTCCACCTCACCGAGACGGGGTCTACCGGTGACTCGGTCCCGAACAGCCCACTCGAACCTGAAAACGAATGAAACTCGCCGACCACCGCGGAATCGAGACCGAGGTCTACGGTCCGGCGGAGGACTCGGCCCTGCTGGCGGCCGCGGTCGAGGCGGATCTCGAAACGGCCGGGCTCGTCCTCGACGTCGGCACCGGATCGGGGTATGTCGGCCACCGACTGGCCGAGGCCACCGGTGCCAGCGTGGTCGGGGCCGATATCAATCCTCACGCCTGTTGTCGAGCGCGAGACAACGGTGTCGAAGCGGTTCTGGGCGATCTCACCGCACCCTTCAAGCGAAACAGTTTCGATGCGGTCGTTTTCAATCCGCCCTACCTCCCGGCGGTGGACGATGTCGAGCTGGATGAATGGTTCGAGAGGGCGGTCACCGGCGGCGACTCAGGCCGCGCGGTCATCAACCGGTACCTGTCCGATGTTGGCCGCGTGCTCGTTCCGAGTGGCCGGGCGTACCTGCTCATCAGCTCCCTCACCGGGCTGGACGCCGTCCGAAACCGTGCGGAAGCCGAGGGATTCGATGTCCGCTGTATCGAGACCGTTGAATATCCGGATGAGGAGCTGATCGTGTTACGGTTCCAATAGCCGTGGTCCCGACCGGTATCGACAATGGCTGGGCTGTTTCCGGATCGTGTCCGAAACCGGACCGAGATCATCGGAAATATTCACGTTCGATAACTCAATGCGAACCATTAAACAGTCGGTCGGCAATCGGTTAAACCGAGATGGGGATCGTGGACATGGCCAGCATTGAGGAACTATCGGCCGATGATACGCTCCTCATCGCTGGCCCCCCGATGACGGGAAAATACGATCTCATGCTCCGACTCCTCGTGGCATATAGTCAACAATATATCGTGATCTCGACGAAAAACAACGCGGAACGGGTTCGCAACGATTTGCGACGGGTCGCTCACGAGGTGTCGGACGACGATATCGGCGTCATCGACTGCGTGAGCCACCGGGAGACGATGGAAAGTGTGCAGGATACCCAGAGTACAAAGTTCGTGAGTTCGCCCCAAAATATGACAGGCATAGGAGTCAAGTTCACCGACCTTTTCGGGAGATTTCACGATGAACTCAATCGGGGCCATACCGGTGTCGGACTGCACTCGATCTCGCAGCTGTTGATGCACTCCGATGTGAAAACCGTATATCAGTTCCTGCAGGTCCTCGTCGGACAAATCAGAAGTGCGGAATGGCTGGGGGTGGCCGTCGTCGATACGGCCGTCACCGACACCGAAAATTTTCAACTCCTCCAACACCACTTCGACGGGATCATCGAAACACGTGAGAGCACCGAGGGGAAACGCGAATACAGAATTCGTGGACTGACCCCGGTCACCACCGAGTGGAGGGCGTTCTGATTATGGCCAATGACGAGGCCCCAACCGTGTTAGTCGTGGAGGACGAGGAGGAACTGGCAGCCACGTTCGAACGATGGCTTACACCAACATACCGGGTCCGAACCGCCCATACGGCTGAGTCGGCACTGTCGACGATGGACGAGGCGGTTGACGTGGTCCTCCTGGATCGGCGGCTCCCCGATCAACCCGGGGAAGAGGTCCTCTGGGCGATCCGCGAGGCGGGGTATGACTGCCGGGTCGCCATGATTACCGCGGTCGATCCCGATGTCGATATTCTGGATATGGAATTTGACGATTACGTGGTCAAACCGGTGCCAAAGGACGAATTGATCGAAATCGTTGACGGGCTCCTGGCTCTTTCGACCTACGACGAACAGGTCCAACGGTCCTTCGGGTTGGCGACCAAGATCGCCGTACTCGAATCCGAAAAGCCCACGGAAGAACTCCAGAACAACGACCAGTACCTGTCGATACGTCGAGAATTGGACCGGCTCCGACAGGAAATTAACGCGACGCTGGCCGATTTCGAGGCCGATTCCTTTACCCGTGCCTACCGGGATCTTGGGCGAACTGACGACGAATAACGGTCGCACGCCGGCGATGAGTGCGCCGGGCGGGAATCGAACCCGCGTTGAGGGCTTGGAAGGCCCTTGTCATACCACTAGACCACCGGCGCGTAGCCCGAACTGCTTGCCGTGAGGATAAGGGCGTTACGTTCCCCGTACTACGGCGAAACAGTTCCCGCGGCTCTCGAAGGATTCGACCACGTCGAGGTGACTATGGGCAAGGTCTGCCCGGAATTCACCCATCTCATAGATATGGTAAAACCGCGCAACGATCGTCCCGTTCGGAAGCGTCCAGTCGACGGTGGTGTCGAACCCTTGGTCGCTGTCGAACCGATCATGGGAAACACTCCAAACGGAGATGAAAGCCGTCCCTTCGGTCGTTAACACGCGGGCGAGTTCGTTCAGGCTCTCGATCCGTCGCGCCCTCGGTGCGAGATGATGCAGCGTTGCGATGAAGACCCCCAGGTCGATGGACGCGTCCGCCAATGGCAGGGTTGCGGCATTCGCCAGACAGAGATTCAGTTCGAATCCCATCGCGGTCGAACGGCTCCGGGCCGTTTCGAGGAGCACCCTGCTCAGATCAACGCCGATGACCTGCTCAACCCGTGCCGCCAGGAGTTCGGCATGGCGGCCGTTACCCACGCCGATATCCAGGCCGATGTCGCCCGATCGGTCGCGGAGAAACCGATCGACCTCCGGCCAGGGCGTATGCCTGGTCTCGGCGAAGTGGCTCCCGATCCGTTCGTACGTCGAGCGAACGTCACTCTCGCGGGCCCTGGCCACCTCGTCCATCGTCTTGCTCCGTGCCCAACCGTTTGCCCGAGTCGGGAATGAACCCACCGGAATCGGCGGTTGGCAGACGGGTGGCAGACACCCGGATTCCCAACCGGCGTTACGTTCATGAGTACCCGGTCCTAACGTCCGTCGTAGGGAATGCGGCGCGAGCAGTTCACCCTCGACGTGACGGAGGTCGACCGGATCGATAACGGTGATGCCCCCCGCATGCCATGTCTGCGGATCGCGTTCGACGGCGAGCAATCGGCCCTCCGGTCACGGCTCACCGATGCCCACGGCGAACCGATTGACGCCGCCACGATCGACGTCACCGTCCGACTGCAGGGTGACCTCGAGGCTGATGGGACGGACGGCGTCGTCGCGATGACCAGCCGGATGACCGGCGACTATCTCCTCGAGGTGCAAATCGACGCCGCTGACATCATCACGTTTACCCGCGCCGCTCGACGGTTCGGCGAACACTCGGAGCGCCCCTCGCGGTATCTGGTGCGATTGATCGCCGGTGGTGAGCCTGTCGCCGAGTATGAAAAGCGGACCCTGCTGGTGTATTCGCAGAACGGCGACCTTCTCCGCCATCACAGCCTGATTCCGAGCGGTGTCGAAATCTGATCGGGCTTTCCGGACCGCCGGGAGCTAAGTATCGGACCCGAAAAGACACCGTCATGTCCCTGTTCGGGACCGCCGGAATTCGTGGGCCCGTGACCGAGGTGACGCCGTCGCTCGCACTCAAGGTCGGGCGGGCCTTGGCGCACGTGATCCCGGATGCTGCCGGCGAAACGGTGGTCATTGGCCGGGATGGGCGAATCACGGGCCTGGCGCTCGTCCACGCACTGACCGCCGGACTCCTCAGCGGGGGAGTGACCGTCCGCCGGCTTGGTAGGGTGCCGACCCCGGCACTGGCCTTCGCCTCACAGGACCGGTTCGGCGTGATGCTCACGGCCAGCCATAACCCGCCGTCCGACAACGGGATCAAGTTGTTCGCCGACGGGGTCGAATTCGATTCCGCTCGGGAGCGATCGATCGAACGGGCCGTCGACGAGACTGTGGCACCGGTCGATTGGCATCGATGGGAGCGTGGCGAAGGGCTAACTGTCATGGAGCGGTATCGGAACCGGGTCGCCAGGTTCGCCAGATCCCATGGCGCCGATCCGACGTCGCTCCACATCGTGGTCGACTGTGGTAACGGGATGGCGACAGTCGCGACCCCACAGGTCCTCCGGACCATGGGCGCCACCGTCGAGTCGATCAATTCGCATGTCGATGGCCACTTTCCGGGCCGGGAGAGCAAACCGACGCCGGAGACTATCGGCGATCTCCGCCGCCTCGTGGCCGACGGCCCCGCCTCGGTCGGGTTCGCCCATGACGGCGACGCCGACCGGATCGTGGTCGTCGACGAGGACGGCGAGGTCGTTCACGAGGATACGATCGTGGCGATTCTGGCCGAACAGCACGTCAGCGTGAGCGACACCACCGACCCGGTCGTGCTCACGACGCCAAACGCGTCGACACGGATCGATGAACGGGTACGGGCGGCCGGTGGTCGGGTGGAACGCGTCAACCTCGGGGCGCTCCACGAAGGGATCGCGTCGGCTCGAGGGCGGGGCGTGACCGTCGTGTTCGCCGCAGAACCCTGGAAACATCTGCATCCCGAGCTCGGTGGCTGGATCGATGGCGTGGCGAGCGCGGCGGTGCTTGCGAGGCTCATCGCAACGGCCGACGGACTCGACACGCTTCGTACGCCGATTTCGGAACGCCCCTATCGAAAGGTCTCGATCGACTGCCCCGAACGGAAGAAATCGGCCACGATGGCCCGCCTCACGACAGCACTCCCCGATCAGTTTCCGGATTCGGAGGTCTCGGACGAATACGGGCTCCGTCTCGAATTCCCAACCGATTCTTGGATCCTGGTTCGGCCAAGCGGGACCGAGCCGTGTGTCCGGATCTACGCCGAGGGGGCAGCAGTCGATAACCTGATCCACGCAACCGCTTCGGTAGTCCGCACCGCTGTCGAGGCGGCCTGACCGACTGCCCGACCCCGACGCCTCTCGTCCGGACGCCCGTGTATAGACCGCCCGCCGTCTCCAAGCGAAAGTCTCTGTCGCGTATCCGGTGCGTTGATGTTGCCCTCAAAACGGCGGACGGTCGGGCTGCACCGGTACCATCTATGTGCTGGCGTACCATTCAACCCCCGTGGAAGAACTGGCCCGGTAGCCTAATCAGGCGTTGATCCGATGGGACCGGCCCGACGCGGGGGATCGAGGCCGGTGATCCCGTGATGACCACTGGTGATAGATCGAAAATGAATCAGTACCGAAGGTAATACCCGAACGTTCGCCTGGGAATCGCCATTGGGTGGACCCCGATGCCACCCGACGTGAACACCGTTCCCGAGGTCGCGATCCACACTGACAACGGCGACGTCGACCTGGGCCAGGAGGATTCGGCGAGATAGAGGCAGCCAACGGACCCGATAGACTCGCCCACGCAAGCAGATGAATCCTCCCGAGAGCCGGTATGGAGGCGCTGTGTCCGGACGGGGACGAATCCGTTCGGCCAGTGAGGACGACGGTCTCACTGGGGCTCGACGATGGGACGACGGATCGTGTCGAACGGTCGGCGACCCACGGTCGGTCGCATCGCCGAACGCCGTCGACCGCACCAGCGCCGCGGTTGGCGCCGGTCACGTTTACCCCGGAAAATCCATCGCTACGGATCGACAGCCGTTTCGGGGGCGACCCACTAGTCGAATACAATGGATCGGACCGCCATCGGGTATGCACTGGTGTTCGCCGTGCCGGTCGGCCTCGGCGTCGCCGTTGGCGTTCTGCGAACCGCGAAGAACTTCACCGTCGCCGGTCTCGCTGGGGCAGTTGCGGCGATCGTCCTGTTCCTGTTCGTCCTGCTTGTCTCCGCCGGCGGGGCACCGGACATCGACGGGCCGACTTAGAGCTCGAGTCGTTCCACGAGTTGGTCGCCCTCGCTCCCGGTATTGATGGCGACAATGCGGATGTGGCCTTCGAGCCCAGATTTCCGCAGTTTCGCCTTGAGGAGTTCGTCAACCTGATAGACGCCAGCGGCGTTCGTCATTTCGATCTCGACGAGGGTCGCCACGTCCGTTCCGGGCTTGAGCGTGACCTGCTGAATTGCCTGGCTGGACAGTGTTTCGATCCCCCGACGACCCTTGTCGTATGGCATCCGCGATCGGCCATGTTCCATGTCCAGGGCGTCGGCCACCCGGATCACCCCCGCCTCAGTGGTGAGGGGGTCCTCCTCGATGTGGTGACAGAGTATCGCGTGGAGGACCTCGCCCTTCACCCGAACGGCGGTGTCGAGTTCGTACTCCTCGACAAGGATCCGATCGAGGATATCGGCCGCCAGTGGGATCGAGTAGTAGGAGTGGTGATCGCGATGGACCACGTGGCCGATATCGTGGAGCGTGGCCGCCAGTGCGATGATGACCGATTCATCGGCTTCCTCGAGCCCCTGATCGCCGGCGCCGTTGAACGAGAGGCCGCCGTCCTTCAGCAATTCATACAGGCAGAGCGCGTGATCCCGGACGATCTCGATGTGTTTGCGGCCGTGGTCGTTGTAGCCCTTCCGGACGACGGGATTGACGTTCTGGGCGTCCAAATAGGTCTGGATCTCCGAATCCGACTCGACCACTTCGAGAAATCGATTGAGCCGTTCGTCGGGGAAACCGTGGTCGGCTGCCGGGCGGTAGGGCTTGATGCCCTCGTCTTCCTCGCTCATAGCTCAGCGGAGTGGGCGGTCCGGGCCGCCGCCCGTCGGAGTTCGTCGTAGTCGGGTTCACGTCCAGGATCGTCGGAGACCCATGAATACACGATTTCCCGGTCCGGATTCACGATGAACACGGCGCGTTTGGCGAGCCCATGGACGCCGAGGCTTTCGAAATCGGTCCGAACGTCGAAGGCGTCGATAATCTCCCGTTCTCCATCGCTGATCATACCGAACGAGAGGCCGTTCTCCTGCCGGAACTTGTTCAACGCGAACGGGGTGTCGACGCTGACGCCGTAGACCGTCACGCCGAGTGAGTCGAATTGTTCCAAATCGGCCTGTAGCTGTCGCATTTCGGTTCGACAAACACTCGTAAACGCGCCCGGGAAGAAGGCGAGGAGGATGGCGCCGTCGTCCACTTCCTCCGAGAGGGTGAAGGACGAAATATCGCCGGCCGCAAGGGGTGCGGTGAAGTCCGGGGCCGTGTCACCAGGTTCGAGCATTACCAGTCAAGAATACCTGACGACAATTACGCGTTTTCACTCCGGCAGGGTGGCAGCCAAACGCCCCAGCCAGCACGAACCGATATCACAGGTGATTGTCGGGCCAGTTTCAGCAAAAGGCCTATAATTGGCTCGGGCATACGTGGAGGCAGAATGCCACTCGAACTGCTCCCACTCCAGATCGGTGTCCCCGGGGGGATGGAACTCGCCGTGATCCTGCTCATTGCAGTCCTCCTCTTCGGCGCCAATAAAATCCCCAAACTCGCCCGGTCGACGGGCCAAGCGATGGGCGAATTCCAACGCGGCCGAACGGAGATCGAGAATGAACTCGAGGAGATGAAGGATACCGCCAGCCTCGACGAAGACCCGGTCGAGCCGACGAGCGAACCATCAAGCAGTGACGAATCGACCGACGAACCGAAATAACACCGCCTGGTAGTGCCCCCAAGGGCGCGTGGCCTAGGGGAGAGGGCGAAAGGTTCCTAACCTTTCGACCGCGGGTTCGAATCCCGCCGCGCCCGGTTCTGTTCACTGGTCACTGTTCGTGTGTGTCCACCGGTGGGACATGCCCAAATTCTCCCGATCGGCTCTGGGTCCTCCGTGGCGGTCGCCAATCCTCGATCCGGGTCCCTGAACCGCTATGAACAACCGGTAGACCCCCGCCGTCGGGCCATAGAATGTTTTCGAAATTGATAATCAGGCCTCATCATTTATTACATCGAATACACGACACACCGAGTGAATGGATCTGTTCGACCGTGGCGGCGACGGTGAGGACGACGACCCCGTTGGGAAGAGCCAGCCCAAACCCAGCTTCGACCCACCCGTCGTCAACGACAACGTAACCGAAGAGGACCGGCAGCAAGCCGCCGTCGAGCAGTTGGAGTCGCTCATTCCACTGGCGAGTGATCGGGGAGAGCAGCTCGATGAAGTGATCGACGAACGGACCGTCGAGGTCAATGAAGAACTCGACGAGGACGGCTTTTTCTCGACCGTCGAAGGCCATACGACCGTTACCAACCGGTACGATCTCGAAAGGGCCGTCCCGTTGGCCAAAAAAACACACTTCGTCGAGAAGGAGCGGTACTGGGTCAACAAGCCGTATGCGTTCGTGACGATTTTTCACTCGGAGAAGGAAAACGAGACCAAGTACTACGTCATTGAGCCGTATCTCACCCCTATCGAGGAGGAGCTCAGATCCTTCCTCGCAGAAAAGCTCCGGACGGCCATCAAATACCAGAGCGAGGCCGTTCTGGTCGACGACGGCGCTGATAAGGCCGCAGTCATCGAACGGGAGATGCGGCGACTTCTCGATCGGTACGATCTCTATGACGACCGAAGCGAGGGCCTCTTCGATCGAGTCCTCGGCCGAAACGGGAACGGCGAACAAGCCGCCGAGCGCGGTGGGATCCTCGACCGGCTTCGGGGTGCCCCGTCGAACGAGGATGTGGCGAGCGCAAACGGGGATGGAGAAAACGACGGCTGGTTGCTCGACGTGACGCAGTTGTTCTCCCGGCAGAAAGACTGGAATCCCAGAGAGGAATCCTACGAAGTCGACCGACCCCTCGAAGGAATCACCGTCCGGCCCGAACCGGTCCTCCTGGAGGAGAACGCCGAGACCCTGACCGAGTATCAGGTCGAAAAACTCCTCTACATGCTGAAGCGTGACTTCGTCGGCTATGAGCGGATCGACGGGGTCAAACACGATATCAACGTCGAGGACATTTCCTGTGATGGCTACAACAGTCCCGTTTTCGTGTATCATACCGACTACGAACAGCTCATCACGAACGTCTACCACGGCGAAGAGGAGTTGGACGACTTCGTCGTCAAACTCGCCCAGCGGTCCGGGAAGGGCATCTCCAAGCGCCAGCCGCAGGTGGACGCCACGCTCCCCGACGGGAGCCGCTCTCAGCTCACACTCGGTCGTGAGGTGTCCGACCACGGTACGAACTACACCATCCGGCAGTTCAAGGACGTGCCGTTTACGCCGATCGATCTGATCAACTGGCGGACCTTTTCGCTCGATCAGATGGCGTTCCTCTGGCTCGCCATCGAGAACAACAAGTCGTTGATCTTCGCCGGCGGGACGGCGTCCGGGAAGACTACGAGCCTGAACGCGGTGTCGCTGTTCATTCCCTCGAACGCGAAGATCGTCTCGATCGAGGACACCCGGGAGGTCGAACTCCCCCAGCGGAACTGGATCGCCTCGGTGACCCGGCCGTCGTTCACGGATGACGAAAAGGGGGACATCGACGAATTCGACCTCCTCGAGGCGGCCCTCCGCCAACGGCCGGACTACATCGTGATGGGGGAGGTTCGGGGGGAGGAAGGGCGGACCCTCTTCCAGGTCATGTCCACCGGCCACACGACGTATACCACGTTCCACGCCGATACAGTCGGGGAGGTCCTCAAGCGGTTCACGACGGAACCCATCAACGTCTCGAAGACGCTGTTCACGGCGCTCGATCTCGTCTCGATTCAGACCCAAACCCGCGTCCAGGGTCACAAGGTCCGCCGGAGCAAGTCGATCACCGAAATCAACGAATACAACGCCGAAAACGACGAGATCAACGTCCAGGACGTCTATCAGTGGCGCGCGGAAACGGACGAATTCGACGAGGTCGGGCGGTCGAACGTGCTGCAGCAAATCATGTTCGACCGCGGGTGGGCCGCCGATGAACTCAACCAGGAGTTGTTCAAACGCCGGGTCGTCCTGGCCTACCTCATCCGGAACGGGTTGAACGAATACGCCCAGGTCGCTGCCACCGTGCAGGCGTTTATCTCCGATCCGGATACGGTGCTGGGACTAATCGCGACCGACCAGCTGGAGGAGCGCCTCAACGATCTTCGGGAGATGGAGAGCGTTCACATCGACATCGAACCGGAAAAGGAGGCGCTCGTCCCCCGGCCGGATCCGACCGACGACGTCTATGAACTGGCGGGGGAGATCCTCGGGGATGCCGAGGACCAACTGTTCCCCCACTACCGCGAGGCGCCGGGAACCGAAGACCTCGAGACGGCGTTGGCGGATGCCTCCTCGGGCGGCGGATTTGGTGGCGGTTCGAACGACGCGATGGCGTCGTTGTTTGCCGGCGTCGATGACGACGAGGAGGACGGTGAAGGCGACGCCGATGCCGAGTTCCTCGAACGGCTCGGAGGGGATTGAATGAGCCTCGGGTCCGGTCGGATCGATACGGACGTACTGGCCGACATCGGCTACCCGTTGTATGACCGGTTGTTCAGTGACGACGGCGATTTCGTCGGCGATTTGAGCCAGAAACTGGCCCAGGCTCGGATGCCCGATCCCGTCGAGCTCTATCTCTCGCGGGCCCTGTCGATCGGGCTCCTGATCGGCCTGGCGGCCTGGGTTGTCGGCACGCTGCTCGGGTACACCCTGTTTGCCCTCGGGGTCGTCCAGGTGGGCACGCTGCTCGGGGCGCCGGTTTACAACGAACAGCTGCTCGACTTTA
>Ga0207797_1003422_pt1 | contig 10527 bp, 9 predicted proteins | sample PRCRCaboRojoPR_6_FD_187275 | JGI IMG/M metagenome (GOLD analysis project Ga0207797, IMG submission 187275) | Marine sediment microbial community from Cabo Rojo, Puerto Rico - PR CR 10% Liquid 1 (SPAdes) | ecosystem: Environmental > Aquatic > Marine > Coastal > Sediment | place: Cabo Rojo, Puerto... | reverse complement strand
GAGACTCCCTGAAGCGGCACATAAAAATCCTTGACTTCGTCTCCTTTCTCGTGTAACAGATAGCGCTTGGAAAAATAGGCAAAACACAACGGCGTGTTTTTTTGAGTACGACGAAGAAGTCCATCTCTCCCGGCGCGGGAGGTTGGACTTTTTTATTGGAGATGAGAACGAGACCTTTTGTATGACTCGTTTCGATCCTTCCCGTGAGGGTTTTGATCCCCAAAGGCGGGCCAACCCAATCGTGAGCACTCGGCCTAAGTGAGTGAATTCGTCACTGAATTTACGAATCGCTGGGCTAAGGGCCTCAGAAAGGCTCACGATTTGCCCACTTTCGGGGGGCGCCTGCCCCGTTGAATTCCCCAAAGGGGGCCCTATTCAACGGGGTGAACTTCGTCCGAACGGGTGCCCCAAAAACCTCATGATGGTCGCTTTCCAAGGTTATGCGAAGGTCTCAAGAACATAAAAGGAGGAATTGAGTGTATGAACCTACATCGACCGAACGCCAATGAGGCCTTAGGGACCAAGAACCGATCTCGTGACGTGGCACCCCAGTCGGGCATTTGCAGCCGTTGTCTGGATGGATGCAAGGGTAACTGTGATTTGTTCAACGCCACGTTTCGAAGTCGCGAACTGCTGTATCCCGGGCCTTTCGGAGAGGTTACCGCCGGAGCCGATAAGGATTATCCGGTGGATTATTCCCATCTGAATATCTTGGGATATGCCATGGGAGCCCAGGGGACGGCAGCGGATCCGGATTATGCCACTTTCCCCACGGTGAGCACGGAAACCTCTTTCGGGGTAACGGACAAGGTTAAGATGAAAATTCCGATGTTCACCGGCGCTTTGGGCAGTACGGAAATCGCCCGGGCCAACTGGGAACATTTCGCTATCGGCGCGGCAATAACCGGCATCACTCTGGTCTGCGGTGAAAACGTGTGCGGCATCGACCCCAAACTGAAATTCGACAAGCACGGCATGGTCAGGGAGGCCCCGGACATGAAGCGGCGTATCGAAGAATATCGTCGCTATCACGAAGGATACGGGGACATCTTGGTCCAGTTGAACGTGGAAGATACCCGGCTCGGAGTGGCCGAGCACGTCATCGACAAGCTGGGAGTCGAAACCATTGAATTGAAATGGGGGCAGGGAGCCAAGAGTATCGGCGGCGAGATCAAGGTATCCTCTTTGGAACGGGCTTTGGAGCTGAAGAAGCGGGGCTATATCGTCACCCCCGATCCGGAGCGAAAGTTTAACCAGGTTGCTTTTGAATCCGGGGCCATAAAAGAATTCGAACGTCATTCCCGGCTCGGTTTCGTAGATCAAGAGAGTTTCATGTCCGAGGTGTTGCGTCTGCGAAGACTCGGTGCAAAGCGCATCACCTTGAAGACCGGCGCCTATCCGATGCGAGAATTGGCCATGGCCATCCGTTGGTCTTCCGATGCCAAGATCGATCTGCTGACCATCGACGGCGCCCCTGGCGGTACGGGAATGAGTCCCTGGCGGATGATGGCCGAATGGGGCGTTCCTTCCATCTATCTGCACGCCATGGCCTATGAGCTGTGTCGGAGACTGGCCCAAAAAGGGGCCTGGGTCCCGGACATCGCCTTTGCCGGAGGGTTTTCCTCCGAAGACCACATCTTCAAGGCCCTCGCGCTCGGCGCACCCTATTGCAAGGCCGTTTGTATGGGACGGGCGCTGATGCTTCCCGGCATGGTCGGAAAAAATATCCAGCGATGGATCAAGGGAGAAGACGGGGGACTTCCGAAAACCGTATCCAAGTATGGCGCGACAAAGGAAGAGATCTTCGTCTGTTATGAAGAGTTGAGGGAGAAATACGGCAAAGAGGTGGACGAACTCCCCTTGGGAGCCATCGGCATTTACAGTGCGGGAGAAAAGATCCGCGTCGGTTTGCAGCAGTTAATGGCCGGAGCCCGCAAATGGCGGGTGGACTTGATCTCAAGAGACGACCTGGCCGCACTTACCGAAGAGGCGGCCAAAATCACCGGTATCCCCTACATCATGGATGCCTACAGAGACGAGGCCTTGGCAATCATCGACGCATAAAGGAAACCATTGAAGGACTGGATCGAACCGGTGAGCGGCTTGGCGGCCCTCACCGGTTTTTTGTTCGAGCACGGGGTTTCTGTATCTATTTGAACGCGTGGGAGCAAATCGCCGTTCATTTTGACACGCGCCAGCAGTAATTTTCGATGAAACAGTCGATCTTGGCCTTCTGGTTCTCGGTCAAATCTTCGAAGCGAACACTGCACCGTCTCGTTTTCGGGCCACCATCTCCAATTTCACCGTCGGAAACGGTTCGGCAAGGCAATTTCTCCATGAACCGGGTACTGTCCGGAAGGATCATTTCCAGTTCCAGGGGCCGGTTCAATGCTTCCGGAATGCCGGTGTAGGAAAAGGATGCACCTCCTTCACCGATGTCCGTGATCTCAGCAATTTTTGGCGAGTATGTCTCGTAATAGGCAAAGACCCGGCCTTCAACCTTGAATCGCTTGTGCCGCCTTCTTTCTTTCAATTTCGCTCCATCCCATCTTTCATGCGCTCCGTGAACGCTTTTTCATCTCATTTTGTTGCCCTTATGTGCAAGCAAGAAACGTGCGAGTCGGTGCACCCGTGTTTTCGGCATGTTAGACATGGCCGACAGGGAAAAGGTGAGAAAACAAATGCCAACAGTTGGCACTTTCATCACCACGCATGCAGAATCCTTCCCAATGAACCCGGTCTTTTAAATATCTTGTCACAAACCGGTTGCTCCATGCCGGCTCGGTTCCGAACGTACCTTGCAAGGGGAACGGATAGTGATTTGAAAGGAAACCGGCGCCAAAAAACGACCACGCCGCCGCACAGGGCGACGAGGCACAAATGAGACCGGCATCGGTTGGACAAGAGCGAGGCGTTAGCCGTATTTTTTAGAAAAGGTATTCATGAAATCGACCAAGGCCTTGACCGCATCCAGGGAAGAGGCGTTGTAGATGGAGGCTCGGCAGCCGCCGACGGAGCGATGCCCCTTCAGCCCCCCCATGCCGTGTTCCAGGGCCTCTTGAACGAACCGACCTTCGAGCGATTCGTCCCGCAGTCGAAAGGTGATGTTCATGAGCGAACGGCTTTCCGTTTCTGCAGTTCCTCGATAGAAATCATTCCCGTCGATCGCCTCATACAGGAGGGTGGCCTTGGCTCGATTCAGCGCTTCCATTTTGGAAAGCCCGCCTATGTCGTCTTCCAGCCACTTCAAAACCAAGCCGACCCCATAGACGGCGAAACAGGGCGGCGTATTGAACATGGAGTTCTTCTCGGCGTACGTCGTGTATTTCAACATGGTGGGAAGATCTTGCGGCACTCGATTCAACATGTCCCGGCGGACGAGAACGAGTGTCGTCCCGGCCGGCCCGAGATTCTTCTGCGCTCCCGCGTAGATCAGGCCGAAGGGAGAGGGATCAAAGACCCGGCTCATGATGTCCGAAGACATGTCACTGACCAGAGGCACCGTTCCCGTTTCCGGGAAGGCGGTCCATTGGGTTCCCTTGATCGTGTTGTTGGAGGTCAAGTGAACATAGGCGGCATCGGGGCTGAAGTGCATCTCTTTCGGAATGTAGGAGAAGTTCCGATCCTCCGACGAGGCCGCCACATGGACCGACCTCCCAAGGATCTTCGCCTCCTTGATCGCCTTGGTCGACCACGTACCGGTATCCACGTAATCGGCGGTTTGATCCTGGGGACACAGGTTCATGGGGACCATACAAAACTGAAGGCTGGCCCCTCCTTGAAGAAATAGGACATGGAAATCCTCTCCGAGTCCCAACAATCGTCGGGTCCTCGCCACGGCGTCTTCGATCACTTCGTCGAACCACTTGGATCGATGACTGATTTCCGTGACGGACATCCCGGACCCCTTGAAATCGAGAAGCTCGGCCTCTATTTCCTCTAAAACCGGCAACGGTAGGGCGGCGGGGCCGGCATTGAAGTTGTAAATTCGATGACTCATATCAACCTCCTCATTGTCAAGCGAAGCTATAAAGACAAAGCCGGAAGGTGTCAAGGCAAAAAACCCTGAAATCTCAAGGGGTCGAACAGGAGCCTTGACAAGGCATGGGGTTTGCCAGTAGATAGTTACGGTTGTACAGATGGCCGTAGGCCCAAATCGAGACACAAAGGAGAGGTAGCGTGAAAGTTCTGGTAAGCGACAAACTGGCTGAAGTCGGCATTCGGATGTTCCAAGAGGCGGATGGCATTGATGTAGACGTGAATATCGGATTGTCGCCGGAGGACTTGAAGGCCATTATCGGAGAGTACGAAGGCCTGGTCATCAGGAGCGCCACCAAGGTCACAGAAGACATCCTGGCGGCGGCAACCCGTTTGAAAGTGATCGGCAGGGCCGGCATCGGTCTTGACAATGTCGATATCCCCACGGCCACGAAACAGGGGGTCGTGGTAATGAATACGCCCGAGGGCAACGTAATTACCACCGCCGAGCACGCCGTGGCCATGATGCTGGCCCTTTCCAGAAATATCCCTCAGGGCACCGCATCCCTGAAACAGGGCCGGTGGGAAAAGAAAAAACTACAGGGCAAGGAGGTATTCGGCAAGACGTTGGGCGTGCTGGGCTACGGACGCATCGGAAGCATTGTCGCGGATCGTGCCCGCGGTCTCAAGATGAAGGTGATCGTCCATGATCCCTATGCCAACAAAGAGTTGGTTGAACAGGGCGGCTGTGAAGTCGTGTCTCGAGAAGAACTCTTCGCTCGATCCGACTACATCACGATCCATGTGCCGAAGATGAAAGAAACGCTCAATCTCATTAACAAGGCGGCTTTTGATCAAATGAAACCCGGAGTGAGGCTGATTCACTGTGCCCGAGGCGGAATCGTCAACGAGAGGGACCTGGCGGATGCACTGGCATCCGGGAAAGTCGCCGGTGCGGCACTGGACGTTTTTGAAACGGAACCCCCCGGGGAGCATCCCCTTTTCGCGTACGACAATGTAATATGCACCCCCCACCTGGGGGCGTCCACCGCCGAGGCCCAAACAAACGTAGCCGTGGCTGTGGCGGACCAGATCATCCAGTATCTCCATTCAGGAACCATTATCAACGCCGTCAATGTACCCTCCGTCACCGGAGAGGCCCTTACCCAGCTGAAACCGTACTTGACCTTGGCCGAACGGATGGGATCTCTACAGGGTCAACTGGGGCAAAAGGCACCCAAGCAATTGAATATCAGATATGCCGGGGATTTCTCGGGAATCGATCTCACACCGGTGACCACGGCGGCACTGAAGGGCATGCTGGCCTGCTTTTTAAAGGACGCGGTCAACTTCATCAATGCACCGGTGATTGCCAAGGAAAGACAAATCAAGGTCGTCGAGTCCCGAAGCGCAGAAGCGGAGGACTACAACTCGCTCATTACCCTGGAAACCGTTTCCGCTGAGGGGTCCAGCACGATTTCCGGCACCATATTCGGTAAGTTTGAACCCCGGATCGTCCAGATCAACGATTTCAGGCTCGAGGTGGTGCCCGAAGGCCACCTGCTGCTCATTCACAACGAGGACAAACCCGGGGCCATCGGGAGTATCGGCACCGTTCTGGGCAAACATCAGGTCAACATCGCCCGAATGCATGTGGGACAAGAACAATTTGGCCAACGAAATGTCATATTTCTGGATACCGACACGATCGCCTCGGCGGAGGTCCTGGAGGAATTGCGGAATCTGCCCATGGTGAAATCCGTTGTTCCTCTGGAATTATAAATGCGTTCCGGCCCCACATCCGAGATGATCCCTCGCCTTACGCATGTATCTGATCCATCGGCAGTCGGATGACAAATTGGGTGGGATGCGTTTATTTGATTGTCTTGCCCACGTCGAACAGCTACAATTCAGCTGCTTTATGTCCAATTGCCGTTGCGAATGGCCCATGGAGTCTGCTTTCAAAGTGAGCGCAGATCATCTGTAGAGGACGATTCCCAAGAAAACCGATGACGGAGGAAGAGTTATGGCAGAAGAAGAAAAAGGATTTGTCATAAAGGATCGACGGTCTTTCGCCTCGGAAAGCGGAGAGGCAGCTTCCGCTGAAAAAAAGGAAGAGGAGCGAGGACCGGCAAAGGAAGAACCCAAAACCTCACGCGATGAAGAAACCACCTCCGGGGAGCAGGTCGAATCGGAGGAGACGATGCAGCTGCCTGAAGTAAACTTTTCCACCTTTGTTTTTTCGCTGAGTTCGTCCGCCTTTCTTCATCTGGGAGAAGTCGAAGATCCTTCCACGGGGAAAAAAGACAAAAACCTCCCCATGGCGAAGCATACCATAGACATCCTGGGCATGCTGGAGGAGAAGACGAAGGGAAATCTGACCGAGGACGAGAGTCAGCTTCTCAAGAATATCCTCTACGACCTGAGGATGCGCTATGTAAAGGAGAGATCATAAAAGGAGACCCGTATGAGTGTACGCAATGCGCAAGGGAAATGCCGCTTCGAAGTCGTTCTCAGGGGGACCGTCATATTCCTGGTTCTGGTCGGACTCGGGCTGGCCGGTCTTGATGTTCCTGCAACCGCACTGGCGGCCGGCTCATCCACAGAGTACATGGTGCCGCAGAATTTTGCCCAGGTGGCGGAAATGGTCAGTCCGGCAGTGGTCAATATCAGCACGGAAAAAACGGTTCGCAGTCCCGGGGGGCCGACATTCAGGCATTTTCAAAGCCCTTTCGGCGAGGACGATCCGTTTCATGACTTCTTTGAGCGGTTCTTCGGCAACCGCCCGCCCCGCGAGTTCAAGGAACGGAGCCTCGGCTCGGGCTTTATTATCGACCAAGACGGCTACATTGTCACCAATAACCATGTGGTTGAAAATGCAGACAAGATCAAGGTGAAGTTGACGAATGGCCAGGAGTATGAAGCGACCATCGTCGGCAGAGATTCCAAGACGGACATCGCCTTGCTCAAGGCGGAGGACCTGAAAAATGTCAGTGTGGTCCAAGTCGGAGATTCGGACAAAATCAAGGTCGGGCAATGGGTGGTGGCCATCGGGAGCCCCTTCGGCCTGGAACACACCGTTACGGCCGGAATTGTCAGTGCGAAGGGTCGGGTCATCGGTTCCGGACCCTATGACGACTTCATTCAGACCGACGCTTCCATCAATCCAGGCAACAGCGGGGGCCCTCTGGTAAACATGCAGGGCGAGGTGGTGGGGATCAATACGGCCATTGTTTCCAGAGGTGGTGGAAATGTGGGAATCGGTTTTGCCATCCCCATTAATATGGCTCGGGGAATCATCAGCCAATTGCAAACCACCGGCTCGGTAACACGTGGATGGCTGGGCGTCACCATCCAGGACGTAACCCCGGAACTTGCCGAATATTACGGCCTGAAAGAGGCAAAGGGAGCCATCGTCGGCGAGGTATTCGAAGGCGACCCTGCGGATCAGGCGGGCATCCAACCGAAAGATGTCATCGTTTCGGTGGATGGAAAGACGATAGAAGACAGTCGCGACCTTTCCCGGGTCATTGCCGAAACCAAGGTCGGCGAAAAGGTAACGATTCAGGTATTGAGAAACGGAAAGGAGCGGACCTTCCGTATCAAGATCGCCAAGCGAACCGATGACAAGGAAACGCTGGCCAAAAGCGATGCGGAGGAAGGCGGCGCCCTGGGGATGGTGGTCTCTGCCTTGACCCCGGAACTTGCGCGACGCTACAATATTCCGGAACGGGACGGCATTGTGGTGATCAACGTGGACGTGGAAAGCAAGGCGGATGCGGCCGGAATCCAGGAAGGAGATCTGGTTCTGGAAATCAATCACAAGCCGGTCAAGAGTGTCGCAGACTACCATCAATACATCGAAGATGTGAAAGAAGGGGAAGTCGTTTCCCTGCTGATACGGCGAAGAACCGGTTTTTTTGCGGTAAATATTAGAAAATAGATCGAGCCGTGGCGCCGACAACTGTTCCATCGAAAAAACAGACGAAACCGATCGGTCACGGCCTCAAAGGTAGGGAAACCGATCTTTGAGGCCGTGACCGGAAATATCAACCAGTGAACGCAATCACCCTGTCTTCTCCCGCCAAAATCAACCTCTTCCTCAAGGTACTCGGAAAGCGGTCCGACGGTTATCACGACCTCTTTAGCCTCATGTGCCGGATAAACCTTTGCGACAGATTACACCTCACTTTTGAAACCCCGACCCTGAAAAGCACTTGCAATCATCCGAAGGTCCCCGAAGGGCCGTCAAACGTGGCCCAAAAAGCGGCCGCCCTCTTTCTGGATCGATTGTCAACAAATGACGGCGTCGGCATCTTCATCGAGAAGAACATCCCTGTCGCGGCCGGCCTGGGGGGCGGCAGCAGCAATGCCGCTGTGGTTTTGCGAGCCCTCAACACCTATTACGGCCGCCCCTTTTCGGAGTCTCAACTTGTGGAACTGGCTCTTCTTGTCGGCGCGGACGTGCCGTTTTTTCTCTTCGGACGCTCGGCCTTTGCCCGAGGGGTAGGGGAGTTGCTGGAACCCTGTCCCGGCCTAGCCCCTTTTTGGGTGGTGCTTGTCTATCCCCGGGTCACCGTGTCTACGGCCTGGGCCTACCGACACCTAAATTTGGGATTGACAAATTGCCCAGAAACTTATAATGTTTCGGGGTTTTTGGAGGACCCATCCGGGGTTAAGGATTTTTTGTGTAATGATTTAGAGAGGGTAACCGTCGGAGCGTTCCCGGTAATATCGGTAATCAAGGAGGCTCTCCTGGATTACGGCGCCGACGGGGCCTTGATGTCCGGAAGCGGCCCGAGTGTATTCGGCCTCTTTGCGGAGTATGAACAAGCTCGCGATGCATTCCAGGCAGTGCAGAGTCGGGGATGTTGGGATACCTACTTGGTCGACTTGCTGCTTCCCTGATCGGAGAGCGCTTCTTCAGACCGGTTTCCTTGCGGGACCGCACAGCATTTGGAATGGTCGTAACCGGTCGTAACCGGGCCAAAGCCGTGTGTCGCGCGAAGAGACAAGGTCGGGTCAAGGCACTCGATGAAATACGTTGGGGTGTCGTCAAGTGGTAAGACACAGGATTTTGGTTCCTGCATTCGGAGGTTCGAATCCTCCCACCCCAGCCACCAAGCGAATCCCCGGCACCGGTTACCGGTGCCGGGGGTTTCAATAAGACTGCAGCGGTGAAATATGCATAGACTCGTTGTCTTTTCCGGAAATTCCAATCTTGATTTGGCCAGAAGTGTCTGTAACGACATCGGCATTCAGCTGGGGCAGGCGAAGGTCAGGAAGTTCAGTGACGGGGAGACCCAGATTGAAATCAGTGAAAACGTTCGGGGCAAGGATGTTTTTATCATTCAGTCCACCTGCGCACCGGTAAATGACCACCTGGTGGAATTGTTGTTGATGATCGACGCCTTTAAGCGTTCTTCGGCCAAACGGATCACGGCGGTAATACCCTATTACGGGTACGCCCGCCAGGACAAAAAAGTCGCCCCTCGCGTACCGATCAGTGCCAAACTGGTGGCAGATCTCCTGACGACCGCGGGGGCCGGGCGCGTGATCACGATGGATCTTCACGCCGGGCAAATACAAGGCTTCTTCGACATCCCTGTGGACAACCTCTTCGCAGCACCCGCCATCCTGGATTACATCAAACGCACCTTTGACAATGACACGGTCATTGTGTCCCCGGATGCCGGCGGGGTCGAACGAGCCCGGGCGTTCGCCAAAAGGCTCCACGCCCAACTGGCCATCATCGACAAGCGTCGGCCGGCGCCCAATAAGGCCGAAGCTATGAACGTCGTTGGGAATGTGGAAGGAAAGCGGGCGATCATCGTCGACGACATGGTAGACACGGCGGGAACGCTCACGGAAGGGGCTTCGGCACTTATGGAGCACGGCGCATCGGAAGTGCATGCCTGTTGTGCCCATGCCGTCCTCTCGGGTCCCGCAGTAGAGCGGATTACCAATTCGAAAATCAAAACGCTCGTCGTTACCAACACCAACCCGTTGCAGGAAAATGCCCAAGAGTGTGACAAGATACGGGTATTGTCCATATCCAAGTTGTTGGCAGAGGCCATCCAACGATCCCATACGGGGAGTTCGGTAAGTTCACTTTTTGTTTAGGGAGGTTATAACCATTGGACGTATTTGATTTAAAAGCAACCAAACGAGACAAGACCGGAAAAGGCCAGGCACGGGAACTTCGTCGCCATGGTCTGATTCCGGCCGTGCTGTACGGTCCCAAAATGGAGGCCATGGCTTTATCCGTATCCGTGAAGGACCTCCAGAGTGTGTATAAAGAAAGCGGCAGCGAGCATATGGTGCTGAACCTAATCATCGATAACGGAGGGACCCAGAAGAAGACCGCCATGATCAAGGAGCTTCAGACCGCTCCCGCCACAAGTAACTATCTGCATGTGGATTTTTATGAAATTGCTTTGGATCAAGCCATTGTGGTGAATGTCCCCGTGGAAGTCGTGGTTGACGACGAGACCGGGGACTTCGAGATTAACGTGGGGACCCCGCCAGCGTCCGCGCTTCTCAAGGACC
>Ga0207797_1003421_pt1 | contig 10528 bp, 6 predicted proteins | sample PRCRCaboRojoPR_6_FD_187275 | JGI IMG/M metagenome (GOLD analysis project Ga0207797, IMG submission 187275) | Marine sediment microbial community from Cabo Rojo, Puerto Rico - PR CR 10% Liquid 1 (SPAdes) | ecosystem: Environmental > Aquatic > Marine > Coastal > Sediment | place: Cabo Rojo, Puerto... | reverse complement strand
ATGGCTGCTTCCTGACGGGACTGGCAATCGTGCTGCGCAAGGTCTACCAGCGCGACGTGACGCCCTTGATGTTGGATAAGCTCCTGGTCACCCGGCGCACGGGCTACTTCAATGACAACCTGATGAACTGGCATGGCGCGGCGCAGATGTTCCCCGCCTTTGATGAGACGATCAAGGATAACGAGCGCCGCTCGGCCCAGGAGCTGGCTCGGCTATTGCGGCAGGGCTGGGAGATCATCCTGCGACGGGCGGACGGGGGGCACTTCGTCTATCTGGAGGACGTGGGCGGCGACACGTTGCACATCATCGATACCTGGGATGGGAAGCGGAAGGCGAAGCGGGCCGCGGATTATCGGGGCATTCGCGCGGCCCACGTTAGGCCGCAGATCTGTCTGCCGGCGTCCGATCGCATCCTGGTCGGTCTCCACGATGCCAGCGGCGGCCAGTGGATGGCTCAGCAGGGGATGGATGGCTGCTGCTTGGTTCACCATATTGTCCAGCAAGAGCCAGTCCAGCTCGATTACACCGGGCTGGAGAACGCCGGAATCATGGTGATCGCCCGGCTGAATTGGGGGTACGCCGACGGAACCGGCACGCTCCCGCGCCCGGAATCCAAGGATCGCTTCATCGAGGCCGTGGCCGAGACGATGCGCAACGCCCGCGGCGTGACGTACTTTCACGTCGGCAACGAGCCGAACAACCGCCAGGAATGGCCCGGCTTCGGGTCCGATCAGCCGTTCCCGCTGACGCCGGCCTACGTCACCGAGATCTACAACGCCCTCTGGGAGCGAGTGGGCGACCAGGTCAGGCTGGGGTTGCCGCCGCTGGATCCCTACTTCGGCCCCGGGGCGAACAATCGGGATTGGTGGCTCTACATGCTGGAGCACGCCATCGATACCGACGCCATATTCCTCCACAGCAAGACGCAGACGAACGTGCCCGGTCAGGCCCGCTCGTGGGCCCGCTTCAGCGACGAGCCATTGACCTGGCAATATCTCCACCTCAGAACGGTGGAGACCAGCTTGGCCGTCCTTCCAGACCGTTACCGGACGCTGCCGGTCTTTGTCACCGAGCTCAATCCGCAGTTTCTGGAGCGGATCGACGGCGCGACGGGGTGGCAGCCGCAGAACGCAGCCTGGGTCCACGCGGCGATGGACTACTTCCGTGAGGAACGGCCCGTCGATGGTGTGGTCTTCTATCGCTTCGAGGTCGCCGGCGATCAGGCGCCGTTCGGCCTGGTGAACAAACCGGCGATCCTCGAGGCGATCAAGGAGGAATCGCGGAAGGCGATCTAGTCGCCGCGCCGTGATCTCTTCGTTCCAGCACATCGCTTGCTCGTTCTCCTGGCCCTCCGCGGGAGGCCGGGCGTTCGTAGCTGTTCCAAGATACTCTGGGCCTCCAGTTGACCTATGGTCGGGTTTAACCATAGCGTCAACCCCAGGCGAACGCCTTCTCCTCGCTTCAGAGGTTCCCACAGCGGCGCAATAGATTGCGGCGCAGTGCGTTTCGGATTCCCGATTGGCTTCGAAGGCCCAGGCCGCCGCCCGTTTTGTGCCCGTGCCTGGTTATGCTATAATCAACCCTGAGCGTTGATGAATACGGTGCCGCCGGAGAGATGATGAGGAGGAGAGCATGGTAGAGGAGCAGTTAGCCCTTAAGAACCGCATCATCGGCGTCTTGCTGCGAGACGCGCGAGAGCAGGCCGAAAAGAGCAAACGCGAGTGCGCGGATGCACTAGGTGTCTCCACCAGCACGATCACGGCGCTAGAAGAAGGCCGCAAGTCACTTTCGCTGCCGGAGGCCGAAGTGCTGGCCTACGTCTTGGACGTGCCCCCCTCCTACTTCTGGAAGCAACGCCCCGATCTCGTCGAAGAGGGCGAGAACCCGCTTCCTCTGGAAGAAGTGCTCAATCTGCGCCATCGCATCGTGGGCGCGCTCCTCCGTCGGGCCCGGGAGGAAGAGGGATACTCGCAGAAGGACCTGGGCGAGGTGGTGGGCTGTTCAGGCAGCACCATCTCCGCCTACGAGTACGGCCGGCGGCCGATCCCGCTGGTCGAGCTGGAGATGATCGCCCAACATCTGAAGGTGCCGCTGGAGTATTTCCTCGATGAGCAGGAGGGGCCGGTCGGTCAGTGGACCCGATGCCGAGAAGCGATCGAACGCTTCCAGGAGCTTCCCCCAGAGATTCAAGAGTTTGTGACCCAGCCGCTCAACATCAAGTATCTAGAAGTGGCGATGAAGCTGAGCCAGATGCCGGCGGGAGGCTTGCGAGACATCGCCGAGGGATTGCTGGATATCACCTATTAGCCAACCGACAGCGGAGGTGGAATCAGATGGATGATGCACTCGATGGCCAGGCATTGAAGGAAGAAGGGCTGCGACTCTTCCGCGAAGGGCTCTACGACGAGGCCGTGGAGCGGTTCGAAGACGCTCAGAAAGCGTTCGTGGAGCAGGATAATGAGACCGAAGCGGCCGAGATGCTGAATAACATCGGCGTGATCTACCGCATACAACATAAGTGGGATCAGGCCATCGGTGCCCTGGAGGAAGCGCGCGAGATCTTTGTGGTCCAGGGGGATCGGAACCGAGAGGCTCAGACGCTGGGTAACCTGGGCGGGTTGTACGCCAGCAAGCGCGAGCGAGAGAAGGCCCAGGAGCACCTGGAGAGAGCGGCGGAGATCTTCGACGAAATCGGCGACCTCCAGCGTCAGGGGGAAACGCTGATGGCCCTCGGCGTTCAGCACTGGAAGAACGGTGAGCGCAACCAGGGACTGACCATCTATCAACGTGGGCTCCAGACGTTGGAGAAGCCGACGGTGGGCCAACGGTCGCTACGCAGTTTACTCGATCTCCGTACCCGGTTGCTCGGCGGATAGCCGATCCAAAAGAGAGCCAGCGGGCAGCAGGCGAAAGTCGCTTGCCGCCCGCTTCTTCTGTATCAGCCGGTCAGGTGCGCAAGGTGGCGCCGATCTCACGCTCCAGGCGCCGGATGATTCGATTCCGCTCCTTAGAGACCTCGCGATCCTTCAGCGTCCGATCTTCCGCCTGGTAGGTCAGGCGATAGGCCAGGCTCTTCTTGCCAGCCCCGATCTGCTCCCCGCGATACTGATCGAAGAGCACGACCGAGCGGAGTAGCGGCGCGCCCGTCTGGGCGATCAACTCCCGCACGCGGACGGCGGGGACCTCCTCATTCACCACCAGCGCCAGGTCCTCGTAGACGGCTGGATGGCTAGAGATAGCCTCCATCTTGCTCGGGCCGCCCCAGAGCGCGATCATCGCGTCCAGGTCGAACTCCAGGGCGCAGATCGGTTGGTTGGGCAGGCCAAAGGATTCACGCACCGAGGGGCGCAGCTCGCCCATCACGCCCAGATTTACCTCGTCGATGCGGACCTCCGCGCACCGGCCGGGATGGAACGCCGGGTGTTGGCCCTTTTCGAACGAGGCCTCCTCGCCCAGGCGGCTCAGCATAGCCTCGACCACGCCCTTCATGTCGTAGAAATCGAGTGGCTGACGATCCTGCCCCTCCAGCCAAGACTCCGGCTCGCGCGGGCCGGTCATCACCGCTGCCAGCCGTCGTGGCTCGTCGGGCAACGTCTGGCTCTCGACGGGGAGGTAGACGGCGCCGATCTCGAAGATGGCGACCCGATCGATGAATCGGAGGTTCTCCCGCGCAGTTTCCAACATCGAGGGCAATAGCGTCTGCCGCAGGTAGGCCCGCTCGGAAGAGAGCGGGTTGCGCACGCGCAGATACTGCTCCGGCTCGAACGACTCGCCGCCGGGGGCGAGGAAGGCTCCCTCCTCTTCCAGATCGACCAGCGAGTAGGTAATCACCTCGTCCAGTCCGCAACCGATCAGCAGATCGCGCACGCGCTCGGCGCCCTCCAGGGCGCGGTTCGTCCGTTGGGGCGGGAGCTCGTCGCGCAGCAGCGTGCGCGGGAAGCGGTCGTATCCCCAGACCCGCCCGACCTCCTCCACCAGGTCGATGGGCTGCTCGACGTCCTGGCGGTAGGAGGGGACGCTCACCTCCAGCTCATCGCTGGCCGACCGCGCCACCTCGAACTCAAGTGAGTTCAAGATGCGTTCCACGTCATCCGCCGGCACCTCGACGCCCAGAATGCGCGTCACCTGCGCCGGATCGAAGCGGATCGTGGTCTGCTCGCACCGCCCGGGGTATTGATCGCCGATGGTCGATGCCACGCTGCCGCCGGCCAGGTCGGCCATCAGATAGGCCGCGCGTGCCGCTGCGTTCACCGTCATCTCTGGGTCCAGCCGCCGCCCGAACCGCTGACTGGCCTCGGTGGAAAGCCCCAACTGCCACGAGGTGCGACGGACGTTGAGGAAGTTGAAGTTGGCCGACTCCAGAAGGATGTCGGTCGTCGCCTCGGAGACTTCGGTTTCTTGGCCACCCATCACGCCAGCCACAGCGATTGGGCCCTCTCCGTCTGTGATGAGGAGCATGTCCTCATCGTAGGTACGCATCACCCCATCCAGCGTGGCCATCTTCTCGCCCGGCTTGGCGCGGCGGATGATGATGGCGGGTGTTTGCTCGCCGGGGCGCGCCCGGAGCGTATCGTAATCGAAGGCGTGGAGCGGCTGGCCCAGCTCCAGCATCACGTAGTTGGTCACGTCAACGATGGCATTGATGGGGCGCATCCCAGCCCGCAGCAAGCGCAACTGCATCCACTGCGGCGAGGAACCAATCTCCACCCCACGAATGAAGGCCGCCGAGTAGCGCGGGCAAAGCTCCGGATCCGCGATCTCCAGCTCGACGAAGTCGGGGTCGGGGGCCAACTCCACGGGCCGCTCATCCAGCACCTGGATCACGTCTCGCTTGAGGGGCGTATCGAGCAAGGCCGCCGTCTCCCGGGCAATGCCAAAGATGGATTGGAGATGACCGAACGGGCCCTTGATATCGAAGCTCAACACGGCGTCACCCAGATAGTCGACCAAAGGCGTGCCCACCGGCGCGTCGGCGGGCAGGTAGAGGATGTCCTCGTGCTGGTCAGAAAGCCCCAGCTCCTTCTCCGAGCAAACCATGGCCCGCGACATGACGCCGCGGATCTTAGTCGGCGTCAGTTCCTGGATCTGGGGCTCGTCGGCGTAGGCGTTCCACAGCCGGGCGCCCTCCAAGGCAAAGGCAATCTTGAGATTGAGGTCGCTCTCGCCTTGCAGGTCCAGCAAGCTGGGTGCCCCGGTGACGACGACCTCGGGCTCATCGGCGCCGTAGTCCACCTCGACCAGGACCAATCGATCGGCGTTGGGATGGGATCGGACGGCGCGCACCTGCCCGACGAAGATCTTCTCCTGGTCCCAGGGGAGCTCGCCCCCCGGCAGGCCAATGTACTCGATGCTCTCCACCTCCATGCCGGCCAGCGTGAGGCGCTCGGCCAGCTCCTGAGGGGCGATGTCGATCTCGACGTAGTCTTTAAGCCAACTGAGTGGTACTTTCATCAGAGTCTCCTATGCATACTTGCACGTATGTTTTTCATAAAATCTAATTGGTTCTAGGCCAAACAATGCGAGGCAAGCCCCAACCGGCCCAATCTCCGGTGAAGTCCATCTGCGGTCCTGGTTCTGTCATAAGTGTGATAATGACTTCCTGACCGACAAAAGATGACAGGTCAATGAATGTCTCGTGCCAACGTCTATCCTCAAGTCTATTACTGATATGCTGGGAAAAGAGGGCATGTTGCTCACCTGCTTCATCAAGCAGATTAATGACGAAAGTAGCTCCGTCGCCGCCCCACTCCCAACTCTCGGGCGCCATAGCTACACTGAATCGAAGCTCGGTCGGTTCTTCTGGCAGGGTCAATGTGTAGCTCACCGCTGCGGGAGGATGCATAAAAAGAACGGATTTCCAATCTCCACTTTGGGGCATCGTAAACGTCCGAATCTCAACGTGTTGGAATGGCTCTTTGGGGGCACCAATCTCAGCTTCCGGTAATCCAGCAATGAAATCATAGACTGTCAATGCTTGTAAGGCAGCTTCATCTTTCGAATCCAGTTTCAGCAGTTTCCACGCTGTCGCTTGCACCTTTTCTTCCTGATTTTCATTTGTGTACTTCTCTAAAAGCCCATGGTGTGTCATCTTCACAATATCATATTGCCGCATAGTAGAAGGCAAGCCCGAAATGCGGCCTAGCACCTCACTGGCGGCCTCAAACTGCTGAGCAAAATTGTAGAGCGCTACAAGATCGAACAATATCTTCTCTCGAGGCTGCGGAGAACGAGCCAGAGACGCCAACGTTTCGAACAAGAAAATGGTTTGCTCAAGGGCTGTCTGTTCAGGGCAAGACGAGTATACGAGATAGAGGCTTCCTTGAAACGGTACTACGTTGAGGTCGGGATGCTTGAGCGACATAGATGTATGTCGATTCAGGACAACAGCCCACACCCCTTTTCTTTTTTGGGCTACATTTTCTAGTTCCATCACCTCTGGCGTTACGTTAGCAGCGGATAGCATGTGATAAGTGTCAAAGGTATCTCCCAAATAGTAGGGCAAGGCAATGGCTCCTTGATCAAACCCGCTGGACAAATCTAGCGTGGCAGTGATGAAAAGATCCCCTTCATCTGCTAGTCCTTTCAGATACTCAACGGCGCCACTCCAATCGCGCGTCATATCTCGATACACATCTCCAATCGCTGAGACGCTAACGGCAATAACAGCAGACACTACCAAGAGCATCGATAGAGTCTCCGTCCAATCAAGACGCCGAGGCCATAACGCAGCCAAGCCAGAAGCAACTGTTTGCAACCCTGCCGCAGCCGTTAGCAAATAGACCGGTAGTACATAGATCACATATTTGGGAAAAGGAGGCCGCCCCGTGATCTGAACCAACAAGAAAGGCACCGTCAGCCAAACTGAAGACAGTGCCACTTGTTGCCATCTACTCCGACAGAGCCAAGATATCCAGCCCAAGAGGCATAGCCCCCCAATCAAGTAAGCCATAGACTGGCTAATCCCAAAGGCATAGAAAGCATTGGTCATCCGTTGCCTAAGTGGCACCTCGAGTCCAATCGCATCAGCTGCGGTAATGATGTTCGTGTCTAGCCCGAGATTCTTCGCAAGGTGTCCACTTAGGCTGGGGATCCAAGGTCCGTACAAGGTAATAGCAAGAAACACCCCCAATCCCAATCTGAGGACCGTATGCCAAACATAACGTGCTGGGCGTTGCTCTCTTATCCAGACAACGCCCAGCGCTAGTCCAGCGAAAAGCATCTCCGTGGTCAAGACAACGAGAGAAGTATAATGTGTATAGAGGCCTAATGCCGTGGTTAGAGCAAAACCCAGCCACCATCGTCCCTTACCTCGCGCTAATCCTTGCCAGAGAAAAAGCAGTGAAGCCGCTGCCGTCAAGGTGAGCAAAGCATAGTGTCTAGCCTCTTGACAATAACGAATGTGGAAAGGAGAGAGAGTCAAAAGTAGTGCACCCAGGACTCCTACTAGATGATTACTCCACAAACATCCTAGACGATAAACAACAGGGATAGCTAAAAAACCTAACATAGCCGACGGTAGTCGGATGACAAAGTCATTTTTTCCCAAGCGTAGAGCGAGGTTTGTGAGCAAATACAGGAGTGGTGGATGATCGCTAGATTTCCCAAGACTTGTACAAACGGTCAACAAGTCAGATCGTGCCGTAGTAGCTGTTAGGATTTCGTCATACCAAAGGCTATCGCTGCCGAGGTTATGAAGTCGGAGTGCAAACGCCAACAGAGTCAGTCCTGAGGCAAGGTAAAGATATAGCCTTGAAGTAGATCTCTTCATTTCTCCAAGCCCTACTGACATCATGGTAAAGTATGGAACGCTGGATACATTGCCATCAGCCCTACGCGTCTTAGAGAGAATACTTCGCGATAAAACCCATCTCGATGAATTCTCAAAACTGCCTCAAGAACCGCAGGTCGTTGCCGTGGAAGAGCCGGATGTCGCCGATCTCGTACTTGAGCAACGCCGGGCGCTCCACGCCGATGCCGAAGGCGAACCCGCTCCATTCGACAGGATCGTACCCGCCGTTGCGCAGCACCACCGGATGGACCATCCCAGCGCCGGCGATCTCCAGCCAGCCGCTATACTTGCAGACCCGGCAACCCGCTCCCCGGCAGAGAATGCAGTCCATGTCCACCTCGATGCTCGGCTCAGTGAACGGGAAGTACGAGCCGCGGATGCGTACCTCGCGCTCCGCACCATAGAACCGACGAGCGAATTCGGTCAGCGTGCCAATCAGGTCCGTCATCGCGATCTCGTGGCCGACCGCCAGCCCCTCTACCTGGTAGAACTGGTGCTCCGAGCGGGCCGAAATCTGCTCGTACCGGTAACACTTGCCCGGCAGGATCACGCGAATCGGCTCGGGGTGCCGCTCGTGCATCACGCGGATCTGCCCCGGGGAGGTGTGCGTACGCAACAAGACGTCATCATCGATCCAGAACGTATCCCACATATCGCGCGCCGGATGGTGTTGGGGGATGTTCAGCAGCTCAAAGTTGAGTTCGTCAGTCTCCACCTCGGGCGACTCATAGACCTGGAAGCCCATCTCGGCGAAGATGGCATAGATCTGACGCAGTGTCTGAGTCGTGATGTGGAGGTGCCCCAGCGCCACGGGACGTCCTGGTAGGCTGACGTCCAGAGCGCCTTGCGCCAGTTCGCGCTTCATCTCTTCACGTTCCACCTGCTCCTCGCGGGCCTCGTAGGCCTTCTGGAGCGCGATCTTGGCCTGGTTGGCTGCCCGGCCAAACGTGGGGCGCTGTTCTTTGGGCAGCTCGCCCACCGAGCGCAACATCTGGGTGATGGCGCCCTTCTTTCCCAGGTAGTGCTTGTACCAGGTAGCCAGGGCATCACTATCGTGACATGCCTCCAGCTCTGCCTTCGCCTTCTCCTCCAACTCCTTCAATTGATCAAGCATCTGCTCACTCCTGAATAGCTCCCGATGATCCAGAAACAAAAAGCTCCCGTCCCCCGACAGGGACGAGAGCTTGCGATCTTCTCTCGCGGTACCACCCCGCTTGACCCGTTCTACTGACGAGCCCTCTTGGCACCGACGACACCCTTGGGTGCGATCGGCTGCCCGCTAACGCCGGGCCTACGGAACGAGCTACTTGAACCCGGGCATAGCCCAGACGTTCACCCGTCAACTCAGGAGCGAACTTCGAGAAGCGTCTGCCGGGCGGGGCTCTCAGTCAACGGCCCAGCCTCCCTGTCGACGTCGGCTACCCTACTTTTCTCCGTCATAGCCTTTATGATGTGGCGCCATTATGGCGCAAAACGACGAACCTGTCAAGCCTCAGCTACTGAGGCGGGATGCGCAAGACCTGGCCCACGTAGATCTGCGATGGGTTGGATATGTCGTTGTACTCCGCCAGCTGAATGTGGCTCATATTGTGACGCAACGCAATGCGGAAGAGATTATCGCCCGGCTGGACGACGTATGTCGATCCGGTCGCCGGCTGCGTCGGCTGCACCTGACCGTCTGGGCAGGGAACTGTTAGCGTCTGGCCCACCTTTATCAACGACGGATTGGCGATTCCGTTGGCACTGGCGATCTCCTCGACCGTCGTCCCGTACTTGAGCGCGATCCGGAAGAGATTCTCTCCGGGCTGGACCACGTGGGTGACCGTTCCCCCGGTGGCTGGAACCGGCGTTGCCGTCGGGGCAGGCGTCGTCGGGAGGGGCGTTGGGGTCGGAGGGAGTGGCGTCGCCGTATCGGTTGGGGGCGGAAGCGTCGCTGTTGCTGTGGCATCTGCAGTCTCGCCGCCCGCCATCTCAGTGGCTCGTGCCGATTCCGCCATCGCTGTCTCCATGACATCCGCGCCGTCTTCTTCCTCAATTGTGGGTTCACCTTCGCCCTCTTCGTCGTCAGCGCTGCGGGCCACCACCGGTGAGGTCGGTGTGACATCGGAGGTGAGAGGCCGTCTCGGCCCACTACAACCGATGAGTAAGAAAAGCACCACGGTCAGGCCGATCGTGCATATCAACAGCGAACGCCGGTTAACCTTCATTGGACTGCCTCCTTCTCTATCACACCTAACTCATATTACTGCCCATACTACCACAACGGCCTACTTGCGTCAAGAATTGTCCATCTCATAACATATTGGAGCATATACTTGACCTCTGCCCCGTTCCAGCTTAAACTACCTCTCCGATTAGGGAGGTCGTCATCAGAGACTATTCCGAGGAGTATCGGCAAATCGCTATGATGAAACACCGCTGCCTTCAGTGGTTGACGGTTACACTCTGTCTACTCTATCTGTCTGGGGGATGTGGCGCAACGCCGTCCCCGACGATGAGCCCGACTGCGGTTGAGGAGCTGCCGACGCGCCACGTCTCTCCCTCGGCCACGCCGCGGCCCACCGCCACGGAGCTACGGCCATCGCCTACGGCCAAACCAACGTCACCGCCGACCGCGACGCCCCAGCCCTCTCCCACGCCCACCGCGCCGCCCCCATCGCCGACCGAGATGGTCCCGCCGCCCACAGCCTTGCCGACCCCAGCGCCGACCGTCGCCCCCACCGTGGCGTGGGCGCCCTT
>Ga0207797_1003420_pt1 | contig 10531 bp, 7 predicted proteins | sample PRCRCaboRojoPR_6_FD_187275 | JGI IMG/M metagenome (GOLD analysis project Ga0207797, IMG submission 187275) | Marine sediment microbial community from Cabo Rojo, Puerto Rico - PR CR 10% Liquid 1 (SPAdes) | ecosystem: Environmental > Aquatic > Marine > Coastal > Sediment | place: Cabo Rojo, Puerto... | reverse complement strand
CGACGGGCGACGGCCGCGGCGACGGCGACGATCCGTGCCGGATCCTGCGGTGGGACGAGGGGTCCGGGACGTTCGACTGGTGGGACCGGGTCGACGTCCCGCGGTACGCCCCCGACGGGACGGTCCTCGACGCGGCGCCCCGTTCGACGGGGTTCGCCGACATCCGGTCGATGCCGAACTGGAACTACGACAGCGTGGCGGCCCGGGAGTACGTCCTCGGGGTGGTCGACTTCTGGTCGCGAGCGGTCGGCGTCGACGGGTTCCGCTGTGACATCGCGTTCGGCGTCCAGCACGGCTTCTGGCGCGAGGTCCGCGAGATCGTCCGGGCGAACGACGCGGAGTTCTTCCTGCTCGACGAGGCGATCCCGAACGACCCCGCGTTCGCCGAGGGGCAGTTCGACGTCCACGTCGACACCACCGGGTTCACCGACGCCGCCCACGACCTCGTGCGGCGGCTGTCGGACCGCAGGGACGGCCCGGCCCCTCGGCCGACCACCGGCGAGCCGCTGGAGCCACGCCCCGACGCGCTCGTCCAGGCGGTGCTCGATCGCCGGAACCGGGGTCACCCCGACCACTCCCTGCTGCTGAACAGCATCGAGAACCACGACGAACACCGCCTGCTCAACGCCGCCGCGGTCGACCCGCTCGATCCCGATCACGACGAGGTCACGGACGAGGAGTGGGCCCGCGCGACGGCGCTCCAGCGCGCGGGGTTCGCCGCCGCGATCACGCTGCCCGGCGTGCCGACGGTCTACTACGGCGCCGAGCGGGCGATCAGCCGCTACGGGACGGGACGGTCGGACGGGGCGGACGGGGCGGACGGGGCGGACGACGACCGCGGGGTCACGCCCGGGGGCGGGATCGATCCCGACGCCGACGTCCGTCCGGGCGGCCGCCAGCGGGCGTTGATGAACTGGACGCGGTACGACGAGTCCCATCTGGCGTTCTACCGGCGGCTGATCGCGCTCTACCACGACCTCGACGCGCTCGGGCCCGCCGCCGCGCTCGAACGCCTCGACGTCGAGACCGACGCGGCGGCGACGTGTTTCCTCCGGGACGCGAGCGGCCGTGACGAGGTCTCCGGGCCCGAATCGGTGCTCGTCGCCGTGAGCTTCGGGGCCGATCCGGTCGAGATCGACCTGCCCCCGGGCGTCGAACCGACGAACCTCGCCGGGGCGTCGGCGAACCGAGACACCGGGGCGTCGGCGCGCGCGGATCCCGGGGCGCCGAACCGGGGCCCGACGGTCGTCGTCGACACCGTCGGCGTGTTCCCGGTCGACGGGCCCCTCGGCGGGACGCCCCTCGTCCGTACGCACGACGGGTGAGCGCGGCGGCGAGCCGTCGGGACCGAGCGGGTCGGGATCCCGGTCGTGTGTCCGGAGGCGACGGGGATGGCGACGGGGTGCCCCCATCGACCGCCGGACGGGGTGCCGGAGCCTGGCCGGGAGAACCGCGTCCACTTAACCCCCTCCCGCCGACGACCGGGGTGGATGCTCCGACTCCCGGCCCGGCTCCGCTCGATCTACGCCCGGATGATCGGACTGGGGTGGCCGATCGCGGTCCAGCAGACGCTCACGACGCTGATGCGGACCGTCGACATCGTCGTCACCGGGCTGTTCTCGCCGGCCGCCGTCGCCGCCATCGGGCTCGCGGACCTCTACGCGCAGGTCCCCCTGCGGGTGGGCCTCGGCCTCGGCGCCGGCGCCATCGCGCTCTCCAGCCAGGACACGGGCCGGGGCGCCGAGCTGGGCCGGGACCGCGCCATCACGCAGGCGCTGCTGATCGGCGCGCTCTGTGGGCTCCCCCTCGTGGCCGTGGGGCTGCTGTTCGGCCACGACCTGATCGCCCTGCTGGGCGCCGAACGGGCCGTCGTCGAGCTCGGCGGGACCTACCTGCTGATCGTGTTCGTCGCCGCGCCGATGCGGATCGTCGGCCTCGTCGGCGCCCGGTCGCTGCAGGGCGCGGGCGACACCCGGACGCCGATGCTCGTCAACGGCGGCGCCAACGCGATGAACGTCCTGCTGACGGTGGTCCTTGGGCTCGGCGTCGGCGTCGCACCGCGCCTGGGTATCGTCGGGGTCGGCCTCGCCACGGCGATCAGCCGGCTGTTCGAGGCGGTCACCATCACGGCGGCGATGGCGAGCGGCCGAACGTCCGTCTCGCTGACCCGACCGCGGGACCTCACCATCACCCGCCAGCTCGTCCGCGTGAGCACGCCCACGTTCGCGGAGGGGATGAGCACCTCGCTGGCGAACTTCCCGTTCAACGCGCTGCTGCTGGTGTTCGGCACCGAGGCGGCCGCCGCATACCACATCGGCCGACGGATCTACCAGCAGCTCACGGGGCCGATCTACCGGTCGCTCAGCACCGTCACGAGCATCGTCGTCGGCCAGCGGCTGGGCGAGGGCGACCCCGGCGAGGCACGCTACGCCGCGACGGCGATCCTCGGGTTCGGCGTCGTCGCCCTCGGGGTCGCCGGCGTCCTCCTGTTCGTCGGCGCCGAGGGGCTGGTGAGCGTCTTCACGGACGACCGGGTCACCGCCGGCTACGCGGTCCAGTTCACCCGGGTGTTCGGCGTCTCGATGCTCTCCTTCGGGGTCTTCTTCCCGCTCGCCGGCGCGCTCCGCGGGGCGGGGGACACCCGGACGCCGTTCTACGCCCGCCTGGTGGGCGCGTTCGTGTTCCTGCTCGGCGTCTCGTACCTCCTCGCGGTCCCGCTCGGCTACGGGCTGTTCGGCGTCTACGTCGGGACCGTCCTCTCGTACGCCTGCTGGGCCGCCGTCGCCGCCGCTGGGTTCCTCTGGGGGGACTGGGCCGGGACGGCCGCCTCGATGATGGCCGAGCGGGCGGACGCGGAGGAGGTCGCCGGGCGGTAATCGGGCCCCGACGGGGGCCGGCGCCCCGGGACGGACAGAGGCAGACTCGTGGCCGTCGCGGGCCACCGCCCCGGGTCAGGACGCCGGCTTCCCGGCGTCGCGGTCGTCCTCGCGGTCGTCGTGGTCCCCGTCGGACCCGGATCCGGCGGCCGGCGGCGAGTCCGCGGCCGCCGGGGGCGCGGGCGGTACTGCGCGCGCGACGAGTCGGCAGGCCACGACCAGCAGCGCGAAGTACAGCAGGCTCGAGCCGAGCAGGGCGATCCAGAACCCCAGGGCGAGGACCGAGGTGGGCGCCGAGACGAACGTGAGGGCGTCGAGGCCGGCGACCGGTTCGACGAGCGCGACGCCCGCGAGGACCGGATGGCCGACGAACAGGAACGATCCGAGGACGGCGGCCCAGCCGACCAGCGTGAGCAGCGTCGCGGTCGCCACGGCCCTCGCGTAGGCCCGCCGCCACAGCGTCCGGAACACGCCCCATCCGAACGCGGCCCGCACCGAACCGTTCCGCGCGACGGCGACGAGTGCCGCGGGGACGACGTACGCGCTCGCGAGGACGAGCGACGCAGAGACGACCAGCGGGAGGTCCGTCACGGCCGTGAAGGCTCCCGGCGCCACGAGGATGGCGACGAGGAGCGGCACCAGAGCGAGGACCGCCGCGCCCAGTCCGAGGTAGAGCGTGGGGAAGCCACCGGGGAGGCCTATGCCGCTGATGGCCCCCCACACGGCCAGCGACGTCAGGCCCGAGGCGGGGCCCAGACGGTCGAGGACCGGGATCGACAGCAGCCCCAGCGGGACCACGGCGTAGGCGAACCAGACCGCGTAGGCCCGCACGCCGTCGGCGAGGAGCGAACGGACGCCCGCGAACGTCGGCGGGCTCCAGCGACGGGCGCTCGCCCGGCCGTCCGTGCTCCGGCCACCTGGGGGTTCGTCGCCCGCCGGGGGTTCGCCCTCGCGGCCGCCGTCGGCGGCGCCCGTGTCGGTCGTCCGGAGGACGCGGAGCAGATAGCCCGCGACGAGGAGGCCCGGGACGATCAGGTAGCCGAAGCTCGCGAGCAGGCCGCCGGCCAGGAGCGTCCGACCGGGGACGCCGACCCGTCGCCCGAGGGGGCCGGACGTCCGCGCCGAGGCCCGCGCACCGTTTCGGGCCGGGATCGGTGCCCGCGTCCCGCGTCCGACCCCGGTGCCGTCACCCGGGGGCGCCGCGTCCGTGCCGGCGGTGACCCGGCCCCACGCGCGCCCGACGACCACCCATCCCGCGACGCGGAGGACGAAGTACGCCGGGAGCGCGGCCACGAGGTAGAGGAGGTTGATCCACCCGAGACCGTCGAGCGTCGGCAGGTAGACGAAGAGCCGGAGGATCCCCTCGGCGAGGAGGTAGAAGGCGAAGAACCAGGCCCACCCCGCGAGGTACGTCCCGGTCCGGAGCCGGGGGTCGGGGGTGAACTCGTCGTCCCCGAGCAGAAACCCGACGACGCGCTCGAGGAGCTTCGAGAGCGTCGGCGCGACCGCCTCGAGGTGGCCGAGCCACCAGTCCGCCTGGCGCCGCAGCCCGTCGTCGAAGAAGCCGGCGCGGAGCGTCCCCCTCCGGGCGAAGTTGGCCATCGCGCCGGGCAGCAGGTAGAGGACGACGAGCAGGACGACGTAGGGCTCCCAGGAGGCGTACCACTCGAAGAAGCTCGTCCGCTCGACGCCGAGGCCGGCGACGCGGGAGACCGGCCCCGGGGCGAACACCCAGCCGAGGAGCCAGAGCGTCGCCTGCCCCGGTCGGAGCCGACCGCCGTTGAGGCCCCAGTCGACCGCCAGCGGGACGAACGTCCACGCGAGCCAGATCGCGTACGCCCGGACGCCGTCGACCAGCAGCCCGCGAAGGTCGCCGAACGTCGGCGGCCCCTCGTCGCGATCGACGGCCCGGAGGAGACGGACCACGTACCCGAGCACGACCACCTGCGGGACGAGCAGGAACGAGAAGAACGTGAGTATCCCGCCGATGACCACCGTCGTGACGGCCTCGTCGCGATCGCGCCAGAGGTAGGTCAGCGCCCCCCGGGACGACGAGGGGCGCCCGTCCCCGTCCGCCGAACCGCCCGGGGGGGCCTCCGGGGGCGACAGCCCGGTCCGGGGTGTCCCTGATTCCATCCTCCGAGGAAGGTCGTGAAAGAAGATAACGATTACCGGGAGGAGCGGTCGCACCCCCGACCGGGGACGACCGTCGACGGGGCGGTTCCTGCCGATACGCGCGGGCCGCCCGTCGTCGGGAACGCCGCGCGCGGAGACCGCACGAACTTAACCGACGGCCCCCTACCGTCGCCCATGTTCCACGACGCCGTCGACGACCCCGGGGGGCACTCCCCCGAGGAACTGTACGAACGGTACGAAGCGCTGCTCGTCGATGCGGTCCGGGCGGTCGGCGCGGCCGAGGCGAGCGAGCGGTCCGGCGTGGACCGCGAGACCGTCGACGCGCTCCTCGCCGGCGAGGGCCCCGACCTCACGGTCGAGGAGGCGGCGGCGCTGCTCGCGCTCGACGTCGAGGAGGACGCCGACACGATCGTCGCGCTCGACCGCGACGCCCTCCTGATGGGGATGACCAACGCCGTCGTCGACGTGGAGACGCTGGCCCGCGGGGTCGACGCCGACCTCGAGGCGCGGGAGCTCCAGGCGAAGGTGGAGGGCCGCTTCCCGATGACGCTCCGGGAGTTCGCCGCCGTCCATCGGTTCCTCGAGGCCCGCGAGTGACGATGCGCGTCGCGATACTCGGCTGTGGCTACGTCGGGCTGGAGCTCGGTCGACAGCTCCGCGACGACCACGAGGTGGTCGGGGTACGCCGGTCGGAGTCCGGGTGTGCGGCCGTGGAGGACGCGGGGTTCGAGGCCGTCCGCGCGGACGTGACCGATCCAGGGGAGCTCTCGCGGGTGCCCGACGCCGACTGGGTGGTGTTCGCCGCCTCCTCCGGTGGCCGGGGGGCGGAGGCCGCCCGCGAGGTGTACGTCGAGGGCCAGCGGGTGGCGATCGAGACGTTCGCCGACCGCGAGACGGTACCGGAACGGTACGTCTACACCTCCAGCACGGGCGTCTACGGCGACCACGGCGGCGACTGGGTCGACGAGTCGACGCCGCTGGATCCGACGACCGGGAAGACCGAGGTGCTGGTCGAGGCCGAGCGGGTCGCCCGCGAGGCGGCCCGCGACCGCGGCATCGAGGGTCGGGTCGCCCGGTTCGCCGGGCTCTACGGCCCGGAGCGGTATCGACTCGAACGGTACCTCGAGGGGCCGGTGACGGCGGGCTACCTGAACATGGTCCACCGGGACGACGCGGCCGGGGCGGTCCGGTTCCTCCTCGAGGAGGGGGTCGACGACGAGGTGCTGCTGGTCGTCGACGACGAGCCGGTCGACAAACACGCGTTCGCCGACTGGCTGGCCGACCGGTGCGGGGTCGACCGCCCGCCCAAGCGCACCAAACAGGAGCGGCTCGAGGCGGGGGAGCTCTCGGCGGCCGCCGAGCGCCGGATACTGACGAGCAAGCGCTGCTCGAACGACCGGCTCCGCTCGCTCGGGTACGAGTTCGCGTACCCGACGTTCCGCGAGGGCTACCGGGCCGCCGTCGAGGCGTATCGCGCCGGTACGGGCGGCGCTGGCGGCCGCTGAGCAGCTCCCGGGCGTCGAACTCGGCGGGTCGAACCGGGGGAAAGTACTTTTCACTCCACACCAAACCCGGCCGCACATGTCCCTCGGTTCGGGGGTCACCCGGCCGGCGGTCCGACGGCTCGGTGACCTCGTCGAGGCGGCACGATCGAACCCCGAGTTCGCCGCGCTCGTGGTGGTCGTCACCGTGCTGGTGGCCGTCGTCGGCTACTTCGCGCTGCGGCTCTACCGGCAGACGCCGGTCGACCGGCTGGTGCGTGCGCTCGGCCGGGTCGAGGAGGTCGTCGTCCTCACGCACCCGAACCCGGACCCGGACGCGATGGCGTCCGCGCTGGCCGTACGGGAGATCGCCGAGGTCGCCGGGGCCGAGGCGACCATCCAGTACCCCGGGGAGATCCGCCACGAGGAGAACAGGGCGATGCAGACGGTCCTCGGCCTCGAGATGCAGCACCTCCCCGGCGACGGGGGGCTGCTCGCCGAGCACGTCGTCCTCGTGGACCACAACGAACCCCGCGGCTTCGCCGGCGCGGGCGGGCTCTCCCCCTACGCCGTCGTCGACCACCACCCGGGCGGCGGGGGCGGCGGCGCGTTCACCGACGTCCGCCCGGAGTACGGCGCCTGTGCGGCCGTCGCGACGGAGTACCTTCGCGACCTCGGGTGGCGACCCGACGACGCGGGCAGCCGGCGGCTGCCGGAGGACCTCGCCACCGCCCTGCTCTACGGCATCCAGTCGGACACGACCAACTTCTCGCGGGGGTGTACGGACGCGGACTTCGAGGCCGCCGCCTTCCTCTTCCCGGCCACGGACCCCGAGGCGCTCGACCGCATCGCCAACCCCCCCGTCGACGCCGAGGTGCTCGACGTGAAGGCCCGCGCGGCGACGAACCGGCGGAAGAACGGCCCGTTCGTCTGCTCGTTCGTCGGGCCGGTGTCGAACGTCGACGCGCTCGGGCAGGCCGCAGACGAGCTCCTGCGACTCGAAGGGGTGACGGCGGTGGTCGTCGGCGGGGAGTCGAACGGCACCCTCCACCTCTCGGGACGGTCGCGCGACGACCGCGTCCACATGGGCAAGGCGCTCGGTCGGGTCGTCGCCGACATCCCGATGGCCGACGCCGGCGGCCACGCCCGGATGGGCGGTGGCCAGCTCTCGGTCGATCACCTCGGCGGGATCGGCCCGGGCGACGGCGTCTCGCTCGACGAACTCCGCGACCGGGTGTTCGCCTCGATGGCCGGGAAGGAGCTGGCGAGCCCGGACTGACCCCGCGATACCACCCCGTCGTCCCCCTGTACCTCCTGCTCCCGGAACCCGGCTCTCGCGGCCACCGTTCCCGGAACCCGACTCTCGCGGCCACCGTTCCCGGAACCCGACTCTCGCGGGGTATCGCGCACCCGGCGACCAGCGACGGCGCCGCCTCCCAAGGACTTATTTGAGTACCCGGTAATACTACCAAGTGGTATGAACCGACCCGAGCAGTTCAGCGACGTCGACGAGGCGGACGTGACACGGGCCATCGGCCGGGAGTGGACCGAGGAGTTCATGGACTTCTCGGACAGCGACGTGATCGTCGTCGGGGGCGGCCCGTCGGGGCTGATGGCCGCCAAAGAGCTCGCCGAGCGGGGCGTGAAGACGATGGTCGTCGAGAAGAACAACTACCTGGGCGGCGGGTTCTGGCTCGGCGGGTTCCTGATGAACAAGGTGACCGTCCGGGGGCCGGCGGAGGGCGTCCTCGACGAGCTCGGGGTCGACTACAAGCCGGCGCAGGACTCCGAGGGGCTGTACGTGGCGAACGGGCCCGAGGCCTGCTCCGGGCTGATCAAGGCGGCCTGTGACGCCGGCGCGAAGATGCAGAACATGACCGAGTTCACGGACATCGTGATCCGCGAGGACCACCGCGTGGGCGGCATCGTGATGAACTGGACGCCGGTCCACGCCCTGCCCCGCGAGATCACCTGCGTCGACCCGATCGCCGTCGAGGGCGACCTCGTGATCGACGCGACCGGCCACGAGGCCGTAGCGGTCTCGAAACTCGACGAACGTGGGGTGCTCGACGCGCCCGGCATCCAGCACGCACGGGAGCACAACACGGGGATGGACGCGACGGGCGACGAGGAGTACGGCGCGCCGGGTCACGACTCGCCGGGCCACGACTCGATGTGGGTCGGCGAGAGCGAGGACGCCGTCGTCGAGCACACCGGCCTGGCCCACGACGGGCTCGTCGTGACGGGCATGGCCGTCGCAACGACGTACGGGCTGCCCCGGATGGGGCCGACGTTCGGCGCGATGCTCGTCTCCGGCAAGCGCGCCGCCCAGACCGCCATCGACGAGCTCGGCGTCGACGCCGACCCCGTCGAGATGACCTCCCGCGCGGCCGGCGCCGACTGATTCACCGGGTCACGGAGCCGCCGATGGTCGAGTACGTCTCCCTCTACCGCGCACCCACGACGGTCGCGGACGCGGCCGGGATCGCGGCGTGGCTCGACGACCGGATCGACGCGACCGTCGAGCAACGGGAGCGGTTCCTCGACCGCTACCGGGACGAGGACCTCCCCCGCGAGTTCGCCGAGGCGCGAGTCGTCTCGCCGGACGAACGCGAGACGGGCAACACGATGCTCGGCGTCGTCCGCTACGAGGAGCGCGTCCTCGACCGTCCCGAGCGGGCGGGGGGCGTCCTCTACGACGGGTTCGCGCTCCAGGAGGCCCTCGCACGGCGGCTCCCCGACGAGGAGCGGTCGCTCGACCGGCTCCACGTCGCCCTCGTAGACCGCGTCCTCGGCACGTGGGGTGCCGACGGTCGCTGGCACAAGCGCGTGGCCGTCCTCGGCCCGCTCGCGCTCGTCTCCGTCCCCGGGCTCTACGAGGCGCCCGCCAGGCCGGAGGCCTACTACCGTGAGAAGGGGAAACACGCGCTGCTCTCGGGGGACACACCGCCCCGTGAGGTGCTCGAAAACGAGGTCGAGGGGGCGTTCCTGGTGGAGGACGACCCGAGGACGACCGACGCCCTCGAGGGGTACGTCCTCCAGGCGGTCCACTACCTCGAGACGGGCGAGGCGTTCTGTGCGACGGAGGGCTGTCGGCTCTTCGACGCCCACCGACAGGACGCGCTGATCGAGGCCCAACTGGACGACCCCGAGTTCTGTCCGACCCACGCCGAGCGGTACGGCTGAGGGTCCGCTCGTAGCCCCCCTCGGGGCTCGACGGGAGGGCACTGCGACGGGATGACGGGACGACGGGGCGGGTCGGCCTGCACGCGCCGGAGCCCGGTCGGGTCGTCCGGCTCACTCCCCGTCCGGGAACGGGCCGTCGAGGACCCGGCGCTCCAGCGCCCCGACCGGGACCACCGGCAGGTCGACGCGGGAGGGCCGCTCGGCGTCGTGGTAGACGGCCTGGTCGGCCCGCTCGGTCCCGGAGCCGTCGAGCCCCTCGCCGGTGTTGAGGTTCCGGCTGTACCGGGGGAAGTTGCTGCTCGAGACGTCGACCCGGACCCGGTGGCCCGCCTCGAACACCCGGGCGGTCGGCCAGACGGCGATCCGCCAGGCGTAGACCTCGCCCGGTTCGAGCAGGTCGACCGTCGTGTACGTCTCCCGTGCCCGCGGGTCCGCCTCGACGTCGCCGATCCGTCCCCGCCGGGCGCCCTCGGCGACCCAGGTCCCCCCTGGACGCTCCGGCGGGTCGACGTCCGAGAGGACGACCACGAAGTCGGTGTCGACCGCCGAGGTCGAGGCGTACAGCGTGACGGTGATCGGCCCGACGACCGCCACCGCGTCCTCGAGGGGGTCGGTCTGGTAGACGAGGACGTCGTCGCGGTCGCGGTAGGCGGTCGCACGGTCGGCGACGCCGCCGTCCCAGTGGGTGTTGTACCCCCCGACGGTGACCACGGGGTCGGCCGGGTCGTAGGTGTACTCGTCGGGGGGCTCCTCACCCGGGGGCTCCGTCGTCAGTCGGCCGCCGTACCCCGGCGAGGAGCCGTCGACCGCGTCGACGCCGGCGTCCCCGTCGCTGTGGAGGTAGTACGCCCG
>Ga0207797_1003419_pt1 | contig 10537 bp, 10 predicted proteins | sample PRCRCaboRojoPR_6_FD_187275 | JGI IMG/M metagenome (GOLD analysis project Ga0207797, IMG submission 187275) | Marine sediment microbial community from Cabo Rojo, Puerto Rico - PR CR 10% Liquid 1 (SPAdes) | ecosystem: Environmental > Aquatic > Marine > Coastal > Sediment | place: Cabo Rojo, Puerto... | reverse complement strand
ACCACGGCTGCATCGATCCTCTTCATCGCGGCGGTGGGGATCTGCGTCGCGCTCTCGCAAGAGGTGCTGGCGGTTGCCCTAGCCCTTCTGGTGCTGATCACCCTGCGCGGTCTGGGCTTCGTCCACAAACGCCTGGGAGGAAGCGAGTAGCCGTCCCTACTCCGTCGACCCCGCCGACTCAATCAGTGACTGCTTCAGTTCCCAGAGCGCTTGAGTCAAGGAGACGTGATAGATGTGGGGATTGATGATCCGGCGCACGCCGGGATCGAGTCGGTCGAGATCGGCCTGACGGCGCTGGCGTATCGCTTCAATCGACGGTGGCTCATACACCACCTCGCCATCATCGATCACGTCGATCAACAGCGGCTCGATCTCTGCGATATCGTCCTGGGCCAGCACGCGGAAGGTGGTATGCTCCATCGGGTGGCGCAGGGTCAGCCGATCAGCCTCCCGGGGATCCTCATCGTGCAACCCAAGCAAGTCTGCCGTGGCCATTTCCCTCCGGTCGTAGACGCGCCAGACGGACTTGTGGCCGGGGTTGGGCACCTTGGCCGACGTCTCGGAGAGCTTGATCGCCGGCGCCCACTCGCCCGCCTCTTCGATCGCCACCAGCTTGTAGACCCCATCCAGAGCGGCGTCTCCCTGGGAGGTGATCAAACGCGTCCCCACGCCGTAGACCAGGCGCCTAATCAGATCGTTCGCATCGAGTCCGTAGCGCGGCGCCTCCTGCTGGATCTGAGCGATAATCTGGAGAATGTTCACTTCGTCAAGCTCGTTAGAGAGGACGATCGAGACCTCATCAAACCCCGCGTCGTTCAGCAGTCGCGCCGCCTGAATGCTCAGGTAGGCCAGGTCGCCCGAATCGAGCCGGATACCCACCGGCTCATGCCCCTTACGCCGCAACTCCTCAAAGACCGTGATCGCGTTAGGGATGCCGCTTTCCAACGTATTGATGGTATCAACCAAGAGGAGGCAATCGTCGGGATAGACCTCGGCGTAGGCTCGGAAGGCATCCAGCTCGCCCTCGCCCAAGGCCATGAAGGCCTGGACCATACTGTGAGCGTGGGTCCCCTTGGGCGGATAGCCCAACACGTGAGAGATCCCGACGTTGGAGGTGAAATCCGCCCCACCGATCAAGGCCCCGCGAGCGCCAGCGTTGGCCCCACGTCCCTGGGCGCGACGGAGCCCGAACTCCAGGAGGAGCCGTTCGTGGCCAGCAGCGCGGATGCGCGAGGCCTTGGTAGCGATCAACGTTTGGAAGTTGAGGTGGTTGAGGAGTGAGGTCTCCAGGATCTGAGCCAGGGCCAGCGGCCCCTGTACCACCGTCAGCGGCACGTTGGGATGAACCACCCGTCCCTCGGGGATGGCTCGCAGCGTGATGCCCTCAAGGAGGTTCCGGCCGCTTAGCCACTCTAGGAAGTCGTCACCGAAGATCCGCTCCCCCGTCTGCCCGGTCTGGCTGCGAAGGCAGTCGATCTCCTCCTCGCCGAACTGAGCCGTCTCCATCCAGTCCACCAGCCAGGCCAGCCCGGCGTTGACACAGTAGCCGGCCTGGTGACCATCGTAACCGGGGTAGGATCGGAAGAAATGATCGAACTGGGCCGGGCGCTCGTGGAGGCCCATGCGAAAATAGAGTTGAGCCATCGTCAACTGGTACTCGTCGGTGTACAATGCCCCCTCGGCGAGCGTGCGATCGGATGCGTTCATTGAATCCTCCCTTTCGCTAGGCAACTGTCCGATCAATATGTGAGGTACTTCTTGGACAAGCCCTATGTTTGCTCGTATAGCCGATCCGTCTTGGCCGCCATGATGAAGTCGTTACGATGGAGCCCACCGATCTTGTGGGTCCACCAGGTCACAGTCACCTCGCCCCACTCGGTGAGGATCGCCGGATGATGGTCGGCCTCCTCAGCCGCCTCCCCCACCCGATTGGTGAAGGCCAATGCCTGAGCGAAATCGTCAAAGTCGAAGGAGCGCTTGAGACGGTCCACGCCGTCTTTCTCCACAACGCTCCAATCTGGCACCAGAGCGAGCAACTCCTCCCGCTCCTCGCCGGTCACCTGCGGCGCCCCGGCCCGGCAGGCCTGGCACTTCATCGCTGCTAATTCCTCCGCTTCGCCGGGCAGATCTATCTCGGACATCATGGCACACCTCCTGATCGATAACCCGCTGGATCGAAGACGCGGGCCGGGTTCCGGTAGATGCAAGACCGAGCCAGAACCCAAGCCACCGCGTCTAGGATATGGTAGCACACCTTTCGACTGAGGACAAATTGAGGAGTGTTTGGAGGTGCAAGCCGATGTGGGCGCCGCAGTCCGTTTCGGATGCCGGGCCTGCGTCGAGCATCCAAACTTCGCCAGTTGGCCAGAGGGGCCAACTCCACGGTGAGAGAGAGATAGAAGGATTGGCGAATCGCGTCAGCGATGAGGCAGAAGCGCGGCTTCGGCCACCGGACGGGACCAGCGGCGGTCGGATCGGGCGCTCCGATCTACTGGGCGACGCCGTCGTTTTCCCGCGCGGTGCGCAGCAGGGCCCGAGAGAGATCACGCAGCGCGCGGCTGGCCGCGCTTCGTGGCGCCTGGAGCACCAACGGAACCCCGTTCTCGATAGCGCGGTGAAGGTGCTGGCGCTCCACGTGGATCGAGGCAAAGGGTCGCCGCCCCAATCGCTCGTGGATCGAATCTACGTCGATCTCGTCCGGTCTTCCGCCCTGGCTAAGACAGACGGGCAGAATCGTCTTCTCCGTCTCTTCGTGCATCATTAGGCTGGATAGCGTGCGACGAGCCTGCGCTAACTCGACGGGACTACAACCGACGACAAACGCCATCGCGCTACAGTGGGATAACATCGAGCGGGCGACAGGATGACTCCTCACGCCCAGATCGATGATCACGACCTGGATCTCCTCCAGAAGCCGAGCGATGATCGTCCGCGCGCGATACCCATCCAGGCCCAGGGCCGGGCTGGGCGGTGCAGCCAGCACGTGTAACCCGCTGGGATGCCTGAGCAGGTATCGGATCACACTCTCGCGATCGATCGCCTCGATCGGCTCTGAAAGGAGCGGGCCCAGGTGGCGCGTCGGCTCCAGGCCCAGGTAGGCCGCCACCGCGCCATCGGGGACGAGGTCGACAATAACCACATCACGATCCTCAGCCAATGCGACCGCCACGTTGGTAGCAATCGTGGTCGCGCCGACGCCTCCACGGCTGCCCAGCGTGCCCAGCGTCGTACCCAGCGCCTGAGGGACCGGCTCCACCGACGCCTCTTGGAGCGCATTCTCGATCTCTCGAGTCAGCTCGTCCGAACTCACGGGCTTGATTAAATAGCCGGTGGCGCCACAGCGAAAAGCTTCCACCTGGCTTTCCGGCTCCACCTTGGCGCTCAACACCACGATGGGAAGATGAGCCGTGCGGGGATTAGCGCGAACGCGCCGACAGAGCTCGTAGCCGTTCATCATCGGCATCATCAGGTCGAGGAGTATCAGATCTGGCACGTCGTTCTGGAGCGCCTTCAACGCACTGCTGCCGCTAGAGGCCGTGGAGACCTGGTACCCTCGGCGGCTCAAGGTCAGGTCGATCAGACGGAGTGTATCGATGTCATCATCGACGAAGAGTATGCGCTTCATACGGCCAAGTATACCGGAGGGCGAAGCGCGTGTCAAAGAAAGCCCAGTGCAGGACGAGCGGGGCAACTTACCGATGAGTGGTGAAGCCGACCTAGCGGGGGATGCGTTGGAGCGTCCGGAACCAGGTCAGGCTGGCCAGCAAGGCCGAACCGCCGACCAGACCCAGACAGATCACCAAGTCACCCTGGCCCGATTCGGCCTGGTGAGCGGCAGGCGGACCATCGGCGGCGCGCACCGCCCCAAGCGTCACAGCCAGTAGAAACGTCAAGATGATAATCAACCCCATCACGACCGTGAAGTAGCGCATCCTTACCTCCCTGTAACAGCCGACATAGTGAAGACGAGGTACCAGAGTGTGCAGACACACCCGGGCAGCGCACTTAGGAGCAAGGCGATCAACGCGCGTCGACAAGCGTCGCGGTGGGCGCCGCTGCTCACGGCGAGCGTGACCACGCCAGCTCCGCCAGCGATAGCGCCCAGGCCCAGCGGTATCCAGAGAATCAGCACGTTAACCACACTCTTGCGCGCTTCCGAAGCGCCCTCCCAGCGAGCGACCGGCAGGGGCAGCGCCTGTATGTCGACAACGCTGCCGGCAGCCTGGGGCGGGGCCGGGTGTGTCATCAGTAGCGTGATGCCGCCCCAGAGCGCCAGGCAGCCGATCATGGCGGCCAACAAGCTCAGATTGCCACTGGCCTGGACGAATCGCGTGTGACCGGTCAGCCTTTCCATGCGCCCTCCCTCGTACCCATGTGATGTGGCCCGGACGACCATAAGGCAAACGTCAGAGACTTTACTAGGCGTCTCTCTCAGGCCGCCTCCGGCCTCCTGTCGTCCGGGCCGGCTCCTTGTAGACGGCTTAGTCTGACGTGGATTTGGCCTGAGCCCTGGCTTGCGCCAGCACGTCTAGAGTATCACGCCGGGGAGTAACTTGCTTGACGGGAGAAGAACGGATAGAGGGCGAGCGACTAACGGACGATTGGCGCGTGCGTGACGCCTAGCCTACGTAGAGCCGTCGATAGGCTGACGGGATGCGAAAGGTGTTGCCTGGAGGCGAGGCCAAGCCAGCTATCGATCGTCCGGCTGATAGTCGGCCGGACCGCGACGTCCCACGCGAGCGTAGTAGTCCACCAGACGGCGCGTGGTGTGCGTCAGCGGAAGCGCCAGCATCTCCTCTGGCGGGAGCCAGACGCCGTCGGAGAGTTCCTGCCCGTCCAGCCGGAGCATCCCGTCCCAAGCCTCGACCAGGAAGTCGAGGTAAACCAGATGATGGCGCCCATCGCCATAGCGAGGCGGAGAGAGTCGCTCGTGGACCAGGAGGAGGCGGTACTCCGTGGGAGTGAGGTTCGTCTCTTCGCGCAACTCGCGGATCAGCGCATCAGCGGCCCGTTCGCCGTACTCGATGTGCCCGCCGGGGACGGCGTAGCGACCGGGGATCTTCGCAAAGCGAGCGGTAAACACGGCATCGCGCGGGTCCACCAGCAGCGCACCGACGACGAGCTCGGGTTGGCGGTCTCTTTCGGTCACGAAGGCTCCTTGAAGAGGGTGCGCCCGCTACGACAAGCGCTTCTTCCGACGCGGTCGAGCCTTGATCCGCTCCAAGGCCTCGATCTCCTCGGCGCTGAGGCGGCGCCACTGGCCTGGCTTCAGCCCCTTGAGCGCCACCGGGCCGATTCGCACGCGGATCAGACGCTTGACCCGATGACCCAGCATGGCCCCCACTCGGCGAATCTGATGCTTGCGGCCCTCACGCAACGTCACCCGCAGCCACGCATCGCCATTGGTTTGGCCGGTGATCTTCACCCGCGCCGGGGCCGTCGTCCGACCGGCCATAAAGACCCCCTGACGCCACTTATCGAGCGTGGAATCGGCCGGCCGCCCCTTGACCAACACACGGTAGACCTTCTTGTGTTCGTAGCGGGGGTGGGTCAACCGCTGGGTGAGCTTGCCATCGTTGGTAAAGAGCATCAGCCCCTCGCTATCCAGGTCCAGTCGCCCCACAGGGTAGAGCCGCTCGGGCAGGTCGATCAGGTCACCTGCCACGGGGCGATTGCCACCGCGCCGCGCCTTGTGAGAGAGCACCCCCTTCGGCTTGTGAAGAGCCACGTACGTCAGGGTCTCCTTCGGTTCGATCGGCTTCCCGTCCACCGTGATGCGATCCCGATCTGGATCGGCCTTGTCGCCCAGGCGGGCGGTGCGGCCGTTGACGGTCACTCGCCCCTGACGGATAAGCTCCTCGGACTTGCGTCGCGAGGCGATTCCGGCATGGGCCATGATCTTCTGCAATCGATCCTTCGAGCGGTCATCCATACTACGCATTATAACCCAAGCGGCAGACTTTTCAAGATCGAGCGTTTGTGTCACAATATGTCCCAGCGTAAGGCACCATTCTACCACCGACAAAGGAAGTTCATAGCGAGGAGGTTAAGATGATCAAGCGACTATTCTGGAACGACACGCAACAGCGCCTACGCACCTTCTGGCGGCTCGCCATACAGACACTGGCATACGTGAGCCTCATCTTCGCCCTGGGTATTCTGATCGGACTCGTCGCCGCGCTCTACGGCATGGCGACGGGGCAGGTATCGCCCAGCGATCCCGAATCATTCCAACAGATGTCGGGCATGCTCTTGGAAAGCCCGATCTTCCGTCTCCTCTTCACCGGTGGCGACTTCGTGATCACGCTATTGACCGTCTGGCTGGCCGGCAAGTTCTTGGACCGACGGCCATTCACCAACTTCGGCTTCCACCTCAACGGCCGCTGGTGGGCCGACCTGGGGTTTGGTCTTGCCCTGGGCGCCCTCCTTATGGCGGCCGTTTTCCTGGTCGAGCTCGCGCTCGGCTGGGTGGAGATCGCCGATACGTTCCAGGCCGGTGCGGCCTATCCCTTCATCCTGGCAGTGGGGGCCTCACTGATCGTCTTCATCTTCGTCGGCATCAAGGAAGAGGTTCTTTCGCGCGGCTACCATCTGCTCAATATGGCGGAGGGGCTGAACTTCCCCGGACTGAGTCCGCAGGTAGCAATCCTGTTGGCATACGTCCTCTCATCGGCCATCTTCGGTCTGCTACACGCGACGAACCCAAACGCCACGGTGATCAGTACTATCAATCTGGTCATCGCCGGGCTCTTCCTGGGGTTGGGATACGTCCTAACCGGCGAGCTGGGCATTCCCATCGGTCTCCACATCACCTGGAACTTCTTCCAGGGGAACGTCTTTGGCTTTCCCGTCAGCGGCACGAGCTCGGGCGGTTCGATCATCGCCATCGACCAGCGAGGACCGGAGGTATGGACGGGGGGCGCGTTCGGCCCGGAGGCCGGTCTGATCGGACTGGCGGCCATCGCCGTGGGCTCTCTGCTGACCTTCGTCTGGGTTCGCTGGCTACGAGGGAAGATCGCACTCCAGCCATCGCTGGCCACCTACACCCCGCCCGCTCAGTCCACAGCGACAGATGAGCCCGGGGGAGAGACGGAGGCCGACTGAGGTGAAAGGGATGCGGCCCGTTCTATCGCACGTCCAGACCGATGAGTTGCTGACAGCCCGCCGGGCGGGAGATGAATCACTCACGCTCTCGCTAGACCTGGGGTTGAGCACCCGTGAGGTCACGTTGGAACCATCCGGCGTCCGCTTGCCCGATGGACAGCGCCTCCCCTGGGCCCACGTAGAGACGATTAGTGACTCGGAGCGAGGATGCTTCCTCATCGTCGAAGGGGAGGAACCCTACAAGATCCAGGTCTTCTCGCAAGCCTCGAACCGCCTCTACAGCCTGATGCCCACGGAGGGCGCGCCGACGATGTTGCTTTCTGGCATTCCGATGCACCGGGTCAAGGGGATCGACCCCTACCGGGACACGCTGCTGAAGGTGGAGACCATCGCGCCGGTCGAGGGCCAGGTGCTGGATACGGCCACCGGTCTGGGATACACGGCGATCGAAGCCGCCAAGACCGCCGAGCACGTGACGACGGTCGAGATTGAGCCGGCGGCCCTGGAGGTCGCGCGGCTCAACCCCTGGTCTCAGGCGCTCTTCGATAATCCCACAATCACCCAGCTCGTGGCCGATATCTACGAGCAAGTGGAGGATTTCGGGGACGAGGAGTTCGACTGCATCATCCACGATCCGCCAGCCTTCAACCTGGCCGGCGATCTCTACAGCGGGGCGTTCTATCGCCGGCTCTATCGGATCCTGGCAGCAGGCGGGCAGATGTTTCACTACATCGGCAACCTGGCCAGCACGTCGGGCCGTACCGTCTCCAGAGGCGCGATCGAGCGGCTCCGCGAGGCCGGCTTTCGACGGATCGACCGCCAGCCCCAGGCATTCGGCCTGGTCGCGTACAAGTAGGGGAAAGCGACATGGAGAAGGCAGACGCCCAGAAGCGAATCGCTGAACTGCGCCAGGCGATCAACAAACACAACTACCACTACTACGTCCTGAATGCCCCCCTCGTCAGCGATGTGGAGTACGACGCGTTGATGGACACCCTGCGCGAGCTGGAGATCCAATTCCCGGACCTGGTCACGCCCGATTCACCTACCCAGCGCGTGGGCGCCGAGCCGGCGGAGGGCTTCACCAAGGTGGCCCACCCGGCGCCCATCCTCAGCCTGGATAAGGCCGCCGATGGCGAGGAGATCTACGCCTGGTGGGACCGGGTGAGCAAGGTCTTCCCGCACAACGCGCCACCGCCGGAATGGGTGGTCGAGCCCAAGCTGGATGGCCTGACGGTGGTGCTCCACTATGAAAGCGGACGCTTCGAGCTGGGCGCCACACGGGGCGACGGCGCCGTGGGCGAGGACGTGACCCACAACCTGCGCACGATATCGGCGCTACCGCTGCAGATCCCCCTCACGCCGGATGGCCCCCAACCGCCGCCTCATCTGGTGATGCGCGGCGAGGCGCTGATGCGGATCGAGGACTTCGACGCGCTGAACGAGCACCAGATCGCGGCCGGCGAGAAACCGTTCGCCAATCCGCGCAACGCCGCCGCCGGCAGCCTCCGTCAGCTCGATCCGGCCATCACCGCCGAGCGTCCGCTGACGCTGCTGGCCTACGCCATCGTCGATGCCGATGGCCCCGTGCCGCAGACCCAGTGGGAGACGCTCGACTATCTCCGCGCGCTCGGCTTTCCCGTCTCGGAGTACGTGGCCCACTTCGATTCGCTGGACGCTGTGGTGTCCCATTGCGAGGATTGGGTCGAAAAGCGAGACAGAGTCCCCTATGAGGTGGATGGCCTGGTGGTCAAGGTCAATCACCTGCCCACTCACGAGGCGATGGGCGTGGTGGGACGCGCCCCGCGCGCGGCGGTCGCCTTCAAGTTCCCCGGGCGAGAGGCGACCACCTCGCTGCTAGAGATTGGCATCAACGTAGGAAGGACCGGCGTCCTGACCCCCTACGCCGTGCTAGAGCCGGTGGAAGTGGGCGGGGTAACGATCCAGAAGGCGACGCTCCACAACTTCGAAGATCTGCAGCGGAAGGACATTCGCGTCGGCGACAAAGTCGTCGTGCGCCGGGCCGGGGACGTGATCCCCTACGTGGTCGGGCCGGTGGTCGACGAGCGGACGGGCGACGAGCCGGTCTACCAGGTCCCCGAGCGGTGTCCCTCCTGTGGCGAGCCGGTCGTCTCCTCTGAGGAGGAGGTAGCCGTCTACTGCAACAACATCGCCTGCCCCGAGCAGCGCGTACGGCGCGTGGGCCACTTCGCGGCGGTGATGGACGTCGAGGGCCTGGGCGAGCGGACGGTCCAGCGCCTGGTCGATGAGGGACTGGTGAAGGATCCCGCCGATCTCTACACGCTCCAGTCCAAGGATCTACTCACTCTGGAAGGCTTCGCCGAAAAGAGTGTGGAAAATCTGCTCCAGGCGGTTGAGGTGACCAAGGATCGCCCCTTGCCGCAGGTCCTGGCCGGGCTGGGGATCGAGGGCGTGGGCCATACGGTGGCCCAACTGTTGGCCGAGCATTACCGCTCGCTGGATGAGCTGGCGACGGTCGGTCAAGCGGAACTGGAGGCCATCGACGGCATGGGGCCACACACGGCCGAGGCCGTCGTGGCCTGGTTCGAACGGGCTCGGAACCAAGCCTTCGTGGAAAAGCTCCGCCAGGCCGGGGTCAACCTAAAACAGGAAGGACCGGTCGGCCCGGCGGAAGGCGCGCTTGAGGGGCTGACCTTCGTCATCACCGGCACCCTCCCCACCCTCAGTCGCCGCGAGGCGACGGCGTTGATCGAGACTCACGGGGGCAAGGTTACCGGGAGCGTGAGCGGCAACACGGATTACCTGGTGGTAGGCGCATCCCCTGGCGGCTCCAAGGTCAGCGCTGCCCAGCAGCGCGGCACACCGATGATCGACGAACCGGCGCTGCGGGCGATGATCGACGCCGAGCCGGCGCGTGAGAGCGATGGCGGGCAGCTGGCATTGCCGCTGGATGATCTTCCCGGACATGCCGACGCGGACTCCGATCCGCGCGGGAGCAGCGGTAGCATATTCGACCCCGATTAGAGCAAGGAGCAGAGCTTTGGCAACCCAAGGAAAAGTCACTCTCAAGCGCAACCGCGATAAGCCCGTGCGCCGGCACCACCCGTGGGTCTTCTCGGGCTCAATCGCCCGCGTGGAAGGCGAGCCCGCCCCTGGCGACGTGGTAGACGTCCACGATACCGGCAACAACTGGTTGGCCCGCGGCTACCTCAACCGCCAATCGCAGATTTCAGTCCGGCTGCTGACCTGGAAGCAGGATCAAGCGATCGACGCCGACTTCTGGCGCACGCGTCTGCAGGAGGCGATCCAGGCCCGCCGGGGCGTAGTCAACGACGCGGAGACAACCGCTTACCGGGTCGTCCACGCCGAATCCGACTACCTGCCCGGCCTGGTGGTCGATCGCTACGGCGATTGGCTGGTGATCCAGTCTCTCACCCTGGGCATCGACCGA